>PVBE011544485.1_pt1 | contig 24337 bp, 21 predicted proteins | sample 1631181 | NCBI WGS metagenome assembly PVBE01 (sample SAMN08397723, study PRJNA350692) | Marine metagenome, whole genome shotgun sequencing project. | isolation source: water | place: Pacific Ocean | collected 2012-04 | reverse complement strand
CTCACCGACGCCGCCGAAGACCGACAGGCCGCCGCCCTTGATGGCGACGTTGTTGATCAGCTCCATGATGAGGACGGTCTTGCCGACGCCGGCACCGCCGAACAAGCCGATCTTCCCGCCACGCGCGTAGGGCGCGAGCAGGTCGACGACCTTGATGCCCGTCTCGAAGGTCTCGACCGTCGAGCTCTGCTCCTCGAGCGTGGGCGGATCGCGGTGAATCGGCCAGTAGACCTCGGCCTTCACCTCACCACGCTCGTCCACGGGCTCGCCGATGACGTTGATGATGCGACCCAGCGTGGCCTCGCCGACCGGCACCGAGATCGGCGCCCCGGTGTTCTTGACGGGCGCACCGCGCACGAGGCCGTCGGTGCTGTCCATCGCGACTGTGCGAACGGTGTTCTGGCCGAGGTGCTGAGCGACCTCGCACACCAGGTTCCAATCGCGCTCGTCGATCGCCGGGTTGGTGATCCGCAGCGCGGTGTTGATCTCCGGCAGATCGCCGCCCTCGAAGTGGACGTCGACGACCGCGCCGAGGACCTGCGAGATGATTCCAGCCTGCTCACTCATCGTGACTCAACCTCAGTTCAGAGCTTCGGCGCCGCCGATGATCTCCATCAGCTCCTTCGTGATCGCAGCCTGCCGCGCGCGGTTCCGCTGCAGCGTCAGGCTCGCAATCATGTCGGTGGCGTTGTCGGTAGCGTTGTTCATGGCGTTCATTCGGGCGGCGTGCTCTCCAGCGATGGACTCGAGCACGGCCTGCCGGACCTGAACCTCGACGTAACGCGGCAGCACATGGGCCAGCAGCAACGTCTGGTCAGGCTCGTAGAGCACGTCAGCGGCCGAACTGGCCGTCGCGTCCGCGTCTGGCACGACCGGGAGCAGAGGCCGAATGGTCGGAACCTGCGTCAGCGCGCTCTTGAAACGGTTCGAGATGATGACCACCTCGTCCAGCTCACCCGCAAGGAAACCCGCCACGAGCGTGTCCGTCATGTGGCGCATCTTGTCGTCGTCGGGCGGGACGATCATCCCGAACGCCTCGGCGACGTCGAACGACCGCTTGGCGATGAACGAGTTCATCCGGCGCCCCAATGGATAGATCGCGACGCGCTCGACGTCTGCGCCGCGCTCGGACGCGTACGCCTGGACCTGCTTCTGGGCGCCCGAGTTGAACCCGCCGCACATGCCACGGTCGCTGTTGACCGCGAGTATGCCGACGGACTTCACGGTGTCGCGTCGCTCGAGCAGCGCGTGTGGCGCGTCGTCGCCCAACTGCGCGACGAGGTTGCCGAGCAGCGTGTGATACGTCTCGGCGTACGGCTTGAGTTCGTTCATCGCGTCGGTCGCACGCTTCAACTTCGCGGCGCTGACGAGCTTCAGCGCACGCGTGATCTTTTGCGTGTTCTTGACCGAGGCGATACGCCTGCGGATGTCTTTGAGGCTAGGCATCGGGAACGACTACCTCAGGCCGAGAAGGTTGCGTTGAACTCTTCGATGCCGGCGCGCAGCCCCGCATCGATGCCGTCGTCGAGCTTGCCCACGGCCTTCAGCTCGTCGAGCACGGCCTTGTGCTTGGACTCGAAGTGGGCGAGCAGCTGGGTTTCGTAGTCGCCGAGGTCGTCCACCGCGACGTCGTCCACGTAGCCCTTGGAGGCTGCGAAGATGACCAACACCTGCTTCTCGACCGCCATCGGCTTGTACTGACCCTGCTTGAGCACCTCGACGAGGCGCTCACCGCGGGCGAGCTGCTGCTGGGTGCTCTTGTCGAGGTCGCTCGCGAACTGCGCGAACGCCTGCATCTCGCGGTACTGCGCGAGGTCGAGGCGGAGCGTACCGGCGATCTTCTTCATCGCCTTCGTCTGCGCCGAGCCGCCGACGCGGGAGACGGACAAGCCGACGTTGATGGCCGGCCGGACACCCGAATAGAAGAGGTCGCTCTCGAGGTAGATCTGACCGTCGGTGATCGAGATGACGTTCGTCGGGATGTACGCCGACACGTCGCCGGCCTGGGTCTCGATGATCGGCAACGCCGTCAGGCTTCCGGCCCCGTACTCGTCGCTCATCTTCGCGGCGCGCTCGAGCAGACGACTGTGCAAGTAGAAGACGTCACCGGGGTACGCCTCGCGGCCCGGCGGGCGGCGGAGGAGCAACGACATCTGGCGATACGCGACGGCCTGCTTGGAGAGGTCGTCGTAGATGATGAGCGCGTGCTTCCCGTTGTCGCGGAAGTACTCGCCGATCGTGCAACCGGTGTAGGGCGCCAGGAACTGTAGCGGCGCGAGCTCCGAGGCCGAAGCGGCGACGACGGTGGTGTACTCCATCGCGCCGTGGGCCTTCAGCTTCTCGACGACCTGCGCGACCGTGCTCTGCTTCTGGCCGATGGCGACGTAGATACAGAAGACGTCGGTGTTCTTCTGGTTGATGATCGTGTCGATCGCCACCGCTGTCTTGCCGGTCTGGCGGTCGCCGATGATCAGCTCACGCTGACCACGTCCGATCGGCACCATCGAGTCGACCGCCTTGAGCCCCGTCTGGAGCGGCTCACAGACCGACTGGCGCGGCATGATGCCCGGCGCCTTGATCTCGATCTGGCGGTTGTGAGGGCTGGTGATTTCACCGAGGCCGTCGATGGGCTGACCGAGGGCGTTGACGACGCGACCGAGCAGCGGCTCACCGACGGGAACGTCGACGATGCGCCCGGTGCGCTTGACCTCGTCGCCTTCCTTGATGAGCTGCGCTGCGCCGAGCAATGCGACGCCGACGTTGTCCTCTTCGAGGTTGAGGACCATCCCGAGTACGTCGTGCGGGAACTCGAGGAGCTCGCCTGCCATCGCCTTCTCGAGCCCATAGACGCGGGCGATGCCGTCACCGCAGGACAGCACGCTGCCGGTCTCCGAGACCTCGACCTGCTTGTCGTAGTCCTCGATCTGCTTGCGGATGATCCGGCTGATCTCTTCGACCTTGATGTCCATTCGGCCGCTCTCTCCGTGTGCAGGCCCGCTCGATGCGGACCGCGAAAAATGGTCTCCGCTCGGGTTTAGCTTCCGGCTCGCTTCAGTTGCCCGCGCAGCGTGTCGAGCTGCGTGCGGACGCTGCCGTCGTATACGCGTCCGCCGATGCGGGCGATGACGCCACCGATGATCTCGGGATCCTCGTCCTGTTCGACCAGCACCTGCCGGCCCGTCACCTTCTGCAGGACGGTGCGCAGCCGCGCCGACTCGGGCTCGCTCAACCGGCGGGCGACCGTGACTCGAGCGCGCAAACGCCCCGAGTGCTCGTCCGCGAGGCCGTGGTAGGCTGCTGTGATGTCGGGCAGCGCGGCGATGCGGTTCCGGTCGACGAGGAGCAGAAGGAAGTTGCGACAGATGGGGCTCACCATCACGCGCCGCAGCAGCTCCGTCAGGACCGCCTTGCGAGCCTCTTTCCCGAACTTCGGGTTGCGGAAGAGCTCACGCAGGTCGGCCGACTGAAACAGGCCGGATACGCGATCGAGCTCTCGACCGAGCTGCTCGAAGTTCTTCCGCTCCAAGCCGATGTCGAGCAACGCTCGGGCGTATCGATGTGCGATGGCGGATGCAGGCACCTTGGGGGTCTCCTTACGGGGCTTCTCAGCCCCGGTTCGCCTCCTCAAGGCGGCTCAGGTACTCACCCGTCAACCGGCGATGGTCGGCAGGTGTGAGCTTGTCGCGGATGGCTTTCTCGGCGGCGGCGATGGCTAGGTCGACCACCTCCGCTTCGAGGCGCTCACGCGCGCGGGCGTACTCATTCTGGGCGCTACGCTCGGCATCGCGCCGGATGCGTTCGGCGTCGTTCTTCGCCTCTTCGACCAAGCGCTGCTTCTCGGCTTCACCCTGGGTCCGGAAGCCCTCGAGGATCTCGGTGGTCGCCGCTTCGAGCCCGGCGAGCTTCGTCTCGTACTGCTCGAGCAGCCCCTTGGCCTCTTCGTGCAGCCGCGACGCCTCGTCAATTTCCTTGCTGACGGACTCGGCGCGATCGACCAGGGCCTTCGCGATGGGCTTGCCGGCGAAGTGGTAGATGACCCACAGCAGGATCACCAGGTTCACTGCGTGCAGGATGATCATCGTCCAGCCGGGGTCGCCACCAGCGGCGTACGCTGGCGTAGACGCGAGCAGGGCGATCAGAAACGCGGCGCGTTGCATCTCAGACACTCCGTCCGAGGACCTTCTCGGCGACCAGGCGGGCGATGTCGTCGACCTGCCCCAGCAGCTCCTCGCGCGCGCCGGAGAGGTCGGCTTCGACCTTCACCCGGCCGGCTTCGAGGGACTTCGACGCCTCGGCGCGGGCGCGTCCGACGACTTCGTCCTTATGCGCCTGGCCTTCCGTCCGAAGGCCACCCCGTTCGGCGAGGCCGTCGGAGCGTGCAGTCGCGATGGCGGCCTGGTGGCGCTCGGCCAGCTGGTCAGCCTTCTCGCGCAGCGCGGCGGCGTCGTTACGGGTGTCGTCGGTCCGAGCCGTGCGGGCGTCGAGGTTGTCGAGGTATGGCCGAAAGACCAACGCACGAAGCACTACGACCAACACGAGGAAGAGACCAAGCTGGAAGAGCAACGTCAGGTCGACGTCGAGGGAGACCGAGGCCATCACCGAAAGCGACGTCTCGAGCTCGAATTGCAACGGGTTCATGCAACTCTCGGGTCCGGGGACGGCGGAAGCTATCAGAGGGCCTACCCGAGATCAACCGCGTAATTCCGCGCCAAAAGCTGCGCTACGATGCGGCTCCACGGGGCCTCGAATGCGCCCGGCGAAGGGTATGATCCGAGTCACAGATCTGCACAAGGTGTACGGACCGGTCGTGGCCCTCGACGGCATCAGCTTCGAGGTCGACCGCGGCGAGGTCCTCGGCTTCCTCGGACCGAACGGTGCGGGTAAGACGACGACCATGAAGATCCTGACCGGCTACCTCTCTCCAACCTCCGGGCGCGCGTGGATTGCGGGGCGTGAGGTGGGGGCGGCGTCCGACCCGCGCTCGGTGGTCGGCTACCTGCCCGAACACGCCCCCGTCTATCCCGAGCTGACCGTCGACGAGTACCTCGCGTACGTCTCTCGCGTGCGCGCGGTCGCGCGCAAAGAGAGACGTAGGTGCATCGAGCGCGCGGTCGACCGGTGTGGGCTGGACGATATGCGACGCCGGCCGCTCGGCGCGCTCTCGAAGGGGTTCCGCCAGCGGGTCGGGCTGGCCCAGGCCATCCTGCACGAGCCGGAGGTGCTGGTCCTCGACGAGCCGACGACCGGCCTCGACCCCAACCAGGTCGCAGAGATCCGCGGGCTCGTCCGTGAGCTCGGCGAGACGCGCACGGTCGTGTTCAGCAGTCACGTGATGCAGGAGGTCCAGGCGGTCGCAACCCGTGTGCTCATCCTGCACGAGGGGCGAATCGTCGCGGACGACACGCCGGACGCGCTGACGGCGGGGGGTGATCGGCTGCTCGTCACGGCGTCCGGCTGCGACCTGGACACGCTCTGTTCGGCCCTCGGCGGGCTCGACGGGGTGGACGCCGCCCGACCGACCGACGGCGAGGATGTGACAGTCGAGGTGCTCTCCGACTCCGACGTACGCGCGGCGGTGGCGCGGGCCGTGCTCGACGCGGGCTGGAACCTGCTCGAGCTGCGCCGCGCGCGCACCGACCTGGAGACCGTGTTCCGCCGGCTCACTACATCGGAGTAGAGGATGAAGACGCTGGCGGTCGCGCGGCGCGAGCTGCTCGGTTACTTCAACCAGCCGGTCGCGTACGTGGTAGTCGCCGCGTTCCTCGTCCTGTCGGGTAGCTACCTCTTCATCCTGCACCCGTTCTTCGTAGTGGGGCGCGCGACGATGCGGCCCTTCTTCGAGTTCGCGCCCTTCATCCTGACCTTGTTCGCGCCGGCGTTGACGATGCGCCTGATCGCCGAGGAGCGCCGCACCGGAACGCTGGAGCTTCTGCTCAGCTGGCCGCTGGCCGACTGGTCGGTGGTCGTCGGAAAGTTCCTCGGCGCTCTGGCGCTGCTCGCGTTTGCGCTCGCCCTCACCCTCGTTTACGCCCTCGCCATCGGCCTCTTGGGCACCCTCGATTGGGGCCCCGTGCTAGGCGGATACCTGGGTCTGCTCCTCCTCGGCGCGGCGTACCTTTCGGTCGGTTTGTTCGTCAGCGCGCAGACGAGCAACCAGATCGTCGCCTTCGTCGGCGGGTTCCTCGCGTGCTTCCTCTTCTATGTCGTCGGGAAGGCGCTGCCGGTCGCCCCCGAGTGGATGGTGCCCTGGCTCGAGTGGGTCAGCTTCGAGCAGCGCTTCGCCCATGTGGCGCGTGGGGTGGTCGACACACGCGACCTCGCCTACTTCGGCAGCGTCGTCTTGCTCGCGCTCGGGCTGACCGCCGAGAGCCTCGCCGCTCGGCGCTGGCGGTGACGATGTCGCGCCGCCTCGCCCTGGAGTCCCTGCTCGCGGTCGCGCTGCTGTGCCTGGCGACGTGGCTGCTCAATGTGGTCGGCGGCCAGACGCGCGCTCGGCTCGACTTGACCGCGGACCAGCGGCACACGCTCTCGCCGGTGACAAAGCGGCTGCTCGCATCACTCGACGCACCGCTCGAGGCCCGCGCCTATCTGCCGCAGGGCGTGCAGCCACCGCACGCCTCGACCGTACAGGCGATCCGCGACCTTCTGGAGGAGTACCGAGCCGCGAGCGGCGGCCGCATGCGCGTGGTGCTGCGCGACCCGGGGGACGGGAGCCTCGACGCATCCGCTCGTGAAGAAATGGCCGAGGAAGCACGCGGATACGGGATCGAGCAGGCCGACCTGGTCGTCACGCGTGGCGCCAAGCGGGTCCGGCAACGCGTCTTCCTGGGCGTGGCGCTGCTCTACCGGGACCGACACGCGACGGTGCCCCCGACCGCCTCGACGGAGCGCCTCGAGTACGAGCTGACGCGGGCCATGCGCGAAGTGCTGCGACCGCGCGCGCGGCGACCCGTGATCGCCGTGACGCGTGGCCGCGGCGAGCCGGACCTGCTCAACAGCCCGGTCGCCCAGTTGCTCGCGTCGGCCGGTGAGCTCCAGGCGGTCGAGCTCAACGGGGAGCTCGTGCCGCAGGGGGTCGATGCGCTCGTCGTGCTCGGTCCGAAGCGCGCCTTCGACGAGCGGGCGCGGTACGCGATCGACCAGTTCCTCATGGAGGGGAAGGCCCTGGTGGCCCTGCTCGACTACCGGCAGCGCAGCGAGGTCTTCCCGGACATCCTCGTCCCCACGACGACCGGATTGGAGCCGCTGCTGGCCCACTACGGCATCACGGTCGACCACCCGCGGACGGTGGTGGACCGCGTTCGCAATGTCGCGGCGGCCATCTCGCGAGACGCGGGCGGTGACCTGGTCTACGCGAACCACCCGCTCTACGTGGAAGCACGCGACCTGCCCGACCACCCCGTGACGCGTGGGCTGTCGAGTCTGGCCGTGCCGATGTCCGCGCCCCTGCACGTCGACGCCCGAGCGGGCACCGAAGCGAAGTGGGTGGTCTCGACCGGGCCCGACTCGCGTCTGCGCGAGAACGTGCGAAGCCGCGACCCGGCGAAGGTCGCGAGTCCCGACGCGACAGAGACAAAGGGCCCCGCGAACGTCGGCGTGGCGCTACGTGGGACGCTCCCCAGCTACTTCACCGACCGCCCCATCCCGCCACGCCGGGTCGCGGTCACAGCCGGGACCGAGCAGCGCCCCGACCCGCCTCGGTTGCGGAGCGGTCAAGGCGAGGCTCGCGTGCTGCTCGTGACCAGCGGCTCGCGCCTGCTCGCGGCCCACGCGAACGGCCTGCTCCTGTTGCAGAACGCGGTGGATTGGGCGCTGGCGGACACCGACCTCGTCGACATCCGCGCACGCCGGGCGGCGGATCCGCCGCTGCGAACCACCACCGCTGCGGAGCGGGCGGCCGTGAAGTGGGGCACGACGCTGACCCCACCGTTGCTGGTTCTGCTGGCCGGCGTCCTGCGCTGGAACCGGCGCCGGAGGTTGGCGTGAGTCGGAGGCTCCAGGTGCTCGGCGCGTTGTGCCTGCTCCTCGGTGGGTGGGCGCTCGCAACCCGGCCGGCCCCACAGGCACACCCGACCGAGGTGAAGCTGCCGGCCCTCGACACGCTCACCCGAATCAAGGTCACGCGCACCGGCGAGCCGGATGTCGAGCTCACGCGCGTTGGCCCGAACTGGCGCGCGGACGAGGCGCCCGCGGACGCGTTCGCGATGAAGGCGGTCGCCAAGGTGCTGAGCAAGCCGCTGGTCCTCGACCCGGTGGGCGCCACCACCGACCCGGGGCGTTACGCGCTGACGGACGACGCGCTGACCATCGATCTGGGGGATGGCGGCCGCTGGCACGTCGGAAAGGTGGTCGACGGTCGTCACACCTTCGTTCGTCGCGTGGAGGCGTCGTTGGTCTACCGGGCTCGGGGGCACCTGCGCCGTGCGTTCGACCGACCGGCCGCGCGCTGGCGCGAACATCGTCTCTTCCCGGGGCGCGGGCCGGCGGATGTCGCGCGCCTCGAGACCCGGCGCGGCGAGACGGTGGAGTGGACCGCCGCGCGCCTGTCATCTGACGCCGCCTGGGCCTTCACCGAGCCGCCGACAGACGACGCGGGCCAGGCCGAGCTGCACGCCGTGGCCAACACCCTCGCGACGGCGAAGGTCGCGCGTTTCGTGGACGGCGAAGGCTTTCGGCCGGTCACGCGTCTCGAGGCGACCGCGTTCGATGGCACCCGCTTCGGCGTCGAGATCGGCGCGCGCGCCAAAGACGGCACAGGCACGGTGCGGCGCCTGTCCGACGGCGTGGTGGCGACGCTGCCCAACCACTTGCTGACCTTCCTCGATGTGCGCCCGGGCGAGTTGCGAGACAGGCGTATTTTCAGCTTTGATTCCAGCGACTTGAAGGCTGCGAAGGTCAGAGACGCGCTTCGGATTGAGCAGCGCGACGAAGGCTGGTGGGCCGAGTCTCCGCGTACGGTCGCGCTCCACCCGGACGCCGCGAAGCTGTTTGTCGAAGCGGTGGTTCACCTGCGCGCGGCCGGCTTCCCGAAGCGGGTGCCCGACGACGCGTTCACGCCGGTCTTCGGAGCGTTGCATCTGCGGGTCGGTCCGGACCGCGCGATGTCGCTGACGGTCGGTGGGCGCTACGGCAAGCAAGCGCGATACGCGCGGATGAGCGAACGGCCGGACCGCGTCTTCGTCCTGTCCGACGGGACCGTCGAGCGGCTGCTACCGAAGCTCGACGCCCTGGTGAAGGCGCCGCTATTCACGCCTTAGAGAGGACGCTTCGACAGCTTGAGGCGGTAGTCGTCGCCACCGATGTGGACCTGCTCGCACATCTCGATCAACCGCGAGTAGATGCGCGGTCCGACGCGCTCACCAAGCGTCGGTATGCTCGGCTTGACCCGGTCACCTGGATAGAAATTCGTCGCAAAGAGGGTGGTGTGCCCGGCGTTGTATCGCTTTGAGATCAGCTCATCGAGCACGTCGCCCACCCACTCACTGACTTCGGGCGCTGGGCCAGCGTTGCCTGCCCGCCGGCTAGATCGGCCCTTGCCGAGTTCGTCTACCGCCAGGAGTGGAATCTCGATGAGCGGCGCCATCACAGCTGCCGTGCTGCCCTTCTCGAACGATGCTCTCAGATCGGTGAGCAAGTGCATGAACTCAACGTAGCGGGCCCGAACACGGCGATGCAGCAGCAAATAGCGAAGTATGCCCACCAAAAGGTGTGTCTTGCCGCGTCCGGGTTCGCCATAGAGGATGAGTCCGCGATCGCCTTCCTGAAATTCGTGGGCGAATCGGTAGATCCGCTGGCGGACTCGACGAAGGGTGTCCAGCGGCTCGAATCCCACGAGCGTCGCGTCGTGAAAGCGGCCTGGCAGACGGGCCGCATCGAAGTACTTTCTACGCTTCTCCGGCTCCGAGCATACCCGACAGGGCACAGCCAAGCTGTAGCCGCCGTCGTCCGTCTGCACCTGATATCCGTCGACACAACACGCGCCGACGGGGAGACAACCGCACCGCTCCGCGATGGCGTAGTCGCCCCGACGACGCACTAACAGCCGCACGTTGCTGCAGCTATCGCACTCACGCTGGTCGGGGCTCACCATTCCTCTCGGTGTATCACGAGCGCGGGCAGATGCAGGTGATCGCGGATGGCCCGCCACAACTGAGCTTCGCGAACCGGCAGCTCGACGCGTTGTCCTATGAGGCGCTCGTCGACCTTGCTCTCGACCGCGACCCGGTCCGGCGGCGACATAGCGTCGAGCAGTTCCCGGCACAAGCGCATCTCCACCAGCTTGAGCGACTCGGGCGATTCGTCGTGACTCACGACGAGATCGCGCATGGCACCGACCGCTCGGTCGCACGCGGGTCGGAACGCAGCGTCCACCGCGATGTACGCGTATTGGTCAGCTAGCGCGCTCAACGCGGCGTCGTCGTCAACGGGAGCAGGTACGAAGCCGGTCGAAGCGCCGACGTTCCTCGCCCGCCACGCGCGGATTGCATCCTCTACAGCCGGAACCGCATAGGCGAGGCTGGGCTTGCGCGGTCGTTTCTTTCCGCTGAACGCCTGTTGGATGCCCGCTTCGACCACGTCGACCGGGACTCCGGCGCGCTGCCAGCGCTCGACCAGGGGGAGGTCGCGCGCTGAGAGCATCAGCCCCCTCGCAGCGGCCTTGACGAACGCCCTCTCGATCTGGTCCAGGTAGGCCCCCGGAGTCACCACAGCTCCGCTGTCAGACGTCCAGGTTCTTCACGTTGAGCGCGTTGTTCTCGATGAACTCGCGGCGCGGCTCGACGTTGTCACCCATGAGCACGGTGAAGATCTCGTCCGCCTCGACGGTGTCGTCGATGCGGACCTCGAGCAGCGTGCGCGTCTCGGGATCCATCGTCGTCTCCCAGAGCTGGTCGGGGTTCATCTCGCCCAGACCCTTGTAGCGCTGGAGGTCGACGCCGCGACGGCCGAGGCCGAGGAGGGCGTCGAGCAGATCGTGACGGGTCTCGTGCGCCACCTCCGTCTCACCGACGTGTACCGAGTACGGAGCGTCTCCGAGGATGTCGAGGTGGCTGAGGGTGTCGCTCGCCGAGACGTAGTGGGGCGCGCTGAGCAGATCGCGTCCAATGACGGTGCGCCGCTCGCTGCCACCAGCTCGGGTGAGCACGACCACGCGCCAGCCGCGAGAGATCGCCTCGACGGACTCTTCGGCGGCCTCCGTCGGCTCGCCTGCGAGGACCTCGAGGGCCTCGGTCTCGAGGGCGGCCTGGTCGAATTCGGGCGCTGCCTCGTCGGCCGAAGCTTCAACCGCGTCGCCCGCTTCGCCGTCCTCGCCCTCTTCGCCGTCCACGCCGTCCTCGCCCTCTTCGGACTCGACGTGCTCGCCCTCCGCGACCACCAACGGCGGCGGCGGCTCCGGCTCGATGTCGATGCGCAGGCTCAGCTCTTCGGGGAAGCGCGCGTTCAGGGTGGCGACCAACGTGTCGACGTAGCCCTCGAGCGCCGCGGGGTCGTCGAAGATGGCGTCGTCCTCGGGCGGCTGCTCGAGCATCACCTCGAACAAGCGTGGGTCGCTCCGGCGCTGGATGTGATCGAGCTCCTCATAGAACGACACGAGCTTGTGCAACACGTTGCGCAGGTGCTCCGGCTCGAGCACCCCGCCATTGCCATCGCCGATGCGCGCATTGCGGGCCGCCGCTTCGATCAGGAACTCGGACAGCGCGCCCTCGTTTTTGAGGTAGCGAATCGACTTCCCCTTCTTCGCGCGGAACAGCGGCGGCTGGGCGATGTAGAGGTGGCCGCGCTCGATGACTTCCTGCATCTGGCGATAGAAGAAGGTGAGCAGCAGCGTGCGGATGTGGGAACCGTCCACGTCCGCGTCGGTCATGATGATGACCTTGTGGTAGCGCAGCTTCGAGATGTCGAAGCTGTCCGTCCCGATGCCCGTTCCGAGCGCCGTGATCAACGTGGTGATCTCGTTGCTCGACAGCATCTTGTCGAGGCGCGCCTTCTCGACGTTCAGGATCTTCCCACGCAGCGGGAGGATGGCCTGGGTCGCGCGGTCGCGACCTTGCTTCGCGGAGCCACCGGCGGAATCACCCTCCACCAGGAAGATCTCGGAGTTCTCCGGGTTCTTCTCCTGACAGTCGGCGAGCTTGCCGGGCAGCGCAGCGGAGTCGAGGGCCCCTTTGCGACGGACCATCTCGCGAGCGCGGCGCGCCGCGTCACGGGCGCGGGCGGCGCCGATCGCCTTGTTGACCGCGGACTTCGCGTCGTTGGGGTTTTCGAGCAGCCACTCGGCGAGGCTCTCCGAGACAGCGCTCTGAACCGCCGGCTTCACCTCGGAGCTGACCAGCTTGTCCTTCGTCTGGCTGCTGAACTTGGGATCCGGGACCTTGGTCGACACGACCGCGGTCAACCCCTCGCGAATATCGTCACCCGCGAGGTTGTTCTTCATCCCCTTCAGCAGGTTCTCGGCCGCCGCGTAGTTGTTGATCGTGCGGGTCAGCGCATCCTTGAAGCCGGAGAGGTGGGCGCCGCCGTCGCGGTTGCGGATGTTGTTCGTAAAGCAGGAGACGTTCTCCTGGTAGGAGTCGTTCCACTGCATCGCGACCTCGACCTCGATGTCGTCCTTCACCAGCTTGAAGTGAATCGGCGTCGGGTGGATCGGCGACTTGTTGCGGTTGAGGTGCTCGACGAAGGACGCAATGCCGCCGTCGTACTTGAAGTCGTGGCGCTTCCCGTCGCCGCGCTCGTCGACGATGACGATGGCCACTCCGCTGTTGAGGAACGACAACTCACGCAGGCGCTGCGAGAGGATGTCGAAGCTGAACTCGTAGCTCTCCTCGAAGATCTGGCGGTCCGGCATGAAGTGGATGCGGGTGCCGGTCTTCTTCGAACGCCCGACGCGCTCGAGCGGCGCCTTCGGATCGCCAAAGGCGTAGTGCTGGAGGTAACGGCCGCCGTCGCGGTGGATCTCGAGCTCGAGCTCCGACGACAGGGCGTTGACGCACGAGATGCCGACGCCGTGCAGACCACCGGAGACCTTGTACGAGTTGTCGTCGAACTTACCGCCGGCGTGCAGCACGGTCATGATGACCTCGGCTGCGCTGCGCCCTTCCTTCTCGTGCATCCCGGTCGGGATGCCGCGGCCGTTGTCATCGACCGAACAGGATCCGTCGAGGTGCAGGGTCACCGAGACGCGGTCGCAGTAGCCCGCGAGCGCTTCGTCGATGGCGTTGTCGACCGCCTCGTAGACGAGCTGGTGCAGACCCGTGCCGTCGTTCGGGTCGCCGATGTACATACCCGGGCGCTTGCGCACCGCCTCGAGGCCTTCGAGGACCTGGATGCTCGACGCGTCGTACTCGCTGCTTTGTGAGACCGCTGCGGCCTCCCCCTCCTCCTGCTCACTCATCGATCACCCCTCCGTACGCTCGATGCACAGCCAGCGGTGGTCTCCCTCACCCTCGCTGCGCGTCGCCACCTCGTCCTTGTCGGCGAGGGCGGTGTGCACCACGCGTCGTTCGGCGGCACTGAGACCATCGATTACGGCGCGGCGACCGCTCTTTTGTACCGCGCGCGCAACGTCGCCGGCAGCCTGTGTGAGCAGGGCTTCGCGTTCCGCGAGCCGACCATCGACATCGAGCGCACAGCGCATGCGGCGCCCAGCCCCTCGACTGAGGGCTTGCGAGGTCAGCAGAGCGATGGCCGAGCGTAGGCCCGGCGCCCGATCGAGCGCGTCGGTCGACCCCTGGAGGGCGAAGACCTGGGTCTCGTCACGGGACTCGCTCAGCTCGGCCTGCACGTCGAGGTCGAGGCGGTCGAGGAGCTCATTGAGGAACGTGGCGCCGTGGGCGGCTTCGGTATTGGGCATCGTATTCAGGCCTTGGCAGCTACTTGGGCGGCTTGCTCGCCCTTCTTGAGGAGAACCATCTGCTGAACGATGCCGAGAATGGTGTTCACCGCGATGTAGACCACCAGCCCGCTGGGCAGGAAGAGCATGAACACGGTGAACATGACCGGCATCAAGGTCATCATGATCTTCTGCTGCGTCGCGTCTACACCCGTCGTGGGGTTGAGGCGCGTCTGGATGAACATCAAGACCCCGAGCAGCACGGGGGTGATGAAGAGCGGGTCTCGCGCGGAGAGGTCCATGATCCAGCCACCCAGCGGTGCCTGGTACAGCTCGACCGCGGAGTAGATCGTCCGGTACAGGGCGAAGTAGATGGGCATCATCATGATGGCGGGAAGACAACCAGCCAGCGGGCTGACGTTGTTCTTCTTGTAGAGCGCCATCATCTCCTGCTGCAGCTTCATCTTATCTTCTTTGTGCTTCTCCTGAATCACCTTCAGCTGCGGCTGCAACAGCTTCATGGCGGCCATCGACTTGTACTGCTTATGGGTCAGCGGCAGCGTGATGATCTTCACGAGCACGGTCAGCAGGATGATGGCGAGGCCCCAGTTGGCGACCAGTTGGTAGAAGAGCTTCATCAACCAGAGCATCGGCAGACAGATCGGGCTGAACCAGCCAAAGTCGATGGCCTCTTTGAGCGGCGGGGTGACGGCGCTCAGCAGTGAGAGCTGCTTCGGGCCTCCGTAGAATCGAATCGTGCGCGTGACCGACTTGCCCGGCTCGATGGTCCCGCCCTTGAGGTCGAGCTTCGTGACCAGCAACTCGATCTGGGCGGCCACCTTCTTGGGATCGACCCGCGCAGCCTCGGCGCCGTGGAGCATGGAGCAGCGCTCGGCCTGGTTCTCCTCCGGCAGCACGGCGGTCATGAAGTAGCGGTTGTCGACGCCGGCCCACTTCACGCCCGAGCTCCAGACCGGCAGCTTCTCCTTCTTCTCGAAGGCCTTCTTCACGTCCGCGAGCGGTTCGCGCTCGAAGTCCTGCGCGTGCTCGCACACGCCCTCGAAGAGGTAGATCGGCTGATTGAAGAGGCTCATCGCAGCCTGGTCGGCGTGCTGGGCACCTCGGAGCAGCACCGACAGGTCGTAGGGAACCGGCTTGTCCGTCGAGTTGGTGATCGTGAGCTTCTCTTCGAGCGAGTAGCCGGCCGTCGTGACGAAGCTGCGCTTCACCTCGACGCCTTCGGGGCTGCGCCACGTCAGCGTCGCGCCATCCGCCGTGTACTGCCCGTGCGCGCGCTTGCCGCCGAGCTCGAGGTCTACGAGCGGCGGGAGGAATTGTCCTTTGTCGCCCTTGCTCGAGAGCTTCTCGACCAGGCGATACGGCGCGGGGTCGGCCTTCTCGGTACGGACGCTGTACTGCTCGTCGTCGAGCGTCCACGAGGCGATCTGGCCGGCGTCGTCGATCTCGATGCGCTGATTGCCGTCGGTCACGAGCGTGTGCACGGCCTTCGGGGTGAACGTCGGGACCTCGGGCGCCTTCGCCGTCTCGGGCTTCGCTTCGGTCGCCGGGCGCATGACGGTCTTGGCGCCGGCTGCCGCGTCCTTCGTCGCCTTCTTCGAAGCGCCGCCGTCCGTCGCCTTCGCCGCTACGCCGCCATCCGTCGCGGGCGGGGGTGCCCCTGGCTTGGGCGCGAACAACCCCTGCCAGGCGAACAAGATGCCGCCGCAGAGGAGGATGGCCATGAACAGGCGTTTCTGTTCGTCGGGGTCGGTCTGCTTTTGATTCAAGGCGCGTCCACCGGGTCATAGCCGCCCGGATTCCAGGGATGGCAGCGGCAAACGCGGCGCGTCGTACGCCAGGAACCACCGATGAAGCCGTGGATTTGGTACGCATCGACCGCATAGCTCGAGCAGGTCGGAACGAAGCGACACGTGGGCGGGAAGAACGGCGACACCGCCCGCTGATAAACACGGATGAGCGTGACCGCCAGTCTCGCCAGGAGGCCGCGACCGAAGTGATGGAACGTTCGTGGCGAGGCGCTGGCGTCGAGGCCAAGGCGCGACGCCGACCGCGCACCAGAGGTGCGTCGAGGCTGAGCAACGCAGGGATCGGCGTCAGCGGCCGTCACGGACGATTCAGCACTTCGGCCGCGGACCTCCATGAGCGTCTTCATCGTCGTCGCCTTCGTGCTCCGCCTCCGGCCTTCAACCGAGCGACGGCGTCGAACATTTCGCGCACCACCTGCGTGTACACGTCCGCTGGGCGACCATGGCGGGCGATCAGGACGACGTCGAGTCCGTCCGGCAGCTGCGCCGCGTTGCGTCGGAACGCCTCGCGGCACAGTCGCTTGACCCGGTTGCGGACCACCGCCTTGCCGACCTTGCGACTCACCGTCACGCCCATTCTGATCGGGCGTCCCCCGTTGGGACGGGCGTGGACGATGAAATGCTCGGTGGTCACGCGGCGTCCGCCACGTTGAACCGCGAGATAGTCGCGGCGCTTACGTAGCCGAATCGACTTGGGAAAAGTCGCGCCCGAGGTCGCCGTCACTTCCGATAGGTGGTCACCGTGAGGCGCTTACGCCCCTTCTGTCGGCGGCGCTGAATGACGGCGCGCCCACCGCGCGTCTTCATCCGCGCACGGAACCCGTGAGTGCGGCGACGGGAGACGTTGCTGGGCTGGAACGTCCGCTTGGACATCGGGTCCTCCGAGAGACTCAAAAGCTAGAAAATGGGCGCGAAAGAGTGGCACAGGGGCAGCTGGCAGTCAACGGCGGAGACACGATCCGGGAAAACGGCCATGACCTCAGTCCACAAGCTCCCATGATCTGAGATGCAGAATGAGGGAGTTCGAGGCAGGCCACCGATACCATTGGCGAAAGCACAAACGGCGTAAAACGTCTTGCGAGCGCGGAAACGGCGCTGCTAGAAAAACCATCGGTCGGTCACCGCACCCGGCCAACGCAAAAAAATTGAAACGAGTGATTCGCGGGGGCGGGTCCTTTTCGCACGTCTTCGGCAGGAGACGGGTGGGAATGACTGCGTCTGCGTACAGGGTGGGTGTGCAGGAGATCTGGGAGAGCGCTGTCGAGTCCATCCGTTCGCGGGTGAACGCGGATAACTTCGCGACCTATTTCGGTCGTCTGAGGTACGCGGGCGAGATCGACGGCGTCATCGAGCTGGCCATTGACGACCCGTTCCTCTGCGAATGGATTCGCAACCACTACCAGACGGTCCTCGACGAAGCGGTCGGTGAGGTCGCCGGACGCCCCATGCGGGTGGCCATCGTGTACCGAAGCCCCGACAACGCGACGATCGACCTTCCCCATCCGGACGACATCGTGCCGGCCGTACCGCAGGACCGCCCGTCGGTCGTCACCGCGGTCGACGACAGCTGGGGCGTCTTCCCGCTCAACCCGCATTACTCGTTCGGCAGCTTCGTCGTCGGCTCCGGCAACGAGATGGCGCACGCCGCCGCATTGGCCGTCGCCCGCGACCCGGCCCGCGCCTTCAACCCGTTGTTCATCTACGGCGGCACCGGCCTCGGGAAGACGCACCTGCTGCACGCCATCGGGCAGCGGCTGGCGACGTCGATGGGCGGCCAGCGCATCCTCTACTTGAGCGCGGAGGAGTTCACCAACCAGGTGATCCGCGGCATCTCGCGCCAGAAGATGCACGAGTTCCACTCGCGCTACCGCAGCCGCTGCGACGTCCTGCTGATGGACGACGTGCACGTGCTCGCGGGCAAGGAGCGCACCCAGGAAGAGTTCTTCCATACCTTCAACGCGCTGCACGCGGCGCAGAAGCAGATCGTCCTGACGAGCGACCGGCCGCCGCAGGAGATCCAGCGGTTGGAAGAGCGCCTGCGCTCGCGTTTCCAGTGGGGCCTGCTCACCGACATCAAGGCGCCGGAGTTCGAGACGCGCGTCGCCATCCTGCAGCGCTTTGCCGAGCGTGACGGCATCGACCTGCCGGACGACGTGGCCTTCTACCTGGCCGGGATCGTCCGCAGCAACGTACGCGAGCTCGAGGGCGCCCTCATCCGGCTGTCGGCGTTCGCGTCGTTCCGCAGCGAGCGGATGACCATCGAGTTCGCCAAGGAAACGCTGAAGGACGTCATCGCGACGCGCTCGCGCGTCCTGACCATCGACTCCATCCAGAAGCTCGTGGCCGAGCACTACGACCTCAAGGTCGCCGACCTGCGCAGCAAGCGACGCCACCGCATCGTCTCCCACCCGCGCGGCATCGCCATGTTCCTGTGCCGAAAGCACACGCAGGCTTCGTTCCCGCAGATCGCCAGAGGCTTCGAGAAGAAGGACCACACGACCGTCATCGCGGCGTGTCGCAAGGTCACCAAGGCGATGGAGGCCGACGTCGCCACCCGCGCCGAGGTCGAAGCCATCGAGCGGAAGTTCCACGGCTGACAGGCGCATTGCCGCGCTCTGCGTGCCCGCTCATTTCAGCTCCACTTCCTCACATTTCACGACGATATCACCACTGTAGGTGGTGACCTGCGACTGTGGTCATCCAGTGGACATCGTGTGATTTCGTATGTGGAGGTGCTGTGGAGAAGGTGTGTGTAGGGAATTGGGGTCCGGTAGTCCCCAGGTCGTCCACATCGGTACCTCTCGTCCTACCCACACCTACTTTCTGATGCGCTACGGGGACTTGGCTCTGATTTCCACAATTTCACAGGCCCTATGATGACGATTAGTCCTTCCTAATTGAGAGATCCCTGTACTAAATACCGCTCCAATCTCTGGCCCCCGAAAGCGGGTTCGCGATGAAGTTCGTCGTCAACCGGGACCTCTTCGCACGCGCCCTCCAGCGCATTCAGGGCGTCGTCAATCGCAAGGCAACGATGCCGGTCCTGTCGAACGTGCTGCTCGAAGCAGCGCCCGACGGTCGCCTGCGCGTCGCTGCGACCGACCTCGACGTCACCTTCGACGGCAGCGTCAACGCGCGGGTCAGTGAACCCGGGCGGATCACCCTCGACGGCAAGCGCCTGTTCGAGGTCGTGCGCAGCCTGCCCGGCGAAGAGGTCGACATCGAAATCGGCGAAGAGGAGCGCGCGACTCTCCGCTGCAAGAACACCGAATTCGTCCTGCACGGGACCTCGGCCGACGGGTATCCGCCGCTGCCGACCGCGGAGGGCGCCGAGCTCATCCCGGTCGATGGCCAGGTACTTCGCGAGCTGCTCGAGCGCACGCTCTTTTCGGTCTCGGGCGATGAGTCGCGGCCGAACCTCAACGGGGTCTACTTCCGCTGCGTCGAGAACAACCGCATCCGCGTGGTCTCGACCGACGGACACCGCCTCAGCCAGGGCGAGCGTGACGCAGAACGTGGGGCCCCGATTCCGGAGCGCGACGGCGTCATCATCCCCCGCAAGGGCTGCACGGAGCTCAAGCGGCTCCTCGACGAGACCGGTCGCGAGGTGCTCTTCGGCTTCCTCGAGAACAACCTCGTCGTCACCGGCGACAACCTCAGCCTCTTCATCCGCCTGATCGACGCCGCGTTTCCGGATTACGGGCAGGTCATCCCGAAGTCGAGCGAGCGCCATGTGGTCCTTCACCGCGCGCCGTTCCTCGAGTCGCTCAAGCGCATCGCGCTGCTCGCCAGTGAGCGCACGCATGGGGTGAAGGTCGAGCTGCACGACGGCCGGATGACGCTGCTGAGCGACAACCCGGACCTGGGACGCGCCCGAGAGGACTTCGAGGTCGAGTACGATGGGGGCGACCTGAACATCGCCTTCAACGCGCGCTATGTGCGTGACATTCTTGGCATTCTTCAGGCCGAGAAGGTGCAGATGTCGCTCAACGAGGCGCTCTCACCTGGTCTGTTCCGCGAGCACGAGAACGACGACTACCTCTTCGTGGTGATGCCGATGCGGCTGTGACCGCAGCCGCACGTTGCAGGTCACCCGGCTCCGAATACGCGACTTCCGCAACCTCGCTGACGTCGAGATCGAGCCCCACTCACGCTTCAACGTCCTCGAAGGCGACAACGGGCAGGGAAAGACCAACCTGCTCGAGTCACTGTTCTGGTTGGCAACGCTGCGCCCGCTGCGCGCCACGCGCTTGCGAGAGCTGGTGCGGTGGGGCTCAGAGGGTGGACGGGTGGAGGGGGTCGTCGAGCACGAGGGCCTCGAGCATCGGCTGGCGGTCCGGGTGCAGAAGGGCGAGCGCACCGCGGAGCGTGAAGGAAAGACGGCGCGAGCGGCCGACTACTTCGGCGCGCTGGCGGTTGTGGTCTTCGTTCCGGACGACGTCGGTCTGGTCCGAGGCCCTCCAGAGGACCGCAGGCGCTTTCTGGACCGCGCAATTTTTACGGGACGTCCGGTCCATCTCGCCGATGTTCTCGCCTACAGGCGTGCTCTGGGCGGCCGCAATCGGCTCTTACGGGACGGTGCCGACGCCTTGCTCTTCGATGCGTACGAAGAGGCGCTGTCCGAGGCCGGTGCGCGGCTGCACGTGGCACGTGCGGACTACGTCGAGAGGTTGGCTCCAGGATTTGTGCGCGCGTTCGCAGCCATCGTGGGTGACGAGACCACCGTGGACCTCGTCTACCGGCCCGGGATCGACCCCGCAGGCGCCGCACCTGCTCAGGCCTTCGCGGACGCCTGGCGCGATGGTCGAGACCACGACCGCCACCGCGGATTCACGCAGCGCGGACCCCACACCGCAGACCTGGTGCTCAGGCTCGTCGGACGTCCGGCGCGGACCTACGCGAGTCAGGGTCAGCAACGGGCGATGGTGCTCGCGCTCAAGATTGCCGAGATCGAGCTGCTCGAGGAGGCGACCGGAACGGCGCCCGTCCTGTTGCTCGACGACGTTTCGAGTGAGCTCGACCCGCGACGCAACGCGCGCCTCTTCGAGTTCCTGGAGGGGTTCGGCGGCCAGGTGTTCATCACCACGACCGACGCCTCGTTTCTGCGCATCGAGACCGAACGGCGCGTGTGGCGCGTCGACGGCGGCATCGTGACGGCCCTGGAGAGCTGAGAGCATGGAGAAGTTCGTCATCGAGGGGGGGCAGCGTCTGGCCGGGACGGTCGTACCCAGCGGCAACAAGAACGAGGCCCTGCCGGCGCTCGCCGCCACGCTGCTGACCGACGAGCCCGTCGTGCTCGACAATGTGCCCCGAATCCGGGACGCCGAGGTGATGTGCCAGGTCCTCGAGCAGGCCGGGGCGACCGTCGATTGGCTGGGTCCGAACCGGGTGCGCATCTGCAACGCGAACGTGCGGCCTGAGCTCGACGCCGACCTGTGTCGTCGTATCCGGGCGTCGATCCTGTTCGCCGGCCCGATGGTCGCGCGGATGAACAAGGTCGTGTTGCCGCCGCCGGGCGGCGACGTCATCGGGCGGCGCAGACTCGACACGCACTTTCATGCGTTCGAGGCGCTCGGTGCGCGCGTCGACGTGAAGCAGGCGTACGACATCCGCGCCGACAGGTTGCAGGGTCAGGACATCTTCCTGGACGAGGCGTCGGTGACCGCGACGGAGAACGCCATCATGGCGGCCTCGCTCGCATCGGGCACCACGGTGCTACGCAACGCCGCGAGCGAGCCGCACGTCTCGAATCTCGCGCGAATGCTGGTCGGGATGGGCGCGCAAATCGACGGCATCGGGACCAACACGCTCACCATCGAGGGTCGCGAGCGGTTGGGTGGCACCGAGCACAGCATCGGCAGCGACTACCTCGAGATAGGCAGCTTCATGGGGCTGGCCGCGGTCACCGGTAGCGCGCTGACCATCGACCGCGTGGCCGCTGAGGACCTGCGGATGATCCGAATGGTCTTCGAACGGCTGGGTGTGCGCTCGGAGGTCGAGGACGGAAAGCTGTTCGTCCCAGCGGACCAGCAGATGGAGATCCGCCCGGACTACGGCAACCAGGTCCCGAAGATTGACGACGCGCCGTGGCCGGCTTTTCCGACTGACCTGATGAGCATCGCGATCACCGTGGCCACGCAATGTCGGGGCACGGTGCTCTTCTTCGAGAAGATGTTCGAAGGACGCATGTTCTTCGTTGACCACCTGCAGAACATGGGCGCGCAGATCATCCTCTGCGACCCCCACCGCGTGGTCATCGTGGGTCCGCAGACGCTACGGGGTGGACGGGTCGAGAGCCCTGACGTGCGCGCAGGCATGGCGCTGCTCATCGCCGGGTTGTGCGCGGAGGGGACCACGCACATCTACAACATCCATCAAATCGATCGCGGCTACGAGCGCGTCGACGAGAAGCTGCGTGCGCTGGGCGCGCACATCCAGCGGGTGGCCGTCGAGTAGGCGGGAGGCGCTTACTTGAGGCCGGCGGCTTCGCGCAGCGTCGAGGCCTTGTCGATCTGCTCCCAACGGAAGCCGCAATCCTCGCGCCCGAAGTGGCCGTATGCGGCGGTCTGACGGTACATCGGTCGCAGCAAGTCGAGGTGCTCGATGATGCCCCGCGGCTTGAGAGGGAAGTGCTCGCGGATGAGCATCTCGATCTTCTCTTCCGGCACCTTCGAGGTCCCGAAGGTGTCGACAAAGACGCTGACCGGGTCGGCCACGCCGATGGCATAGGCCAACTGGACCTCGACCCGCTCCGCGAGGCCCGCCGCGACCACGTTCTTTGCGACGTAACGCGCCATGTAGGCGGCGCTGCGGTCGACCTTCGACGGGTCCTTGCCGCTGAAGGCGCCGCCGCCGTGTCGGCCCATGCCGCCGTACGTGTCGACGATGATCTTCCGGCCGGTCAGCCCGGCGTCGCCCATCGGGCCGCCGATGACGAAGCGGCCGGTCGGGTTGATGAAGTACTTGGTGTCGCCGTCGACGAAGTTGTCGGGCAGGACCGCGTCGATCACGAAGCGGCGAATGTCCGCGCGCAGCTGCTCGGTGGTGACCGTGTCAGCGTGCTGCGAGCTCACCACGACCGTCGAGATGCGCGTGGGCTTGCCGTCAACGTACTCGATGGAGACCTGGCTCTTGCCGTCGGGACGGAGGTACGGGAGCACCCCGTTCTTCCGGACCTTGGAGAGCTGTTTGGTGAGCTTGTGCGACAACGAGATCGGCAGCGGCATCAGCTCGCGCGTCTCGTTGCAGGCGTAGCCGAACATCAGGCCCTGGTCGCCCGCGCCCTGCTCCGTGAACTCGCCCTCGCCCTCGTTGACGCCCTGGGCGATGTCCGGGGACTGGCGATCGAGCGAGAGCAGCACGGCGCAGGTATCGGCGTCGAAGCCCATCTTCGAGTCGGTGTAGCCGATGTCGCGGATCGCCTGGCGGGTGACCTCGGTGTAGTCGATATGCGCCGTCGTGGTGATCTCGCCGGCGAGGTGGACGTGGCCCGTATTGACCAGCGTCTCACACGCAACGCGGCTGCGCGGATCCTGCTCGAGGAGCGCGTCGAGCACGGCGTCGGAGATCTGGTCGGACATCTTGTCCGGGTGGCCTTCGGTCACCGACTCCGACGTGAATATCCAGGTCCTGGCCATGGGTACCGCTCCTAATCCGGGTCAAAAGAGGCGCACATTGTAGGGGCCGGGCGAACCGTGTCAATGGAGCAGGACGGCCGCTCCGACCCCGACAGCTACGCCGCCGGCGAACCACAGCGCCGCCGAGATGCGGCGTCGTACCGGGCGTGGGAAGGCCACGTCGTACAAACGGTCGGCGTCCGCGTCGAGAAGGAGCACGCCGTCCACGTCGTAGGCGAGCGCATACTCGAGCAGCTGCCTGCGGGTCTCGCGTCGCGTCGGTCGCGTGCCCCGGCCGGTCTTGACCTCGACGACGTAGCGGCGCCCATCGCGGCTGACGAGCAGGTCGGCTTCGACCCTGGCGGTGAGCACCTCGCCGTCGAGCTCCCAATCGAGGCGCCCCTCGGGGTGACGCCCGAGGACCCGGTAGCCGCGGCGCTCGAGGGCAGCGGGCGCGTCTCTCTCCGCGGCGCGACCTCGGTCGGCGGCGCTTCGCGCACGACGCTTGCGTGCGCGGGTCTGGAGGAAGCTCCACAGCAAGCCGACGACGAGCATCGCCAGGAGGAGGACCGCCAACACGGTGAGGGCAGGTCGGAGCAGCGTCGCTTGAGCGGTCGGCACCCTTCTACTACCGTGCTCCATCTCGTCGCGGCGGTCGAGCGCCGCGTCTCTCGGAGCCCCCAGCAGATGTGGCGTTTGATCCTCGTTGGCTGCCTTTGCCTCGCCGCCTGCGGAGAGCAGAAAGCCGGGCGCACCCGTGCGCTGAAGGAAGGGCTGGCGGCCGCGGAGGCCGCGGCGAAGCTCGCACCGTTGACCCGCGCCGACGTGGACTCGTCCGAGCGACTCGGTCGCGTCCTCGGGCGCCGCTTTGCCCACCAGGTCGGGCAGCTGGGCGGCTTGCAGCAGACGCTCGAAGCTCAATACGAGATTCGCGCGGCGCGCGAGCCGGAGGTGCGGCTCTCCGAGACGCTGACGCTTCGGGTCGACGCTGCGGGGCAGTTCGACCTCGTCCAACGCAACCGCTACTGGTCGCGCGAGGACGAGGATGGCGAGGACGGGCGCAGCTG
>PVBE010804988.1_pt1 | contig 24344 bp, 21 predicted proteins | sample 1631181 | NCBI WGS metagenome assembly PVBE01 (sample SAMN08397723, study PRJNA350692) | Marine metagenome, whole genome shotgun sequencing project. | isolation source: water | place: Pacific Ocean | collected 2012-04 | reverse complement strand
GAAGGTAAACCCTTCTTCGTCTACGACGACGTTTTGCCAGATGAAGTCGGCAAGGGTCATTGCGACTAGCGGATCAAGGCCGCCGCAGTTTCACGTATGTCGGTACTACACGCGGCGAAGGCACGCCACGTCTGGTGGAAAACGGCGAACCCCTGCTTTCGGCGGCAGGGAATGCGAAAACTACCTGTGTGGGATGAGGGCGTGGTCTGGATGGTCTTGGATCGGCCTCAGAGACCTCTAGATCGTTCTCGTTGTGTTCTCGGGTTATTGGGGGCCACCAACCGGCAAGAAACACGCTGAGGGCCTTGAACAACAGTCTTGGGCACGGTTCCCGGCTAGAAGGCTGGCCTCCGGCTTGTCCCTCAGGGGAATAGTCTCGCGGCCAGTTGAAGGCAACAATCACGACGCCGATCCGGCAGGAAATGGTTCTGTGGCCCCTTGTTGCCAATGCGACCGAAAAGGTCTTTCGGCGCGGGATTTGCTGGGGGAAGAAGGCAGGGTGATGGATTCTTGATGGGGACCCAAAAGGGGCAAATCGGGCTCGAAATTGAAGGTATTGCTGCCCAAATGCTGCCCAAGCAATTAGGCCGTTGTTTCGTTAACACACTAAGTCATTGATTTCATTGGAGGGCGATCGGGGACTCGAACCCCGGACCCGCTGATTAAGAGTCAGCTGCTCTACCACCTGAGCTAATCGCCCGCACCATTGAGATCAACGCTCTTTCGGCCTCGGGCCGTTGGGCGTTGAGGGGCGGATCAACCGATGGCCGACCGCGCCCCGTCCTTGACCGCCATATATGGATCACTCGCAACCGAGGGTCAACGTGCACACCACGGTTGCGGCGTCCGGTGGGCCGGCAGGGGAAGCAGGCGGGGCGCGGTCGGCCCCGCGGCGCGCGGCCTAGGGCGTCTCCAGGCCCGGCTTGCGCGGCACCGGCAGGTCGCGGTGGATCGCCACGCTCAACACCAGGCCGAAGCTCAGCATGATCGTTACCATCGCCGTGCCGCCATAGGAAATCAGCGGCAACGGCACGCCCACGACCGGCACCAGGCCCATCACCATGGCAACGTTGATGAAGACGTACAAAAAGAATGTCGCCGTCATGCCCATCGCCAGCAGGCGGCCGAACTGGCTGCGGGCCTTGATCGCAATCACGAAACCGAGTCCGAGGATGGCCGTGTAGAGGGAGAGCAGCAGCAGGCTGCCCGTCAGCCCCAGTTCTTCGGCAAGGGTGGTAAAAATGAAGTCGGTCTGTTTCTCCGGCAGGAAGCTGAGCTGGCTCTGAGTACCAAGCAGGAACCCCTTGCCCCAGATACCGCCCGAACCAAGCGCGATCTTGGATTGCAGAATGTGATAGCCGGCACCCAAGGGATCGCGTTCCGGGTCCAGGAACGTCAGGATGCGATCTTGCTGATATCCGTGCAGAAAATCCCACCCCAGCGGAATCGCCGCCGCCGCCGCCACCAAGGTCGCAGCAAACAACCACCAGCGCGCGCCCGCCAACCACACCACCATCGCCGCGCCCGCCAGCAGCAGAATCGCGGTGCCGAGATCGGGTTCGCGCAGCACCAGGATGGCCGGTGCCGCCGCCAGCGCCGCCGGCACGATCAGCCAGCGCAATTTTCCAACGTCCTCGGGCGCAAGGCTGTGAAAGTAGCGCGCCAACGCCAGCACCAGCGCAATCTTCATCAGCTCCGACGGCTGGAGGGTGAACGGCCCGAGATCGACCCAGCGCTGCGCGCCCTGGCCGGTCGTTCCCACCAGGTCCACACCCACCAGCAACAAAAGCGCCACGCCATAGAACGGATAGGCGAGCCTTAGCCACAGACGGAGATCGATAAAGGCAACCGCGATCATCAGCGTCAAACCGATACCAAAGCGCACCATCTGCCGCGACACCCACGGATCAATGCTGCCGCCCGCCACCGAGTACAGCATCGCAAAGCCGAAACCCGTGGTCACGCACACCAGCAGGATCAGCCCCCAACTGGTGTTGCGAAGCTTTTGCCCAAAGGTGAGTTCCGGGTTGGGATCGCCGAGAACGGTCATGGCTCAACCCTCCCGTGCCGGCGCGGCGGCGGGCGCGTTCCCGGCGAGCGGTTCGCGGCGGGCGCGTTCGGCATCGAGCCGTTGCGCCTCGATCAGAATATCGCGCGCAACGGGTGCGGCCACAGAGGACCCCGACCCGCCGTGTTCGACCACCACCGAGATCGCGAATCGCGGCGCCGCCACCGGCGCAAAGGCCACAAACAGGGCGTGGTCGCGCTCGCCCCAGGGCCGCTCGGCGTTCTTGAGAACCCGTGTTTCGCGCTCTGCGCGGGTGATGCGCCGTACCTGCGAGGTGCCGGTTTTTCCCGCCAGCGCCAACGCCGGGTCTTCGATCCGCGTCCGAAAGGCGGTGCCGCGCGGGGTATTGGAAACCTGGTTCATGCCTTCGAGCACGATGGCGAGGGCGCGGCGGTTGATCCCGAGCGGCGGCGGCGGAACCTCGGGCGCAGAATCGGCCGGCAAGATCAGTCGCGGGGCAACCGCATTTGCACCGTTGGCGACGCGCGCCACCATCACCGCAAGTTGCAACGGCGTCGCCAGGACGAATCCTTGGCCGATGCCGGTCACGAGCGTTTCGCCCTGTTGCCACGGAACGCCCAATGTCGCCAGCTTCCAGGCTTTGGTCGGCACGACACCGGCCTGCTCGCCGCGCAAGCCGATGCCAGTGCGCTGACCGAGGCCGAGACGCCCGGCCATTGCGGCGATGCGGTCGACGCCAACCTTGAGGGCGATGTCATAGAAATAGACATCGCACGACTGCTGGATCGCCTGCAGCAGGTCGAGCCGGCCGTGGCCCGTGCGTTTCCAGCAGTGGAACGTGTGATTGCCGAGTTCGATCTCTCCGCTACAAAATACTTCGTGCTCGGGCGTAATCGCGCCACTTTCCAAGGCCGCCAGCGCCACCGCCAGCTTGAACGTAGACCCCGGCGGATAGCGCCCGGCAATGGCCTTGTTGAGAAGCGGCTTGAACGGATTCTGCATCCACTCGTTCCACTGCGCCTGCGAGAGGCTGGTATTGAAGGCCTGCGGATCGAAACCCGGCGCCGAAACCATCGCAAGTACGTCGCCGGTATGGATATCGAGCACCACAGCCGAAGCGCTGTCTTCGCCGAGGCGCCGCCGGGTGAACAACTGAAGCTCCGCATCGAGCGTGAGACGGACATCGGCGCCGGATTGTCCCTCGTTGCGGGCCAGTTCGCGGATGACCCGGCCATAGGCGTTGACCTCGACACGGCTGACGCCGGCCTTGCCGCGGAGAGTATCTTCCTGGATTTTTTCGATGCCGCTCTTGCCGATGCGGTAGCCCGGCAGCCCCAGCACGGGATTGCCGTCGAGATCATCCTCCGCGACCGCACCGACATAGCCCACGGCATGGGCCATCGGCTCGCCCAGCGGGTAGTGGCGCGATTCGCCGATGTCGGGCTGGATTCCGGGAAGATCGGGGCTGTTGATGTTGATGCGTGCAAATTCTTCCCACGAAAGATTTTCCGCGACCGTTACCGGAACGAACGGCCGCCGCCGCGCCACCTCGCGCAGCACTTTGGTTTTTTCGTAGTCGGTCAGCGGGATTATCTTTTCAAGCGCATTCAACGTCGCCTCGACGCTTTCCGCCTGTTCGGCGATCAGAACGACGCGGTAATTCTGTTGATTGGTCGCAAGTTCGATTCCGAACCGGTCGAGAATGCGGCCGCGGTGCGGCAGCAGCAGGCGCATATTGATGCGGTTTTCGTCGGCCAGCATCTTGTACTGGTCGGATTGCACCACCTGAAGGTAATAGAGCCGGCCCACCAGCCCCGCCATCAACCCGCCCTGAATACCGCCCAGGACGACCGCGCACCGGGTAAAGACCTTGCCGTGCAGCGCTTCGCGTTTGTCGTTCCGCATGACGCTAGGGCCGTACCGTCAGACGCCGGAACCGAATGAACGCCCAGGTCAGCACTGGATACATGGCGATGGTAAGGCCGGCCTGAACGGCAACCGCGCCGGGCTGGACGATGGCGCCGACATAGACCGAACCCAGGAACCAGATGGTCAGAAACGCGGCTGGCGCCACCAGCGCGAAGCCAAGCCACTCCATCGCAAAGATGCGGCCCAGAAAGAACCCCCGTTGCGACGACAGTACCGCATGCAAAACAAGAAAGACGAACGCGTAAAGCCCGGGCGGTCCGCCCGACAGAATATCCTGGAACAAGCCGAGGGCGAAGGCGGCCGGTGCCGGCAACAGGTCGGGCCTGTGGATCGCCCAGAAATAGACCGCCATCAGCGCCAATGGCGGCATTACCAGCGCCGCGTTGGGCACTCTGAACGGCAATAGGGTCAGAAACACCAGCGCGAGCGTCAACAACCCGGGCGTCGCGTTGCGGCCAAATCTGGTGGCGCGTGCCGTGACGTTCGGGGTCATCGGAATACACCGTCTACCGGCATCTCGTTGGCTTGGCTTTCGCCGGTGGGTTGTTCGGGGTCGCGCGTCTCTACAGTGGTCTCGGGAATGGCCAATTCGTCGCCCGTCGGTGCGAGCCGCGGAAGCGAATAGCGAACGACCTGGACAAATTCGAGCCGGTGCCAATCAACGTACGGCTGCACCCGGACGGCACCATCCCGCACCGAGGCCACGGTTCCCACCGGCATCCCCGGCGGCAGCATGCCGCCGTCACCCGAGGTAACGATGCGATCGCCGGGCGCGATCTGTGCCTGATTGGGCAGGAACACGATCTCCGGCCGTTCGGAGTTGTCGCCGCTGAGGACACCGCGCTGACGCGAAGCGTTTCCGATCACCGGCACCCGGCTGTTGAGATCGCTGAGCAGAAGCACCCTTGAGGAGCGCGATCCCACCGCCGTCACCCGGCCGACCAGTCCCAGCGCGTTGACAACGGCCTGGCCTTTGCGAACGCCGTCGCGGTGACCGGCATTGAGCAGCACGGTACGCACGAACGGGGCACCCGAATCGGCAATGACCCGGGCCGAAATGAAGGTCGGAATGGCATCGGCCTTGACGCTGAGTTGGGCCCGGAACTGTGCATTTTCGGCGTCGAGCCGTCGCGCCGCGGCCTGCCATTGCAGGAGACGCAAATTCTCCTCGCGCAGCCGCGCCACCTCACTGCGCAAATACAAGAGATCGCTGATTTGAAGCGCCGCATTGTTGACCGCGGCGACCGGCCGCGAGGCCACATCGAAAACCGGCGCCACGAAATCGACGATGGCGATGCGGGTGCTCTCGACCATTCTGTTGTCGAGCCGGCCCAAAAACATCAACCCGAAGGCCGCCGCCACCAGCAGCGCAAAGGCAAATCGTTGCAGAAACGCCCGCACCGGCGCGGCGAGGCGAAGCACGTTGGGGCCGGGCGATCTCACTCGTCGCGCTCCGTGCGGCCTGGCCCCGATTGCAGTGTCACTGGCCTGTCCTTACCCAACCCGCAGGCGCCCTAGTACTGCTGGTAGAGGACGCCCCGCAGGGTCTTCAGTTCTTCGAGTGCGCGCCCGGTGCCGAGCGCGACGCAACTGAGCGGCTCGTCGGCAATGGAAATCGGCAGTTCGGTCGCGTTGCGCAATACAAGATCCAGATTCCCCAACAAGGCGCCGCCGCCGGTCATGATGATACCCTTGTCGACAATGTCGGCCGCCAGTTCGGGAGCGGTATGTTCCAGCGCCACTTTTACCGCCTCGATGATGGCACCGACCGGCTCGGAAAGGCTCTCGGCAATCTGGCGCTGGCTGATCAACAATTCCTTGGGAACCCCGTTCATCAGATCGCGGCCCTTGATCATCATCGAATCTCCGTTGCCGTCTTCGGGCGGGCATGCGGTCCCGATTTCGGTCTTGATCCGCTCGGCGCTGGATTCGCCGACCAGAAGATTATGATTGCGGCGGATGTAACCGATGATGGCCTCGTCCATCTTGTCGCCACCGACGCGGACGCTGCGCGCATAGACGATGCCGCCGAGGCTGATCACGGCCACCTCGGTCGTGCCGCCACCGATATCGACCACCATCGACCCGGTTGGTTCGGTGACCGGCAGACCGGCGCCGATCGCCGCCGCCATCGGTTCCTCGATCAGGAACACCCGGCGGGCCCCGGCGCTTTCGGCCGATTCCTGGATCGCGCGGCGCTCGACCGCCGTCGATCCCGAGGGCACCGCAATAATGACTTGCGGACTCGCGAAACTGCGGCGGTTGTGCACCTTGGTGATGAAGTGCTTGATCATCTCCTCGGCGATTTCGAAGTCAGCGATGACGCCGTCGCGCAACGGCCGGATCGCTTCGATGTTGCCGGGCGTCCGGCCCAGCATCATCTTGGCTTCGTCGCCGACCGCCAGAACCTGTTTCTTGCCGCGTATGTTGACGATGGCAACGACCGAGGGTTCGTTGAGTACGATTCCCCGCGATTTCACATAAACAAGCGTGTTCGCGGTCCCCAGGTCGATGGCCATGTCCGCTGACATCATGCCGAACAAGTTGGAAAACATAGGTTACGCCTCACACAGAGTTGGCGGCCCCGGCCCGCCCGGGACAGCCGCAGGTTATGCCGACATCGCCTCGGGTGCCGACCTTTGCCGTTTATCCAGCAGTTTGTTGAGCGCGTTGACGTAGGCGCGTGCGCTCGCCACCAGGGTGTCGGTGTCGGCGCCCTGGCCGTTGACGGAGCGCCCCGCCTCCTCGAGACGGACCGTAACTTCGGCCTGGGCATCGGTGCCCTTGGTGACCGCGTGAACTTGGTAGAGTTGCAGCCCGGCTTCGTGCGGGAACAATGCCTTGATCCCATTGAAGGTAGCATCGACGGGCCCGTCGCCGGTCGCCTGGGTCGCGTCGATCTTGCCGTCGATTTCGAGTTCGAGATCGGCGCTTGGCGGCCCCTTCGATCCGCAGATCACATAGAGTGAAACAAAACGGATGCGGTCATTGACGCGCACGACTTCGTCGTCGACCAGGGCCATGATGTCTTCGTCGTAAACGTCTTTCTTCTTGTCCGCCAAATCCTTGAAGCGCACGAAGGAATCTTCAACGGCATTGTCGCCGAGGTCGAAACCGAGTTCCTTCAGTTTCTTGCGGAAGGCGTGACGGCCCGAATGTTTGCCCAGCACCAGATTGGACTCGGCGAGCCCGACTGATTTCGGCGTCATGATCTCATAGGTTCCGGCGTGCTTGAGAACGCCGTCCTGGTGGATTCCGGCTTCGTGGGCAAACGCATTGGCGCCGACAATGGCCTTGTTGTTCTGGACCAGAAATCCCGTCACCGCCGACACCAGGCGAGACGTCTTCATGATGTTCTCGGTCGCGATCCCGGTCGAATAGGGTATGGCGTCACGGCGGGTTTTCAACGCCATGACGATTTCTTCCAGCGCCGCATTGCCGGCGCGCTCGCCCAGGCCGTTGATCGTGCATTCGATCTGGCGGGCGCCCGCGGCCACGCCGGCCAGCGAGTTGGCGACCGCAAGCCCGAGATCGTTGTGGCAATGGACCGAAACCACCGCCTTGTCGATGTTGGGAACCCGTTTGAGAAGCGTCTCGATCAGGGCGGAAAATTCAGACGGCACCGTGTACCCCACGGTGTCCGGAACATTGATGGTGCCCGCCCCCGCCTTGATCGCGCTTTCAATGACGCGGCACAGGAAATCGATGTCCGACCGCGTGCCGTCCTCGCACGACCATTCGACATCGTCGCAATGATCGCGGGCGCGCGTCACGCTGTCGATTACCGCCTGATGAACTTCGTCCGGCGACATCTGGAGCTTGTATTCCATATGCAGCGGGCTGGTGGCGATGAAGGTGTGAATACGCTTTCGAGCCGCCGGCTTCAACGCCTCGGCGGCGCGGTCAATGTCTTTGCGGTCGGCGCGCGCGAGTCCACAAACGGTTGCCCGTTGGAGAATCTTGGAAACCTCGTGCACGGCTTCGAAATCGCCGTTCGAGGCAATCGGGAACCCGGCTTCGATGACATCGACGCCGAGGGATTCGAGCGCCTCGGCGATGCGCAGCTTTTCATCGAGATTCATCGAGGCGCCGGGCGACTGTTCGCCGTCGCGCAAGGTCGTATCGAATATTGTGACTCGGTCTGGGTTTGGCTTTTCGTTCATCGGTTCGGGTCCTTCGGTCTCGGGTTGGCCTCAGTGCACGTCACTGTCCCCTGAAGGAGGCCGTCGCCGGACCCGTTCAGGGGCGCCTAAGTCGAAGGACGCGAGTGCGGATGCGCGCCGCGGCGCGCGTGCGCAGACGCGGCAAACCGGCGAACCTGCCGGGAAATCCGATCCGGCCGTCCCCCCGGTGCCTGCCCGTTATCGTCCTATTCCTGACCGACAAATTCATAATGGCTATGAATATCAAACCTTTGGTGGGCTCAATTCGAGTCCAACCTTGTAAAAATGGGTTAAGATGCAAACAATCAAGCGACAAACCCGCCTCCGCCTGCCGTTTTACGCTGTTTTCCGCGTTGTCTGCAACCGATTTGTGCGACCCCACGCCGGGCGCGGCCGGCGGTCCGCGAAATCAGCGGCTCGGTGTACGGCTCGGGCATTTCGATGCCGCGATTCGAACCCGCACGGCTCGGCTCCCTTTTTGACGGTGTTCAATTCTTTTCGGCGTCTGGTCCCAATTCCACCGGGTCCAAATGCCTGTCACGGACCCTTAGAACCTAGAGTTCGCCTCTTTCAGGAATTCGATCTCGGCCGCGGTCGAAGGCCGCCCCAGAATCTCGTTGCGGTGGGGAAACCGTCCGAAGCGGCGGATGATCTCGAGATGCCGGCGCGCCGATTCCTTCGCCTTGCGGTTGGGTTCGTCGTCGGGCAATGAATCGAACAGGGCGACCGCGCGGTACTGGTCCTCCAGATGTTCGCTGTGTTCGAACGGCAGATAGAGAAACCAACATTCGCACGGCGACGGGCCCTCATCGAACCCGCGGGCAAGCGCTGCCTCGGCGACAGCGTGAGCCTTGCCGTCGGTGGCGTAGGTTCGCGCCTCGCCCCGGAACAGATTACGCGGAAACTGGTCGAGCAGAATCAGCAGCGCGAGGCTGCCATCGGGCGTTTTCGCCCAGGCATCGTAGCCGCCGGTTGCGGCGTGTTCATAATCATCGAGAAAACGCGCGCGAATAGTGTCATCGAAGGCCGTGTCCTTGACGAACCATGCCTTGCGGTAGGCGCCGCGCTCGGGCGACCAAGGTTCGCCAAACCAGAAATCGAGAATATCGTCTGTGGCGGTCATGGTGGCAACACCTTTGCAGGCGGGCGTGCGCGCGGTCAATCGGCGCGGCGGGCACGCCGCCGCCCGAGCAGATACAGCAAACCCCACAACACGAGACCGGCAGCCGCGACCCCCACCCAGTGCACCCACCGCAGTTCGGTCATCGAGTGTCCCAGAAAAACCATCAACACAGTTACCGGAAGAATGCCGAGACCCGTCGTCCACAGGAACGTAATCCATCCGATCGGAGTCAGGCCGGCGGCGTAGTTCACCAGATTGAACGAGATGATCGGCAGAAACCGCGCTGCAAAAAGCGGTTGCCAGCCCTGACGCACGGTCCAGTCGTCGATTCGTCGCCACTGCGGTTCCGGCACTACCGAGCGCACGAATGGCCGTCCAAGTTTTCGGGCGAATGCAAAAGCCACCACGGCCCCCAGCATCGCCCCGATCCAGGTGACGACGGTTCCCCAAAACGGTCCGTACACCATCCCGTTGGCAAAGGTGATGATTTCCGCCGGGAACGGAACGAAGGAGTGGAGCACCATCAACAGGATCGATCCCGCGACCCCCCAAGGGCCGGAATCGCGAATATATTCGGCGGCGCTTTCGGCCGAAAACTCCATTTCGCCGAGCGGCGGCAGCAACGGCAGCACGAATTGAATCACCAGCGCCGCTGCCAGCAGGACCAGCGCCGCGGAAATACCGATGCGCCGCAACTGCGCGCCGCTCGGGCGCTGGCCGGCGCCAAAGCGTCGCGGCGTCGGTGTGTCGTGATGTGTTGCCATCGTCCTCCGCCGGTGGCCGGCCCGCGCCGCTGCCGGGACGGCAGCGATTCATCCCTATGAGAATCGCCCGGACCACCGTTTGGCAAGGCGGCGGACGGCCGCAATGACGCGAGCGCCACCCCCGGTGGGCCCGAAGACATTTCGGGGATTCTCCCCTAACCTATTGACGATAAAAAATAAAACTGCTTACGACAATCTCGTAAGCCGGCCCTGCCCGCGGCCCCGCCGAATCACATGTTCGTCATGTCGCCAGTCTAGTTCTTGGCCTTGTCGACGAGCTTGTTCTCCGCGATCCACGGCATCATGCCGCGCAGTTTCGTGCCCACGTCTTCGATGGCGTGTTCGGCGGCGCGGGCGCGCATGGTCTTGAAGCTGGTTTGGCCGACGTTGTTCTCGAGCATCCACTCGCGCGCGAACTGGCCTGACTGGATCTCGGCGAGGATCTTTTTCATTTCGGCACGGGCGGCATCGCCGATGATCCGCGGCCCGCGGGTGTAGTCGCCGTACTCGGCGGTGTTCGAAACCGAATAGCGCATATTGGCGATGCCGCCTTCGTACATCAGGTCGACGATCAGTTTGACTTCGTGCAGGCACTCGAAATACGCCATCTCGGGGGCATAACCGGCCTCGACCAGGGTTTCGAACGCCGTCGTGATCAGGCTCGACAGGCCGCCGCACAGCACAACCTGCTCGCCGAACAGGTCGGTCTCGCATTCCTCGCGGAACGTGGTTTCGATGACGCCGGCGCGGCCGCCGCCGATTGCCGAAGCGTAGGAAAGCCCGATGTCCTGGGCATTGCCGCTGGCATCCTGGTGCACCGCCAGCAGACACGGAACGCCGCCGCCGCGGTTGTATTCCGAACGCACCGTATGCCCCGGCCCCTTGGGCGCCACCATGAACACGTCGAGGTCGGCGCGCGGTTCGATCAAACGGAAATGCACGTTGAGGCCGTGCGCGAAAGCAAGTGCCGCACCCTGCTTCATGTTGCCTTGGAGCGCACCCGTATAGAGGTCACGCTGCAACTCGTCGGGCGTCAACACCATCACCACGTCGGCCCATTTTGCCGCCTCGTCCGCATCCATCACCGCGAGCCCGGCGTCCTCCGCCTTCTTGCGCGACGCCGAATCGGGGCGCAAGGCGACGGCCACATCCTTAACGCCCGAATCGCGCAGATTGTTGGCGTGGGCGTGGCCCTGGCTACCATAACCGATTATCGCGACCTTCTTGGCCTTGATCAAGTTGACGTCGGCATCACGGTCGTAAAAAACGTGCATGGAGAATTCCTTTTTTCGGGCTGGGGCGCGAATCGGCCTACAGGGGCTGGGCGCCGCGGCTGATCGCGACGGCGCCTGTACGCGACACCTCGACAAGCCCCAGCGGCTTCATGAGATTGACGAAGGCGTTGATCTTGTCAGTGGACCCGGTGAGCTCGAAGACGAACGACTGGTTGGTCGAGTCGACCACGCTGGCACGGAAAATGTCGGCGATGCGCAGCGATTCGACGCGCGGTTCGCCGAGCCCCGCCACCTTGAGAAGGGCCAGTTCGCGCGACACGTGCGGTCCTTCGACGGTCAGATCAAGAACCCGGTGAACCGGTACCAGGCGTGAAAGCTGGGCCTTGATTTGCTCGATAATCATCGGCGTGCCGGAGGTGAGAATCGTGATCCGCGACAGCGCATTCTCGGGATCGACCTCGGCAACGGTCAGGCTTTCGATGTTATAGCCGCGCCCCGAAAATAATCCGATGACGCGCGCCAGCACCCCGGCCTCGTTGTCGACGAGCACCGAAATGGTGTGGCTCCGCGCACGTTTCTCTCTGACGATGTCGTTCACTCAGGCACCTTCGGGAATTGTGGGCGGCGGTGGGGTCCCGGCGTGTGAGGCCCGGCCTGCTACCGGACGCCGGCCTGTTATACCAGCCCCAGCCCGGAGTCGGTAATCTCGGGCGATCCTTCTTCGGGTCCGAGAATCATGTCCGTGTGCGCGGCGCCCGACGGAATCATCGGATAACAGTTCTCGGCCGGATCGACGGCAATGTCGGCGATCACCACCTGGTCGGTGCCGATCATCGTCCGGATGACATCGTCAACCTGATCCGGGTGATCGGCCCGCAAGCCAACCGCGCCGAAGGCTTCGGCCAGTTTTGTGAAATCGGGAAGCGCCGCCACATAGCTCTCGGAATAACGTCCGCCGTGCAGCATTTCCTGCCACTGGCGCACCATGCCCATGTATTGATTATTGAGAATGAGAACCTTCACCGGCAACTGGTGCTGCACCGCAGTAGAAAGTTCCTGAATGTTCATCAGGATCGACGCTTCGCCGGCAACATCGATCACCAGCGCGTCCGGGTGCGCCATTTGCACGCCGATCGCAGCCGGCAGCCCGTAGCCCATCGTTCCCAGGCCGCCCGATGTCATCCAGCGGTTGGGAGCATCGAACTTCAGGAACTGTGCCGCCCACATCTGATGCTGGCCGACCTCGGTGGTGACGTAGAGATCGCGCCCCTCTGTCAACGCCCGCAACCGTTCCAACGCATACTGGGGCTTGATGACGCCGTCGCCCTTTTTGTAGCGCAGGCAGTCGCGGCCGCGCCATTCCTCGATCCGGGACCACCACTTTTTCAGCGCGCCCTTGTCCGGGGCGCCGTTGCGGTTTTCCCACGCCGCCAGCAGCGCTTCGATCGCCACGGCGCAGTCGCCGACGATGGGCACGTCAACCATCACATTCTTGTTGATCGAGGAGGGATCGATATCGACGTGAATCTTTTTCGAGTCCGGGCTGAAGGCGTCGAGGCGCCCGGTGATGCGATCATCAAATCGCGCACCCAGCGCGATCATCACATCGCAATGGGCCATCGCCAGATTGGCCTCGTAGGTGCCGTGCATGCCGAGCATGCCAAGGAACTGCCCGTCGCTGGCCGGATAAGCTCCAAGGCCCATCAAGGTGCTGGTGATTGGATAGCCGGTCGCCCGGACATACTTCCGCAATAGATCGGAGGCGCGCGTTCCCGAATTGATGATGCCGCCGCCGGTGTAAAAAACCGGGCGCTTGGCGCCGGCGATCAGTTCCGCCGCCTGCGCAATTGCCTCCGGATCGCCTTCGGTACGGGGCGCGTAGCTGCGGTGACGCACGTCCTCGGGCCCGACGTAGGGTCCTTCGGCAAGCTGCACGTCCTTGGGCAGATCGACCACCACCGGCCCCGGCCGCCCGGTGCGGGCAACGTAAAACGCCTCATGCAGGGTACGGGCCAGATCGTCGACGTTCTTGACGAGATAATTGTGCTTGGTGCACGGCCGGGTGATGCCGACCGTGTCCGCTTCCTGAAAGGCATCGTTGCCGATCATGTGAGTGGCGACCTGGCCGGTCAGGCACACCAGTGGGATCGAATCCATCAACGCGTCGGTCAGTCCGGTAACCGCATTGGTGGCGCCGGGGCCCGAAGTGACCAGCACGACGCCCGGCCGGCCGGTCGAGCGCGCGTACCCTTCGGCGGCATGAACCGCGCCTTGCTCGTGGCGGACAAGGACGTGGCGCACGCTGTTCTGTCCAAACAGGGTGTCGTAGATCGGCAGAACCGCGCCACCGGGATAGCCGAACACCACGTCGACGCCCTGATCGGCAAGCGCGCGGACGATGATTTCGGCACCGGTGTGGGTCTGTTCGGCCATGTCCGTTCCTGCGAGCCCGGGCGGCGTGCCCGCTTCAATGCGGGCAAATCCAGCCCAATATCGATGAAACCGCCCACGGCCAAGGCAGGTGCCAAGGCCCGGGGCGGCCGGGGTCGGCCCGATTCGGCCCTAAAACGCCGAATCGGCCCTAAAACCTTGCGATTCGGCGCGAACCTATCCGTTTAGCCGGGCCCGGTCAACAGAAATTGACGAATTTTCGGAAAGATTTCTGCCTCCAGACTTTCCGAATCTTGCGCGGCCACCGTCTGCCAACCGGCCGCCTGATGGCGGAACCAAGTCATCTGGCGCTTGGCCAACCGCCGACTCGCCTTTTGCGTTTCCGCGACCGCCTGGGCGAGGTCGATCTCGCCGCGCAGGTGGGCGCCGAGTTGAGCGACGCCGACCGCCTTCATTGCCGGCAGCGCGGGATCGAGTCCGAGACCTGTCAGCGCCCGGACCTCGTCCACCGCCCCCGCCGCGATCATTGCTTCGACGCGGGCATCGATACGCGCGTACAGGGCGGCGCGCGGGCGATCGATGACGAAGCCGCGCCAGATACCCGGGAACGTTCCATCCGCCGGCCGGCGCTGCCATTCCGACAAGGTGATGCCGGTGCCCTCGATGACCTCCCAGGCGCGGATCAACCGCTGGCTGTCGCCGGGGCCGACGCGTCCGGCGGTGGCGGGATCGCGCGCGGCAAGACGCGCGTGCATCGCCGCGCCGCCAATTTCCGTGTGCAGTGCCCGCGCCGCCGCCCGCGCTGCTTGCGGAATTGGCGGCACCGGCGCGAGTCCGTCGAGAAGCGCACGCAAATAGAGCCCGGTTCCCCCCACTACAATGGGCAGCCGCCGCGATGCCCAGGCCGCACGGATTTCGGCGAGCGCGAACTCGCGCCAGTGCATGGCCGAACAGCCGTCGGCCGCTGGCAGCACCCCGTAGAGCCGATGCGGCACCCGCGCCTCGTCCTCGGGGCCGGGCCGGGCGGTCAGGGTTCGCAGGTCGCGGTAAAGCTGCATGCTGTCGGCATTGATCAGCACCGACTGGATTTCGGGTGCCAGGCGGTCTGCGAGCGCCAACGCCAGCGCCGATTTGCCGCTCGCCGTCGGACCGCCAATCAGTACCGCGCGTCCGGCGGCGCTCATCGCCGACCGGCTGCCTTGGTCTGATGCGGGACCACACTCCATGCTTTCTCCCATGCGGGCCGCAACCGGCGGCCCTTTCGTTTACCCTTTGCTAACCATAATTGGCGCCCAATGCGAGGCCCCGCTCCCGAGGCCGCCCTGCCCATGCCCACGCCCCTCGACCAGGCCACCCTGAAACGCGTCAGGGACATATTCGCCGAAATCACGCCCTGGTCTGGTGAGGTTCCGGTTGGCCGGACACGAAATTTTCTGGGCACCCTCGAATTCTCAACGGCCAAAAGCGAGGGCACTGCCACCGAATCTTTCGAAAGCCGGCGTCTTGGTCCGGCCGACGGGGAACCCTTTTTCGAGCTGGTCTCGGCGTACCGGTCGATCCTGGCGGCGCGCGGGCGATACACCGCGGTGTCGCTCGGCGCCCACTACGGCGCACCGCTGGTGAACGCGGTCTATCTTCTGAAGGCGGCGCGGCCGATGGCGTTTCGATTGATTGGCGTCGAGGGCGATCGGCACATGTGCACCCTGTTCTACGCCTACCTGGCGGAGAACGGGATTCCACCCACCGATCACTGCGTCATCAACGCCGTTGTCGGCGGCGACAACACGCCGGTGTTGTTTCCCGTCAGCGAGGTTCCCTCGGGCGCGAACTATGCCCTCAACGACCGCGGCCAGCGGACGCGCATCTACGAGGGCGTCGTCGAGGACGGCCGCGCCGAGGAAGTGCTTCGCAACGTGATGCTCGACATGACGCTTGCCACCAACGCCTACATTCCGCTCAACGAAACCGATATTGTCACCGCCGATCTCGAAGTCGTCAGCACCGTTACTGTGTCCGATGTTGTGTCGCCGCACGACGTGGTCGATTTTCTGGAAATCGACATACAGTGGGCTGAGATCGGTGCTCTGCCGCCGGCCATGGAGGTGTTGAATCGCAAGGTCCGCTGGATCCACCTCGGCACCCACGGGCCGCAATCGCATGAGGCGATGCGGGACATGTTCGGCGGCCAAGGCTGGGACATCCGGATCAACCTGACCCCGATGACCGAATACATCGTGCCCGGCGGCACCTTCAGCACCATGGACGGGATACTGTCGCTGCGAAATCCACGCCTCGCCGCCGACCTTTGAGCCAAGGCGAGGCCCCGGTCGCGCCATTTGCCGCGCCCGACCGGCCCGGCTATAAGGTTCCCCCGCTGGGCCGTCGCGCCTTTTCCGGCAGCCGCGGCGCCGGTTGATCCCGTTGCACCCGCCGCCTCCTGCCAGACCCGACCATGGATTTCGTTCTCACGCTGCTTACCGACCCGGCGGCGCCGGCCTTGAACGGCGCGCTCGTCGCGCTCGCCCGCGAAGCCCTGATCGAGTCCGGTGCCGAGGCGGGAACCGCGCACTGGCTGTCGCAATCGATCGCCTGCGACCTGCCCTTCGCCGGATTACCGACCGATGTGGCCGAAAACGCGGTGCGCCAGTACCTGATCGATGCCCCCGTCGACCTGTGTGCGCAGGCGGTGGCACACCGGCGCAAGCGGCTTCTGGTCGCCGACATGGATTCGACGGTAATCCGCCAGGAGTGCATCGTCGAACTGGCCGATTTCGCCGGCCGCCGCGCCGAGGTGGCCGAAATCACCGACCGCGCGATGCTGGGCGATCTCGATTTCACCGAGGCCCTGGAAGCACGCGCGCAGATGTTGCAGGGCCTGACGTCGGCACAAATGGAGCGGGCCTATCGCGAACGCGTTACCCTTTCTCCCGGGGCGCAAACGCTCGTGCGTACCATGCGCGCCAACGGCGCGGCGACGGCCTTGGTGTCGGGCGGGTTCACGTTCTTTACCGAGCGCGTGCGCGAGAGCGCGGGCTTCGACGACGACCAGGCCAACGATCTCGAAGTCGTGGATGGCATCGTCACCGGCAGAGTCCGGCCGCCGGTACTGGACCGGTCCGCCAAACTGAGCGCGCTCATGCGGCTCGCCGATCAACACGCAGTCCCCGTGGAAGAGACGATGACCGTCGGCGACGGCGCCAACGACATCGCCATGATTCAAGCCGCCGGACTGGGCGTCGCCTACCACGCCCGGCCTCTGGTGGCGGCGGCGGCGCGGGCGCGCATCGACCACGGCGACCTGACGGCGTTGCTGTATTTGCAGGGCTACCACGACCGCGACTTTACGACGGCGTAGCCCCAGGGACGGCGTCGCACCAAAGACGACAGACCGATAACGACGGGCCGGCGCCGAAAAAAAGGAGGGCCGAAGCCCTCCCGCTAAAGGCGCAATGTACCGTTCCTATTCGGCGGCCACCGGCGGCAGTTCGGCGAGCGCGGCTTCGACCGCCTTCGGGTCGTACACGTCGTCCACGAGATTGCCCGCGAAATAGTCGGTGTAGGCCTGCATGTCGAAATTGCCGTGACCGGAAAGGTTGAACAGAATCGTCCGCGACTTGCCCTCGTCGCGGGCGGCTTCGGCCTCGACGATGGCGTGCCGGACCGCATGAGTCGATTCGGGTGCCGGAACGATACCCTCGGCGCGGGCAAAGGTGACGCCCGCCTCAAAGCACTCGACCTGACGATAGGCGGCCGCCTCGATGGCGCCGGTCTCTTTCAGATGACTGACCAGCGGTGCCATGCCGTGATAGCGCAGGCCACCGGAATGCAGAGGCGGCGGGATGAACGCCGAGCCCAGCGTATGCATTTTGACCAACGGCGTCAGGTGGCCGGTATCGCCGAAATCGAAGGCATATTTGCCCTTGGTCAGGGACGGACACGCCACCGGCTCGACGGCGACCGCCCGCACCTCCTGTTCGCCCCGGAGTTTCGCGCCGAGGAACGGAAACGTGAGGCCGGCAAAGTTCGACCCGCCCCCGGCGCAACCGATCACCACGTCCGGATATTCGCCGGCCATGTCCATCTGTTTGAGCGCCTCCTGGCCGATCACGGTCTGGTGCAGCAGCACATGATTAAGCACGCTGCCGAGCGAGTATTTTGTGTCGTCGTTGGTGGCGGCGACTTCAACCGCTTCGGAAATCGCGATCCCGAGGCTGCCGGACGAGGACGGATCCTTTTCGAGGATGGCGCGGCCTGCATTGGTCTCATTACTGGGACTGGCGACGCAGGTGGCGCCGTACGTTTCCATCAGCGCGCGGCGGTAGGGTTTCTGGTCGTAGGATATCCGCACCATGTACACCTTGACCTCGAGACCGAACATCGCGCCCGCCAGGGCGAGCGCCGAACCCCACTGGCCAGCGCCGGTTTCCGTCGAAAGTTTGGAAATGCCTTCTTCCTTATTGAAAAAGGCCTGGGCGATGGCGGTGTTGGGCTTGTGGCTGCCGGCGGGACTGGTGCCTTCGTACTTGTAATAAATCTTGGCCGGCGTCCCGAGCGCCTTTTCGAGGCGGTGGGCGCGGTGCAGGGGCGAAGGCCGCCAAAGCTGGTAGGCCTCGCGCACCGGTCCGGGGATTTCGATTTCGCGATCGGCGCTGACTTCCTGGCCGATTAGGGCCATCGGAAACAGCGGCGAAAGATCGTCCGGCCCCACCGGCTGGCCGGTACCCGGATGCAGCACGGGCGGCGGCGGCGTCGGCAGATCGGTGGCGATGTTGTACCAGACGGTGGGAATGTCCGATTCCGACAACAGATATTTAGTGGTTTCAGCCATAACGTGCCTCCCTCTAAGTGCCGGCGCGACCCGCCGGTCCGATTTTTCTGTGCCCTTGATACCCCGATGGCGGCGCCCGTGCCAGCACAATTGATGTGGCTGCCGCCTCGAAAGTGGTGTTGCCACGGGCCCTTGATTTCGGGTCTAATCCGCTCGCATTTGTCTGGGGGGACAACGCGGATCCATGAGATGGACCTCTCGGAACGACGAGAATTACGCCAGACCCTGTTCCAATTCGCCGCCGCCGCAATCTCGGCTGCGCCGCCGCCAGCCCGCATTGTCGAGTTCGGATTGGGACGGGCCGCGGCCGCCCTGCTGCACCGTCATCCCGACTTGGCGAAGGGTCTGCGCGCCCTGCCCGCGACGCGGATTGCCATCGATCCCACCGATCTTCCCTATTCCGTGACGATTCACGTCGGCGCCGGTCCGGTGCGGTTACGCGTCTCTCGCACGGCAACCACGCCGCCCGCGGATGCAAAAATTTCCGGCACCATTGCCGCGCTCACCGATCTTGCCGAAGGGCGGGTCGATGGCGACGCCCTGTTCTTTTCGCGGCTGCTGGCCATCGAAGGCAAAACCGAGGTGGTAGTAGAATTGCGCAACATGCTGGAACGGGCTGAAATCGCCGTCGGCCCCGATTTGCTGGCCGCCTGCGCCGCCGCGCCGGGACCCGCGCGCCGACTGCGGCGGATGGCGGCAAACCTTGTGGCGGCCCGCCTGAGCCCTGCGCCATGACCGGCTCGCCCCTCGAACTGGTGTGTCCGGCCGGAACACCGGGCGCCCTTCGCGCTGCGGTCGATGCCGGCGCCGATACGGTTTATCTCGGTTTCCGCGACGAAACCAACGCCCGGAACTTTCCCGGCCTCAATTTCTCACGCCAGGAATTCGCCGAAGGCGCCGCCTACGCCCATTCCCGCGGCAGCAAGATTTACGTCGCCATCAACACCTTTCCGGACGCCGGCAGGGCTGATTTGTGGCACCGCGCCGTCGATGACGCCGCCGCCGAAGGTGCGGACGCAGTCGTCGTTGCGGACGCCGGCCTGCTCGCCTATGCACGGCAACATCATCCGAATTTGCGCCTGCATCTTTCGGTGCAGGCCTCGGCCTCGAACACCGAAGCCCTCGGATTCTATCAGAGCGAATACGGAATCAAGCGGGCCGTTCTGCCCCGTGTGCTGACGATTCCGGAGATCGCCCGCATTACGGCCGAGACCACCGTCGAGGTCGAGGTGTTCGTTTTCGGCGGTCTCTGCCCGATGGCGGAAGGCCGTTGCGTTCTTTCGGCGTATGTCACCGGCGTGTCGCCCAATCGCCAGGGCGCGTGTGCCCCGGCCAGTCACGTCCGTTATGAGGACGACGGCGGCAAGATGATTTCCAAACTTGGCCGCTTTACCATCAATGAATTCGAGGCCGGCGAGCCCGCCGGCTATCCGACGCCCTGCAAGGGCCGGTACCGGATCGATGGCGAGGCGAAATATCTGTTCGAAGAGCCGGTCAGCCTGCTGACCGCGGCGGTGCTGCCGGACATGGTCGCGGCCGGCGTGCGCGCCCTGAAAATCGAAGGCCGTCAGCGCGGCCGCGCCTACGTTGCCGACGCCGTCGCGGCGTGGCGGCGCCTTGTCGATTCCGAGTCGGCGCAACCGGGTGCCACCGCTGCGAGCCTCGAAGACCTTACCGAAGGGCGCCGCATTACCGTTGGCGCCTACCGCAAGACCTGGCAATGAAGGCCCGCCTCACCATCGGCCCCCTGCCCTTTCACTGGCCGGCAGAGCAATGGCGCGATTTCTACTTTCGCATCGCCGACGAGGCGCCGGTGGACACCGTCTATCTGGGCGAGGTGGTGTGCGCCAAGCGCCTCCCCTTCCATGCTCCGGAACAAGGCGAGGTCATTGCGCGCCTCGAGCGCGCCGGCAAAGAGGTCGTCATGTCGACCCTGGCGCTGGTGATATCCCCGCTGGATCGCAAAGGGACGCAATCCGTCATCGCCACCGCCGGCGAGCGCATGGTCGAAGTGAACGATATCGGCGGAATCCCCCTCATGGAGGGGTGCCCCCATGTGATCGGGCCCTTTGTCGGGGTCTACAACGAGGGCACGTTGAACGAATTCCTCGCCCGCGGCGCACAGCGCGTCTGTCTATCGGCGGAACTCCCTGCCGCTTCGGTGGCGCAACTCGCGGATGTGGCCGCCTCTTCTCTTGAGGTGTCGGTCTTCGGGCGGCAGCCGCTCGCCATCTCGGCGCGCTGCTATCACGCCCGGGCGCGTGGACGGTCGAAGAACAATTGCGAATTCGTCTGCGGCGAAGAAGTCGATGGATTGTCCGTGGAGACCCTTGACCGCGTTCCCTTCGTTACGGTCGATGGGCCCCTGGTGATGAGCCATCCCTATCTTTGCCTGGTGTCGGAACTTGGCGCCCTGAAGGACGCGGGCGTCTGCTGGTTTCGTCTTTCGCCGCACGGGACCGACATGGCGGCGGTTGCATCGCTTTACCGGCGGGTCCTGGACGGCACCGAGACGGCCGAGACGGCGATCGAGAAGTTGCGCGCTATGGGCTTTGAAGCCCCGCTCTCGAACGGCGGCTACTACGGCGAGCCCGGCGAATCGTGGGTCGCCGAGGGGGAAGCCGCCCGGCCGGGTGGCGCCGCTTAACAAAAGAAACCGGCGGCCCGAAGACCGCCGTTCCTGAAGCAATCGTGGCCGCCGGACGTTAGCCCTCGCCGAGTCGGATGGCGACGAACCGCAAGTCGCCGCCACGCTCGACCAGAAACAGGAGCGACCGGCGCCCTTCCTGCCGGGCCGCCCGCAACCGGCCTTTGACGTCGGCCGGAGTACTGACTTCTTTCTGACCGACTTCGACGATGATGTCGCCGGGGCGCAATCCCCGTTCCGCCGCCGGCCCGTCGCCGGCAAGGCCAACGATAACCACACCCTGGGTTTCGTCCGTCAGCGAGAACTGTTCCCGCAGGTCGGGAGTCAGGGGCGCCAGGATCATGCCGAGGATGTCTTCGGGCCGGTCCGGTCGCTGGGTCGGATCGGTCGCCGCCAACTGCCGCGTATCTTCCAGTTCGGCAACCTCGACGTAGATACGTTCGTTCTTTTCGTCGCGCCAGACGATGACCTCGGCGCGCTTGCCGATCGGCGTTTCGGCGACGATCCGCGGCAACTGGCGCATTTCGGAGACGTCGCGGCCGTCGAACTTGAGGATCACATCGCCCACCTTGAGGCCGCCGGCCTCGGCCGGACCGCCCTCGGTGACCTCGGCGACCAGCGCCCCCTGAACCGACTCGAGTCCCAGGCTTTCGGCGAGATCCTCGGTTACCGTCTGGATGCGCACTCCCAGCCAGCCGCGCCGCGTGCGGCCGAATTCGACCAGCTGGTCGACCAGATTCTTGGCGAGGTTGGCGGGAATGGCGAAGCCGATCCCGACCGAACCGCCTGACGGCGAAAAAATTGCCGTGTTGATGCCGATAACCTCGCCATCCATGTTGAACATCGGCCCGCCCGAATTGCCGCGGTTGATCGAGGCGTCGGTCTGGAGAAAATCGTCGTAGGGGCCGGCATTGATATTGCGGCCGCGCGCCGAAATGATGCCCGCAGTGACCGTGCCGCCGAGCCCTAACGGGTTGCCGATGGCGACGATCCAGTCGCCGACGCGGCTCTTGTCGGAATCGCCCCAGCTTACGAACGGAAACCGCTCGTCCGACAGGATTTGCAGGACCGCAAGATCGGTTTTGGTGTCGCGGCCGATGATCTCGACATCCAGGATCCGGTTGTCGGACAGGGTCACGCGAATCTGATCGGCCTCGGCGATAACGTGGTTGTTGGTCACGACGATGCCCGAGGGATGGATGATGAAGCCGGAACCAAGCGACTGCGCGGGCCGGCGCGGAGCCGGGCCCTGGTCGCGATCCGGCGTATCGAAAAAGTCCTTGAACAGGTCTTCGAACGGCGAGCCCGGAGGAAACTGCGGGCCCCGCCGGCCCTGCGGGGTTTGAACCTGCTGCGTGGTCGAGACGTTGACCACCGCGGGCGACAGCCGTTCAGCCAGATCGGCGAAACTTGCCGGCGCCTGGCGCGCATGCGCCGACAGCGCAAACATCGCGACGGCGATAAGCGCCAGAATAGCGGCCGTCCATCGCGCGGCATCGGCCGGGTACAGCGGGATCGCGCGGGTACGCCACCGGACCGGGGTCAGGCGCGATGCGGGGCGTCGTTGGTCTCTGATCTCAAGGGTCAAGGGTCTATGGCTCCTGAAGGTTCGGGGCTCCTGAAGGTTCAGGGCTCCTGAAGGTCCGGGGCTCCTGAAGGTTCGGCGCCGGAGCCCGAAAAAAGGGCAACGGAACCGTCGATGATGATTGCCGTTGAGGTAGGCCGGGCGCTCGCCTCTTTCAAGGCGGCGAGCCCGTCGCACCCGCCGACAGCCGTTCCAATATTACGCCCAATTGTGAAAAAAATGTGGCGCATCAACGCCTGTCACCCATCCTAGCCGCGAATCAACCACACCAGGCCGAGCCCGATCACCGCCAGCGAAAGTCCCGCCAGCCGCAACGGCCCCTGCCCCTGTTCGAGCACAAGCGTCATCAGACGCTGCATCGTACCCGGAAACAGGGCATAGAGCGCCCCTTCGATCAGCATGGCGATGCCAAGGCCGACGATGAGATCGGAAAGGGCAAGATTAGACATGGCGCGGGGGACCCCGACGCCGGCGGCGCATCACGAAAGTTTGACGCCGGGGGAGGCGATCCGGGCGCGCACCCGGCCGTTCAATGCTGGCATCTAGCCCCGATGCAACGGGGACCAAACGTCGAAATGAATTGAACCCATTCAAGAAATTCGCCTGGTGGCGCGGACGGAGGTCAAGCGATCGAATGTCAGAACCGCATCCCTTATCGCTGGGGCCATGGTCGCTACGGCCCTAGTCGCTGCGGCCGAAGGTGTCGGCGAAGCCTTCAAAGAACCGGAAGAACTCCGTATTCGGCGCCAGAACCAGGGTCGTATCCTCACCCCCCAGCGCCACTTCGTAAGCCAGCATGGCGCGGTAGAAAGCGAAGAAGTCGGGGTCTTTGCCGAACGCCGCGGCGAAGACCCGGTTGCGTTCGGCGTCGCCCTCGCCGCGCAGGATTTGCGACTCCTTCTGTGCCTCGGCGATCAGGACCGTCTTGTCGCGGTCGGCACGGCTGCGGATGCGCAACGAGATCTCCGCCCCCTGGGCACGGAATTCGCGCGCCTCGCGCTCGCGTTCCGATTTCATGCGGGCGTAGATCGCCTGCGAGTTGGCTTCCGGCAGATCGGCGCGCTTGATGCGCACGTCGACGACGCGGATGCCAAAGGTGCGGGCCTCGGCATCGACGGTGTCGCTGATCTTCCGCATCAATTCCGAGCGCTCCGATGTCAACACCGAAGCCAGCGGCACGGCACCCAGCACCTGACGCAGGCTCGCGGTCACGATGGCGCCCAATCGTTGGCGGCCTCCGGCTTCATTGCCGACGGTCTGAAAATATTTCAAGGGATCGATAATCTGGAAGCGCGTAAACGAATCCACCACCAGGCGCTTCTGGTCGGATGCGATGATCTCTTCCGCCGGCCCGTCGTAGGCAAGAATCCGCTTGTCGATGCGAACCACGTTTTGGACGAACGGCAGCTTCACCTGAAGGCCGGGCTCGGTAATGGCGCGGCGCGGTTCACCGAACTGGAGAACCAGCACCTGTTCGGTCTGCTGGACGGTAAACAGCGACGCGAAGACGACGATCCCCAATACGAGAATGAGGACGCCCAGAATCGTCAGCGTGGTCCGGCTCATTGTCCCGCCCCCCCGCGTGTGAGTTCATTGAGCGGCAAGTAGGGGACGACCCCGCCTTCGCCGCCGACCGAGGGGTCGATGATG
>PVBE011977135.1_pt1 | contig 24346 bp, 17 predicted proteins | sample 1631181 | NCBI WGS metagenome assembly PVBE01 (sample SAMN08397723, study PRJNA350692) | Marine metagenome, whole genome shotgun sequencing project. | isolation source: water | place: Pacific Ocean | collected 2012-04 | reverse complement strand
CGCCTCGCCCGAGCCGTCGTCTTCGGCCGCCTCGCCCGAGCCGTCGTCTTCGGCCGCCTCGCCCGAGCCGTCGTCTTCCGTCTCGCCGGAGCCGTCGCCGACAGCCGTCTCGCCCGGGCCGTCGTCTTCCGTCTCGTCCGAGCCGCCGGTCGGCGGGGGAGGCGCCGCCGGTGTGCCGGGTTCAGCGGCTCCGGCCGGCGAAGGGGCGGGTGTACCCTCGGCGATCGGCGCGGCGGCATGCTCGTCCGGCGCCGGTTCCGGCGCCACCGCTCCGTCGGGTCGGCAACCGAGCACGAGCGCGGCGGCCGACGCGACGAGCGCCAGGGTCAGCCGGGGCACGAGCCCTCGTTGATGTTCAGGGTGTAACCGCCTTCGCTGAAGGCGCCGAACCCGTCGACGAAGAAGTAGTAGGTCTGGCCAGACGTGGCGGAGAACTCGATCATGGAATTCAACCCGTCGCCGCCGTCGTCGTCACAGGCGACCTCAGACCCGGTATCGCCGCACTCCGTCCGCACGTAGAGCACGGTGTCGACCTCGTCGCCGGTCGTGTAGGCGCAGACGGTGCCGTTCGCCGTCGCCGTGAACGCCCAGATGTCATCGGGTCCGGACAACGCTCTGCAGGTGCCGTCGCTGTCCGACGAGCCGATGAGGATACCGGTATAGGTGCCGAAGCCGTCGGCCGTCTCGGTGTCCGCGCAGGCCGCGGCGTCGCAAGAGCCTTCGCTGAATGTCAGCGAGTAGTCGCCAGCGTCGGTCGTCCGCAGTCCGTCGACGAACACGAAGTACCGCGTGCCTGATGCCGCGTCCCACTCGATCTTGGCCCCGGCGATGTCGTCGTCGCAGGCGATCTCGGACTCCCGCTCCGTGCAGGTCGAACGGACATAGAGCACCGTGTCGTAGTCCGACTCGCTTCCGTTGACGCACACCGTGCCGGTGGCGGGGGCCGTGAACGACCACACCGCCTCCGGGCCGCGCGATACGGCGCAGACGCCCGCGGCGATGGAGTCACCGCTCGTCGTCCCCGCATACGTTCCAAAGCCGTCCGTGGTCTGGATCCCGTCGCAGACCGGACCCTCGACGACCCCGTCGCAGAAGCCGTCGCGCACGGCGACCTGGTAGTTGCCGAATTGCGAAGACGAGTACCCGTCGACGACGATGTAATAGGTGACTCCGGCTTCGACTGGCCAGTCGATGCGTGACGTGGTCCCTTCGTCGCCGTCATCGTCACAGCCGAGCTCGGACTCGGGGTCGCCGCAGGTCGTGCGCACGTAGATGACCGTGTCGAACTCGGAGCCGACCGAGGTCGCGCACACCGTCCCCGACTCCTCCGGTGTGAACTGGAAGACAGCCTCGCCGCCGCCTTCGCTGCCACAATCCGCGGACTCGAAGCCCTCGTCGACGCCCTCTTCGGTCTCGCCGGTCACGGTCGTGAATCCGTCGATGACGACCGGCGCGTCGCAGGGACCACACGCGCTGTGGCGGGCGCAGTCGGTGTCTTCGCAGTCGACGATGCCGTCGCCGTCGTTGTCGCGATCGTCGGTGCAGATCTCGACGGAGTCGTCGCAGCCGTCGGGGGTGCCGTCTTCATCGACATCGACCGAGTCGTCTTCGCCGGCGCAGAGGTCCGCGCTGTCGCAGACACCGTCTCCGTCGGAGTCGTTGGGGTTGTCGCTGGGGCAGTCGTCGCACGCGTTGGGGATGCCGTCGTCGTCTTCGTCGGCGCGATCGTCGCCTGCCGGGCACACGTCGGCGGAGTCACAGATGGTGTCGCCGTCGGTGTCGGTGTTGTCCGGGTCGCCGGGGCAGGAGTCGGCGCAGTCGGGGACTCCGTCTTCGTCTTCGTCGATGGTGTCGTCCTCGCCGGCGCAGAGGTCGTCGTCGTCGCAGATGCCGTCTTCGTCTTCGTCGAGGCACTCCTCGCACGCGCCCGCCACGGGCAGGCACAGATCGCCGAGGTGTGCGCCATCGATGATCAACGGGTCGCAACTGAACCCGCGCGCGCAGTCGGTGGTTTCGACGCAGGCCTGGGCGCAGAACGTCCCGTCTCCGATCGGCACGCAGGAGTCTTCGGCGCCACCGCACTGGATGTCGGCCACGCACGCCTCGCAGAAGCCGACCTCGTTGATCGTGCAATCCGAAGTACAGGCGTCGTCGTCGTCGTCGTTGCCGTCGTCACATTCCTCACCGACCTGCTGGGCGCCGTCTCCGCAGACCGACGGGCCTCCCATGTCCGGACCGATATCCGGTGTCGCGTCCCGTCCCGGGTCCGTCGTATCCGGATGCCCACGACGTCCCGAGTCCGTGGTGCGACCGGCATCTGCGGCCACGACGGGATCGACCGTGTCACTGCATCCGAGGGCGACGACGGCCACGATCAGCGACAACACAACGAGGAGCAACCAGCGGCTTGTGGTCATGGGTAGGCCCGGAGTCCAGGGGAAACGATGACCGCCCGTTAGCAGCATCAGCGCACAAAGCAAGCGCGAACCACCTCAACCCACCCCCTTTGCGCCTTTGCGGCTTTGCGCGAGCCCCTGCCGTCGGCCGCCGTTCGGGCATTTCACGCAAAGTCGCCAAGGGGCAAAGCCGCCAAGACAGATCTTCTTCGCGCCTTTGCGGCTTTGCGCGAGCCCTTTCCCCCCGGCGAAGTGGTTCCCCCCCGACCCTGCTCCGCACTACAGTCATCAGCAGGCCCCCGCCGCGAGACTCACGGGAGGTCTCGGCCCCGCGCCTTCGTCATGCCCCGCCCCCGCGTCCAGCTAGGCCCTTTCGTACTCAGCCACCGCATCGGGTCTGGCGGGATGGGTGAAGTGTGGGCGGCTCAGCACGAGGGCGAGGGAGTCGACGTTGCGGTCAAGGTCATTACACGGGCCCACGCCCGGGCCGCGAAATACGTCGCCAACTTCCGCGGTGAGGTACGGGCCGCGGCCGGGCTCCACCACCCGGGCATCGTCATGGTCTTCGACTTCGGCGAGGTCGATGCGTCGGCCGCCGCGGCTTCCGAGGGGCGGCTTGTGGCCGGCAGCCCTTATTACGTGATGGAGAGGGCCAGCGGAGGGGCGCTCTCCCGCCTGCGTCGGCCGATGGCGTGGCTCCACCTCAAGGGTGTGCTGATCGCGCTCCTCGACGCCCTGGCGCACGCACACGCCCGTTCGGTCGTGCACAAGGACCTGAAGCCGGCGAATATCCTGCTCTTCAGCGGCCCGACGGGGGGCACCGCTCTGAAACTCGTCGACTTCGGGGTCGCGCACGCTGGCGACATCGAGCGGCAGGGCACCGTCGAGGATTCCCTGGTCGGCAGCCCGCACTACATGGCGCCGGAGCAGTTTCGCGGGGTGTGGCGCGACTACGGGCCGTGGACGGATCTCTACGCGCTCGGCTGCATCGCGCAGGAGCTGGCGACCGGGACCCTGCCCTTCGTCGGCAAGTCGGTGGCCCACCTCGCCGCCGCGCACTTGTCCGAGCGGCCCCCCAGGCTTCTCGATCCCGGGTCGGCGTTGCCGCCCGGATTCGGAGAGTGGGTCGCTCGACTGCTCGAGAAGGCGCCGCGCAACCGCTTTCGGCGCGCCGCCGACGCTGCTTGGGCCCTGGTGCGTCTCGGTGATCCGGTCGGCGATCCCAGTGGCGCGAGCGGGCTCGTCGAGGTCCGCCCGGCCCGACGCGCCGGCCTGGAGGTCACCGAGAGCGGCTCCCGCACGGCGCTGTTCTCGCCCGGCTCGGTCGCGGATACCGGGGGCGAGGCGAGGGAATCAGCGCCGCCGAGGTCGACGTTCCGGCCCGTGGCAGAGCCGACGTTGCAGACGGCGCGCCCCGGGGGCGCCGACGACCTGGCCGAGGTCCTCGCCGGCACTGTGTTGATCGCGCCGCCGCTGGCGGGACGCGCGAGCGAAGCCGTCTTCGCCGCGACGTTCGGCCCGCACGACGCGACGGGCTTGCCCCCCCTGCCCCCCACGTGGCACCGCGTGGTGCCGCCGCCGACGCCCCTGCGGTTGCTCGGCGTCGGGCTCGGCCTCTTCGGGTTGCGCCCACCCCCGCTGGTCGGACGGTACGCGGAGCGAGACGCGATCTGGGCGACGCTCACCGAGGTGCGACGGACCGGCTCGGCGAAGCTGGTGCTGCTGCACGGGAACGCCGGTGTCGGCAAGTCGCGACTCGCGCAGTGGATCGCGCAGCGCGCCCACGAGGTGGGGAACGCGTCGGTCGTCCGCGCCACGCACGGGCCCATCCTCGGACCGTCCGACGGGCTCCCGCGCCTCGTCGCCAGTCTCGTCGGCAGCGTCGGCCTCAGCGCCGAGAACGCCCGCTCCCGGGCCTGGAGGGTCGCCGTCTCGCTCGGCGTCCACGACACGTGGGTCACCGATGCGCTGAAGGAGCTCGTGGCGACCGGAGCCTCGGGGTCGCCCGGGACCTTCACCCGACCCGAGGAGCGGTGGGGCGCGATCCTGACGCTGCTCGAGGGTCTTGCTGCGGAGCGTCCGATCGTCGCGTGGCTCGACGACGTGCAGTGGGGAGACGACGCACTCGGGTTCGCGCAGTTCGTGCTCGATCGGCAAGAAGAACGCCCGCTCCCCGCGCTGCTCCTGATGACCTGCCGCGACGAAGCGCTGGCAGAGCGGCCGGTGGCGCACGAGCAGCTCGGAGCCCTGCTCGAGCGGCCCCGCTGTGCGCGCGTCCCGCTCCCTCCGTTGGCTCGCGCGGAGCACGCACAGCTGGTGCATCAACTGCTGGGGTTGGAGCGAACGCTGGCTGCCGAGGTCGAAGCTCGGACTGCCGGAAACCCCCTCTTCGCGGTTCAGCTGGTCGGCGACTGGGTCGAACAGGGGACCCTGGAGCTGGGGCGCGATGGGTTCCGTCTGCGCGACGGCGTCACGGCGACGTTGCCGGACGATCTCCACGGGGTCTGGTCCGCGCGCATCGATCGGCTCTGCCCCGACCCGGCCGGCGGCGACGCTCTCTCGCTCGAGCTCGCGGCGGCACTCGGACAGGAGATCGACACGCGGGAGTGGCAACAGACGTGCGGCATCGCCGGCCTCGAGGCGAGCCCCGACCTGGTGTCCACACTGCTTCGCGACCGCCTGGCGACCCCGAGCCCCGAAGGCTGGGCGTTCGCGCACGGGATGTTGCGGGAGAGTCTCGAGCGACGAGCCCGCGAGGCGGGGCGGTGGCAGCAACACCACCGGATGTGTGTCCGCATGCTGGAGGCCGAATACGGCGACGGCACCGGCGAGATCGTCGAGCGGCTGGGACGGCACCTGCTGGCGGCGGCCGAGTACGCCGCCGCGTTGGATCCGCTGATCGTCGGTGCGGCGGCGGCCGAGGCGAGCAACGACCTGAACCTCGCGCTCCTGTTGCTCGGACAGCACGAGGAGGCCCTACACGCGTTGGAACGCGAGGCGTCGGACGAGGCGTGGGGGAGGAACATGGTGGCGCGGGCCACGGTCGTCCGCCGCCTGGGACAGCTCAACGAGGGGTTCGACTGGGCCGAGGAGTGCGAACGCCGGGCGCAGGAGCACGGCTGGGTCCAGGTCCGAGCCGCCGCCTTGGAGGAGATCGCGACGGGCCGGCGGAGCCGGCCGGAGTTCGCTGCAGCGCGCGAGGCGCTCGACACTGCCCGCGAGATCTACGAGACGGTCGACGATCAGCGCGGCATCGCCCGGGTGCTCCGCGGCGCGTCGTGGGTCTCGGTGCTGTGCGGCGAGCTGGATCGCGCATGCGACGAGCTGGAGCGGGCGCGTCGACTCTTTGCCCGCTGTCACGATCACGGGGGCGTCGCCGGCTGCCTCCGCGGACTGGGCGATGTGGCGAGAAACCGAGACCGGATGGACGAGGCGGCCGCCTACTTCTGTGAGGGGCGCGACCTCTACGCGCGCATCGGTAACCGGTGGGGCGTCTTCGATTGCGTTCACGGCCTCGCCGAGGTGCAGCGTTTCCAGGGCGACCTGGAGGCGGCGGAGAAGGGTTACCGCAGCTGCCTCGACTTCAAGCGCTCGGTCGGGTCCGAGGACTCGTCGATCACGTACCTGAACCTCGGCCTCGTGCAGATCGCCCGCGCTCGGTTCGACCAGGCACGGATCACCCTGCTCGGCGTGCTCCCGACCTTCCAGCGGCGCGAAGCGCTGGGGTACCTGGGTTGCGTTCACGCCTGCCTGTTGCCCTGCGCGGTGGCGCAGGGCGACACCGAGGGCTTCGATCGTCACGCGAAGGTGGCCGAGGAGCTCTTGCGGAAGTCGAATCTGGTCGATCCCGACATCGCCGGTCCGGCGCAGCTGGCCGGCACCATGGCGATCGAGGCTGGCAACGCGGCCCGCGCTCGCGCGGCGCTGGACATTGCGCGCTGGCAGTGGGAAGCGCTCGGGAACAGCCAGCGCGTCGCCGAGGTAGACGCGCTCGTTGCCGGTCTCGAGGCTTGAGCCGAGCAAACGTCTTCTCGACTCGGACGGGAGAAATCCCCCAAATCTTGCTAGCGTAGAGATCATATGTCTCGTCCCGCTCCGCTCTCTCGAGAGCGGACGACCACGTAGTCAACCGGTCGCCATGTGTCGCCTTTTCGGGTTCCGATCCGTGATCAAGAGCCAGGTTCACCGGAGCTTGATCAGCGCCGAGAACGCGCTGTCGGTTCAGAGTGAGCGGCACCCCGACGGCTGGGGCGTGGCGTATTACATCGGCGGTGCGCCGCACCTGATCAAGAGCGCGAGCACCGCGGTCTCCGACGCGATCTTTCACCGCGTGTCCGGCGTCGTCAGCTCCGAGACCGTCGTCGCCCACATCCGCCGGGCGACCCAGGGCGCGCTCTCGCCATTGAACTCACACCCGTTCCAGTACGGGTCGTGGATCTTCGCGCACAACGGCAACGTCGCCGGTTTCTCCGAGCATCGCGCCGCCCTCGTCGACCGCATCGAGCCGCACTATCGACGGTTCATCCTCGGGGACACCGACAGCGAGATCCTCTTCTACCTGCTGCTCACGCACATGTCGCGGCGAGCCTCTGTGCACGCGGACACCTACTCGGTGGAGGACCTCGCCTCTTCGGTTCGGGACATGATCGACGACGTCACCGAAGAGGTCGGCAACTTCTCGACCGATCCGGTCAACGAGGCCACCACCGGAACGTTCCTGACCTTCATCGTCACGAACAACCGCGTGATGTTGGCGCACCAGGGCGGTCAGCCGCTCTACTACAGCACCTACAAGAACCGATGTCCCGAACGCGACACCTGTCCGAGCTTCGCCGACGAGTGCGAGATGGTGACACGCTCGGGATTCGTGAATCACCTCGTCTTCTCGAGCGAGATACTCCACGGAGAGAACGTGTGGGTGGAGATGACGCCCGGCCAACTCGTGGGCGTCGACCGTCGCATGCACCTCTGCGACTACTCGGGTGCCTCGCTGGCGGCCGCGGCCATCTGACGCTGGTCATGGTCGGGGTGCTCGCCCTGGCCGGGTGCCGGCAGGGTGACGTGGTCGACCTCCTGCCCGAAGGCGCCGACCGCGATGTCGTTCGCGACGCGCGGGCGTGCGAGGCCGGAGACGCGCAGGCATGCAACAACGTGGCGGAGTCGTTGGAGTCCGGGCGCGATGCGACGCCGGATCCGACCGCGGCACTGGCCCTCTATCGGCGCGCGTGTGACGGCGAGGCGTGGCTCGCTTGCGTAAACGCAGCCCGAATGTTGTCGGCCGAGGCGTCGACCGCGTCGTACGACGAGGCGCGGGCCCTCTCGGCGAGAGCATGTGACGCCGGGTTCCCGGTCGCGTGCGCCTCCCTCGGTCGACTATGGGCCGGAGACGACGCGGCTGCTGCCGCTGCCGCGTTCCGGCAGGCCTGCGACGGCCTCGTCTTCGACGCATGCGCCGAGCTCGGCCTGCGCCACCAGCGAGGCACAGGGGTCGACGTGGATCCCGAGCGAGCCCTCTCCCTGCTCGTCCGTGCCTGTGGCGGGGGCTCGATGCGGGGGTGCGCACTCCAGGCCGACGTCCTGGTCGAGACGGATCCTCCGCTGGCGCTGGTGCTCTATCGGCAGGCGTGCATCGGAGGGTATGCGGCGGGTTGCGTGACGGTGGCCGAGTGGGTCGAGAGCGGGAAGGCTGCGGACGACATCGGCTCCGCCGCGGCCTATCGGCGGCAGGCGTGCGCGCTCGGGCTCGACGAGGAGTGCTCCCGCTAAGAGCTTCCCCACAAGATGCCCGCCGGGCGTGAATTTGTAGGGAAGCTCCCAAGGGCGCGCATGGGAAAGGACCCACGCTGCGGGTCGGGCCGCCGTCTTGCTTCGGGCCCTCGGGCGTCAGCCGGTTCGCGACACGCTGCGGAGTCGGTCCTTCGCCTTCTGGTCCCGCGGGTTCAGCTCGACGATTCGCCGAAGGGCGTCGGCGGCTCGGTCCTGATCACCCTTGAAGATGGCCAGCTCCGACTGCTTCTCGTAGAGCTGGATGGCCGATCGGACGCCGAAGTCGTCGATGACCTCGTCGCGGATCTTCTTGCGATCGCCCCGATCCTGGAGCCGATCGCGGGCGAGCATCAGCCCGCTCTTCACCTTCTGAGCGAGCTCGATCTGCGCCGGAGTTCCGTTCTCCTCGATATAGTCGAGGTCGAGCACCCGGACGACCTTCCGGTACGACTCGAGGATCAGCACGTCGTCCGACGACCAGTGAGCCTCGAGCAGGTCGAAGGGATTGGTCGCCTTCAACTCCGAGTTCTTCTGGACGACCTGGGCCCAGACGCGCGCCACCCGCTGGGCCTTCGCGTCCATGCGCTGCCAGTTCAGGAGTCCGCCGAACTCCAGCGCGGCGACCAGCGCCAACGACGGGCGTCTACGCAACGGCGAGCGAGCGAGGGCCTGGGTGACCGTGATGCTCCCGGTCATCGACGACTCGACGAATCGGAACTCCCGCTTCTTGAGCCGCAGACTGGCTGGCGAGAGCGCTCCGTCGACGAACGACGGCTTGTCGCTCTGATGCTCCTTCAAGACCGAGTCGAGCTCCTCCTGCGACTTCGCCTGACAGATCGCCAGCAGGCGCTGCCAGGCCAGCGGTGCGAACGGTTGCGGGTTACCGCCGCCGGGCGCCACGTTGTCGTACGCCTCGACGTAGTGATGCTTGATCTTCGTGTCGAAGAGCGTCTTCAGCAACAGCTGGCTCCGCGCGCCCATGATCGCGTCCATCTGCCGGTATCGGAGCGCTCGGGACCGCGTCAGGATGTCGACGACCGGCATGCCCGTGGCGGCCGTCTGCGCCAACGCATCTTCGAGGGCGCGCGGCTCGACCAGACCGGACTCGGCGATGAGGTGTCCGATGTCGAACGCTGGGTCGTCCGGTTCGACCCGAACCTCCAGGAGCTGCTCCTCGCGAATAAACACCGTCCAGTGGCGCCCGTCCTCGTCGTGAATCCCGACCACGGTCGCCGGGTGGCGGGCGCCGCAGCGGAGAAGCAACGCCGCGGAGCCTCCCCGGACGCTTTCGCCCTCTGCTCGCGAGATCAACGTGCCGACGGTGGTCGGCACGCGCTCGAACGGTTCGTCCCGATATGCCCCCGCTTCGCCACTCCCGGCACCGGAGTACGAGCCGGAGAAGGGGTGGCTCCCGGAGTAGCGGGCGTGATCGCCGGATTGGGCGTGGCTGCCTGACTGTTGCGGGTATCCGCCAGTCTGTTGTGGGTAGCCTCCCGATTGTTGTGGGTAGCTTCCCGACTGTGGCGGCTGGCCGCCGGAGACCGGTGGGTGGTCGCCCGACGGGTGCTGGGGTGCCCCGCCCGGGCCGCCCGAGCCGGCCGCCGGCGCGACCTGGCTCCACGTGCCGGATTGACTTCGCTGCCAATTCCCGCTCGCGGGTGCGGCTCTCGCCGGCTGAGGGGTCGGCGGCGGCGTTCCCGTCGTCGCGGTCGCAGGTCTGGCTGTCGAGGCGGCTCCCGTGTCTTCTGCGCGCGGTGAAGCACCGGTGTGCGGCGCTCGCTCGCTCGACCCGCTGGCGGCCGCTCGCGTAGCCGAGAACGCGCCGCTGCCGGAACCACTGGCTGCGCGGTGGGGCGCGCTTTCCGTCGTCGCGGTCGTCGCGCCAGCAGACTCGCTGGAGCGTGCCGCCGGGGAGCTGCCCGAGGATACGGCTTCGGTCGCCATGCTGGCATCCCCGGTTTCGCCCCGGGCTCGCGCTCTCGCGGCACGACCGCGTCCGGTGCGCGACGCGAACCGTCTCAATTCGTCGTCGGCGTCGCCGCCGCCTTTCAGGCGCACCCTCGCCGCGGCGCGTCGCCGCCGGGCGCTGACCGTCGACTCCTCAGCCTCGAAGCCGCCGGAGCCCGAGGACTCGCGCAATGACGAGCGCGCCCGGTCGAAGTCGCCGGACTCCTCGGCGACCGGTGGCGCGTCGGTGTCTTCGCTCGGCGCGGTCGGATGCGCGTCGGAGCTGTCGGAGGCAGCGTCGGCCCGCGCAGCCTCGGAGCTCGCCGGCTCCTGCGTAGCGTCCGATCCGCCGGACGCTGCGGTCGCGTCGGTCGCCGCCGCGTCGGCATCGGTCGCCGCGTCCGCGCCGGTCGCCGCCGCGTTGGCATCGGTCGCCGCCGATGGCGCGACGGGTTTCGACGCTCCGCTCGCGCTCTGGATGAGACGCCGGCGTGGCATCGTCGGAGCGACCGGACCGCTCGCTTCCGGCGGGCGAACCTCGGGGTGTCCGGTCGCCGACCGCGCCCGGGTCTTGATGGTGTGGGTCGAGTCGGCGCCGGCTCGTCGCTCCTGTTCCTCCGCGACGCGCTTTCGGACATGCTCCGGGAAGGTGCCGAACGTGAGCGTCGTCGTCTCTCCGCGCACGCGCAGGGCGGAGCCGGCGAGCATCGCGATGGCTTCGCAGCCGTGTACGGCGAGTGACACCATGACCGCCGTGTGCTCGAACGGCGCCGGGTTCAGCGGCAGATCGAGTTTTCCGTCCGTCGTGACGTCGATCAGGAACGACGCTAGATCCTCGTCCGACTGGAAGGCGAGCTGAGCGCGCTGTTTGGTGTGATCCCACTCGACCGCGTAACCGTAACGGTCGAGTTGCCGCCAGCTCGTGTGCGATCCACTCGCATCGCTTCGGTCGAACTGGCCGGGCTCATCTTCGACGTCCGGCCTGTCTGCAGACTGGGCCAGGTAGGACCCCGCCGCTCGCCGGTAGAGGTCCATCTCCTGGGCCAACTCGGCGAGCAGCCCACTGAGCCCGCCGACGTCGAGGTCGGCGTAGTCGGCCGACAGGATGCTGCCGAACCGCTGACAGAGGTGCAGGCCGAGCTCCTCCAATTGGCCGATCGGCGGTTTCGTCCCCGGAGGCTCGGTCGCATCGCGTCCGGCGCCGTGCATCTCGATGACGGTGGCGAACAGCTCGTACAGCCTCTCGGTCGGCAACCGGAAGTAGTCTCGCCGCAGGTGCTCGGTCAGCACCGCGCGGAGCGCGTCCAGGCGCTTCTTGTCGATCGGCGAGGACATAGACGACACGACGGATTGTAGACGACGCGGCGGACCGCGGTCACGGGGAGACGTCTCGAAGTGGCTCGTGGAATGGGTCTCTTCATACTACCCGAGCGATTCGCCGACCAGCCCTTCAATCAGATCGCAACGGCGCTCGGGCGGGGGTGTCACGGCTCCGCGACGACCGCCCCCTCTTCGAAGCACCATCGACCGCCGCGCGTGGGGTGTTGCAGCGCGCGGTCGAGCATCTGCAGGAACTCGTCGCGCGGCACCTCTCGGGCGCCCAGCCGCTCGAGATGCTCGGTGTGGATCTGGCAGTCCAGAAACGCGAACTCCCAGACCGCGAGCTGCCGGGCCAGCGCGACGAACGCGATCTTCGAAGCGTCGCGACGACGGTGGAACATCGACTCGCCGCAGAACATCCCGCCCAGGGAGATCCCGTAGAGTCCGCCCACCAGCTCGTCGCCGTCCCAGACCTCGACGGAGTGGGCGAAGCCCAGTCGATGGAGCTCCTCGTACGCGTCACGCATCGACTTCGTGATCCAGGTCCCAGACTGACCGTGGCGGGGCGCCGACGCACAGCACTCGACGACCTCGGTGAAGGCCTCGTCCATCGTCAGGCAAAATGTGGACCTCCGAAACGACCGCCGAAGGCTGCGCGACACACGCAGCGCATCCCAGGTCAGCAACATCCGGGGATCGGGGGAGAACCACGTCAGGAACCCATCCGACATCGGCCACGGGAAGATCCCCTGGCTGTACGCCAGCACGATCCGCTCCGGCTCGAGCCCGCCCCCGATGGCGAGCACGCCGTCCGGCTCCGCAAGCGCCGGATCGGGGAAGACGAACTCGTCCCGCAACGCGTAGATCGGCATGGTATGGAAGAGTAGAGTCGCTCCCTGGGTTGTCGCAAGCGCAACCTGTTCCGTCAGCAGAGGACGTCGGTGTCGAAGAGGATCAAGTCCAGGCCAGGCGGCGAGCGAGCAGCGACGGCCCTCCGCGTCGCGCTCTTCGTGTGCGCCGGGCTTGTCGCGTGCGATCGTGGAGACACCGCCGACGATCCGGCCTCTGCGAACGCGATCGGTTCCATAGCTGGCTCGGCCGGCGAGGCCGACGACCCCGGCGTGTCGACCGAGTCGCCGGCCTCAGCTGTCGAGCAGGAGCCAACGGCACCGATCATTGCGACCCGCCCCGACGCCCTCGCGCCGACGCTCCCCGCCGACGCCGACACCGTCGTCCTCGTCGACCTCGCCGCGTCTCGGAGATTCGTGCAGACGGGTTGGAATCTCTCGCCCGAGCATGACCGCCTGGACACCGCGATCGCGGAGTGGCTGGCTGGCGGGGCGTCGCCCGCGCCGGCCGTCGACCTGTCGGCAGCCGACGCGCTCGCGATCGCATGGCGCGGCGATGACCTCGTCGCGACGGCCGGCGGCCCCGGGTCCGAGTCGACCCGGGTAGCCGGGGACCCGGGAGACGCAGCTTCGTTGGTGCTCCCGCCGCTCGTCCGCGACCGACTGCCGGCCGACGCGCTGGTGACGGCGTGGGTGTCCGACGTCGCGGTCGGCCCGGCTTCGCTGCGAGAGGGTCTCGCCTTCCTCGCCGATGCCGGCGTGTCGACCGTCGCCGTCGCGGTCCGGGCCGACGGCGAGGTCGTCGTCGCACTCGAAGCCGAGGATCCGGAAGCCGTATCCCACGCGTTCGGCCGCGGCCAGGTCTTCGTCAGCCAGGCGCTCGGGCAGCTCAACGCGAGCGCGTCTCCGAGCGTCTCTCCATGGGTGACCTACCTCAATCGGACCACGCAGGCGCTCTTCGGACGGCTGACCCTGCACCGGGAAGACACGACCGTCGAGCTGCGGGTCGCCGCTCCGGACTGCGGGTCGCCGCTCCGGAACTTCGTGGCCGTCGGGCTGGTGTTCGGCGCGGCGGAGGCTGCGGCCCACGATCCCCGCACGCCTTCGGTGCCCTTCGTCAGCATGGTCGGCTCCTACGGACCCTGCGAGCCGCTCGTGGGGCCCCCTCCAGCGCTCCCCACGCACTTTGCCCAGTTCGGGCCGGAGCGCCGAGACGTGCGGGCGACGATGGTGCTCTTCGACTACGGCGCGATCTTCCGGGCCGGTCTGCCGACCCTGTTCGGGCTCCTTCCCTTCGCGCACTCGCCGCAGACGGTCGAGGAGATCCTCGGGCGATCGCCTCTGGGGATGTCCGGGTTCGACGACGCGGAGGCCCGGGGTGCGTACGTCTTCGAACGGAGCGAAGCGGCGGGCTCCCCCTATCGTCGGGCGCTGGTGTTGCCGCTCGCCGTCGCGGCGCACGTGCCGGATGAGGGCGGCATCGACGACATGATCCCGGCGGCCATGCCGATGATCGGGATGACGTGGGCGACGCCTGGCTTCGACCTGGCCGAACGGGCTGGGCGACCGCTGCCGGCGATCTGGGGAGTGGCTGCCGAGTCCGTGACCGACGAGGCCGTGGCGGCCATGATCGTCGGGCCGGCGATCGTGCGCACGTGGAGCGACCCGCTGCCCCCCGCGGACGTGCTCGGGCGCCTGCTCCGCTGGGCTGACGCTGCGAGCGTGTCGTTCACCGCGGATGCGAGCATCGAGGTGGTCTTCACGGGCGCGGGTGAGCCGGTCGACGCCGAGTCGTTGAGATCGGGCATCGCCGACGCCCTGTTCGGCCTCGCGGGGGCCGCGAATCTGAACGGTGCGACAGATCCGGTGCGTCGCGCCGCCTGGTCTTCGGCGCTCGACGCCGCGCTGGCCGAGGTGTCGATCACGACCTCCCCGGGCGTCGTCCGATTCTCGGTGACCGGCTCGACCGCCCCGGTGCTGGGTGCCTTGCTGACCTGGGCCGGACCAGCGCTCTCGACGCTGGTCGAGCGCGGCCCGATCGAGCTACCGCGACCGGCACTCGGTGGCGGCTTCTCCCTCCCGTAGCGCGTCTGCTAGAACGCGAACTCGAAGTTCGTGTTGATGAGGAAGACGTTCTGCGTGTAGACGCCCTCGGAGCTCGGCTGGCGGCTCGGCGCGCGGAGATCCTCGGCGGTGCCGGCGTCGGTCGTGTCCCGCTCGAAGTAGAACACGTTGGTGGCGAGGAGGCCGAAGTGGACGGAATCGACCAACCGGAAGCGCCCGCCAGCGCCGATGGTGGCCTTGCTGAAGTCCATCAGCGCGGGCTCGAGTACCTCGTCGGGGATCGCGTTCATGTCGTAACCGACATCGAGCTGCAGCTCGATCGCGTCGCTCAGCCAGTAGCTGCCGCCCAGGCGGAAGCCCACCGCGTCGTCCCAGCGGCGGACCAGGTTCTGGATGACGACGTTCTCCTCGGTCTCCAGCGTCCCGTCGGGCTTGTCCGCGCAGTGGTCGTACGGGTCGTTTCCCTCGAGTGAAGACGTACCGATGATGCAGTGCTGCTGCAGCCGGCTCCACCGGGTCAGGTCGCCGAAGAGGCGCAGCTCGAGGTCCTCGATCGGCCGGTAACGGAAGCCGAGGCGCAGGATGTCCGGAAGCTGCGCAGTAACCGTGACATCGTCCGGCTCACCGTCGCCCGTCGGGGTGACAACCGTGAGATCACCCTCGAAGACCTGTTCGCCATTGAACGCGGGCGCGGTCTGGTAGCTGGCGCCGATCCAGAACGTGTCCTCGACGGTCTCCCACAGCACGCCGATGCCGGCGCCGAGGTCGGTCGACGAGACGTCGAGCCAGGACCGGCCCTCGCCCGACAGGCCGTCCGTACCGGTGGCGTTCCGGGCGCGAATCGTATCGATCTCGCTGAGGTAGAGGTTCGCCGCAAGGCCGATCGACAGCCGGATCGTCTCGATCTCGTAGGCGCCGGCGAGGCTGAACGCCAGCGTCCGGATCGTCCCCTCGGTCACGTACCACCGCTGTGCGCCGTCGAACGCGCCGGGGTAAACCGTCGAGTCCGGTCCGGACTCGTCCCAGACCGACTGTCCGCCGAAAGGCGCGAAGAAGGCGAAGCCGATCCCGAAGGGGATGTCCGTATTGAAGTCGGAAGCGAAGCCGAGCATCGGCGAGTAGATGAAATTCGAGACCTCGCCGGTGCCCGTGTTGGCAGCGAGGGCATCCTCCGATTGCGAGTCGAGGCTGTCGACGGCGCTGTCGGGGCGCTCGTACGTCGCGTTCCGCCACGCCCAGTTCACGTCGAGGTTGAGCTGATACCCGTCGACGCCGGCGACGCCCGCCGGGTTGTAGTAGATCGAGTAGGGGTTGTACTCGGTCGGGTTTCCGTGAGCGCCGCCGAATCGCGCCACGCTGAAACCGCTGGCGAACGCGGTCGCCGGCAAGGCCGCAAGCAGAACAAGCATCGTCAATGTGCGGGCCGAGCGCGCCGTCGCCATACAAGTCATGGGTCTCATCCTCGAGAATCTCCAAGTGGTTGACGGCCACACCCTTTTCAGCTTGTTCGTGGATTCGTCAAGTCTCACCAACCGAGGCAATCCCACGTCTCGCTCCGCCGGAGTGTTCCCGATGATCCGATTCGCCGCGTCGCGTCTCGCTTTCCCGCTCGCCCTCCTCGGCGTCGCGCTCGCCGCGACCATCCTCTCCGGATGCGAGTCGCCCGACCCCGAGGGAGTCCTCGACCAGTTCCGCGACCGAGTGCGCAGCGACGCGGAGGGCGACGTCAGCGCGGACGCCACCGACACTGACCCGACGGACACGGTCGCCACCGACACGGACCCGACGGATGCGAACGGCGACACGGGCTGCGAGCCCGCGCCGATCGAACCCAACGGGATCTTTCTCTGCGCGTTGTCGGCGACCCTCAATCCCGTGGCGCCCCTCTACATGGCCTTCGACATCTCCCTCGGCGACGGCGAACTGACCATCGCCGCACAGCCACTGATCCGCGACGTGAACGAAGACGGCTCGCCGATGGACGGCGCCCGGACGAACGCCGGTGACCCGCTCCCGCCCCAGGTCGTCCCGTGGGCCGGCGACGGCGCCTTCGGCGTGACCTTCTCGGACGTGACCGTCATCGGGGAAGCCAACCCCGTCACCTTCCGCGACATCGCCGGCACGTTTGAGCTGACCGGCGAATTCGTGAACAACGACGTCGCCTTCGGCGCGATGGCCGGCGAGGTCACCTCGCCCACCGTCGTCCCCCTGAACGGGTCCACGTTCGCCTGTGTACGGGCCGACGACTTCGCGTCGATCGATCCAGTCTACTACAACGACGAGATCCCCTACGAGGAGCGCGAGTGCATTCCCGTCGGAGCCGACGCGGGGACCGGGGGTGACGCTGCGGGCGGCGATGACGCCGGTGCGTCGGGTGACGCTGCGGGCGGCGATGACGCCGATACGTCGGGTGACGCTGCGGGCGGCGACGCCTGATCGAGCACGGTCTGCTCCCGTCGACCGGCCCGCGAAGGTGACCGTCGACGGCCACCGTCCCCAGCCGCTTCGAATCGCCGCGCCGACGTCGATCGACGGCACCCGCGACGTCATATCACGCGGGTGCGCCCGCGCCGTGTAGGCCGCCTCGCTGACCACGAACCCAGAGCGGCGGCCTCGGTTTCGAATCGAGGCCGCCGCAATGGTGAGTTCGGATGGTCACGCCAACGAGATCAGAGGTGCGCACGACCGACCGCGGTGTCAAACCCCGGTGCCTGCCCGCTGGCGCGTCTAGCCTGGAGGTCTGTGAGGAATCCAGGCTAGCGACGATAGGTCCGCCGGTTCGACACCGTCCGCCTGACGTGGGTCGGTTGCGACGAGCGCCGCACGTGGGTGGGCCCGCTGCTTCGGCGCACGTGCGTCGGCCCGTGGCCGCGCGAGGTCGTCACGTGGGTCGGGCGCCCGGGACGATGGTGCGCGTGAACGTGGCTCGGAACGGCCGGGGCGACGGCCCAGGAGCCCGAGGTTCGGTAGTAGTAGCCGTCGGTGCGGTAGTGCAGCCAGCGGCCGTGGTGGTAGACTCGGGTCGGCGGCGCATGGTGCACGACGTGGGTCGTGTGAACGACCTCGGCCGGGGCCACCGAGACCGACGGCGGAACCGCGGCGATGGTGCAACCGGTCGCGCCGAGAGCCACGATGCCGAGCAAGAGGGCCAGCTTGTTCACGGAACGTCTCGTAGTGGGCTTCATGGTTCTCTTCCGTCGTCTGGGGGCAGGGCAGTCGCTCGGCTGTGACGCCCCGCCGCACGATGTATTCACGACGAAAAGATCCCGACTCGGGCTCGCGCTCCTCCTCGTCGCCGCTGCGATCGGATGCGCCGACACCCACCGAGGCTGCGTGCCGGACGCCGCGCCGCCGGCCGCACTACCTCCGACGGCGGCCGCCGACGTGACCGCTGCCGCGCCCGACGCCGTCGGTGCCGACAGCGTCGCTTCGTCAGACGTGCCGGTGCCGGTCGACGCACACGGCCTGACGCTGGGCCGCGTCGCCACCGACGCGACCGTCGAGGCCTGGACCGCCGCGCTCGGGATCCCCTGCGTCGACGGGATGCTCGCCAGCACCGCCACTCGGGTGGAGTGTCGTCCCCCGTCGGCCGCCGCCCCGGTCGGAGCGGGCGAGCTCGGCTTCGCCAGGGTCGACATCCAGCGCGACGGAACGCCCACGGAGCTCGCCGTTCGGCGGCACTATCGCGAGATCGCCTCGGCGTTGGCCGACTACGAGGCGACCCGCGACGCGCTGCGCGAGGCTTGGGGACCGGAGCGACAGTCCGAGGGGTCGGCGGATATCGGGACGTTGCGTGCCGGACCTGCCCGTGCCGGCGTCCGTTTCGAGACCGCGTTTGGGTGGATCTACGTCGAGATCATGCACGGCATCGCTGAGCTGACCGTCGTCAACGAGACCTGGCACTGGGACTACTGACCGTCCGGCGATGGGGTCGAGAGAGACCCTGCGGCATGCGGATTGTCTCAGCCGCGGATCGCGTCGAACCAGGCGGAACCCGGATCACTCCAAGCCGAGCAGTCGGCGCTGGTCGTAGAGCTGTTGCTGCAGCCGCACTTCGGCAGATACCAGGGCCAGATCGCTCAGGTAGCGCTGTTCGCGGGCGAATTGGATGTCCAGCGCCGTCGCGGCGCCGAGCTCCCACGCCGACTCCGTGAGGGCCACGTTCTCCTCGGCGAGCGCGACCTGGGCCCGGGCGCTCACCACGTCTCGTTCGAGCTGCTCGACCTGGAGCTCGGCCATGCGGATCTGCGCCATCGCCTGGTCTACGGCCTGCTCGCGTCGGAGCTCGGCCGCCACGACGTCGGATTCCCGCTGACGACGGATCGCACCGCGGACGCCACCGTCGTAGAGGTCCCAGCTCGCACCGAGCTGGATAATCCAGGTGAACTGGTCGCCGAGAAAGGGGTTCTCGCGCTGCAGGTTCGTCTGGGCGACCGCGAAGAACGCCGGGTACCAGCGGGCTCGCGCCTCCCGGATCTGCTCCTCGTGCAGGCGCGTCGCGATCTCCTGCGATTCGACCGTCGGGTGCGCCGTCGCCGCATCGTCCGCCTGCGACGGCGTCGCGCCGGCCCCCTCGACCGTCGGCGGCGCGACCACGTCGAAGTCGGGGCCTTCGTCGAGCAGGGTCGCCAACACCTCGCGGCCGATCTCGTACGCCGTACGCGCGTTCTCCACGTCGCGCTCGGCGTTGGCGACCTCGACCTGTGCGCGAACCACCTCGAAGCGGTTCCCGACATCGGTCTCCAGCGCCGCGACGGCCCGCTCCCAGGCCAGGCGCGCGAGCTCGGCGTTCCGCTCGGCGACCTCGACGAGCCGCAGCTGCAGATAGACCGAGAAGTAGGTGTCGATCACGGCGCCCCGGAGCTCGAACGCGACCTGGTCGACGCCGTTCTCCGCCTGCTCGATGTGGATGCGCGCCTGCCGGATGAACGGGCGAGCCCGGGCGGTGTAGAGCGTCTGCTCGACGGTCAGGGAGCCGCGGAAATCATGGCGGTATTGCGAGATCTGCGGGTCTCCGCTCGCCTCGGCGAAGAGGGCCGGGTCGGGAATCGAGGGGTCGCCAGCGCCGTGATTCGCGTAGACGGCGCCGAGATAGGGCATCAACGGGGCGATGGCGCCCCCGAAATCGAACTCGATCTCCTCATCGTTGAGCTGATAGCCCCCGGTCAGGTTCACCGAGGGACGGATCGTCGCGTACGCCTGCTCCTCTTGCAGCTCGGCTCGGTGCACGGCCTCGCGCGCGGTGCCGACGTCGTGGTTCTGCAGCTCGACGAGCTCGAGCGCGTCGGCGAGGGTCAATACGCGCGCATCCTGGGCCGCCACCTTGCCGAGCCCGGAGAAGGCGAGGCCGAGTACGGCGCAGGCGACCAGGGAGACGAGCGGTCCGGGGCGACGTGGTGACATCGCGTTCCTCGATCGACGCGCGGGAGAGAAGGCCGGGCGACCCGATTCGACGGCGTGCAGGGTACAGGCTCGGCGCGACCGCGCACCAGTCCCGCGGGCGAGCGCGTGTCTTCCGACCACTGGGAAGAGGCCGAAGCCGAGGGTGCGAACCAGCCCCACGCGCTCCGCTTCCCCTTCGGCTGCGGCGAGGTGATGTACTCGACCTACCACACCACAGAGTACTTCGAGCGCGAGTCTGGACCGAGCGAGCGCAATCCGGCGGAATCAATGGCAAGGCGCGACGAGGAGGCGTGCTGGTTGCACGTCGACGATGAGCAACGCAGCCAGTGGTTTCGCCGGACCGCGGGCGCGACGGGAGGACTCCTGGTCAGCTCTCTCTAGAAGTCTGCGCCGTCTTCCGAGCCGGCGTCCGGCGGGACGAGGCACGACTCGTCGCTGACGCTGACCCACTCCCAGCAACCGTTTTCGTCCTGCGCCTTCTCCCATCCGGAGGGCACCGCGTCGGCAGGCGCTCTGGGGCACTCGCCGCCATCGTCTGCAGAGCCGCCGGCGTAGGGGGCGTCGCATGACGGCTCGCCCAGGGGACAACAGCCGCAGGGGTCGACGAGCGTGTCCGGCGGATACCTGTACTCGCGGTCGCCATGGCACTGCCCGGCGGCGTCGGCGTCGGCGTCTGGCACCGGGTCGACGCCGGTGTCGATGGCGACCTCGGCATCGAGCCCGACCTCGGCGTCGAGCCCGACCTCGGCATCGAGCCCGACCTCGGCATCGAGCCCGACCTCGGCGTCGAGCCCGACCTCGGCATCGAGCCCGACCTCGGCGTCGAGTCCGACCTCGAAGTCGGCGAGGCAGGACTCGCTGTTGAAGTCGACGTAGATCGGACATCCGAACTCGTCCTCGCCGAGCTCCCAGTCGACGGGCACGATGTCGTAACCGCTCATCTGACACTGCCCATCGGGAAGCGGTGCGCCGCCGATCTGAACCGAGTTGCAGCTCGGTGAGTGGACCTCGCAGCAGCCGTCGGGCCCTGTCTCCTCCTCCTCGGAGTTGCAGGCGGCCATCGAGACGAGGAGCGTGGCTGCGAGCAGCGCCGGGGTCGTTCTGGTCCATCGCATGAGCGGTCTCCCTCTCACAGTGGGCCGCAGCATAGCAGGCTCGGGCTGGTGCTTCTCCTCGCGCGCAGCGCGGACCGCGCTTGAGCGCCGCCGCCCCCGGGGGTACAGAGCGGACACCCCGCCCAGCGAGAGCCCGCGTTGAGTGCGACCAACACGAGGATCGAGATCCCCGGCCTGAGCATCGCGGCCCGGGTGTGGGGGCCGGACGACGGCCCACCGGTGCTCGCGGTGCACGGCTGGCTCGACAACGCCGCCTCGTTCGACCGCCTCGCGCCATTGTTGCCGGAGCTGCGCATCGTCGCGATCGACCTGCCGGGCCACGGTTGGTCCGACCATCGCAGCCCCGACGCCCAATACCTCTTCGTCGACTACGTCCTCGCGCTCGCGCGCATCGTCGACGCGTTGAGTTGGGACCATTTCTCGCTCGTGGGCCACTCGATGGGGGCGTCCGCAGCTGCCCTGACCACGGGAGCAATCCCCGAGCGCGTCGAACACCTCGCCCTGATCGAGGGCATCACGCCCCTGACCTGCCCCGGCGACCAGGCCGCCGAGCGCGCAGGCCGCTCGATCGAGGGGAACCACCGCTACGCGAGCACGCCGGCCCGGGTGTACCCGAGCCTCGAAGATGCGGTGGAGCGATACCGCGGGAGTCATCCGGCGATGAGCGACGCGGCGATCCACCTGCTCGTCGAACGCGGAACCCACGCGGTCGATGGCGGGTATGCGTTTCGTTACGACCGACGGCTGAAGGCCCCCTCGATGCTCCGTCTCGACGAGGAGCAGGCGATCAGCTTCCTGCGGCGCATCGACTGCCCCACCATCGTGATCCAGGGCGACGAGGGCCTGCCCTTCGGGCCTGACGACGTGGCCTGGCGCGTGGAGCAGATCTCGGGGGCTCGGCACTTCGTGGTTCCCGGTGGGCACCATGTTCACCTGGACGCTCCCGAGGTGGTAGCGTCGCATATTCGCGGGCTCTTCGGACTGCCGGACGTCCCATGACACCGGAGGGATTCCGCGATCTCTTCGTCGCGTTGCTGGTCATCTTCGTGATGCTCTCGGTGGGCCTCGATCTGCGGCTGCGCGACGTCACGGCGGTGTTCCGCCGCCCCCGGCTGGTCGGCTCGTGTCTCGCCTGGGAGCACCTGGCGATGCCGTTGGTCGCACTCGGCGTCGTCCAGGCGTTCGGGCTCGGAGCACCCGAGGGGATCGCGCTCATCCTCTGCGCCGCGACCCCCGGCGGCCCGATCGGCCCGATCTTCGTTCAGCAAGCGCGCGGCACCCTGGCGCTCGGCGTCGCGCTCGTCGTCTTGATGGGCACGATCAACGTCGTGAGCACGCCGCTGACCCTGAAGCTCGTCGGCGCCCGACCGGCCGGCGCCTCCGGTTTCGTCGGCCACCTCGTCAAGACCATCGCCCTCTACCAGCTCGTCCCGCTCGCCGTCGGCATGGTGGTCCGCGCCCGCGACGAAGCGTTCGCCCGCCGTGCCCTCCGCTCCACGGATGCGACGACCAGGGCCATCCTCGGCATGCTGGTTGTCGGCATGTTGCTCACCCAATGGCACCTCGTCCTCGACCTCGGCGCCCGCACCGTCGCCGCGATCCTCACCCTCTGCGCGCTCAGCGTCGCCGGCGGTTACTTCGCCGCGCTCGGCGATCGTGCCGACCGCCGGGCCCTCGCCTCGATCAGCGGCATTCGCAATCTCGGACTGGGCCTCCTCGTCGCCACCGCCTCCTACTCCGACGCCACCGTGATGGCCGTCATGATCTACGGCCTCCTGATGCTCGTCGTCGTCGCTCCGGTCACCTTCTTCTGGAGGCGCCACGCCTGACCGCGCTGCAGGTGGCTGCCGCGCAGCGAGGCGCGCCCGTTCTCCTTCCCTCGCACTCCGATCCCCGCTATCACGCCCCCGCCTCTCTCCCCCGCGCTCATGCGTCGCTCCGGCCTCCTGCTCCACCCCACGTCGCTCGCCGGTGGCCCGATCGGATCCCTCGGCGCTCCGGCGCGGGAGTTCGTCGATTTTCTCGTCGAGGCGGGGCAGTCGGTCTGGCAGGTGCTGCCGATCGGGCCGACGGGTCTCGGGTTCAGCCCCTACATGGCGACAGGTGCGTTCGCGGTCGGATCGATGCTGGTCAGCCGCGTGTGGCTTGCCGACCGAGGATTGCTCGCGCCGGACGAGATGCTGGAGCTCGACCTCCGAGGGCCGGTCGACCTCGCCACCGCGGAGGCCCTCCGCCGGTCGATCCTGGCCGCCGCATTCGAAGCGTTCGACGCTGCCGACGAGGACTACCGGGCGTTCTGTGGCGAAGCCTCGGCCTGGCTCGACGACTTCGCCGATTTCTCGGTGCTCTTCCGCACGCACCACGGCCGGGCCTGGACCTTCTGGTCGCGTGGACTACGGGACCGCGAGCCGGCTGCGCTGGATGCGTTCCGGCAGAACCGCCAGCGGGCCCTCGACCGCGTCCGTTTCGAGCAATGGGTCCTCGACCGGCAATGGAAGTCGCTGCGGGAGTACGCAAATGGACGCGGCATCGAGCTGATCGGCGATGTGCCGATCTTCGTCTCGCACGACAGCTCCGACGTCTGGGCGAACCGGGAACTCTTCGAGCTCGACCACATCGGGCGGCCCACGGCGGTCGCTGGTGTTCCTCCCGATTACTTCAGCGAGACCGGACAGCGATGGGGCAACCCGCTCTACCGCTGGGACGCGATGGCGGACGCCGGGTACCAATGGTGGATCGACCGCTTCCGCCGCACATTCGATCTCTTCGACGCCGTCCGCGTCGACCACTTCCGCGGCTTCGAGGCGTACTGGCGGGTGCCCGCGGACGAGGACACTGCGATCAACGGGTGCTGGCAGCCCGGGCCGGGTCGCGAGCTCTTCGACACGGTCCGCTCGGAGCTCGGGGAGCGGCCGATCATCGCCGAGGACCTCGGCACGATTACGCCGGAGGTCGAGGCGCTGCGCGCCGGGCTCGGTTTTCCGGGCATGAAGGTGGTGCAGTTCGGATTCAGCGGCGATCCGACGAATCCGCACGCCCTGCACAACCACGTGGAGCACGCGGTCGCCTATACGGGAACGCACGACAACGACACCTCCGTGGGTTGGTACGGGTCGCTCGACGAGCACACCCAACATCTCGTGCGCGTGGCGCTCAGCACCGCCGCGGAGGACATCGCCTGGGAGGTGATCGAGGCGGCGTGGCAGAGCCCCGCCGACCTGGCGATCACTCCGGTTCAGGACCTGCTGTCGCTCGGCGCCGAGGCGCGGATGAACACGCCAGGCACCTCGGCCGGAAACTGGCGCTGGCGCATGGAGCCGGGCGCGTTGACGCCAGCGGTCGCCGCTCGTCTCCGGGAGTTGACCGAGGCCTGTGGGCGAGCGACGAAGTCGGCAGCGCAGGAAACGACGTCAGCGGTAGACTGAGGTTCCCCCCCTGCTTCGCTTCGCTTCGCTGTCCCCCACGAGTGGGGGACGGCTGTGTGTCG
>PVBE012226789.1_pt1 | contig 24349 bp, 30 predicted proteins | sample 1631181 | NCBI WGS metagenome assembly PVBE01 (sample SAMN08397723, study PRJNA350692) | Marine metagenome, whole genome shotgun sequencing project. | isolation source: water | place: Pacific Ocean | collected 2012-04 | reverse complement strand
GTTCCCCGTCGTTGACTAGCTCTTCCCAGTTTTTAAGTTTCTTAGACATCTCTAGTCGCTATAGTCTTTTTGTTCTGTATTGCTTCATCTTTATCGTTTTAGTCTTTTTTCTTTGGCGCACCCGCCTTGATTTCCCATCTCGCAAGCCTGGTGGTAAAACTTGATCGCTTTTTTCTGTCTTCCTTCTCTATAATTGATCGTTCCTAGGTTAAAGCAGGAGGGGTCTTCGCCAGCATCGCAGGCTTTTTGAAACATTTTCTTCGCCCCCTTCCACTGTTTGCTGTACTGCGTGCCTTGCATCGTCAGCAGAATTCCTCCGTTCGTGCATCCTGTCATATAATCCGCGTCACAGGCTTTTATATAAAACTTGAGAGCAGCTTTATTATCCCGTTCAACAATCCGGTATCTCTCACCCATTCTAAAGCAGGCGGTAGAGTTACCCTCGTCGCAGGCAGATCGCATTCCTGCTATTTGTGGGTCGTCGTCGGCCCATGCAAAAGGGGCAAAAGCCATGCAAATTCCTAGTATTGAAATAACAGTCAGAATATTTTTTTTCACAGTGGAACCCCTTTTGGTGAAGGTTTGTGTTCCGTGGGTCTTCTTAATTATCAATTCTCCCAGGTTGCAGAAAAGTATAACATAACAGGAGTATTCATTAAGTTTCAATATAACTTTCAGGTTGGTTTTGGTGAAGTTTTGATTGAGTGAAAGAGTTTCGTTTGCATCGAGCTTCCAAGTATTCTAACCTTCAATCTTAGTGGTGAGTAAGCTTGAGTTCAAAATGATAAAATATGCGTGTGGCGGGCTTAACGGGGAATACTGATTGAATGAACATTGTTTTAATAGGCTATCGAGGCACTGGTAAATCGGCGATATCCAGGATATTGACAGATACTCTTCATTGTCGACGCTACAGTATCGATGATGAAGTTGTTCGGCAGGCCGGGAAACCGATCCCCGAAATTGTCGAACAAGAGGGTTGGAGCAAGTTTCGTGAAATCGAGCGTGAGCTCGTTAGAAAAATTTCAGCGGAAATCAGGAGTTCGGTCATTGATTGTGGGGGGGGGTGGTATTGGATGAGCGCAACGTGGCCGATCTGAAACGGGATGGCAAGGTCATTCTTCTGGTTGCGAGTCCGGAAAAAATTCTGGAGAGAATACATCGGGACGCAAACCGCCCCCCTCTTATAGAAGGGCTTAGTTTTGAAGAAGAACAGCGCCAGATACTCAAAGAACGCGATCCCAAATACCGCGCCGCCGCTGATTGTATTTTTGATACGACGCACCTCAAACCACGGCAGACTGCTATGAAAATCATTGAGCATTTCAAAAAGAAAGGCTGGGTCTGAATATGATGAGTCCGTTGTTTGAGAGCCTGATAGTTAATAGTATGATTTTGCTCCCTCTCGAGTCGGATAATGAGAATCCTCTGGAGGGCGGTGAAATGGAAAACTATACACGAACAGGGAGTGAGGCAGGGCCGCAATTCAAACTTCAGCTTAATGACAAGGATCTCAACCTGGAGGAGTTGGAGGATCTTATAGAATACTCCCGGCTCAAGACAGTGGGAGAATTGTGGCTGGATAGAAACGATTTTGGTGATGAAGGGGTAGAGCTTATAGCCAGCATGGAAGAGCTGAGGAAACTCCGAGTTCTTTCTCTGGCAGGTAATAAGCTCACCGACAGAGCGGTCAGCGCGTTGGCTCAGACAAAAACGCTGGTTAATTTAAAACGCCTGTTCATTCAGGTCAACACTATGGGGCCTGAAGGGGTGGTAAGTCTAGGGCAATCGCCAGCCATGGCCTCTCTCGAATTTCTCTATCTCAAACAGAACCCATTGGGGCCAGACGGTGCCAAAGCTTTGGCAGGTTCATCTGCAATTAAAGATATAAAAGAACTGTATCTGGGAAGGACAAGGTTAGGGAATGATGGACTAGCCGTGTTATGCAATGGCAGGCCATGGCCGAATCTTACCACGTTGTCTCTGGCGCAGAACGGTTTGGATGATAAATCCACTGAAATGCTCGCAGACACACAGTCTTTTCCCAATCTGGTGACTCTCGACTTGTATGGTAACCGTATCAGTGATGAAGCGGTCGATATTATTAAAAACTCTCCGCATTTAAAAAGCTTAAGAGCTTTGCAGGTCAACTGACTTTGCTGACAGATTATGGGTGATAACTCTAAGACTATCCCCGGTCGAAAAGAAATCCTCCTTCATTTTGACCAGAACGATTCGGTAATGGCTCAGGTCATTCGGCGAATTGGCCCCTTGAAGCTTAAACGTAACCGCAACTATTTCGTTGTGTTGTGTAAAGCAATTGTCGCGCAACAGATTTCAGTTGCCGCGGCAGACACAATCACAGCTCGCTTTAATGCGCTATTTAAAGGGGACGCTCCAACTCCCGAACAGGTGCTGAAGCTAACGGAATCTGTTCTGCGCGGGGTGGGTCTTTCACGGCAGAAGGCGGCTTATTTGAAAGACTTGAGCGTTCATTTTCATGAGAAGACGATTCGTCCGCATCGCCTGCATTACATGGATAATGAAGAGGTGGTTCAACAATTGACAGCAGTTTACGGGATCGGACGATGGACTGCTGAAATGTTCCTGATATTTTCACTCAACAGACCGGATGTTTTGCCGGTCGGTGATCTGGGTTTGCAGTTGGGACTCAAAAAATTGTACCGGATGCGTAAACTACCCACGGTAAAACGAATGCGTTCATTGGGGGAAAAATGGCATCCTCTTGAAACGGTAGCAACCTGGTACGCCTGGCGAACACAGGATGAAAATATTGTTGCCTACTGATGGCGGTTTTTAAAGGAGAATGATATGGATTTTGTTAACGAAGATATCGACAACTATGCTTATGACCATACCCAGATCGAGGATGATCTCCTCTGGCGTCTAGAGTTGGAAACCTATGACCAGTTGGAAATCCCGCAGATGCTCACCGGACGCATCGAAGGGCGATTGCTCAAGATGCTCGCTCAACTTGTAGAGGCAAAGCGGATCATCGAGATAGGAACTTTCGGAGGATACAGTGCCCTCTCAATGGCCGAGGCTCTTCCTGATAGTGGCTACCTCATTACATGTGAAATGGACCCCGTGGCGATCCAATTTGCCCAACGGTTTTTTGATGAAAGTCCGCATGGCAAAAAGATTGTTCTGAAAGAAGGTCCTGCGCTCGATACTCTTAAAACGCTGACCGGTTCATTCGATATGGCTTTTATTGATGCAGATAAGGAAAATTACCTGAATTATTACGAAGCCTTGCTTCCACTTATGCGCCCAGGGGGATTGATCGTGGTGGATAATGTTTTATGGAGCGGCAGAGTTTTGAATCCCCAAGAAACTTCGGACCATGCCATTCACAGATTCAACCACAGAGTTAAGGACGATCATCGTGTAGAAAAGGTCATGCTGACTATCAGAGACGGCGTGTCCCTGCTTCGAAAACGGTGATTTCATTATGAAGAGGAGGGAAAGCGGTTGAAGGTGGGCGAACCAATATGCTAGTTTAGCTCCGAATTCGATGCTTTGAATTCTTAACAGTGGTGGGTAAGCGCTTCCTACCATTAATTAATATTTTAAAACTTACGGAATCTGACAACATGGCCGAAACACTGGGAAGTCTTATCGATAAACTCTCTATTAAAAATTTGCGATATTGGCATATAGATGAAGTCATCCAGGCTAAGGATGCATCCGACCCTCAAAGGGCGAAGTTGCAGGCGAAAAGAGACTTGGTGGACAATCAGCGAAAAGAATTGTTGGGAGAAATCGATGCGTTTTTAGAAGCCGCTCTTGCGGGAGAGGTGAAGATTCGTGACGAAAAGGTGAAGCTTTATAAAAACCTCAACGTTGCTTCATCGGTTGGCCTGAGTAAGCTGGGAGATGCTGTGAGCGGATTGGCAATGAGTAATATCAAGTTATGGCATCTTGAAGATGAGGTCAGACGGGAAGATTTGCCTGACGCTGAAATAGTAAAGACCAAGCGTACTATCGACACCACCAATCAGGAGCGCAATAATTTTATGGATAAGGTGGACGAGATTCTTGAACAAACGGTGAATCAGACTAAGTAAAACTCAAAGAGAATCAAGCAGAAGATGGGTTTCCAAGGTGGGTTGTAAAAGTTGTTGCTCAAAGAAACTGATCTAAAAGTTCCTTTCTCTTGCGTTCATACTCGTTGTCATCAATCAGCTCTTTATCACGAAGACCCTTCAAAAACTGCAAACGTTTTTCGAGTTCGCCCTGATCGGTCGAGGAGCTTTCAGTGCGTTTCCGTTTCGGGGCAGGCGATGCGTCTCTTGATGATTTTTGGGATGAACGAGAGCGAAGGCTTCGTTGGGATTTTGCTGGCAGGTCCAGACCCGATACGATCCAGTTTTCCTGAACCCTGCTGCCGAAAAGATTGTTTATTTGCCTAAAGCTCTGACCCCCTCTGGGTACCAGCCGCCAGGTAGAACCTCTGTGGCCGGGAAAAGAACTGTTTGCGAAATCAGACCCTTTTATTATTTTAAACCGCCAGTGAATTTTCCCCTTGGCTCGAAATATAGACCCTGCGGTTGTTCCATGAGGTGTGTCAACCTCATAATATAATATGGTGTTGGCCTTTATTCGGTTCAACGCTTTCGTGACTAACGGGGTTATTTCGAGGGCATCATTGGGCGAGAACACATATTTCCCTTTTCCCATTAGAGATAATTCCTCGTAATACAGAGACAGTAGGTGATTCATTACCTGCTCTCTTGAGATTTCTATGGGATGCTCCAACCGCAGTTCTTTGATCTCCGATTCCAGTCCTGACTGCAGGCGATAGACGAGCGTGAGGCGTTTTTTTTCCAGGCGTTTTTCTGGAGCAGAGCATCCTGCAAACAGCAACGGTAACAGGAAAAAGACTATCAGTCCTGCCTGCAACAAGTAATTTATCTTAGTTTTCCGAGTCATTTTTTTTTCGGGCTACCAGAGAAGCGAAAGCCTTGTTGTCATGATCAACTTCCCGGTACCTTAAAATATGGAATTCGCTGAAGGCTTCTAATAGTTCATTATGCTCCAGAACCCAATCCCGTTTAAAGTTACTATATTTAAGATAGTCGATGGTGAATGTTTCGTAAAAAATCAACCCACCAGGTTTCAGAGTATTTCTGATATCTGGAAAAATTCGTCGTTCAAGAAAGTTGAAGCAGAGAACAAGGTCAAATGCATTTTGCTCAAATTTCCAGTCATCCAGATCGACAACGCTGGTTTCAATGGTAACGTTTTTTTCATTGGCCAGAGAGCGGGCTTTACCTAGTCCATTGGCTGATACATCAATTGCCAGCGTTTCGTAACCCTTTTCAGCGGCAAAAACGGCGTTTCTGCCTTCGCCGGAGGCCATATCGATAGCTAGACCTTTTCCCGTAAGCAAATCTGCGTTGTCCGTTAACCATGCGCAGGGTTCCTTGCTGGTGATATATTCGGTACCTCCATACTTGGAGTCCCATTTTTCCTTGTCCTTCAACGACATATGACGGGTCTCAAGGTGAAATAAAGTCCCTTTATACAGCCAGAGCAAAACTGGATCAAGGAAACTGTTTTGGCAGAGGGACCATGCTTTGTCCTCATCATCCTCCAGATTTTAGAAAAAATGGGGATTAAGGCGGAAAAACTGCCTTTTTTCTTATCGGGGACCTCTGCAAAAGCTTGACACGAAAGGCCGGATTAATTATCATACGAAGCTCGTTAAATGACGATTTAATAGATTCGATCCTTCTGCGGTCCGGGGGATCATGTATTGATAGGAATTGGACCAAGAGGAGTTTTTTGATGTTTGCGGTTTTAAGCACAGGTGGGAAACAATACAAGGTGTCTCAGGGCGACTTGATTGAGATCGAAAAGCTGGATAGCAATGTTGGCGATACCGTTACTTTGGATCAGGTGCTGATGGTTGGCGAAGGGGAAGATGTTCAAGTGGGTTCTCCCTATGTGTCAGGTTGCAAGGTTACCGGGGAAGTGATGGAACAGGGTAAAGACGCCAAAATTATTATCTTCAAGAAGAAACGCCGAAAAGGCTATCGCAGGAAAAATGGACACCGTCAGTTGTTCACTCAACTGAAAATAACAGAAATAACCAAGGATTAAGGAACTCTCATGGCTCACAAAAAGGGACAAGGTAGCACAACAAACGGAAGAGACAGTGTAGGCAAACGTCTGGGCGTCAAGCGGTACGGCGGACAGGCTGTGAAGGCCGGTGAGATTCTCGTTCGTCAGCGCGGCACAACATTTCATCCGGGTAAAAATGTTGGGATTGGTAGTGACTATACTATTTTCTCCAAAATTCCGGGCACGGTTAAGTTTGAGAACATGACGCGTAAAAAACAGATGATAAGCGTCTATCCCGCTAATTAGCAGGTTTTCTGATTTACTGGCTGCTGGGATGACAGCCGCTCCCACCTTCTTTTGTTGTTTCTAAGAAAAAATACCGATGGCATTTGAGCCGTCGTCAATCCGAAAATCAATTCGTTTTCTAAATTCAACGACCGAACCATTCCATGTTTATTGATGAGGTGAATATTTCAATCCAGGCCGGCGATGGCGGCAGTGGATGTTGTAGCTTCCGACGGGAAAAGTTTGTGCCCTTGGGCGGACCCGACGGAGGTGATGGCGGGAATGGTGGGGATATTATTTTTGAAGCCGATGCCCATTTGTCGACCTTAACCGATCTTAAAAATAACCGGCTTTATAAAGCTGAAAACGGATGTTCGGGAAAAAGTAAAACGATGACCGGAAGGAGAGGGAAGCATCTGGTCGTCAAAGTTCCGGCGGGGACACTTGTTCGAGATGAAGCTACCCGGGACCTTCTGGTCGACCTCACAGAAAACAATATGCAATTTGTGGCGGCACACGGGGGGAAGGGGGGACGCGGCAACACCCGGTTCAAAACATCCCGCAACCGTGCGCCTCGACAATTTGATACTGGCGTAGAAACCGAAGAGAAAAAACTGTTTCTTGAATTGAAGCTTTTGGCCGATGTGGCGGTCATCGGTCTCCCAAATGCAGGTAAGTCGACTTTTATCTCAAAAATTTCCCATGCTCGGCCCAAAATAGCCGATTACCCCTTCACCACATTGATTCCTAATTTGGGGGTTGTCCAATTGGATGATTTCTCTACCTTTGTGGCGGCCGATATTCCAGGTCTTATTGAAGGTGCTCATAAGGGAAAAGGTTTGGGTATCCGCTTCCTTAAGCACACAGAGCGAAGCCGTTTACTGGTTCATCTCCTCGACTTTTCCGTAAGCAATTTGCGAGATCCTTTGGATGATTACCGAATTGTCCAGAACGAGCTGGAGCAATTCAGCAAAAGTTTATATGAACGCCCTCAGATTCTCGTGGCATCAAAAATTGACCACCCGGAAGCGGTGGAAAAGTTTCAGGAATATGAATCCCGTTTGAAAGAGATCAGTCCTGAGGTGTTTTCAATATCTTCGATGACTGGTGAGGGAGTGCCGAAGCTGCTGTGGAAGATCAAGGAGATGCTGGATCGGCTGAAAAGTGAAGAGTTGGCTTCGTCAAGCTGAGTCCTGTCTATTTGAAGTGGACGGTTACAATCAAGCTTGCCCACTTGGAAATACAGAGCCAGTTTATTACTGAATCATAAACTCCGTAAACTTTACTTTTTTAACTCGCCCGGCACCTTCAATTTTTTTATTGAAGTTATTTTGCAGTCTTTTCTGGAGTTTTTCTTTCACATATAGAATGTCATTGTAGAATTTGTTTCTGAGAAACTGGTCTACAGTGTTCATCGTTACTTTCTCATAAATCGGCAATGCTTCTCTAATAACCTGAGCACTAGGACGATCACTCGTTTCTATGAGTAAGTCGAAGCTGAGTACCCGGATATCTGTCGCGTCAAATGCGACCGGCATAATGGTGGAAAGGGTGACTTGGGTTTCTTCAGGAGCAAGAGCCGCAAGCAGTCCCTCATCGTCTCCACCTTCAACTGCACCCTTGAGAGTATCTGATTGAGCCAGTTCCTTGGCCAAGTCAGACTCCTTGTCCTCCTGCCCTCCAGCAACTTCCGTTGGCCGACTTTTTCCCGAAGCAGGTTCCTCTTTCTGTGCGCCGGATTGTTCCTGTTCCTGTTTTTGCTCAGGTTCCAGGGAGTCTTCCAAGGGTGCTTCTTCTGATTCCGGTTCCGCGACATCAGTTCCTTCTTCAGGCTTTGGTGTTAATTCATCAGGAATTTCCGTGTCTGATTTACCCATTTGAAGAAGTTCTTCAGGGGCAAAGGTTTTCCATCCGAAATACAGTCCGCCGCCTGTCAGCAGTAAGGCCGCGACACAGCCCACAGCAATCATTTTTCCGGTTTTGGTAGTGGGAAGGCCAAACTTCTTTTTAGGAGCGATTTCAAATTCTTCATCATCGTAATCATCGTCGTACTCTTCACCCGCTCCTACTTCATCTTCTTCACCTTCGTCCTCTGGAGTAGAATCCGTTTGAGTTTCCTCTTCCTCGTCTTCATTCAATGGGTCATCGAGAAAGTCGTCAAGTTCATCATCCCCTGTGTCTGATTTGGAAGAATCTGTTTCTGTGGTTTCGGGTTGTTCCTTATCTTCTACATCTTCATCTTCTGGCATATCAGTCGCCTTGGTTTCTTCCGATTCAGAAGAGGTTTCCGTGGGTTCTTCCACAGGAGCGGCGTTGGGCATATCCGAGTCACCCTCTTCGGGTAATGTTTCAGTTGCACCAGCGGCGGCAGTCGCCTGACTCGAAACACTTTCTTGAGCTTGTTCGGCACCCGGGGGTTTTACCAGAAATTTCTGCTGGCATTTCGCGCACTTGAATTTGACTCCCGAAGGTTTGATATCGGGTAAATCGACTTGGTAGCCTGCTTGGCAATGCGTGCAAATAATCTTCATAACTTTTTGTTTATAATAAGGTTATACCTATTACTCGATTATAGGTTATCGCAGGAAAATTTCAACTTAATCCGTATAGCATTATCGGGTAATAATTTTCCTGAGGCTCTTTTGTCTATAGGGTTTAATCCTATTTGACATGATGGCAACGACTCCCTTATAATTACCAGATAATGCCTTTAGGTGTTATTTCCCCTGATGGATGCTTTCGAAAAGTATCCTTTAATCGTTGGTTTTATATTGCCCGTCTTGGGTTCTTTGAAAACCTGAGCCCGTTGTTTAAGGACTAAATTAATCCGTTTAAAAGGGTTTATTAATGAAGTTCATCGTGAAATTCAGTTCACTTTTTGCAGGCCTGACTGCCGTGTTCATAATGGCAGGCCTTGAAAAGCCTAATAATCATACTCAGGGTTTATCGTCCTACCATGCTTCGTGGATCGCCTGGGAGGAGCAGGTATTTGACCGCTCTCTCAAGGAACTCCAAAATCATGAATCCCAGTATGAAAAAGACCTTCAGCAGCGGATTACCCAATTGGTTTCACGTTATAAAACGGGGCTCAAAAAAGACCGTCTAGACAATTTGTCTGAGCGTATAGTTTATGAAAGTAAAAAGTATAGCTATGATCCGTTGTTTTTGACTGCTGTTATTATAACTGAAAGTTCTTTTAATAACTGGGCCCGATCAAACAGGGGTGCCTTGGGCTTAATGCAAATTCGACCCACTACCGGTAAGGCGTTGGCAGGTGAAGCCCGCGTAAAGTGGAAAGGAAACCCCACCCTGTATGATCCAGATGCTAATATTGCACTGGGCGCATATTACCTGAATAAACTGTTTCTTCGTTTCGGTGATCTCGGTTTGGCATTGGAAGCCTATAATCACGGCCCATCACAGTTGAGACGTTATTTAAGAAAAGGCATCCGGCCTAAACAATACTCTCAGAAAGTTTTCAAACATTACAACTGGTTACGATCCAAATCCATCTAGTTTGAGAATTGTTGCCGCGTGTCCTAAAATGATCTTATCTCCCTATTTCCCAAGTGTTTGCGCTCTTTTCCCCAGACTTTTCCTTATCGGGGTTCCCCGTCTTATACTTGAGCCATGAGAACCATGCACCTACCCGCTTCAAGGTACTATCAGCCCATTTCTCAAAGATCGCACCTTTATTCCGGCGTATTTTTCGTTATTGTTATGATTTTGGGAGCGGGTTGTTCCGATTTCGAACTCGCTCGTGCGTTTAAGGGGGAGTTTAATTCTCAAAAGAATAATAAGGTGATTGGTGAGTATTGTACCAGTTGCCATATTCATAAGGAATTTGACTCTGCAGAGCATGTGGCCAAGGTTCGCCCGGAGTACAGGCGAAAGCTGTTCAGGAGAACAGCTGAATGCAGAGTTTGTCATTACCTTGAGAAGCAATGGGTTCATAACGGAGTCCTTCGAAAAACCCGCAGACCTCAGGAAGCAAACCGAGGTGCTTTTAAAGAATTTGAGAAGGAAAATATAAAGTACCTCGGAAAAAGCTGACAAATTATTCCTTCCTCGTAACCTTCTCCGCGATTACAATGTTAAGGATATGATAGTCGCTCGTGTTTTGCTTATTACAGTTATGATTGCTTTGGGGAGCATTGCCCAAGTGTCTGCATTTTCTTTAGGGCCGATTAATGTCAAAAGCAAATTTGGTGAGCGGTTTGACGCAGAAATTGAATTAACAGCAAAACAGTCAGAAAAGAAATCAGTAGCAGAAACTGTTGCGGCTCCATATGTAGTTTATGTGTCCAGCCACCTGGATGTGCCGACTACAAGGAGAGTCGTGAATGAGTTGAGAAGGAAAGGCCTGAGCGCCTATTCCAGCCCTATCCCAATAGATGATAAAAGGAAAATATACCGGGTTTATGTTGGGCGCTATAATTCATGGGACCTGGCCAGGGAAGTTACGAAGCAGGTGCGTAAATTATCACTCGGAAAATATGCAATACTAGCTTCGGCACCTTATGTTCTTGAATCAGGAAATTTTACTGACGAACAAAAGGCACGCGAACAAATTAAACTATTACGCAAAAAAATGTTGTCCCCGTTTTTATTTATTACCGCAGACAAGAATTTTTCCCAACCCAGATTTAGAGTATTGCTTGGAGCTTTTCGTCAACCGGAGAGCGCATCCAAATTGTCGGAACAACTTTCTACGCTAGATATTCCCTTCACAATCGACCAACCCTGACGCACTGCCTGCTAGCTCCTGTCTATTTGAATTATTGTGGGTTACCTTGTTTTTGTCGGCGAGCTTTTCGGGGGGTGATTTTATAATTCAGGCGAAAAAAAACCGCCCCTGAATACAGAGGCGGTTGAGATATCTTTTCTGCTGTTTGAAAAAATAATTACAGAGAACCTTTCAGGGTAGGAGCAGGTTTGAAACCAACTGTCTTGCTGGCTTTGATTTTAATTTCAGCTCCAGTTTGTGGATTGCGACCCTTTCTTGCTTTCCTGTTTCTAACAGTGAATGTTCCAAAAGAAGGATAAGCGAACCTTTTTTCTTTCTTGATGGATTTTGCAATGCTTTCGAATGTTGCGTTAATGACATCGCCTACCAAACGTTTTGTCAAATCTTCGTCCTTACAGCTTTTAATCACGGCGTTGATTAGTTCATCTTTAGTCAATGGCCAGCCCCCCCCTTCAAAGTTTAATTAATCGAAAGTTTGATTAATCATTTAATTAATCAGCGGGTGCATTATAAAAAACCGGTGATAAATGTCAAATGAAAAAACGTGTTTGAGCCGTATTTTATGCGGTAAATCGGGTTTTTAACTATTGTTGTCGTTGTAAGTATTTGCTGTATGCTAGAATGCTGAGGAATAAAAATATTTAATGCGGGCTGTTAATAAATTACCTGTACACCAAATCGTAACCATTGTTTTGTGTGTTTAGGTATCCCCGGTTTGGTGGTTTTATATATGGGAAGTATTGTTAAATGAGGAGTTAGTATGGCAGTGCTCAAGGTGGCTAAACTAGGGAATCCGATTTTGCGGCAGATTGCTCAGCCCGTCGATTTTGAATTATTGAACTCGCCTGTCGGTGAAATGCAGGTTTTGATAGATAATATGATCGATACGATGCGGGAAGAAGATGGAGTTGGGTTGGCCGCGCCCCAGATATTTCAGTCTTTGCAGTTGGTTGTTATGGAGTGTTCGTCTAACGAGCGGTATCCGGAAGCGCCGGAAATTCCTATGACGGTATTGGTGAATCCCGTGATAACCCACTACGGTGAGGAGAAAGCCATGGGTTGGGAGGGATGTTTGAGCTTGAAGGATTTACGCGGGTTAGTTCCCCGCTCAGAAAAGGTAACTGTAGAATATTTTGATCGAGAGGGTAATTTCATTACTATCAAAGCCGAAGGTTTTCCCGCCGTGGTTCTTCAACACGAGATCGACCATCTACAGGGTAAAGTGTTTCTGGATAGGATGACTGATCTGAGCCAATTGTCTTATCTGGAAGAGTTTGAAGAATATATTGCTGATAAAGAAACTATCGATTCAGAATCCACTCAGTAGGGAATAAAGGTTATTGTCGTGCCCGAACCTGCACTCACATTCCAGGAAGATGTGCTCAATCTTTATCGCCTGCCTAATATAGGTGCGACTTATGCCAATACCTATGGAGAGGAAAATATTAAAAACCTGGTTGAGAAATACAGGGGTCTGGATGAAGAAGAGATGAAGATGATGCGGGACTGGGTCATCTCTTATTCCAAATCTCCCGACTTAGCGACCAGTTTTGTTTCGGTTGGTGTTCTCCATGCTTTAGGGATGTCTCGGGAAGTGGATGAGGCTTATCTTTGGGCACAGGGGCTGGAAGATAAGGACCGGTTCATTCATCATTTTGATATAGGCAAATCGCTGGCAGAATACTTCACTTGATACTCAACGATCCTCTTTTTCTGGGGGAATATCGGGTGTTGGGTTGAACTCACTTGGGTCTGCGGGGGGTAGGGGAGTATCTACGGTTCCTTCTTTCAATCGCGACCGTGCCGAAGACAGGAACAGAACCCATAGGACACCAGGAATTATATACAATCCGCCCATCCATAAGATGACTGACTCGATGGTCATATGCATACCGTCGATGGCGACCCCGACTACTCCATTGCTGATTCCCATAACCAATGTCAGCAGAGCCATTTCAGTTCCAAAAATCCGCCCTAAAAACTGTCGGTCGGCTTCCAGGTGAATAAGAGCCGAGCTGAACACCCACACGATTGACCCGAACATCCCTGATAATCCCATGCATAATGAGGCGGTCCACAGGCTTGTAGAATATGAAAAAGCCCATAGCGTGAGACCTCCGAGAAAAAATGCCACCGCGATTGCCCATTGAAGTGCTCGTGCCGATTCTCCAAACCACTTCTTGGTCATGATGGGGCCTATCGCGGCACCAATGCCTCTACAGGAGTACATGACGCCGACTCCCATGGATACGGCCGCAGGGTCTGACCACGCACGATGTGCGAATAAAGGAACCAGTGTCATTATGCCGCCTTTGATAGCGACGCCTGATTTTAACAACGCCAGCGCCAGCACAATGGGCTGAGCGAGGAGGTAGCGGCCTCCTTCGACCAGGCCTTTGAATCCGCTTCCCACATTATTTGCGACTGGTTCTTCTGATTTTTTGCCAGGACTGGAAATCCTGATAATGAACCCTGCTGATACCAGATACGTTATGGCATCCAGTATGAATGCAGTCCTGATCCCGAGCAGGCTAACCACAAACCCACCCAGTGCGGCACCCAAGGCAAGCATAACGGACCAGGTGGCTCCAGAAAGTGCATTGGCTGTGACTAGATGATTTCTTGGTACGAGCGAAGGCAGGATGGCACTTCTGGCAGGTTCAAAAAATCCTGAAAGAGCGACTTCAAGCAGGGTCAGGGTGTAAACCAACCATAGGTCTTCCTTGCCGTCGACCATGAGAAAGCCTAGAACTGTGAGACAGCGCAGGACATCGCTTGCGATCAATATGTTTTTTCGATCCATGCGGTCTATCACCACACCTGCGAGAGGGCTCACCACGACCATGGGCAATAGTTTAGCCATCATGGCGGCGGCCATTGCCATTCCTGAACCGGTGAGCTGAAGGATGAGCGCGTACAACGCGATGCTATTGACCCAGTTCCCTAAATCCGAAATGACTTGTCCGTACCAGAGGTTTCTGAAGGAAGGGTTTTCCTTGAGTACGGAAATATATCCGGTGGAGCTGTTGGTAGAGGTGTCGGATGTTGAAGTATTCACAGGCCAGAAGGAGGCAGTAGCAACAATAAATTTTTTCTATATTGTCGCATACTTCCGGTCAACCTGTATAAGAGAAGGTGCTCAGGCAGTCTTTTGTTTTTCTTCACTCAGCAGGGCAATCGTTTTGCAGATGTTATCCTGACTCAACGATGAAGTGTTGAAGCAAGTATCGAAGTTGGAGGAATCGTTTATATCATCGCTAAAATAATGTTTGTTGAATTGCTCACGCTCCTTATCTGTAGTCTGGATCATTTTTCTTGCATCGGTCGCAGAAATTTTACGCAAAGCGGCAATGTTCTTCACGCGATCTTCTAATGGAGCTACAAAACGTATGTTTAATCCCTGCTTTTGGTCTGCCAGTATGCGGTTGCCGCCTCTTCCCAGGATGATGGCACTTTCCTGCGCTACGATCACCTTCATGAACTGGGAAATTTTGATCACATAATCTTTCTGTAAAATAGCCCCGGACTTGATGAGGTAGTTGATCCAATCATCGATTCCATTGCGGTTGTGTTCGTCAAGAGTTTCTATAAAGCTTCGGCTAAGGTTTTCCCTTTGGGCCATGTGATCGAGCAAGTTCCGCCCATAAACTTTCCATCCAAGTGCTTTTTCAAGTTCAGGTACTAAAGATTCCTCACCACACCCAAACTGCCTGGAAATGGTCAGAAATGGAAAGATTTCAATTTTCTTTTCTTTTTCTTGCTTTTTATGAGCTTCCCATTCGGCAATTTTTTCTCCGATAATTTTTTCAGCCAGTGTTTCTGGCATTGTGGTTGGCATAGTCCGCCTCCTAGGAAATCAGTCTGGTTGTCATATAAGCCAGTTAGGCTCCATTTTTCTTGCCTGTAAATAAAAATAGGTATGTGCGAGATAAATAGCAACCCAAATGCGGAGAATCATGTTTTTGGTGAATTCACAGACACACGGTATAATGAAAATCTCATGGGATTTTTGCTATGGTTTTTTGTGAGGGACTGGAGGAAGGGTAATGGAGAAAGAGTTGGAACCAAAGGGAGAGTTTAGGGATGAGAAAAAGGAGAACCTGAGTCGCCGGATTTCGTTCTGGTTTTCTCTGGTTGTTTCCATTGCGTTGACGTGCTGGTATTACTCGTCGAATCCGCCCGACACAACGGAAATGATGAAAATGAGGTCGTTTTTTAAGGAAAATATTATGGATGTGGCGAAGTTTATACGGCTTCCATACGGTGAGATGGAACAATTCGCGGAATCAAAAACACATCCTTTTTACAAGACATACTTCAAAGCTTCGGGTGTTGAGAAGGATAAGATCAAAGCCTTGATCCACATATCTCGTGACTACAACCCGAATCAGTATTGGTTCAATATGATGTTTTTGTGGGTGATAGCATTTACCAGTCTCTGGTTTTTGGGCTTGATGCTGGAAGCTGTTATGATTCTTGTGCGGCGTGATGACGCTGAAAGAAAATGGCGTCGTAAACAAAACGTTGAATAAGTTTTCCACACACCCGGGTTATTTGCCTCCCGTTTTAAAACAGGAATAGCGGAAATGGATGGAAACACTTTACGTTTTACGATTTTTATTTCAGTGTTCTTGACGATGCTGATTCTTGAGAGGTTTATTTCCAGGCATCCGGCGGTGGATTCAAAACCTCGCCGATTGGGGATCAATCTTGGGCTTACTGGGCTGAATACTTTGTTGGCTAAACTGGTATTCGGGGCCGCCGCAGTGGGCGCAGCGGAAATTGCCGGGAGTAGGGGCTGGGGGCTACTCAATATGCTGGATTGGCCTGAAGAGGTGGAGCTCGTTCTGGCAGTTATTATTCTTGATTTTGCGATTTACCTTCAGCATGTGATCATTCACAAGGTGCCTTTCTTCTGGAGGTTTCATGTGGTGCATCACTCAGACCTCGACCTCGATGTGTCCTCTGGTTTGCGTTTTCATCCGATAGAGATTCTTGCGTCGATGCTTTATAAAATCGGAATCGTTTATCTTCTGGGTCCCGCGCCTCTTGCGGTTTTTGTTTTTGAGGTTATTCTAAATGGAATGGCTCTTTTCTCTCATTCCAATATTACATTGCCCGACAAAATGGATCGTCTCTGCAGGAGTTTGATTGTAACGCCGGATATGCATCGCATCCATCATTCGGTTGAAGTCAGGGAGACGAACTCAAATTACGGGTTTAACCTTTCTATCTGGGATCGAATGCTGGGTACGTACACGCGGGAGGCATTGAAGGCTCAACCGGAGATTGTGATTGGTCTTGAAACGTTCAGGCGTCCGGAGGAGGTGACGTTCAAGAACCTTTTGATAATGCCGTTGCAAAATACCTCCCAAGAATACAGTCAATCATCTCAAATAAAATGATGGGGGTTGTATGGATATTCGACTGACAAAGATTTTAGCTACTCTTGGACCTGCGACGGGTGGAAAGAAGAAGATCCGCGATTTGGTTCGGTCTGGGGTCAATGTGTTTAGGCTTAACCTGTCCCACGGCGGGCATACTGTGAGAGGCGATTTAACAACCCTAAACCTAAGTCACAACTAAAGCAGTTAAAACAACTTGTTAAACAATATATGGGCTAGTTATCTGGTACAGCCCCTAAATTTTATTTTCTATGTAAAAATATAGAGATGTTGGTCCATGTCAATTAGATATTATCTGGTTTCCACTATCGTAGTGGTGGTCTTGACAGTTGCTGTCAGTTGGTGGCAACAGAAAAAAACCGCTAAGGAAATTTTCATTGTATTTTGTCAGGTCGTATTATTGCTGGCGGTTCTTCTCGGCGCAGTGGTGGGTTTTGCGGAATTACTAGAGCACTTTGGGATAGCTCGATCTGGATTCATTATCAAAGGGGAGGAGCTTAGGTGAGGACCGGTCTAGAATTTTCACCAGTTATGATAGCCATTTTGTTCTTGGCTTTTATGGGCATATCCTTTTTCATGGGAATGCTGGTGCACTCAGCTTTTGTCCACGAGGACAAGAAAAACTTGAAACGGGACAGTAAAAAAGCTTGGGTGTTGAGCATGACGGCAGGGACAGGGGTCACTGGCTGGATGTTTCTCTATGGCTACTACATAAACTTCTTTAACTGAAAAGAAGAATCTTTCCTGTTAATACGGTCTGAACTCGGGCCTTATGGCTGTTCAATAATCAGCTGGCTAAAAGCCCGACCAGTCGATCGCATTCATTTTTATAGCCGATAATTTCATCCTTTTCCTCAGGACTCAGGTCATCGGTCAAATTTTCCTCAATCAGCTGAACCGCGTCATTCAATCCACCTGCAGTGATATCGAGTTCAGTTTCGCTTAACGAATATATCGAGGGATTCTGGCGGAGCTTGGCGTACACTTTAGAATATTTGTTCTTGTAATCCAAAAGTGCTACTCGCTTCTTCTCCTTCATTTCTTGTTTAAGCTCTATGTTCATATCGGATATAGAATCATTCAAAGCCATTTTGATGGTTTCGATATCCTTTTCTGTGATCGTAGCTAAAGACTTCATTGATATCCTTACTGATAAACTGAATTAAAGCACCGGCTCTCAACCGGCGCACCAGACTCGTAGAGACACAGCTTCGTTCCGAAATGTTACTAGTTAATGGATTCATTATAAAATATCTGTCACAAAAATGAAAACCTATTCGAGTCTTGGCTGAAAAACTATGCGGAATCGGGGTGCTGAAAGCAGGAGCAAATTCTCTCTTGGGGGCAATAACAAGCTACCCTCAGGGGGGAGATTTAAGTTTTCTTTTCTAACGCTTGTTAAATCGTTACTTCAGCTTAGGCTACCTTGGTTTTTTTGAGGGTCGGCACCCGTCAAAAAGCCGCTCAAATGAGCCTTCGCCGCAGGGTCGCCATACCGGGAGATTCTTATAAGCCGACCAATATTATCTTTAAGCTCTTGGTCCTGGGATATGAGTGCGCTGTATTTCTGTGACAGACCACTATCATCCTCTGTTTTCACATCATCTATTTCTTTTCCTGTCAGTAACCAATAAATATCCATTTCAGTGTAAAGACACAGATTGGTCAAGGTGGTAGCAGAGGGCATACAGTTGTCGTTTTCCAAGTCAGACAGTGAGCCTTGAGACACATCTATCATTTTGGAAACATCTGTAAGGCGGAGGGACAGGGACTTCCTCCAGGCTTTCAAGCGACCACCCATGGATGAAAGGTTGTATGATTTTTTTGGTGATTTATTTCGCATATTGTTGGCCTCTAAATCATAAGTTTTTATTAACTCATGGTTTATTATAGTAAGTTCGAACTTGCTTTGGAATCCCAATGTCAGCCAATATTTGGTTACCTTTTGCCAGATTGATCTACTCTGTTATGTTGATTATTTTTCACAGTCAACGGAAGGCCAAGCCCCACAAAAAGTTGGTTTTTGAAAGGTAAGAATTCCGCTATCTTTATTCTCATTCTATCGTTAGTACACAATTTTCACAAACCTAATTTCTATAAAGAAAAAATACATGAATGATCTTATGCCTTAACGAAAACAACCTTGGTGTGGTTGGTGTAGGCTGTTGAAATTAAGGAGGGTTTTCCGTTTTTGCGGAATAATTAAAATTGCATGCCAATATTATGTACTCCTCGAATTATTTTTTTATAAATGTGGGAATAGGCAAAAAGGGTCAGTTTTTAAGTGCCTAAAGGTCTGTGGAAAAATATTATATGAAGCCAGATTGATTAGTGATAACTGGGGGGTTATAGTGAGTTTTTCCTTTATAAACACGTGAACGCATTCATTAAATGACCAAGCCCGCTCGAAAAAACAAAGAGAAGTCATCAGGATATTTTTCGCTCTTAACGGATGATGATCTTCACCTTTTTAATGAAGGAAACCATTTTCGTCTTTATGAGAAGCTTGGCGCTCATGTTGTGGAAGTGGGCGGGATAAGTGGAGTTTATTTTGCTGTTTGGGCTCCTAACGCTGAGAAAGTCCATGTTATTGGCGATTTTAATGGTTGGAACAAGGGGACTCATCCTTTGAGTCCTAAACAACAGTCCGGGATTTGGGAGGGTTTTCTGCCTGGGGTAAAAAATGGAGATATTTATAAATATTCCATCCAGTCTAATCATAACGGGATTAATACTGAAAAAGCAGATCCTTTTTCCTTTTACAACGAGGTTTCTCCCAATTCGGGGAGTATTGTTTGGGACTCCAGTTATCAATGGCATGATAAAAATTGGGTGTCGCAGGAGCGTAAACGTTTAAATTCTTTCAATATCGCTGTTTCCATATATGAGGTTCACCTTGGTTCCTGGATGCGCATGCCGGAGGAAGGTGGGCGGATGCTCACTTATCGAGAGTTGGCTCTTAAGTTGACGGAGTATGTTCTGGAGATGGGATTCACTCATGTTGAGTTTTTGCCAGTGATGGAGCATCCTTTTTATGGTTCGTGGGGATATCAGTGTACGAGCTATTTTGCTCCAACGAGTCGCCATGGGTCGCCGCGTGAATTTATGGTGCTTGTGGACCACCTCCATAAAAATGGTATCGGGGTGATCCTTGACTGGGTCCCTTCTCATTTTGCCACTGATAGTTATGCTTTGGGGTGTTTCGATGGGACGCATATCTATGAGCATGCGGACGACCGCCAGGGACTTCATCCTGACTGGGGGAGTTTTATTTTTAATTATGGGCGCAATGAGGTCGTCAGTTTTTTAATCAGCAACGCCTTATACTGGCTTGACGTTTTTCATGCAGATGGACTTCGAGTTGACGCGGTGGCATCCATGTTGTACTTGGATTATTCACGAAAGCAGGGGGAATGGATTCCGAATGTTCATGGCGGGAGGGAAAATCTTGAAGCTATTGGATTTTTACGGAAATTGAACGAAGCGGTTTATAAGGAGCATCCCGATGTTCATGTTATGGCCGAAGAATCTACCGATTGGCCTATGGTCTCCAAGCCGACATACCTGGGTGGTCTGGGTTTTGGCATGAAATGGGATATGGGGTGGATGAACGATACTCTGGATTATATGCAAAAGGATCCCGTGCATCGAACGTATCATCTTGATCGTTTAACGTTTCGAATGGTATATGCCTACCATGAAAATTTTATCCTGCCGCTGTCTCACGACGAGGTCGTGCATGGAAAGGGGTCTTTGTTGGGCAGGATGCCTGGTGACGATTGGCAAAAATTCGCTAACTTGAGGTTGTTGTTTGGGTACATGTTCGCTCAGCCAGGAAAAAAACTTATTTTTATGGGAGGTGAATTTGGACAGTGGTCGGAATGGGATCACGAGAAAAGTCTTGATTGGCATCTTTTAGATTACCCTTCTCATAAGGGGCTACAACTTTGGGTGAAAAGTTTGAATCGGCTTTATCGAACAGAGCGCGCTCTTTATGAAAATGATTTTTCTGCTGATGGATTTGAGTGGATTGATTGCAACGATTCTGAGAATTGCATTTTAGTCATATTGCGCAAAGGGAGTTTGCCTGAAGATAAATTGGTCATTGTTTTGAACTTTACCCCAGTTCCGAGAGAGGGATACAGAATAGGGGTTCCTTGTAACGGGAAATGGAAGGAATTTTTAAATAGTGATAATAAAATATTTGATGGAAGCGGACAGGGAAATAAATCGCTTTGTAAAGCAGAGTCTGTTAAATGGCATGGTCAGCCATATTCAATATGCCTCACCTTACCCCCTCTGTCTGCGATAATTCTAAAGAATGAATAAATTTATTTGTATCCACGGGCACTTTTATCAGCCGCCCAGAGAAAACCCATGGTTAGAGGCCGTTTCATATCAGGATTCGGCCTATCCTTTCCACGATTGGAATGAGCGGGTCAATGCAGAATGTTACGCTCCGAATACAAGAGCCAGAATTCTTGATGAAAAAGGTTTCATCGTAGAAATGGTCAATAACTATTCGAGGATCAGTTTTAATTTTGGTCCTACATTGTTGAGCTGGATGGAATCACACACGGAAGAAACATACAATGCCATTCTGGAGGCGGATAAGAATAGTATTGCCAGATTTTCAGGGCATGGCTCTGCTATTGCTCAATGCTATTCACACATGATCATGCCTCTGGCAAGCACTAGAGATAAATATACGCAAATTTACTGGGGAATCAGGGACTTCGAAAAACGATTCAATCGAATTCCCGAAGGCATGTGGCTGCCGGAAACGGCAGTCAATAATGCGACGATGGAAATCATGAGTGATCTGGGGATTCGGTACACTGTGCTGGCACCAAGTCAGGCGGGTCGTTTCAAAATTCATGGTCAGGAGGACTGGCAAACTGAGGAGAGTCAAGCTTTAGACGTTTCGAAGCCCTATGCCGTGAGCCTGCCATCGGGAAAGAGTTTTAGTGTTTTCTTTTATGATGGTCCTCTTTCGCAGTCGATTGCATTTGAAAATCTTTTGCAGAATGGAGAACGTTTTGCCAGTAAATTGTTAGATGCTTTTCCCGACACAGAGGATAAAGTGCGATTGCTGAGTGTCGCTACCGATGGAGAGACCTATGGTCATCACCACAAATTTGGTGATATGGCACTGGCTTATGCTATTCAGCGTATAGAAGCTGATACGAATGTTCAGCTTACAAACTATGGAGAATTCCTAGAAAATTTTCCTTCAGAGGATGAAGTAGAGGTTTTAGGAAATACTTCATGGAGCTGTGCCCACGGCATAGGGCGGTGGCAAATCGATTGTGGGTGTTCAACGGGCGGTGAGCCAGACTGGAATCAGAAGTGGCGGGCACCGTTAAGGGAATCTCTGAATTGGTTAAGCCAGAAACTGGATTCATCATTCGATGAAGAAGCGCGAAAATATCTTGCCGATCCTTGGGCTGCAAGAAACGAATATACTGATGTGATCAATGACCGATCACCGGAAAATGTGCATCAATTTCTCAATAATCATTCTGTGCGGGATCTTGATGATTCTGAAAAGATTACGGTTTTAAAATTAATGGAAATGCAACGTCACGCTATGTTGATGCATACCAGTTGCGCTTGGTTTTTTAATGATGTGTCTTGCATTGAAACGGAGCAGATATTTCAATATGCCCGCCGCGCGATTCAGTTGAATGAAGATGTTCTAGGCGACTCTCTGGAAAAAGAATATCTTTCATATCTTGAGCCAGCAAAAAGTAATATTCCTGAAAAGGGAAATGGAAAAATGATTTATAAAAAAATCATGGATAAGGCGATGATGGACCTTCCAAAAATATGCGCTCACTTCGCTTTGGACGCATTATTTGAGGAGTTCAATCATGAGTCCGAATTCTATTCTTGTCTTATAAGCCTTAAAAATTTCCAGGATTTAAAAAATGGAAAAGCGAGAATGGTATTTGGGTGTGCTGAGATGAAATCGGGTATTACTTGGGAGTCAGGGACTTATAATTTTTGTGTATTTCATCAGGGTGATTACAATTTAATCAATTTTGTCGGCGAGTTCAAGGGGGGGGATGATTTTAATCATAATTTTGAAATCGTCCGCAAAGCATTCGATGAAGGAAAATTCTCTGACGTTATTAGTCACCTTGAGCAGTATTTTGGAGAGACCATTTATTCGTTGAAATCGCTATCAAAGAATGAGCAGAAGAGAATTTTTGATGCAATTCTGGTTTCTACTTTTGAGGAAAATGAGAGGATATATCAACAACTCTATGAGTCCAATGGGCAGTTGAATAAATATTTAACTGAACAGGATATTGCGCCTCCAAAAATATTTGGCGCCATTGTGGAGACTGTTATAAATGCCAGATTGTTAAAGGAGATAAATTGTCAGAATCCGGATTTGTTTTTGATTGAAAGATTGTTATGTGAGGCGGATGGTCAAAATATTTCCCTTGATTTGGAAATGCTGAGCGGTGCGTTTAAAGAGGGTATTGAGCATTTGGCTCATAAAATTGTTGAGGCGCCAAAGGATTTATCCATGTTAGAGAGTTTTGAGAATATAGTTAAGCTTCTGGTTTCTCTGTCTTTCCCGGTAAACTTATGGAAAACACAAAACCTTTGTTACCAGTTAATGAATAAGGTGTATCAGGAAATAAGTGAAAAAGGTGAAGACGGTAACGCTACTTCCAAGCAGTGGGTTAAGCGATTCAATGCCCTGGCCGCAACGCTGTTGATTCGCGTGCCTCATAATTAATGTGTCCATCTGAATAAGTTTATGCCGCCAATCTTGGAAAATAGATGCAGTGGAATACTTCTTCATATAAGCTCGCTTCATTCTGATTATGGAATAGGTGATTTTGGTCCTTCTGCATTTCGCTTTGTAGACTTTCTTAAAGATTCGGGTCAGAAAATATGGCAGATCCTTCCCATCAACCCAACCTCCGTCGGTAATTCTCCGTATAGTAGTCCATCCGCTTTTGCGTTTAACCCTTTTTTTATAAGTCCAGATTTCATGGCTCGTGATGGGTTTATCAACGAGTGTGACTTGCATCCGATCCCTGATTTCCCCGCCGGTTCTGTAGATTATCAAAAAGTTGCTGATTATAAAAATAAGTTATTGGACAAGGGGTACGTGCAATTTAAGGTCTCTGGTGAAAATGATATGTATCTCCAGTTCTGTGCAGATAATTCCTGGTGGCTGGAAAACTACGCTTTGTTCATGGCGCTCAAGGATCAATTTGGTGGGTGTCCATGGAATGAGTGGCCGGAGGTATTCCGGTACCGTTTGGATGATGCAATGAATTCTCTTTCAGATGATGTTGGTGAAAGGGTGAGGAAAGAAAAATTTATTCAGTTTCTTTTGTTCCAGCAATGGAGGGAGTTAAAAAAATATTGTCAGGAGAGGGACATTTTTATATTTGGAGACATTTCGTTTTATGTGAATTATGACAGTGCTGATGTATGGTCGAACCCTGAAATATTCAAACTCGATCATGATCGTCAACCCTATGTGGTAGCTGGTGTTCCACCTGATTATTTTAGTGAGACTGGTCAACGGTGGGGTAACCCCGTTTACAACTGGGACGTGTTGCGGGACACAAAGTTTAAATGGTGGGTCGATAGAATAAGATTTAATTTAAGTTATTTTGATTTGGTGCGAATTGATCACTTTCGTGGTTTTGCCGCGGCATGGGAGATCCCGGTCGATGAACCAACCGCCGAGAAGGGGCAATGGCAGGAGACTCCTGGCCACGAATTATTTTCTTTGCTAGTGGATCAATTTAAATCGCTTCCCATCGTCGCTGAGGACTTGGGCTATATCACT
>PVBE010017085.1_pt1 | contig 24351 bp, 24 predicted proteins | sample 1631181 | NCBI WGS metagenome assembly PVBE01 (sample SAMN08397723, study PRJNA350692) | Marine metagenome, whole genome shotgun sequencing project. | isolation source: water | place: Pacific Ocean | collected 2012-04 | reverse complement strand
GAGCCTACTCCAGAACCTGCTGATGTTCCTGCTCCTGTTGCTGAGCCTACTCCAGAACCTGCTGATGTTCCTGCTCCTGTTGCTGAGCCTACTCCAGAACCTTCTCCTGCTCCTGCCCCTGTTGCTGTTGCTCCTGCTGCTGAGCCTGCTCCTGCTCCTGTTCCTACCCCAGAACCTTCTCCTGATGTTGTTGTTGCTCCTGCTGCTGAGCCTGCTCCTGCTCCTGTTGCTGCTCCTGCTCCCAAGATAAATATTCTTGCTCCTACTAAAAATAAAAAGATAACATTTAAAACAAAGTCAGATATTTTAAAGAACAAGAAAATTACTTTCAAACCCAAGGACAAAATGCCTTCACCTTTTTAATTAATAAACTTTTAATTTTTTTAATTCATCATCTGATAATATTTCTACGATGTCTGCTCGCTTACCACTAAAAACAATACCATTCTTTGTGTCTATCATATATTCTTTTCCTCCTATGTTATACAGTTGGGTTTCAATATATTTTTTGTCATTAAAATCTTTTTCTTTGCTTTCTTTTTTATTATTATTTTTAATTTTATTCAAAGTTTCAATTATAATACTATTTTCTGTAATACTTTGAAGTTTTTCGAAAAAAAGTTCTTTAAAATTTTCAAAATCTTTTTTTACTAAATAATCAATGTTTGTCTCCATTACTTAATTAAATGTTTTAATCAGTTTTAAATATTTAGTAATATTATAATGAGTAGCAGTTATACATCTGTGGCGTGTGCAGTACAACAAGATAGCTCAAATATTAATGGGTTACCTGGTGATAACGAGTTCTTTGCTCTCCGAGAAAGAGACAATGCAGAAATATTGCGTCGTGTATTTGTAGTTGCTAATCCAGAAGTATACAACATTGGACGACCTCAAAACACGCAGTTGGTACACAAAAACGATATTAATGGTCGTCTTTTAAAGTATCCAGGTATTGATACTCGGTCTCGAAACTACTGGTCTCAATATTTGAACCGTAGAAATAACGATGGTCTCCCAACTAATTTTGATATTGGATACTCTAAGAAAGTTGAAAACTCAAATGAAAATGACTTTATGCCTCATGTTGCAGGTATAAATAAAAATGTACGCAATGAAAACTCTCTTAAAGGTCTTGGACGCTTGAACAAACTTGATGCAACTCGTAGACCAGAACTTGTAGGTCTTGAAAAAGTAATGGGCTCTATGGATATGTATGATACTTATTTTAGTGTGAGTAATAACCTTGATAGCGCTGGACTGTTCTTTGGTAACTCAACAAGAGCTGCAAACAGTACATTATAAATTTTATTTCTATAAATTTTTGAAAATTTATAAAACAGTTAAAAACGTATGTTATACAATAATAAGTATGAAAATTTACAGCAACAACAAAGCATTTGATGACATTGTCAATGGTATTGTAGACTATGTAAAAGATAATGGTATACAATGCATTATTGTAAAGGATATAATAAAAGACGACGAAGACTTATATGTAATATTTGGTTTAAACAATTTTACAGAGCATTCCTGTTTACCAAAGAACTACATTGCTGTACAGCTCGAACAATCCGGTGTACCCAATACAAACTGGTTCACTCCTCTTTATTTTAAGCTGTTAAATGGATCCATTGAAGTATGGGACTATTCTATTCGTAATGTGAAAAACTTGAAAAAGCACATAAATGTACCTCACGTGTATGTTCCTCTTCTTTATATGAAGCACCTTACGTACAAAGAAAGGCTTGTTACAAAGAAAGATATTGACATCTTGTTTATGGGTGCTATGAACAAACGTCGCGAAGACCTTTTAAATAAGCTTCGTGAAAATGGTTTAAACGTCTATGTAGCAGATACTTACAATTTATGGGACGAAGAAAGAAACAAAGTGGTAAAGCGTAGCAAAATATTATTGAACATACATTATTACGAAAGTGCTATTTTGGAAACGGCACGCTTGAGTTATGCTCTTTCTTTGGGTGAATGTTTTGTTATATCTGAACCAAGTACAGACAAACTACTTGATAGAGAATATTCCAAATTTGTTAATTTCGGTTCAAATGTTGAAGAAATTGTCAAAAAGTGCAAAAAAATATTGGAATTGAGCGAAGAAATGTTTAAAATGAGAATAAATACAAATTTTGCAAAATATAAAATAAATAATTTCAAAATTAATCTTGATATTTTATCAAAATATTCCAAAAATGTAGATAATAAGTCGAATGTTTCTTCCTTTTTGGTCCCGCATATGGACTCTGAAGGTAAGATATCGTTACCTAAGTTGAGCTACGAAGACTTACCATACGTATCTATTGTAACCATTACGAAAAATCGTAGGTCTATCTTTGAATTACCTATTCGAAACTTTTATGAGTTCGAATATCCAAAAGACAAACTTGAATGGGTTATTATTGACGATGGTGACGATAACTTAAAGAGTGTTTTACCTGTTGACAAGCGTATAAAATATGTACGTTACACCGAAATAAGTTCTCTTTGTCAAAAGCGTGATATTGGAGTCCAACAAGCATCGTATGACATAGTAGCTTTTATGGATGATGACGATTACTATTTTCCGTGTTCAATTTACTCTCGGGTTGCATTGATGAAGCATTACCGTAGAGACTGTATTGGCTCTACTCAGCTTGGAATTTATGATATCGTTGACGATAGCAGCTTTTTAAACGTATCTAATACTATTTCTGAAGCATCTATGGCGTTTACAAAGAATTTTTGGAAACAGCGTCAGTTTGGAAAAAAGGACCATAACTATGGAGAAGCGTATGTATTCATCAATGGTCGTGAAAAAGAAGTAATAAATATGCCTTACTTTTTCAACTTGATAGCAATAACCCACAATGGTAATATTACCAAGGACTTACGGAAAAACAAGTTCCAAAGCGATAAAATGGATAACTTTTTCAACTTATGGAACACTCAAACCCAGTTGTTCTTTTTGGGTTTGATAAAAAAGAATGACTTACTTCAGTGATTTTTTATTTTCTTCGATGAAAGCGTCGATTGTTCCGTCGTCTACTTTTTCTCTTATTTTTTGTAGCTCTTCTTTGTACAGTGAAATAGGCATTCGTCGCAACCCATAGATACCAATACACCCCTTGGGTGTTACTTTGAACGTTATTTCTTTTGCTTCGAGCATTGTTTCTGCTTCTTCTGGTGTTATCTCATTGTTTGCAAGCTTTTTGAGTATGTCTTTTTTGCTCATTTCTTTTTTTTTAATTTTTATTTTTAAATGCTTTATAAAAATAAGTTTATTAAACTAAATGCGTAGTTATGCAGATGCATGTAAGTTGCTTGACATAAGCGATGATTCAGAAAAGGACACTATAAAAAAGGCTTATCATAAGCTTGCGCTCAAGCATCATCCTGATAAAGGTGGAGACGCAGAAGCATTCCGTAAAGTCTCTGAAGCGTACCGATTTCTTATGGAGTACGGAGATGGAACTGTGGAAAGAAACTTGGAAGACTTGGAAGACTGGGAAAACTTTGACCCTATGGTATTCTTTAAAGAACAGTTTAGTCAAAACGATATGTTTGTTATGGTACAGGATTACGGTTTATTTGAAAATATATTAGAAAGTACCGATATGTTTGGAACATTGTTTTCAAACATTGGAGGCATTATGATGGACCAAGACAAGATTTTTAACCTTGCAAATACGCTTATTGGAGATGAAGGTAATGTGATTTTCAATACACTACAGTCTACACACGCTTTTGCAAAAGACCTTGGTTCAAAAATAAAAGACGTTTCTGTAAACGTTAATGCCAAGCTAAGGGATGTTTATAGTGGACGAGTAGTGCGTGTAAGCGTTAAGTCTCGGCGGTTTGAAGGCGAAGATGTTGTTGAAAAACGCAAAAAAGTTCCTATTTCATTACGGTACCAAAAGTTTAAACTTCCAAACGAAGGACATCAAATGGCTCCTGGAAGTAAGGTCTATGGAGATGCAGTATTCGATGTGCGTATCAAGGACTATTTAGAAACGGTTGTACGCTTTAACCAAGACGATATTTTCGTGGAAGCTGCTGTTGGAAGATACCAAGAAGAACTCTTTTTGGATTGGGCAGACTTGATAATTGACCTCACATTGTGGAAGCAAAATATGTCAAAGATTGTAATGCTTACAAGCTTTGGTTTTTATAAAAATCAGCAAGACGAAAGAGGCATTATGTATATACATATATTCTACGATGAAACTATTGATGTTCCCAAGTTAAAGGACCGGGAAGACCAGAAAGACCGGGAAGACCAGAAAGACCGGGAAGACCAGAAAGACCAGAAAGACCGGGAAGAAGATGTAGTAGAAATTAAAAAAGAATACTCTTTGATACCATTTAAAAATCTTTTGTTATAATAAATGGGGATCGTTTCTTCTTCAACCTGTGACAATGAACAAAAAAAATATCCACTAATAGGAGAAGCAGATATGTCAAAAATAAAAAATGGTTCATTTGAACAGATTATGAACACTTATGTTCCTTCGGTAAACCATCTTGGTGGAATGCCAAATGACATATCCCAAGAGCTTTCAATCTTTGTAAATAACACCTGCTCGATAGATGCAGTTAAAAATTTAAAAGATGGAAGCAATACTTGCTTTACAAAAAGCCAGCTATTACACATTGTCAAAGAATACAACAAAAAATATCCAAACGATAAAATAGTAGGCTATTCAAACGCTACAAAAAATCAGCTATGGAATGCATTGAACGACAGACTAAATAATCAATGCAGTGTCGAATGGTGTTGGCTTGACCAGAACTTTTTAAATAACAACCCTTCAAAGCATAGTCTTGAAGCACAGTTCAAGCCTCGAGGCCCAGACGGTGCAAATGACTGGCTTTCAACTACTAATATAAGTAATGCTATGCGTATGTATGAAAAGCTTTATCGAGGTACTTTCAAATTCTTCGGACCAGTTCCCATAGACTTTGATGTATTTGTCACGGAAATACAAAATATTGACATTATTAGGCTTTATAATAAGGGTGTCCGTAAGATTGGATTTGTGTTCAACCTGGACCCTCGTCACAAAAGTGGTTCTCATTGGGTAGCAATGTATGTTGACCTTGAAAAAGGAGGAGTTTATTACTTTGACTCGTATGCTACGTCTATGGGTTATCCTCCGGATGAAATAGTTGCTCTTAAAGACCGTCTTATGAGCCAAATTACTGAATTATTTAAACTTTATGGTATTCGTCGCAAACCAGTTTATGCGTACAATAAAACGCGTTTCCAACGTCGTAACAGCGAATGTGGTGTCTATTCGATGTATTTTATATTGCAGATGGCTCGAGGACGTAGTTTCGTTGACGTTACCAAAACAATAATGATTGACGAAGAAATACAGCAGTTCCGAAACGTTTATTTCAGGCCTAAGTACAAATGAGGAGGAAGCGCATAAGTATCGCTTATATCAAGACTGTATTGTGACTTTTTTATTTCATTTATATTTTTTGGTTTTATACTCATAAGTAAGTGTATGTTTTTATTTTCATAATACGGAATAAACCTTATTTCCTGCTCACATTCAAACAATGGGACATCAAAATTAGCAACGTTTCTACCTGTATGGTAAAGGCCGTAGTCTCTTATTTGTATGTAGTCTATGTGGTTGTTTGCATAGAGGTTTGAAATAGTATTTTTTGATACGTCTATGGTAGTCAATGGGGATGTTGGGTTGAATTCTTCAACACTTACAGGTTTTTGCGTAATAAATTTTAGCTCTTCCATTTTATGTTTTTGTTGTTCTCTGTTTAGTATGTCTTCCAAGTAAAATGAAGCAGCAGTTGTAAGACACGAATGCATTTGCATTTTCCATTTATCTTGACAATGCTTCATAAAGAACGTTGTGTTTTTTAATAATGATACGTTACTATTTACTGATATACAATACTTTATAGATTTGTCAACATTGTTTTTGCTGGTACATACCAAATTGTCTTTAAACATTGGGATTATAACGTTCAGAAAAGGTATTCCGTTATTAGAGTATATATTGGAGCATACATTCCTTATGTACCCGCTGTAATAGTGTGTTGGTATTGTCATTATATTTTATTTATTTTTTATTTTTAAAAATAATTTATTTGTTAATTTTATAATGGAATTTTTGAATTTTGTGAACGCTATTCCTGCTGGATACCAATACGCCTTTGCCACCGTCATTAGTGGTGTTGGTTTTGCTACTATTTTCCCCGTATTGCCTGAAGTGCTTTCACGTTTATTTGAAAACATCTTCGTGCGCTTCTTCGTAACTATTATGCTGTTGTGGCAAGCTGGACGAACTATGGAAGAAGCCGTTATTTCATCTGTCATTGTTTGGGCTGTTGTTATGGTGCTTAATAATATGGAATCAAAATCTATGTAATTTTTAAAATTGATTAAGAATAATATAAAGTATTATTTTAAATAAGCTTAATGGGTTCGGGGAACGAACAAGAATATACTGTATATAAGAGCAGAAAAAGAAGAACAAAACGTAAAGTATCACCATCGGTTGTTGATACCCTAACCGTTGAAACTCTTTCTCCTACGTGTAAATCAGACGAAGATAAAGATAATACACCTAAAGCTATTTCAAATATTATTCGTATGCGTTGGCATAACGATATGATAAGTGTACATAATAAGCGCGTTAAAATGGGAATTATCCAACCTGGTCCTTACACTAATATTCAACGGTCTTCTTCTGGTCCTCTTGGTCCTGCTGGTCATCTTGGTCCTAACGGTCTTGCTGGTCTTGCTGGTCCTGCTGGTCCTGCTGGTCATCTTGGTCCTAACGGTCTTGCTGGTCCTGCTGGTCATCTTTATCCCCCAGGATTGTGTTCTTTCTCTGAGCCTTCTTCTCCTATCAAATTTTTTGAAAACTCTACAAGTGCACGACTATTTCAAATAGCACAACAATATCCTCCAGAGTATATTCCAGTTCCGGTTATGCGACCATATATGATTCCACTTTATCCCGACAAAGAATTTTATGATGGACACGGTTTTATACCGTCTGAATTTTTGTCTCAATAATAAGCCGTTTTAATTTTTTCATTTTCTTTTCGTAATGAGGACCGTATGTATCTGATAATAAAACGGGTATATCATTACGAACATATGTACAAGTACCTTCCTTGTTCCATTGTACCTGTATGGTTTTGATTTCAACACCGTTTTTCCAAGCTTTGTACACTGCTTCGCGGTAAATAGGATCTATATAGGAAGTCTGGAAAACGTTAGTGTCACTACGTTGTATTATAAAACACAACATGGCTTTTATTTTAGTAGTTTTTGCCAGTATTTCTAGCTCTTCTATGTGCTTGAGTGCACGAGGACTTATGACATCTTTTGCTTTTTTCGAAAACCATCTGGAAAATATGCTACTTTTTCTTTAAATTTTGCATTATTTATCTCTTTTGTGTAATTTTTTCTTTCTTTTTTATCTATATCTACATAATCTGCCTGTGGAACATTTTTGATTTCGAGTACGAATTCTTTTCGTTTTTGTCAATGCCAGCATAGTCGAACCGAGAGTTCATATACGTCTTTTGGCTTGTAAAGCTTTGGACATTGAGGTTCTGGAAGAGGTTTTTTTCTAGACATTTTGCAGCAATGTCTTCTGCAAGCTTAGGGTTGATGCCGACGACTATGGAGCCTTTGTCGTCAGAGAAAATACTCAATTCGGCTCGGTATTCACTAATACACTTTTTTGACTTTATGGGAGTAGTGATAACGGTTGACCCTGCATCTGCCATACCACAGCAACCAAGCGATGGTGTAGTCCTTGTTTGTCAGTGTTATATCTGCAACATAGGGTGTTTTTGATATTGACGAAGGACGTTTGATTATAAAGGCTTTCTGTATGTTTTGTAATTGTAAAAGGTGCATTTACAAAGTAATTAAAATAAATCATTTTTTAGAAATCGAATGTGAGGTCAAACTCTTCGTTGTTGCAATATGCTTCTTCCTCTATGACATTGACAAACTCAACATATGATGGTTCTTCTTCCTCTTCTTCGTAGTCGTTGTTGAGTATCATATTTTCGTCCAATACAAGACCGAAGTCATTGGTACCTGCCTTGAGATATTGGCCAAACATAATGTTAGCGCTTACACCGTTCATATTATCATCTTCGTGAAACACTGCAGCACGTGTTAGCTCTGTGGTGGTTTCTTCGAATGATGCTCTTGCAAGAGGACCACTGTCTGTCTTTTTAACACCATGGATAGAAACAGACACGGTAAACCCTTGGTATGTCATTGCATCACACAATAATTCAAGATGACGCATATTAATGGTTGTTTCTGCAGCTTCCAATACATCATTGAATTCCTTGAGGAGCATATATCGTGTAGCTTCAATACCGAAAATTTCATAGATTTCGTCAATGCGATTAGACACCGTTTCGTACTGGTCTATGTCGTGAATTGCGAGAACATCTATTAAGTTTGAACCGTCTGTGTTTATGAACTCTGGAGTTTCTTTGTTTGGAATGGCTCTTTTTATGTTGTCAATACCTCGTATGACAGTGTCTTTGAGCATCTTTATCGTCTTACGAGTATTGTTTGTGTGAGTTCTGACACGAAGCACAACCTTTTCTGCGTTGTCATTGGATATTATAACCTGCATTTCAGGATATTGCTCTTCAATAGCTTGCTTGATTTCACTTGTTTTGAAATCGCGTGCATACAGTTCATTATTGCTTATTACCATACGCAGTACGAATTCCCCTTTGGATTGCTCGTATTCTGAGCCCGTTATTAATGCGTGATATTTGTAGAATTCATCAATCATTTGTTTGTCTTCTTGTACTGTAGTTGTTTTGTCTTCAGGGTCATACAATGCTTCAATATCATATTCTTCATTGATAATGCTTTTAAGACGTGTTTCGCTGGTTTGTGCTGCAATCTTGTTTGCTGTATAGAGCTTGCTTATTTGGTCGTCTTTGTATGTTTCTCGTAATTCTTTGCTCATAACAATGGTGACAGATGGAGTAGCAATGGACTTGGAGTTTTCGAGTAATTCTTTGATACGAGGTACACCACGAGATACATTTGCGCCAGAAGAAAGACCAGTGTTATGGAAAGAGTCAAGCGTTAGCTGTGTGCAAGGTTCACCGATGGATTGAGCTGCAACAGTACCTACCATTTCACCTGGATTAATAACAGCGTCAACAAACATATATTTGATTTTTTCAAGTAGGTACTCGAATGCTTCTGGGTTAAATTTCCGTTTCAATAGTTCCTTTGTACATAGACGCTCACGAGTAATATTTTGGAAACCACGTTGTGCAATATTATGAATTTCCATGCTGTCGTCAACTATCAAATAATCGAATAGATTGTTTACCTTGGTTATGATATCCACTGGACTAATAGTAGCCTTTTCCATTTCTTTTAATCCAAACTTGTAGTAAACATCGTCTATAATACGGTTGTAGTTCACTGGGCTTTCAACTCCTTTTTTGAAATTATTTGAAGCAAATGTTTTGTCTTCTTTTAGCTGAGTGTATTCCTGAGCTATGACCTCTTTGTAGTTTGGAAGACTTATTACCGAGTTGTATGTATCTTGGTCTAATAATGTTTCCATTTCTTCTTCCGATAGCTTGTACATTCTTTCAAAACTTTCTTGGTTTGTGTTGATGTGCCTTGGTTTTACGCGTTCAACCTTCGATGCATCAAATCCATCGTTTCCGTAAAGAGGCTGGATAACAATGTTGTGTGCATTTCGTACTGTACCGTCATAGAATACTTTGAGGTCTTCCATTACTTTCACAAGCTTACGTTGGATATAACCTGTTGTAGCCGTCTTAATAGAGGTAGAAATAACACCAAGACGACCTTCCATAGCGTGGTACAAGTACTCGACTGGGTCCAAACCGGAGTAATAGGAATTCTTGATGAAGCCTCTTGCACTCGGTAACACCGTGTCTCGGGAATAAAACGGCAATGGTCTATGGTCCATAGTGTCTTGGATTCTTAGACCATCAACACTTTGTTGTCCAAGCATTGAAATTACAGACACGCTATTAGCTTTGGAACCTTTTGAACCTGATGTAATCATACTGTTCATACGGTTATCAATGTCGATGAATTTGTCTGTGATTTTTTCGACTTTCATACGAATACCTCGGAGAGTTTTACTGATGTCTGCCTCGAATTGGTCTCTTGGTGTTGCTTCAGTAAGAGTAACAATTTCTCCGTCATAGAGCTTTTCAATGAGCTCTTCGCTCTTTGTGAAACCTTCTTCTATCAATGTATTGATATTTGATATGGACTCTTGGTCATAGATACGCATATCTTTGAGACCAACACTGAAACCTTCATGCAGCAGCCAGTTTGTTGCTACTTTGTTCATAAGGTCAATGTAATCTTTGGTAGCTAAGTGTCCACAGTCTTTCCAAGAGCTATGTATCAAACCACCGTTAGCTGATTTACCCAACATTTTTTTATCAAAAATACCTTGAACATAGGTACCGTTTTCAATTTTGATACTGTTCTTGTTGTATAGATTTTTGACTTCTGTTATTAGTGCTTCTTCGGAATAATCTTGGTATTGTTCTGGTGTCTTGCTTATGCCAAATACTCTGTGAAGACGCTTTAAATCGGCGAGGTATTGTTCTTTGGTAGTGCTTGCAGTGCTTTCAGGTTTTGTTGAAAGTGTCATCTGAGGCAATACTGGCGTAATAAAATCGTGCGTACTTACATTATTTATTTGTTTGACTGTACCGCTTACATAGGAGTTAGTCCACAGACCTTTTATGTCCATAAAAACACTCAATGGTATTTTACTGTCTTTCTTTGTTATCAAGTACCATGCAAGAAGACTGTCTTGGATTAAACCAATGACTGGCTTGCTTGCTTGTGGGCTCACAATCTGGCTGGAAACAATGGTAATATGTTCGAGTTCGTATTTGCAAGCTTCGGAAATAGGTACGTGCATATTCATTTCATCTCCATCGAAATCAGCTGCATAAGGAGACGTACAAGAACCATTCAAACGGAATGACTTTCCTTCGAGTATAACTGCTTTGTGTGCCATCATACCCATTTTATGGAGCGTAGGTTGCCTGTTGAAAAACACAATGTCGTTGTCTTGCAAGTTACGCCATACCGTGTCTCCGATTTCAATAGTTACGTTGGTTTGGTTGTTGATATTTTTCAAGAATTCCACATTGATTGTCCGTGCTTTAAGAGAACTCTTTTCTCCAAGCTTGTTTTTGACAATCCATTTGACTTTACCCTTTTGTAAGAGCATATTCAAATATCCAATATTGTACTTTGATGCAGTTTCTGGGTATGCAAGATTTTCTGCAATTTCAGCTGGAACACCGAGCTCATTGATACTTAGATTAGGGTCACCTGTAATCACTGTTCTTGCAGAATGGTCAACACGCTTACCCATAATGTTTTGTCGAACGTGACCTGCCTTATGGCTTATGCGTGCTCGTATTGTTTTTAAGTGTCTTCCACTTCTGCTTTTCGAGGTAGGAATGCCTCCAGATAGCGTATTACCTGCTCTTTCATCGTTGTCAATGTACGTTGAAATATGGTATGTAAGGCAGTTCCACCACTCGTTAATACGAGCTGTTATGTCTCCTTTTTCTCCTATTTCCTTTTTGTCATTGCCCATCAAGCGTCGAAGCTCTTCGCAAGACTTGATAATGTCGTTGAGCTTGATGGTAAGGTCGTCGTCGTCAGACTTACCTGTTGTTTCGTCTTTAATGGAAGGACGCATTGAAAGAGGAGGTACTGGGAAAATAGTCCATACCATCCAGTCTGGTCTGGAATATTTATGGTCATAACCCATTAGGTCGCAGTCTTCATCACTTATGAGTTTGAATATTTTAAGCACGTTTTCAGCGTTTATAATGACCTTGTCTTTGAGTGATGGAAACTTAGCTCCAATACCAGATACCATATTTTTGATGGATGAAACTTTTATTGGTTGAACTGCACCACACATATTGCAAATTGTTACCTTTAATGCTAACTCTTCGACGTACAAACTTCGAACTTTTCCTTTTCGTCTTTCTATCTCAGCCAATATTGCTTTGTCATTTTTGTTTACACGCAATGCAGAGCATCTGAAACATACCAGATTAAGTGACTTGATAACAAACGGTAAAAAATGTGAAGGAATGACTGGCTTAGGCAGTACAATGTGACCAAAATGTCCTGGGTCATACTTGACAGACAACTTTGAAACAGGGTTTAAAATATTCCTATCATTAGTTCCCATCCTGGGGTCATGCAGCGTATTGTACTTGTTGTTTGACATTACATCGTCGTGTGACCTATAAGATTTGGTAACCTCACACACAGACTGTTTTAAAATCCTTTCCGGACTTAATAAGCCAAACTGAATCTTTTGAACACGACCAACGTCTTCAGAATATATTATTTCGCGCGAAAGAGACATAGCTTATAATCATAGTATCTTTTTTTTGTAAATCAGTTTTTGTAAAATATTACCAATGAAATGTTGCTGTTTAATATTTTTTTCTCTAAAACAAGTTTTCCCTTTTCTTCCATAGAAGGAAGTTTACTGCATATTATACTGTTGCTTTTTGCTTCAGATACAGTTACCTGCGAGCATTTCCAACATTTTAATTTTGATTCCTTTGAGGTTGTTATTACATTTATGATGTCGCCGCTTTTTAATGCATTGGGTCCTGTTGTTAGTACTTGATTTAGCTCGTTATTTTCGAGCTTGATTACCTTCTTAGCGTTTAGCTTCTTTAAATTCAGCTTGTTTCCGTTGTAGTCATAGAAGCTTACAAAAAGATGATTTGTTTTAATTGGATTTTTTAGCTCTATTTTACAGTCTTCTTGTTCGTAGAGATACATACTCTTATTACATACTGTTGATGTTTGCTGAACCATACGTCCTATAACTTTTTTGTCTTCAATGGAACATACTTTATCTTCGTCTTGAAAGTTTTCAATGTCGACATAAATATAAGGCTCGCTTACAACGTTGTCACATAACTCAATCATAAATTTCTTTAGTAACAAGGCGCTTATGACTGTTTCTTTTTGAAGTTTCAAACAATAGCTGTTGTCTTTCACATCGATAAGGTCTTTTCTAAAATCAAGCGTAATTACGAGTTGTTTTTGTTGCTGGACATTTTGGATCGGCTGGACCTGCTGGACAGGTTGGACCTGCTGGACTTGCTGGGGAGACTGAACAGGCTGGACAGAGTTTACTTGCTGTTGAGCTTGTTGAGCTAGCTTGTTGAACTCGTAATCACGCTCTTCTGCAGCACGCTGTGTTAACTTTTTATAGTCCACATTTTCAGAAGTAGTTTTGACCTTTTCGTAACATTTTTGCACTACTATGTTGTTTAGCATTGCTACGTAGTCCTCTACATTTGTGTTCCTTGGACGCTCTTGATTACTGTATGTTTCTGCCATTATTTTCATAAGGTTTTCAACAAATGTTGAATCTAATTCAACACCTAGTTCTTCTTTGACATTCTCGAAAACAGCTGTTGAAACGTATTCTTTATTTGAATTCGAAAAAAACTGTCCGTGTACTGTTGTCATTTTCTTGTTTGTTTTATTTTATTTTTTATTTTTGAGCACATTCTTTTGTGTGTTTATGGTATAGTAGTGTAGTATGGAGTTGTTTTTAGTCTATTTAGCTGTTGCAGTAGTGTTCTTTGTGTACTTCTTTTATGATAGACTTAAAACGTTTAACCCCTTTGTAAAAGAGTATTACTTAGCAAAAGAGCGTGTTATGACGATTGCAACAGGTAGCGAAGAAGCCATACACTATAATTTTGCAAGCTACTTAGATATAGTTATGAAAGACCGTAATAGTATGTTCAAAGTAAACGTAACAAGCGTTGCTTCAAACGCTGAAAGTATTGCACAAACCAACGTTGGAAACACTGACTATGGGATTGCGTCTGAATATGCTCTTAGTAATGCAAGTGTTGAAAACATACGCTATGTATGCTCTTTGTATGACGCAAACGTGTTGATACTTTCAGATGACCGCAATACACGCATATTTGATTTCAATGACCTTGAGGGCTCTTCCTTTGGTGTTCACATTGGACCAAAAGGCTCGTTAAGTAACGTTATGGCTCGACGGGTCATGGAGCTTTGTGGTATATCGATTGAAAGAGTGAATGTCGTTGAAACGTCGTATGATTCTTTGTTGGAAGACTATGGGAAAAGTGTGCGAGTTGTATTCCTTGTTTCCGTAATGAACAGCGACCTTCTTTTGAAACTAACAGACTCTGTTTCTTCGCACTTTATAACTCTTAACAAGCTTAATAATGGAAACTTATACAGCAAAACAGCTGCAGAAATACAGATATACAAAGAAAACCCGTATTTGCATAAAACGTTGTTGGATTACAATGACTTTTCTAAAATGTATCCAAAATTAGCTCGATTAAACGAGCGTCAACATTATATACCTTCTATTAAGACACGCTATGTACTGTTTGCTCATAATGGACTAGAAGAAGACATAGGTTATTTTGTTTTGAAAACAATTGCAGAGAACCTGCATAACTTAAGTAGCTTTATGCCTTCTATTACTCTGTTAGACATCAGCTTCAGCTTGTTGCCTTTGGAAATGGAAAAGGGAGCTCGAAAATTCTACAAGGAAGAGAACCTTATCGTAACAAACGAGGAAAACCCAGATTGTATTTACTACATAAATGGAGCTAAATGTCCAGAAAATAAAATGGAGCTTACTGGACGATTGACAGACATTAATATTTTTAGCGTTAATGCATTTTAAAAGTTTTTTAGTTTAACGTTTAACGTTTAACGTTTAACGTTTAGCAGGCACGGTATAAACGTTCTGAGGAGGATAGATAAAGGAAGGAGGGTTCACGAGAAGGGTCTGAGAGAAAGGAGCTGCCCACTCTTCAGTGCTTTCTTTCAATTGATTTGCATCTACAACACTCGTAGTACCGTCATAGTTGGTCACAACCTTCATATTATTTTGCTCATATTGACCCTTTTGGTAGTTTGAACCAGTTCGCTTACCATAAGCGTTGTTCATTTCTACGGTTTTCACATTTACCATATTGTTCATCGTATTCAAAACGTATTTATGGTAGTTCATAAGCGTGGTAAAGTCATTGGGCTTCATCTTATGCTTTTTCAGGTTCAAATCAGCAAGATTGTCAATGACACGCTGACGCATAGCGTTGATTTCTTCAATGGTCAAAGAGGTAATGTTGTTGTTATAATCAATGCTAGACATACCTTATATAGTAGGTATGAGAAAAAAATATACTAATGGTTGCACAAAAGATTTTTAGACTGGCAAGCATAGTTGAGTAATGCATTAGGGTCTATTTCCGACGTGTAATCTTCGAGTTGTCCTTGTTTGTTAAAATAAAATACACGTGGAATTCCAGTTAATCCAAGCGCAGTTGATACTTCTTTATATTTTACACAGTCTAATGATGCTATGACAAAGTCTGTGTTCTTAAGCTTATTTGCAAGGTTAGTCCACATTGTAACCTTGTTCCTGCAATGAGGGCACCATATAGCATAACACATCAAAAATCCATCCTTTTTTAACAGTATCTTTGGAGCTTTTATGTCAAAGTCTTTCTTTGTTAATTCACGTACTGGCGTATTCTTGTAAAGGCTTGTTTCTTGCTGCATATAAAATAGCGTTTATTATTTGGTAACGTAATAATAATATTTGAAATAGTTTTAAACCTTGATAGTCTTAACGTTGTTTTGGACGGTTGATGTCAAACCATGCTTTGCAACAATAGCATTCATGTTTGAACCACGAATATATCGAATTTCTCTTGAAATAACCTTGTCCCAGTTATTTATATTGATAGTTGCGTGCTTGTTCAATGACTTGAGAGTAGTGATAATAGTATCCACATTACCTTCCAAGTCATAGCTTGTATCAGTAACATTCAGTTCAATGGAATAGTTGTTAAATCTTGGAGGATATATCGCAGCATCATCAAAGGTGTTCTCCACAACACGGAGTGTACCCTTACGTAATCTCATAGCGTTGTTTTTTCTTAACTCATCAACCTTGTTGGTAATGGATTGATGTCTGCTCTTCTTAGCAAAAGTAACAACTCGGTAGTTCTTGGAACTTGAACCAAATACAGAGAAATCGTCAGTAATCAAGACAGACATTGATATATAATGGCTTAGAAATTTTTAAATTATTTTTTAGGTAAAGTACGATTTTTAACGCGCTTACGAGTATTTGGTGTTGTATTTTCACGTTTAACGGATTGTACGCACTTTATATCGTTTGGTGGGTTTATTAAGTTTGCTATTCGTGTGTCATTTTTTAAATTACGTTGTCTTAATTCTTGTTCATAATTGTATACCAATGGTGGAGTTTGTATAACGATTTTTTTATTTTTTCGTTGACGCATGTTGGTATTTGATATTTTGATAGTGGAATGAAAGCTTTTTCTATCTTGAACACACAAGTATGGAAAAAATATAACTCCATTTATCGTGTCTTCTTTTATTAATATTTCATATTGATAATCTATGGGTCCTATGGGGGTTAATGTGTCTTCGTAAATTTTATTTATTTTATTGTTATTTACTACATAAGCATGTATACCTTGAAGGGGTTTTGTCTTATCTATACTGTAAATAGTGTCTACTATGTGTTTGTGTTTGTTTTCGTTGTTTAAACCAAGGTAAAGTATATCAAAATCAACTTTGTCTAATTTATCGTGTAAATTAGCTACATCTTTTAAAAACATCCCGTCATCTTCGAGCACTAAAGTATACTTAGCTGTTGTTTTTGTTTCTTTTATGTGTTTTAAAAGAGTATGATGACTAAGGTAACAGCCTATTTCACCTATTGTTTTGAAAATATTGTTATTTTTTACTGTTATATTAGTGTTGTATTTTTTCATTTCTTTTTCCAGAAAAGGAACACTATTATTTATAACCACTCCATTCCATATTTTTAACTGTGGAAACAGCTTATTTAAGTGGTGTTCTATGTTTGGTAATCTTTCTTTATGCTTTTCACAATGAATAACATATACGTCCATTTATTATAACTATTATTTTAAATTAAGCACATATTTTGCTCTTTACAATTTGGATTTAAGTTAAATTCTTTATGTTGATTTTCTTGGTAATAATTTTGAAATATTTCATGGTAAGGGTGAGCTGTTTCTAAGGAGTGATATGAATGCTTTATTTTTGAAAATAGCTGCTGTATTTCGTGTTCCATTGTTTGACTTACTTTTTCTTCGTCTGATGTCAATGGGTATGCTTTAAAATCTTTTTGTATTTTTGAACGTTGTAAAATAGAAAAATATAGCTCGGTGGCTAGTGTTCCAATTTTGAAAATGTTGTAAAAAGGGAGCTCAAACACACTGAACCCCTTGGGGCTCCATCGTTCAAAGTACATTATATCACTAAATGTCATATTTAGCTCGATAACACCGCTTAATGCTTGAAGACACATTTGAATGAGGTATACATACGGAATATCTTCATTGGTGTACCATTGTCTTTTTTCCATGTCTTCTGCCCAAACCAAATTGTCTCTGAAATTTTCTTCGTGATGAAAAGGACTAATACATTTAATTTCAAGCATTCCTGTTATTCTTTTACTCATTTTATTATATTTTATGTTCTTTTTCTCTCTTTTTCCAACAATTCCGTCAGGAGAAATCAAAAGATGGTAATTATTTTTTATTCCTGTTTCTTTTTTTACAAGTTCTGGTAAATCTGGAAAATAAAGAATATAATTACGGTGAATATCTTGAAAATCTACACGAATTGTACCAACTTGCGTAACACACTTGTCGAACTTTTCAGCAAAACAAAGAAGAGCAAGGTCTTCGTATTCGTTACCCCATGACATATGTGCTTCCATAGTTTGTGTCTTTTCAAAAGGTTTATTTTGTATTTTATCGTCCCATTCTTGATTTAATGATTCCTTGGTACTCCATTTGCTTCCAGGTATGTATTTACCAAGTGAACTTGCAGTACCATGGGACATTGAACGAAGTCTGAACCACAAAGAACTTTTTTGAGCAACGTTTATGTAATCGTCACGACTATATGCTTTAGTAAGCTTTGTATTGCATATATCTCTTACGTAGTCTTCTTCTTTGCATTTTTCAAAATGGTCTTTGTAATATTTTGTATTGGTCATAATATCAAAGTAAAATTTAAAATTATTTTTGCTCATAATTTATTTAAAATAGTTTATTTTTTTATTTCTTGACAGTTTTCTTAGTAATTCTGCGCTTGGGTTGAACTGGTTCGGGTTCGGGTTCGGGAATAGGTTCATCTTCGCTTTCTTCTTCGCTTTCTTCTTCACTTTCACTTCCTTCTTGAGCAACAAGAGCTGGAACAGGAGAAGGAGCAGGAGCAGGAGCAGGAGCAGGAGCAGGAGCAGCAGCAGGAGAAGGAGAGACATTCATATCTTCTTCCTCTTCTTCTTCTTCGTCTTCAGGGTCATCGATGAGACACTGGCCTCTTGGAATGGTTTCATTGTTTGAATAAACACGAATTTGCTGAGCTCTCATTGAAATACCGAAACCAGGCGTTCCAGACCAAGCTGAACCAGTGGTAAGCACAGTACATCGAGATTGACGAGAAATAACAGTCATAAGGTCTTCAGGGTCCTTGATTTCAATACGTTTTCCGTCTCTGTCGTAGAATTCTGTGAGAACTTCTGTCTTACCTTCTTTGTTACTCAATGGAATAGCAAGCTGGATGTAGTTAGGATAATCAGGATTTGGTTCTCCTACTAAATCAGGAGAAGGAGCCTTGTTTTGGCTGTATGTTGCAACCTTTACAAGGGCCTTGAACTTCTCATCGACCGCGTTCTTAGCAGCTCCTTTATCGCCTTTCTTCTTTGTAATGCCAAGTTCATAGGCATTATTCACAGCATATTCCTTGAAGTTTTCGTCAATTTGCTTGTAAATAGTTTCGAGCTCCTTAGCAGCATCGTTATCATCATCGAGACTGAGCTGCAGGTTGTATCCATTACCTTGCATACCTTGGCCAATACCGAAAGGAGCACGCATCTTGGGAAGCTTCCACAATAGGCGACCATTGTTGTACTTCATACCAATGCGCTTGCCTCCATATTGGTTGGCAGTAGGGTCAGAAAATTGAATACCTTTTCCTTCACCGAACTTGGTGCAGGTAGGAACAATATCGGAGTAGTTAGTCATAGTCTTAGATGTCATCTTAGTTGATTTCTTAGTGTTATGGGTTTGGGTTTGGGTTTGGGTTTGTGGGGGGTTGTGGTTGTTGTTGTTTTAATAGAGGCATTTTTTTAATCATTTTTATTTTGTTATTTTAAATTTTAAAAGGGGCTTAAAATTAAACCATATCATTTAAATGACGGATTACGATAATACCAAGCTATTTTATGCTAAGACAGTACAAGGACACGTTATAAAAACGCTGTTTGAAATTATCAAAGGTACCCTTGAACATGATACAAATATGCGCATTTCACAAGACGGTATTTCTATCAAGGATATGGATGGTTCGCATACTACATTAGTGCATATGAAGCTCGATGCAGAAAAAATGAACCAATTCGTACTAAATACAAATAAGCTTACCGTTGGTATTAATGCACATAAATTTTATTCTCATTTAAAAACGATACATCGAGATGAGACTCTGACACTTTTTATCGAAAAAGGAAAAGAAAATGTGCTTGGATTTAGCGTCTATGCCAAGGGGGATTCTGGTGTTGTCGGAAGCAGCTGGATAAGCGATAGGTATCTCAATATTTTAGATGTAAACGATGAAGAGCTCCACATCAACGACAAAGATTACAACTATGTAATCGATATTTCTTCTCAAACATTCCAGAAGCTTTGTAGAGAGTTCAAAAATATTGCTTCGACTAATATTACTATTATTTATGACCATAAATGGCTCATACTTGAAGCCAAAGGTGACAGCTCTCGACAAAAGACTTATGTACCCTTAGTTACTGAAGTCGATAGCTCTATGGATGATGGAAATAAGAACAAAGAGCATTACCACGCAACGTTTAACTTGAATAAAATTATCGAATTCAGTAAGTTCCAAGCGCTGTCAAACACTATACAGATATGTATGAAGCAAGACTGTCCCATCATTTTCAAGTGTCCTATTTCAGATATTGGTGAGCTCAAAGTATGTATTACTCCTGTGTCAGGAGAATATGAAGATATGTAAATCTTGTAAACTTTGTAAACTTTATAAGACCATAAAAAATATATTATATTATCTAAATGCGTAATGTGGTGTTCGTTTCTTTGAATGGTAATGTAATCGAGATATCAAACAAATTATTTCATAAAAATAATTTTTTTTTGAAATATTTAAATAAATTTTGTGGATATTTTGTACCAAAGGATGATAAAAGAATAAATGTTTGGTTAACAGTTGGACTTTACAGTAAGTATAATCTTATGGTTTACGATAGAATGGATAAAGCATTTATTGTTGTTTGTGAACCTTCAATGGATGGTGAATTTTGGAATAATTTGAAAAAAAATTATGAACAATTAAAAAAAGTTTCAAAAAATATTTCGATGATTTCGCTTGATATCAAAAAAATAGAACAAAAAAAGTCTCTTCTTATGTGGTGCATTGAACATAATAATATGCAGTTCATTGAACTAAAAGAACAAGATGGAATATGTTTAAATAATCTTTAATTTCAACTTTTTTGAAAAAATCGACGCATTAATATTTGGAATTATTTCAATAATTATTGTTTTAAATTGATTTATTTCTTTTTTATTTGTTTTAATTCGCAACAAATAATCTTTTTCTTTGATATTTACGTGCACATAAAAATGTTCGTTTTCTTCTTTCATTATCGTACTTTTATATTGTATTGAACCTTCGTTGTTTTTCCATTGTTGTTCTAAATCATAAATAAGCTGCAACTTGTGTTCATCACTTCTTAGTCTTATGGAAAGCTTGTTTATGGCGTTGATTGAATTTATTGTTTCTTCGTTTGCTTGATATGATTTTGAAAAAAGTTGCCGATGAGCAATAATATCAGCATAACGACGCAATGGAGACGTAAAATGAGTGTAATACTCTTGGTTTAAGCTGCTATGTGTTGTTGACTTTGTGTTGTTGGTTTTACCTAAAATATAAAATGCGTTGCTGTTGCACATTTTTTTGTAAAATTCGTTATCTATGTGTTCTGGAATTATTGCCTCTTCTTGAGCTCGAAGTATGCAGTTACTTGGTGCTCTGTTTGCGAGAATGTTTGCTACTAAAACGTTTGTTTTTAGCATATATGTTTCAACCATTTTATGGGTATCTATGGTGTCTGTAAGGTCTGCTAGAGTGTTCCATTGCTCTTTGGTTAAATATTTTCTAACGTTATTATAAGTGCAGTTTTTGGTGACTATCAACGTTTCGCGATCGATGGATGTGCGAACTAGTTCTTTGTCTTGGTTATAATGATAGTAAATAGAAACACATAAACGTGGTTTATTTTCTTTCAAACTCATAAGGTCATTGCATATATAAGACGGTAGCATATTGTTTGGTTTTAGGTATTGTGAGTAAATGCTGGTCAAGCTTTGTTTGGCGTATTTATCGAGCTCAGAATCTACACTTACTAAGAATGAAACGTCTGCTATATGCACTCCTATTATTGTGTTGTTGTTGGTTATATTAATGCTTATAGCGTCATCGTGGTCATTTGAACCCTCTGGGTCTATGGTGTATGTATGGTGTTCTTTTTTATTTCTTTTTTCTGTTTCATCTGCTATTATTTGTTCGAAATAGTTTCTTGGCTGTAGCAATGTTTTCTTCTTTGTTAGTGTTCTTACGCCGTGTTTATGCTGCAAGTATAATGCTTCTGCTTCTGGGTTTCCAACCTTTCCTAGTATTGCTTGGATGGTCATAATAATGTGGTTTTTGTGGTTTGTATTATTTTCGTTTATGGATGCTAACACATAGACATTCGTTTGGTCTTCTTTTGATTCTTTTTTGTAAGGTATTATCATCACATTTTCGTTTTCTTTTTGATAAGACTTAAATGCGTAATAGGTAACGTTCTTTTTGTTTTTACCATACGTTATTCTGCTGTTTAGTACAATGTGTCCAAGATATGACATTTTTGTACTATTTTAAACTAATTCATTTTTTTCTTTTTCTTTTTCTTGTTTTTGTTCTTGTTCTTGTTCTTTTTTCTTTTTCATATTTTCAATAACTCCTTTTACAACAGAATTTTGTCCAGATTTTTCAAAAATGTTTTGAATTCTTTCTAAATCATGCTTGATGTCCTCTTCCTTTAGTTGACCACTTTCAAACTTATGTTTAATTGCCTCGATAAGTTTGCTTGTAATTTCAGAAACCTTTTCACCGCCTATGAGACTTTGGATAAACTGTTCTGGATTTGAGAGATTATTAGGAATGATTTCAGATATGACTTCTTTAAGAGTACGTGTAAGAATGCTGTTATTATCTTCAAAAACTTCTTTTAAATTGTCCATCATTTCTTTTAGTTCAGCAGACTTGTTTGGATTATCAAGGTTTTTTAGCTCATCTCGTATAGCATAATCCAGCTTGACAATTTCAATGTACTTGTTTGCATAACTTTCTTCCTCTTCATCTAATTGAATTTCATTTTCCTTTGCGTAGTTGTAAACGCTGATGTATAGTCGCTGTAATTGGCTCCAAAGAAGAGCAAACTTCTGAGGAAAATGTGCCCAGATGTCTGCAAAGTCAAGTCCTCTTACTAACTTTACCTTTTTGTCCTGTTGGAAAATAGAATTATCTGACTTGCAAATAGCCTTTAAATACGGCTTAAATGCTTCTTTGGTATAGGTTATGTACTCCTTGGGGTCAGATTTGTTGAAATTAATATAACACTTTTTTACTTGTCTGTCGTATTCGGGAAACTCTTTTTGTACCATGGTAAACAGGCTTACAAGCGTATTTCTAAATATGTCTTCGCTCATTATTTAGTAGCACACATTTTATAAACGCTTTTTTATCGCATTTTCTTTCTTTTATGTTGTTATATAATGAACAATTTCGTAAAATTAGATGAACTATACGATAGCCAAGCTCGTCGAAACAAAGAAAAAGAAAAGCTATATGACACGTTTTTAACAGCTTGTACCAACAAAATTAAGAAATGTGCTTCGGAATACAAGCAGTATACTTGCGTGTACGAAGTACCTCCTTTTAAAATAGGTCATCCTCAATACGACCCTCTGGACCTGAAAAGGTACATTATAAAGCGATTACGTCTTAACGGCTTTTTTGTACGTGAAGAAAAAGGTTCTCTTCTTTTTATTTCTTGGAAACCAGAAGACTTTAACTATGCTTTGTATCAGAAATATCTTAATTATTTAAATAATAAGTACGACGAAAAAATGAACAACCGATTGGTTATGGCAGGTGGTTCTGGAGCTGGTTCTGGTTCTGGAGCTAGAGCTGGTTCTTCGGGTTCGAGAAAAGCAGGTAAGACCGTGGTTGGTGCAGACCCCAAAGACGTTGGTCTCTTGACATATGGTCGTCAAGACAATATGGATGCTGTTCCAGTGAATTTGAAACAATTAGAAAAAAGAAGATTAGATAAAAAAGTTTTTTTCAAAAATTAAACTTTTTAAATTTTATTTTCAAATAATTTAAACTTTTTACGATTTATTTTTGTATTATCAAAAGAATATTTTTCAAAAATTTTTATGTAGTCCCAAAGTCCGTCTGATACTTCATACAAAAAGTTATCGTCATATTTAAGCTCTAAGTTCATCATAAAACAAAAGAATGAGCTATCACATACGACGTTTATTTTTGCATTTTCCATAATAAGCTTATAAGAAGCAATGCTTTCGTTGCAAAGTGTTTGTGCTATACTATAAAATGTATGGTTTTTTGAATAAAAGTTTTTACAAGGATTTATTACAAGAGTATTTTCATTTATTTGTTTGAATATTTCTTCTATTTTGAAGACTTCTCCTCTACTGCACTGGTTATGTACGAAAATGTAATCGTAATTTTTTATACTGTTATATAGCTCTTGTGCTTTTGGTAGTGTTGGAACATGGAAATAATTCCAGAATACATTATGTGGTAAATCGAGGAATTGGTAAAAACAGAAAGGAAGGTCATCGTATATGTTGTCTTTTATATGGCCCGATACTATTACATCGTTGTAATTATTTTGTTTAGCGTATTTTTCAACTTTTCTTGGCCTGTAAATGAAGTCACTTTCAACACAATGAAAAGATATGCTTTTATCGTCTTCGTAGAATTCTTTAAGATTATGTAAATTTTGTTCCTTACAAAAAACAGTTACACTGTCATACTTGGTACTGTAATATCGTACTAATCCATTACACGTAAGATGG
>PVBE011567285.1_pt1 | contig 24352 bp, 20 predicted proteins | sample 1631181 | NCBI WGS metagenome assembly PVBE01 (sample SAMN08397723, study PRJNA350692) | Marine metagenome, whole genome shotgun sequencing project. | isolation source: water | place: Pacific Ocean | collected 2012-04 | reverse complement strand
TTGCAAGCCACCACTACACACATTTTACAAGTCCAATCCGTCGCTATCCAGACTTAACTGTGCACCGCACGATTGCCCGCTTTGCTTTACCGCCTTTTAAAGATGTACCATTTTCCGTCTGGTCAAGATACGCCGCAATCGTGCGGTGCACAGTTAAGTCTGGATAGCGACGGATTGGACTTGTAAAATGTGTGTAGTGGTGGCTTGCAAGTGCAAAGTGACCAACTTCTACTGGGCTGTAAATTGCCTGTGTCAGTGTACGAAGTACTGCGAAGTGCACCGCCCTTGATGACTCACTTTCTTTTGTTGCCTGCAATAAACGCTGTAAATCATGTCTCGTTGGTTCTTCGGAAATACCCACGCCAACGCTTCGCGCAAACAAACGTAATTCAATCATGTCACCGAACTTTGGTTCGGGGTGTACGCGCCTGAGCAGCGGAATGTCTATACCTGCAAATGTTCTTGCGACTGCTTCGTTTGCTTCCACCATAAACATTTCAATAATACGGTGGGTAAACGCGTCGTCTTCTGGATGCGCATCTATGACATGCCCACCATCATCAAATTCAAGCACAACTTCTGGAAGTTGCAACTCAATCATGCCAGCGCGGCGACGTCTCGCAAGTAGTTTTTTTGCAAGCGTATCAGCTAGCGTCAGCGCATCAAGTAATTTTTCGTGATAGGTGCCACTAGTTACTGCATTTTTCCGTGCTTCTTTTTCGTCTCCGTCAATTAATGCTTGTGCTTCAAGATACGTAAGTCGTTTCGCTGAGCAAATCACGGTGTTACGCAATCGGTGTCCAAGAACTTTGCCTTTATTGTCAAAACGAATAAACACAGATTTCGCCCATCGTCGTACACCTTCTTGCAAAGAACAAACACCATTGGATAATACTTCTGGCAACATTGGAATAACACGACGTGGTAAGTAAACGCTGTTTCCTCGTTCGATAGCACCTCTGTCTAGTGCACTGTCTTGAGGAACAAAACTTGCTACGTCTGCAATGTGTACACCAAGCTCCCACTCGTTTGTCTCTTTATCAAACGAAATATTGATAGCATCATCAAAATCTCGAGCGTCTGGCGGGTCGATTGTAAAGATAAACTCATCTGTTAAGTCTTCGCGATCCTCGTCGCCAGTTTCTTCAAAATGCGTAGCGGCATTTCGCGCTTCTTCTTTTGAATCCTCATTGAATTCATCAAACAACCCATAGGCAAGCATGACTGCCTGCGTTTCAACATCTGGCCGACCAGCATCACCAAGCACTCTTGAAATGACGCCCTCGCCGTAGTAGTCTTTTTCAGGATAGTGCAACATTTCAAAAACAATTTTGTCGCCCTGCTTAGCATCTTTTGCACTAACATCTCGAATGATGACGGGATCATGTAACTCACGACCATCGGGTTGCGCAAACCAAGAATCACCTCGCTTATACAATGTTCCAACATATTCCCCGCGACCACGCTCAAGCACTTCGACTATTTTTCCCGCGTCGCCCTTGCCCTTCCATCGTCCACTTCGGGCAATGACTACCAGAACTGTATCGCCCGAAACCGCATCCCCCTGTGCACCTGCACCTATATAAACATCACCCTCTCTGAATCGTTGTGTTGGTTTGACAAAACCAAAGCCCCGTTTGTTTGAGCGGTACGTTCCGACAATTTCATCTGGTAGTGCAGGAAGGCCAACACAATCATCACGACCTAGTTCAATAAGCCCGTCTTCTTCTGCCTTCAAAATGGCGTCGTCAAATGCCCGCCTATCTTCTTGAGCAATTCGTAAATCCTTGACAATATTGCGGATTGTCGTAGGTCGGTATCCCTCATGTGAAAGGTGGTCTAAAAGCCGGTTAATAAATCGAATTGGCATATAACGTGAATGCTAACTCTTCTTAGAGGAAGCAGAGTTGTCTTTGGAATTCTTTTTGGAATCGCTCGACTTTTTGGTGTCTTTCTTTGGCTTAGAAGATTCATCTGCCTTTTTCGCATCTTTTTTATACGATTCGCTTCGGTAGTCGGTTTCATAGAAACCGCTTCCCTTAAACATGACTGCTGAGCCAGAACCAATGAGTCGCTTAAGTTGTAACTTTGCACAAACAGGACACTTCTTCTTCACTGCATCCGACATTTGTTGAAACAATTCAAATTCGTGTCCACACGATTGGCATTTGTATTCGTACGTTGGCATTGTTAATTGCTTACTGCAACCTTGGCGGGACTAATGACAATATCGCCGAGGCGAAAACCTGTCTGCATAACCATCACAACATGATCGGTGTCCATGCCTTGTGCATCTTGACGCATCATTGCTTCGTGCATCTGTGGGTCAAACTCTTCACCAATTTCTGGCGCAATTGTCTCAACCCCACATTCAGCAAGCCCTTGCAACAAGCCATCTAGAGCCATTTGGAAACCTTGTACTACTACATCATCGCCAGCGTGTTCGATTGCCATATTCATCTGTTCGATTGCTGGCATGATTGATCGAACAACTTTGGCCATTGCGCCACTTGTTGCTCGAACTTCATTTTCGTAACTTCGTTTTTGAAAATTTTTAAAGTCAGCAAGTGCACGAAGTTTTGCTTCGTTCGCATCATCAAGATCGTGTTTAAGTTGATCAACCTCCGAAAGCTGCTCCTCTTGTTCTTCAACAACTTCTTCAGTTTGATTTACTTGTTCTTCATTTGTATTTGGTTCGGTCATCATGTCTGTCCTTATTGTGGATTATCCACCTTTCACTGCACCTTTTAATTTTTCCCAAAATGAAGATTCTGCCTCGTGTACAGGAATGTCTTCTGTTTTTGCGTACTCTTCAAGTAATTCACGTTGTTCCTCTGTTAATTTTTTCGGAACCGCAAGGCGAACAATAATTATTAAATCGCCGCGTCGACCAGTTCGTAAATCTGGCAGACCAGCGCCCACTATTCTGAAAATTTCATTTGTTTGCGTTCCCGCAGGAATATCTAAGTCGTGGGATGCATCAAGAGACTCCACTTCTATTGTTGCGCCAAGTGCAAGTTGCGTAAACGCTACTGAAACAATATGAATAATGTGATCGCCATCTCGTTCAAAACGTGCATCTTCGCTCACTCGTACAAGGACGTGTAAATCTCCACGCTCTCCTAATCCCTCTGGCGATGCCTCTGGAACAGGTGGTTCACCCTCACCCCCAACTCGCACGGCTTGTCCATGATGAATACCGGCAGGAATTTTTACCGTAAGCTTTCTGTGTATTGCAATTCGACCGCGACCATGACAGTCTCCACATTTGTCCCTGATAACTGAGCCACGACCACTGCATGCTGGACATGCTGAAACCATTCGGAACATCCCGCCAAGGCCTTGCTGTGCAACTTTTCCTTGCCCTTGACATGTTGTACAAGTTTCTGGGGAAGAACCGGGCTTTGCGCCACTGCCGACGCAAGATTCACATACATCCAAGCGGTCGAACTCAACCTCTCGATCAGCCCCCGTTAGTACTTCGTCCAACGTTATTTCAACATCAGTTTCAAGGTCATACCCGCGAACTTGTCGTTGCCCACCTCTGCCGCCACCAAAACCCCCTCGGCTTCCACCGAGAATATCGTTGAACATCGAGAAAATATCCTCCACGTTCATCGTGTTAAAGTCGTGTGCTGCATGGCCACGACCACGCAAACCTTCATGACCGTATTGGTCATAAATCTGTTTCTTTTGTGGATCTGAAAGAACTTCGTACGCTTCGGCACACTCTTTGAAACTCTTTTCTGCTTTCACATCATCTGGTTTCCGATCCGGATGATACTTCATAGCAAGTCGGCGATAGGCACGTTTGATCTCCGTGCCATCCGCAGTACGGGTGACATCAAGAACTTCGTAATAACAACGTGTAACAGTCATGCTTAATAACTCACAATTTCTTAGAAAATTGCTTGCTCGATCGGATCGTCGTCGTCATTCAAGTCGGTTACCACAACATTTGTTGTCAACATCAAACCAGCAACCGAAGCTGCATTTTGGATTGCAGTGCAAACGACAAGCGCGGGATCAATAATGCCTGCCTTGATGAGATCTTCGTACGTTTGTGTTGAAGCGTTAAAACCAAAGCCATCTTTGCCTTCTTTGATTTTTTCAACAACGACATCACCATCATCACCGCCATTGGATGCTATCAATGATGCTGGTGTTTCAAGTGCACTTGCAAGAATATCAAAACCAAGTTTTGCATCGCCCTTAGCGTTCTTTCGTGCTTTTTCAATTGCATCGATTGCGCGAATGTATGCAACACCACCGCCGGCAACGTAGCCCTCACGAGCTGCTGCGCGAGTTGCTGCAAGTGCGTCTTCGACACGGTCCTTGCGTTCTTTCATTTCAACTTCGCTTGTTCCACCAACTTCGATGACTGCTACGCCACCAGTAAGTTTTGCGAGGCGTTCTTGTAATTTTTCCTTGTCGTAATCGCTCGTAGAACGTTCGATTTGCATGGTAATTTGATTTACACGTGCGTCAATGTCCTTCTTCTTTCCGCCACCACGAATAATTGTTGTGCTGTCTTTTGTGATGACGATTCGTTTTGCGCTGCCAAGTTCATCAAGCTCAACATCCTCCAAATTACGCCCAATGTCTTCAGAGAAGAAAGTACCGCCAGTAAGGGCTGCGATATCTCCAAGCATTGCTTTTCGACGATCGCCAAACCCTGGAGCCTTTACAGCACAAATCTTAAGTGAACCACGAAGGCGGTTGATGACAAGTGCAGCAAGTGCTTCGTTTTCAATATCTTCAGCAATTAATAAGAGTGGTTTACTTGAAGTAACCGTTTTATTTAATAAAGGAAGAAGATCAGCTAAGTTTGAAATTTTATTTTCATAAATCAGTATCGAACAATCTTCAAGGACACACTCCGCAGTTTTTGGATCGGTCATAAAGTACGGGCTAAGGAATCCCTTATCAAACGCCATGCCTTCAACATAATCCAATGTTGTTTCAGCAGTCTTGCCTTCTTCAACTTCAACAACACCATCACCTCCCACTTTGTTAATTGCCTCAGCAATAATGTTGCCAATTTCTTCATCGTGATTAGAAGAGACTAAAGCAACTTTTTGAAGGTCGCTCTTCCCTTTGCAATCAATTGCCATTGCATTTACAGCGTCTGTAGCCACTCTTGAGGCTGCAGTGATACCGCGTTGTACCGTCACGAGATTTGCACCAACAGAAACGTGTCGCAATCCGTTACGAAAAATTGAATCTGCAAGAATTGTTGCAGAAGTTGTACCATCACCAGCTACGTCTGCTGTCTTCTTTGCAACTTGCTGCACCATTTTCGCGCCCATGTTTTGGAAGGGTTCTGAAAGTTCAATTTCTTTTGCAACCGATACGCCGTCCTTTGTAACCGATGGATTTCCCCATGATTTCTGCATAACGACGTTTCGACCAGCAGGCCCTAACGTTGTACCAACCGCTTTTGCCAATTGCTCCACGCCTTCGCGGAACTCTTCGTGTGCGGCACTGTCATATTTCATTTGTTTTGCTGTCATAATATTTTTCTCTTTCGGAATCAGCCGTTGACCAGACCAAGAAGTTCACTTTCGCGAACGATGAGATGTGTTTCGCCCTTGATTTCGATTTCAGTTCCTGAGTACTTTCCAAATACAACGAGATCGCCTTTCTTTACTGCTGGCTTTGCTCGTTCGCCACCGTCAAGTAATCTTCCGGGACCCGTTGCAACAACCTTGCCCTGCATAGGCTTTTCGGATGCTGATTCAGGAAGAAAAATACCTGATGCTGTTTGAGTTTCCCGTTCGAGGGGTTTAATAAGAATTCTGTCTTCTAATGGTTTAACTGCCATTGTTCTGTCTCCAGTTTGTGTTCGTGTAAGTTTATTGTTCGTTTAGAATCCCATGCCGGGCATTCCGCCACCCATGCCGCCCATGCCACCCATGCCACCCATGCCACCCATGCCGCCCATGCCACCCATGCCGCCCATTGGGTCCATGCCAGCTGCACCAGCTTCGTCTTCATCTGAAGGGGCGCTCGTAATGATGCAATCCGTGGAAAGAAGTATGCAAGCAACAGAGGATGCGTTTTGCAGCGCACAACGGTCTACCTTTGCTGGAGTCATAACTCCATCTTTTAATAAGTCGCTGTATTCAAGTGTTAATGCATTGAAGCCATTACTTCCAGACAATTCCTTCACTTTTGCAACAACGACAGTGCCCTTAGCCCCTGCGTTATCTGCAATGGTTCTAAGCGGTAGGGTCAGAGCGTTGGCGATAACTTCAAAGCCAACTTTTTCTTCACCTTTTGCATTTTTACGTGCTTTTTGCAACGCTTCAATACTGCGAATAAAACTGACTCCACCACCGGGGACAACGCCCTCTTCAATAGCAGCTCGAGTTGCGTGCAACGCATCTTCGACACGTGCCTTACGTTCTTTTAACTCCGCTTCGGTTGCTGCGCCAACATTAATTTGTGCAATTCCACCTGCAAGTTTTGCTAAACGTTCTTGTAATTTTTCTCGGTCGTAATCTGAAGTGCTCTTTGCAATTTCAGCGCGAATTCGTGCAATTCGTTCTTGAATTGCTTGCGATGTACCAGCGCCTTCCATGATTGTGGTTTCTTTATTTGTAATTTCGACTTTCTTTGCTTGACCAAGTTGCGTAAGTGAAATTTTCTCGAGATCAATACCGAGATCTTTCATAATTGCTTCTCCACCTGTCAAGACTGCAATATCTTCAAGCATGGCTTTTCGGCGATCACCGTATCCGGGTGCTTTTACTGCCGCAACTTGGAGAACACCTCGCAACTTGTTAATCACGAGTGTTGAAAGCGCTTCGCCAGTAATGTCTTCAGCAATAATCAGCAACCCTTTTTTCGATTCCATTACTTTTTCAAGCAACGGAACAATTTGCTTTGCTGAATCAAGCTTGTCTTCATAGATAAGTACAAGAGGTTTCTCAAGAACCGTTTCCATGGCATCAACATCGGTCACAAAGTTTGGACTCAGAAAACCGCGATCAAACTGCATGCCTTCAACAACGTCGACCGTTGTATCTAAACTTTTGCCTTCTTCAACGGTTATGACTCCGTCTTTTCCAACTTTGGAAAACGCCTTTGCCATAATTTTGCCAACTTCTTCATCGTTGTTAGCTGAGATAGTCGCAACAGCTTCGATGTTATCGTCAACTGCTTGTGACATATCGCAAATGGAAGTTGTGACTGCTTCGACAGCCTTACGAATACCTCGAACCATCGCGTTCGCATCACAACCTGCAGCGAGATGCCGCAAGCCGCTTTTGAAAATTGCTTCTGCAAGTACTGTTGCGGTAGTTGTACCATCGCCTGCATCGTCAGATGTTTTTGATGCAACTTCTTTAACGAGTTGCGCACCTTGGTTTTCGATTTTATCGCGAAGTTCTATTTCTTCTGCGACAGTAACTCCGTCCTTGGTCACGGTTGGGCCGCCCCAAGATTTATCCAATACGGCGTTTCGGCCGCGTGGTCCAAGTGTGGACTTCACCGCTAAAGCGAGTTTTTCGACGCCCTGCAACAATTTCTTGCGGGCTTCAGCATCAAATGCCAGTTCTTTTACTGCCATGAAATTAATCTCCTGGTCCTCGGCTCGTGCTTGAATGCATCGAACCCTTCCTGTGCTGCCATTGGCACGTTGCCTCTGGCTTCCAGTACTACTGTGCAATATTCACACCATGCCACACATTCAGAACCCGCTTTTCACCACTAATAGAGCTTTAGACACCGCCAACGGCACATTTTGCCAAGACCTGTCTGCCACGTTGGCAGCCCAACATTGATGTGTTCTAGAGCCATATTAATTTTTTGGATGCAGAAGGCCGTGCAATGCTGGTGGTGGAGATACAAGCGCATTGCGAATCCAGATTGTATTTAGAAGTAGATATCCAAGCCCAATTACAACAAGCGATACGCTCATTACCATCACTATCAGACCCAGAAGCGAAAGATTTGAGGCGGGTGCAGAAACAACTAATAACGTTCGCCCAATAATAATGACGACCAAAGCAGCAAGCAAATCATTCATTCTTTGACGGCTACCTTGGGCCTGCCGAAATGCTCTGCTCCGCTGTCCAAGCCGCGGTACAAGACGCCGAAAACCTGTAAAAACTAATCCCGCGGCAATGACTGGTAAACACGTATCAAATAACATCGTAACTGCCCCCGTTCTCGAATCACTTGTCAAGATAACCAAAACAATAAGCACCATAGACAAAGACCACATACATAATCCAAAAAATGTAAATACTAATCCCTGCCTACAACCAACCAATAATGACTGTCTGCACATCTTCATTATCGGTATTAGACTTACCAATGCGATAAATCCAGAGGCCGCGGAAAGCCACACAAAGAGATGGGTAGGAAAAATGCGATGAAAATCTGGTATCGGCAACGAATCTGGACCTCTCGATAAAATTGCAAGAACTCCAAGCAACACCGCAACGAAAAAGAATAATACAACACTTATTATGGAGTTCCCCACTAACCGAGGATTGTGGATGGGCGATAGCCGCCGCGAAGTCGGGTCAACAACTTCAATGATTGTGAGTCGAATGGGCTCACCGCACTCTGGACAATCGCCATCAGCTGCAAGTTCTCTCAACTCGTAGCCACAACGAGCACAAGGAAGATGGAGTGCGACTTGCATCTGGCTAAGATTATCTGCAATTGGTGATTTTGTTGATTCTTCAGTACTCATAACAATCGATTGGTATACTTGCGGTTTCTATTATGGATGCATCACTCGTTCACAATCTTCAAGAGTTACGGCAAAATATTGCATCAGTGTACATGGGGAATGCGCTTGCAATCGATCGTGTCATTATTACTTTGCTCTCAAGAGGTCATATTCTCATCGAAGATGTACCTGGAGTTGGGAAAACCGTCCTCGCGAGTGCGGTTGCAAAATCAATCGAGGGATCTTTTGCCCGTATTCAGTGCACACCTGATCTCCTTCCAAGTGATATCACTGGCGTCAATGTGTTTGACAGAACAACGACTGATTTCACATTCCGAAAAGGTCCTGTTTTCAACAACATCATCGTAGCCGACGAAATAAACAGAACAACACCAAGAACACAATCCGCGCTTCTTGAAGCAATGAGTGAAAATTCAGTCACAATTGACGGCGAAACCAGAGCGCTGCCTACGCCATTTATGATTATCGCAACACAAAATCCATACGAATTCGAAGGAACATATTTTCTTCCCGAAAACCAACTTGATCGATTTTTAATGCGAATACATTTAAGCTACCCATCTCCAGATGATGAAAGCCGTGTCATCAAACAGCGACCATCGAGAACAATTTTGCAAGAATTACAACCACTCATGTCAACCGAACAAATTGAGGCCATACAGAAAACTGTTGACGAAATCAAAATTGCTGATTCATTAGTTGAATACATCATTGCACTCTCAACTGCTACAAGACATGTCGAAGACTTACAGGTTGGCATTAGTACTCGTGGTGGATTAGCACTTGCCCAAGTTGCAAAAGCTTCTGCCCTACTTGATGATCGAGACTATTGTATTCCTGAAGATATCGTCTCAAACGTGTTACCTGTTTGTGCACATCGAATAGTCAGCAGAACATATATGCACGATGGTGACACAAGTGCAACTCGTAGAATCATGCAACAAGTTCTAGAAACTGTTCCGAGCCCCGCCTAAGATAAGATAGAAAAGAAGTGGACAAAAAGTCGATGCCCACTAAGGGCAAATGACACCTATATCTGGGAAGTTGCGGTAATACCCATCATAATCAAGACCATACCCTACAACATATTCGTCTTCAATATCGAATCCAACATATTCACAAGGCACATCCATTGCGGATTCGAGCTTCTTGCGTAGAAGAACGCACGACTGTATTGATTTTGGTTGCAACGATTCCAATTCACTGCGAATTCGGGTTAGTGTTTTTCCAGAGTCAAGAATGTCGTCGACCAAAAGAACATGCATTCCTTCTACTTTGGGAAGTTTTCCAAGCACAGGGTCATTGTTGCTTTTCGTACTCTTTCCGATGTAACTACTCGCCGTCATCAATTGAATTTGGATTTTCATAGGCAAGTGTCGCATTAAATCAGCAACAAAAATTAAGCTTCCGGTCATCACTGCAACCAATGCTATTTCGTGTTCACCAACATCCTCTAAGTTCTTCGTAATCGCCTCACCAAGTGTGCGAACCCTGTCTGAAATCGCGCCACGAGCAATTAAAATCCGGTCTATATCTCTAATCATTTGTTTAGTTTCCTTGCATCCATTGAAGAGTTAACCACGCAAAACCAAGAAGTGTTGAAAACGCAACAGCATCTGTAATCATTATTAAGAAAATGGCTGACGCCTGCGCGGGGTCTGCACCAAATCGTTTCATCACAAGTGGAATTGCTGCGCCAGTAAAAGTGCCAACACTCATTGAGACAACCATTGCACAAGCAAAAATTATACCAATCCGTGTTGCCAATTCACCATCGCCAAATATCCAAAGTAGGAGCGCAACGCTACTCCCAATCGTCCCGCCTGTTATAAATCCCACCGTTAATTCGCGGCGCAGGAGTGGAAAAATACGGTCAGGTCGAACTTCATCGAGCACAATACCGCGCAAGGTAACCGCAAGGGCCTGGTGACCAGAGTTGCCCGCAAGCGCTGCAACAAGAGGCATAAAGACCGCAAGAAGTACAACCTCTTTAATCATCGATTCAAAACCGAGAACGATATACGTTGCCGGTAGCATCATTACCGCTGACACAATGAGCCATGGCATACGCCCTTTTAATTTTTCCCCAATGCCCGAATACACCGCTTCGCCTGCGCCAGCGCCAACGGTTTTTTGAACATCTTCCGTTTGTTCTTCTTCAATGATGTCAATTACATCGTCCACAGTAACAATACCAAGCAACCGATTTGAACCGTCTACTACCGGAAGCATTTCATATCCGTATCGTTCAAATTCACGAGCCACTTGTTCACGATCTGTGCCACTTTGCACTGCAGCAACTTTGAGTTCCATTGTTTCTGCAATCATTGCGTCTGGCAATGCAATAAGCAATGCTCGCAAACTCACAACTCCGACTAGTTCATCTTGATTGTTAATAACTGGTAAGTTCTGCACGTGTTCTGGAAGCTCTCGCTCTCGAAGAACCTCGACAACTTGCGTGATAGTGAGATCTTCTGAAAGCGAAACGAAATCTGTAGTCATTATGCCAGCAGCTGATTCCTCTTCGTAATCGCACAAGTTCCGCAATTTTCTTGCAGAGGAAACTGTCATAGAAACGAAAAGTGGTTCTACAAACTCATCATCTAGACCGCGAATAATGCTTACAGCATCATCTGGTGCAAGTAACGAGAGCAATGCGGAGGCGTATTGTGTGCGATTATTCAGAGACAAGTCTTCTATGATTGTTACCGCTAGTGGAACTTCCATTTCAGCAAGCGCATCTGCTGCTGCCTGGTCGTCCATAAGCTCGATAACTTCTGCAGCTTCAACATCATCAAGGTCTTCAAGAGTGTCAGCGGCATCGGCTGCTTTTTGTTTTGTTACGGCAGTTGCAAGAGCAGAAACATCTATCGTGTGTGCCATTAAGTCCGCGACGTGTTCATCCTCAGGCGAAACTGTTTCTGTAATTTCGACGATTGGTTCATCTTCTGCATGTTGCTCGGGCTTTTTGGTCATGTTCGAGGATATCTTTTTGGTGGAACACCAAGCCGAGTACCTTCACCAGTTGGCTCATCTTCGTCCGATTCAAATCGTGGAAGATTTTCTCCAACTTTCTTGCGACCAGTAAAGTTGTCGCGAATAATTTTAACCGCTTCAGCAGGAGTATCAACAATGGAAAACAAATCTAAATCATCTGAATCGATTGTTTCAAATTGTTCAGCAAGCGTTACTCGCATCCAGTCAACAAGTGATTCCCAAAAATCCCGACCAATAAGTACAACTGGGAACGGTTGTATTTTTAACGTTTGTATCAGCGTTAACGATTCAAAAAATTCATCGAGGGTCCCGAAACCACCCGGATAAATAATAAACCCCCTCGCATATTTCACAAACATTACCTTCCGAATAAAGAAGTACCGAAAATCTAACTCAAGCGTTTGGTATGGATTTGCATTTTGTTCCTTTGGAAGTGAAATATTGAGCCCAACCGAAGTGCCCTTTTGTTCAAAAGCCCCTCGATTCGCAGCCTCCATAATGCCTGGGCCACCACCAGTAATGACCGCAAAACCAGCATCAACAAGCAATTTTCCACATTCAACTGCAGATTGATAATGTGGATTCGATTCTGGTAACCGCGCGGAACCAAAGACTGACACCGCAGGAGGAAGTTGGCAAAGTGCGTCTATTGCCTCAACAAATTCCCCTTGAATTCGTAAAACACGCCAAGATTCGAGTGACAGTGCATTATTGGGCATATGTTAAAAATCCTTTTTTTGCTCTAAAGTGTTAATTGACAGGGGTTTATGGCGGCTCATTTGATTCTTAATCGCTTTTCTGATAGAATAGCACGGCTATGGCTACTTCAAAGACATCAACAAAAAAGAAAACAGTAAAACGGGCGACAAAAAAGACTGTTACAAAGCGAAAAACAGCAAAAAAGGGCAAAGCACCAGTGATTGGTACATTCTCTTCTGCGGTTGCGTACCTGCTTGAACAAACAGATTACGAACGAATGCGAGTTGTGCAATACGACGAAACAACGTTCAAACTCGACCGTATGCGAACGCTGCTCAAAGCACTAGGTGACCCACAAGACAAGGTCTCGCTCGTGCATGTTGCGGGAACTGTTGGCAAGGGTTCAACGGTTGCAATGCTTTCTGCAATGCTTCGCGGAAATGGGTACACCGTTGGTGAATACACATCCCCGCATCTCATTGACATTCGAGAACGCATTGTCGTCAATGGAGAAATGGTTCCAGAAGAATCATTCACGAACATACTCAAAGAGGTCGTTGCTGCAGCAAATAAAGAAAAAACAACGCCAACATTTTTTGAACTTGTGACAGCAGTTGCATTTAAATATTTTGCAGAACAAGCTATTGATATTGCAGTTATTGAGACAGGCCTTGGGGGTCGGCTTGACTCAACAAACATCATCACCCCTCTCGTTTCACTTATTACAAAAATCGACCTTGATCACACAAACATTCTTGGTACAACTGTCGAAGAAATTGCCCGCGAAAAAGCTGGGATTTTCAAATCCTCTGTACCAGCAATTAGTGCACACCAATCCGATGAAGTCATAGCCGTTTTAAAAGAATGTGCTAAAGAGTCTCAAACTGAAGTCAAGGTTGTCGCAACTGATATTGAGTTTAGCGCTCGTTTTGGCGGCGGTGCTGACGGAAAACAACATACTCGCATTTGTGTTATTACAGAAGAATCACAATATATGCACATTCCAGTTCCATTAAACGGTGAACACCAAGCAACAAATTGTGCTCTTGCTATTTCTGCAATCGATCAACTCAAAAAGGTTGGGTATGAGTTTGATAATCTCACGCTGTACAACTCTCTTGCGGAAACAAATATCGAAGGTCGTATGGAGGTTGTTTGGCAGCGTCCACAAATCATTGTCGACGGTGCGCACAACCCGACATCGCTCCAAACACTCATAAAATCTATTGGAGCCCACGTTCCCTATGATTCAATGGTATGTATCTTTGGCTGTTGCCAAGACAAAGATGTCGATGGCATGCTTCATAAAATTTCGCTTGGAGCAGACAAAATCATCTTCACAAAGGCGCAAGGGAACCAACGGGCTGCTGAACCAAAAATTTTACAGAAGCGATTCGCTGAAATTAGCGGAAAGATGACACAAATTGCTAATTCATTGCCCGAAGCTTTGGAAATTGCTGCCCAAGTGGCAAGTCGTGATGACTTAATCTGCGTTACAGGCAGTTTCTATCTTGTTGGCGAAACCAAAAAGCATCTTGCAGCGCTTACCGAGAAAAAATAATCATTCTCACGGTATCCTGTGGCTCATATGCTCGGAACAACACCAACATTTAAATACTGCGCTTCCGTCGCCGATGAACTTGAAACTCGGTGGCAAACAAAATGGTTAGAAGACAATGTCAATGTTATTGGTAACCCAAATGATGCTAACTTTGATAGAACAAAACCGAAGTTTTACTGCTTAGATATGTTTCCGTACCCAAGCGGCGCTGGGTTGCACGTCGGTCACGCCATAGGATACACGGGCAGTGACATCATATCTAGGTTCAAGCGAATGCAGGGATATAACGTATTACACCCCATTGGATGGGATGCATTTGGGCTTCCTGCTGAACAATACGCCATTGAAACCGGAGTACACCCAGCAACAACGACGCGCAAAGCAATAGATACTTTCCGCGAACAGCTTCGGCGCATTGGATTTAGTTGCGATTGGTCACGTGAGTTTGCAACCATTGATCCAGAATATTACAGGTGGACACAATGGATTTGGCTGCAGGCATACAACGCTTGGTTTGATCCAAAGCAAAATAAAGCAAGACCAATTGCATCTCTTATTACTGCGCTAGATTCTGGTGATGTGCGTGCGGGTGACTTCGACTGGAACGAAATGTCCGACGGAGAAAAAACTTCGTATATCAATGACCAACGACTTGCTTATCTTGGCGAACAGGTTGTCAATTGGTGTCCAAAATTAGGGACTGTTCTTGCAAATGAAGAAGTTATCGATGGCTTAAGTGAACGTGGGGGTTTTCCTGTTACTCGCAGACCATTGCGACAGTGGATGTTTCGAATTACTGCTTTTGCAGACCGTTTACTTGAAGATTTAGATGGTCTTGACTGGCCGCACTCCACTTTGCGGATGCAAGCAGAATGGATTGGTCGCAGTGAGGGAGCTGACATTGATTTCTCAGTTGAAAATCAAGATGAATTTGTTCGCGTGTACACGACACGTCCAGACACGCTGTTCGGAGCCACTTTTATGGTACTTGCGCCTGAGCATCCACTTGTTGATTCTCTCATCTCGTCGCCACCAAAAGAATGTGACGTCGAAAAACTTTCAGTGTATGTCACAGAAGCAAAAAACCGCGCAGACGTAGACCGCATGTCGGACTCAAAAGAAAAATCTGGGGTATTCTCTGGATTGTTTGCTACAAATCCTGCAACTGGAACACAAATTCCAATTTGGATTGCCGACTATGTTTTAATGGGCTATGGACACGGTGCAATCATGGCTGTTCCAGCACACGACCAACGTGACCATGATTTTGCAAAGGCCCATGACATTGAAATTATCGAAGTTGTACAACCAGATAATAAAACAGATGGTTGTTTTTCAGGCAATGGAACTTCCATCAATTCATCGAGTGACACTCTTTCCATCAATGGGCTTCGAACTGACGAAGCAAAACAGAAAGTCATCGCGTGGATTGAAGAAAGCAATGTTGGAAGTGCAAAAGTAAATTATCGATTACGAGATTGGCTATTCTCACGCCAACGCTATTGGGGGGAGCCATTTCCAATTGTTTTTGACAACGAAGGCAATCATTATCCTGTATGTGAAGCAGCGTTGCCAGTCGTCCTCCCCGACTTAATCGATTACACTCCAGCAGAATCCGAAGACCCTACACCGCTCCTTGGCAAAGCAACCGATTGGTTACAGACGACAGCTGGAGAAGCCGGTGTCGATTCTTCACTTCTTGCGCCCGACACACCTGTCACCCGAGAGGCAAACACCATGCCTGGATGGGCTGGTTCGTGTTGGTACGAAATTCGATATTGCAGCCCAAGCTACAACGAACGATTTGTAGACAAAGATGCAGAACAATACTGGATGGGTAATGGTACCGATTTGTATATTGGCGGAGCCGAACACGCAGTGCTTCATCTTCTATATGCGAGATTTTGGCACAAATTGCTCTATGATCTAGGGGAAGTTTCTTGCAACGAGCCATTTGAAAAATTATTCCACCAAGGACTATTAACAAGTTTCGCATACCAAAGACCAAACAAATCGCTCGTTCCTTCGGATAAAGTTGAAGAGCGAGGAAACAAGTACATTGAAACTGAAACTGGCGAAGAAGTTGAACGCGTCATTGCAAAAATGAGCAAATCACTTAAAAACGTCGTTAATCCAGATGATGTTATTGCAGAATATGGTGCAGACACTCTTCGTCTATATCTCATGTACATGGGACCGTTTGAAGCATCTGCACCTTGGAACGCAAGAGATATCGTTGGCGTTTATAGATTTTTGCAGCGAGTTTGGCGATTGTGTGTCGATGAAAATAGTGGCGACACACACGCATCATTGCAAGATGTGCAAGACGAATCGGTTGAGCGGGCGCTGCATGCAACTATCGCAAAGGTTACCGAAGACATACCAAATCTTTCGTATAACACTGCTATTGCGTCGATGATAGAATTTGTTAATACCGCAACATCCTCGGGTAAACTTACGACAGATCAACTCAATAGATTTGTCCGCTTGCTTGCTCCATTTGCGCCGCACATTGCCCAAGAAATATTCACGAAAATAGGTGGTCAAGGTTACATCGCTGTAGCCCAATGGCCGACATTCGACCCAGCCCTTCTTGTCGCAGATGAACTAGAGCTACCCGTGCAAATCATGGGTAAGGTTCGTGGACGAGTGACGGTTCCTGCTAATGCAAGCAACAAGGAGATTGAAAACATTGCGTTAGAAAACCAAACAATCAACGATTTACTTAAGGGGCTTACTATTAGAAAAATAATCGTTGTGCCAAACAAGATCATTAACATCGTTGCTAACTAAGAAGAAAAAATACAACATGACAAATAACTTTAATATTGTAGAATTCGCCGGACTTTCAGATGAACGGCCCTGGGAGTTACAACAACCAACACCAACCGACCTTCGTGGTGTTATTGTTGGCGCTGACCTTCCTTCAATGGAGGCCATTACACAAGCACTCGCTACCTTTGTTGGAGAGACCATCGAAGCAGAAACTATTGATACTCCAGGAAATGATATTCCTTGGGCAGCAAGGGTACGAATCAAAGGACTTCCAACAGACATTATTCTTTGGGTAGAGCCGCTCAATGAAGCTGCTAGAGAAGCCGCAGAAATTGAAGCGGGCTATGTGCTTGCATTGCAAACGGTATTGCATAGTGGGGATCCGCTTACACACTTCTCAAATCTAATGCGTTTGATGGCGGGTGCCGATTTAAACGTACACTCCATTTGCGATTTAGCCACTGGCCGTTGGTTCCCTCTCGACATTTTGGATCAAGTATTTGTGCAAGATGAGATTGAGCCACCAGAGGAAATTTTGTGGATTACGAGACTTGTTGAAGCCCCAGAGGATGCAGAGCCAGAAGACAGATTCGCTTGGGTTTCAACACACGGTCTTACACGTTGCGGACGTGTTGAACTTGAAATGTTTGGAGTTTGTGCTATCTATGCTTCTGAAGCAGTACATATTGTTGATGGGCTTGCTGCACTCACGCTTGAAACTTCACTTCCACCGTCTGGACAACCAATGTCACTTGGTTCAAACCTTCTTGTTTCATTGATGCCGTGCAACAAGGCGATTGAAATGCTGTCTGAAGGGATGCCTGGTCTTGAAGATAGAGATGTTCCAAGTGTTGCGATTGCAAGTTCCGATGCAACAAAGGTCTATCCCCACGACGGACTTCTCACGTTGCATCAAGGTGAAACAGCCGTTATTAAAACTCTCCGTTCTACGGAACGTAGTGCAAAATTAGCACAAGACAAATGGGAGTTGTTGCTCAGAACTGCTAGCCAAATAGGTGAAAGCGAACACGCAGGCTGTTTAGTTCAACTTCCATGGTCGCAAGCAGATGACGAGGAGGCTCCGCGCGAATATCTTTGGTTTCGAGTTATTGAAGTAAATGGACAAGAAGTTGTAGGCGAACTTGCACATCAGCCGGAGATTGTAACTTCACTTTCAGAAGGCCAAAAAGAAACGATCGAAAGGGCTGACGTTACTGACTGGGTACTCATGACGCCCGTTGGTCCAATGGGACCAGGCGATGCTGATGCCATCAACGATTTTCTTGAACAGTTCAAGAGTTGAGCGGACAATATGTCAAACCTATATAACCGCACAGAGCGAAGTACTGCTAAACAAAAGGTAATAACGTAGAATAATAAAGTGACAAATGAAGCGGACAATATTGATAGAACACCGCGACTTGGTCCGCTTGTTGATGATGAAACCATTGCAGAAGCAATTGAAGGGCAAAATCTAGTAATAGTATTGAGTCGTTTTGACATAGGGGCAATTAAAAAAATAGCGGACTATCGCAAGGGTTCCCGACGTGCTGCGAAAATGATTATTGTGTCTTCGAGAGGACAGTTCCTTTTAAAACGCCGAGCTTGTGGAAGAGACGCGCGAGAACATGTAGATTTTGCACACTCAGTACAGCGGCGCCTATCGGAACACGGTTTTCCTGTTGCTGGACTTGTTGAAACCATTGATGGCCAAACGCTGGTTGAGCATGACGACAGAATTTACGAACTCTTTAGTTTTATTCAAGGAAAACGGTTTGACAAATCAAACCCTGCTGCAGCTGAATCTGGAAGAATTCTCGCTCATTTCCACGATATCCTTCGCGAGTTTCCAAACGAAACAGACAAAAAACATTCGTTTCATTTAAATCTCTCTTTTCTATCAAAAATGGACGGCCTTTTCTCTTCTCTTTCAAAACAAGAAAATCCTGAACAACTTGAAGGCATGGAAGCAACGATTAGTTTTTTACAATCGCAATATAAAACAGCATTTAAAAAAGTTGAATCTGTTGAATTTAATTCTCTCCCAACTTCAATTGTGCACAATGATTGGCACCCTGGAAACATGTTGTACAAAGATGGTGAAATTATCGCGGTCATAGACTTCGATTCACTCAGGGTAAGCCCCCGCGTTACTGACGTTGCAAATGGCGCACTGCAATTTTCGATGCGAATGGGTGACGCAGAAAGAGTTGATAACTGGCCAGACAGTTTTCGTGGGCACACGATTCAATCGTTGGTGCAATCGTATGATCAATTTACAAAACACCCGCTCATGGCATCCGAAAGGTCTATTGTCCCAGCACTCATGGTCGAAGCACTTATTGTTGAGAGCGTATTCCCTATATTGAAGAGTGGAACTTTTGGTCGTGTTCGTGGCTCTTCTTTTTTGCGAATGGTGGAACGAAAACTCCGTTGGCTTGAGCCGCGCACGCAGCGTGTAATCGACGTTATCCAACCATCTTTGGGCGACGAAGAAAGTTTTACATGAGTAAAGATTTGGTCACCCTCATTTGTCCGCCAACAGAATTTGAAGCAAACATTCTTGCAATTGTTTTACGTGACCATGGCATCGACGCTTTTGTATTTGCTAACCCAACGATTGGTGTGGGGGTGGCATTAAGTTCGGGAAGGATGGGAGTGCCACTACAAGTGAAAAAAGAAGATGTAGAAATAGCAAAGCGGGTTTTGCTTGACAACAAACGGCACTCCATTGATATTGATTGGGATGAACTTCAATTATCTGATGAAGATGATTCGCAATACACACCAGGCCCGATGCCCATTACAGCACGAATAGCTTTCTTTTTTGTCGTTCTCGCTCTACTGTCGCTAGGATTACTTGTAATCCTAAACCTCTAGTAAAGAAATAATTCCGCGGGTTATAATTAGAGAATCACTCAGCGTTTTGGACTTGTTCTTTTATGCGATCAACAGCACCTTTAATTTCAACAATACGTCGGCTCGTTTCACCATCTAAACACTTGCTTGCGATTGTATTTGATTCTCTTAGCATTTCTTGCGAAAGGAAATCGAGTGTTCGCCCAATAGGCTCGTCCTCAGGACCGCCGATAAGTTCACGAAACTGATCGAGGTGTGCATCTAGTCGAGAGATTTCTTCAGCAATGTCTGTTTTTTCAGCAAAAACTGCAACCTCTCTTAGTGTATCGGGTTCGGAAACATTCGCACCGATCTCCGCAAACAATGCTTCCATGCGTTGTCGAAGTCGAGTTTGGTATTCACTCACAATTTGAGGGGCTCGCTCCTTAATATATCCGAGATGTTGTGCTATCTTTGTTAATTGTTCGTCAAGATCTTCTTCGAGCGATTGCCCTTCCCGCCTTCTCATCTCAAGAACTTTATTGCAACAGTCTTGAACTAGCTTTGTCAGGATTGGTTTTATGCGAAGTGCAACATCTTCATCAGCGTTATTACTCAGCACGCCCGGCAAAGAGAGGAGTCGGCTCACTTCTATTGAAACCGAAGAATCCACATCGCGAAGTACGCTTATGTAATTGCTTAAAATATCTGCGTTTATTATTGCAACACCGTATTCTGGCGAATCTATAAACTTTACATTAATCGTCACACTGCCTCGAATGATTTGTTTTGATACCAACGCGTCGATTTCGGTTTCAAGGGATTGAAGCAAATCAGGCAGCCTGACATTTGATTTGTAAAACTTGTTGTTAACCGTACGAATTTCTACTTGAAGCGAAACGCCGCCTTCGCGGGACGAAGCACTTCCAAAGCCAGTCATCGACCGGAGCATTATTCCGTAGTTCCGTCTGTGGTTGGATTGCCCGTAAACGTGTCGTCCGAGGGGGCAGTTGTATCAGTTGGTGTTGTAGTACCATCCTCTGTCGAAACAACTGCTGGTGATTCAGGTGTTTCTTCAACAATTGTTTTACTTTCAACAAGGTTCAAGGCAATTGCTGTTCCTAAAAATAAAATAAACGCTACAACGGTCATTATAGTCAGTGCATCGCCTACCCTACCACCAAAGACCGTATCGGTTCCGCCGCCACCAGCTCCGCCAAAGGCTGAGGCGAGGCCTCCGCCTTGTGGTCTCTGGACGAGAATAATGAGAATCATTGCAATTGCAATGACGATGAGTACGATTGTAAGAATTAGGAATGTGTTGTTCATTTTATAAATTCCATTGCTTGTGTTACGACTCGCAAGCTGCCGCAACAATTGCATTAAACGAATCTGCTGATAAGGCGGCGCCACCTACAAGTGCACCATCAATATCTGGGCAGGAAAATAACTCGGCGGCATTGTCAGGTTTGACAGAACCACCATACTGAATGCGAAGGATATTCGCAATCGATTCATCATACAAGTCGCAGATACATTCGCGAATTGCTTTGTGGACACTTTGTGCATCCTCTGGACTAGCCGTTTTTCCCGTGCCAATCGCCCAAACTGGTTCGTAAGCAATAACCACTTTGTGCATACTTTGTGCTTCAGTAGATTGCAGCCCTGATTTAACTTGACCAAGCACAATATCTAACGTTTTTTCCTCTTCCCGTTGATCAAGTGTTTCTCCAACGCAAAGTACTGTTTGGAAACCACCATTGATTGAAGCGTTTGCTTTCTTTGCGATGAGAGAATCCGTTTCGCCCAAAATGTGACGCCGTTCACTGTGCCCTACAAGTACACTTGTAACGCCAACATCTTTAAGCATTGCCACACTTACCTCGCCAGTATACGCACCATCAGCTTCGTACCAGATGTCTTGGGCGCCCAATTGCAGCGAGCCTTGATCAATAACACTATCTATCGCCTGAAGATACAGAAAAGGTGGATATATAACGACTTCGCAGCAATCACAGACATCCATATGATCTGCCACTGCTCCAGCGAGCAGCATGCCCGATTCCAAATCGGTATTCATCTTCCAATTACCGCCAATGATGGGTCGTCGTTTTGTCATCTGAACCGCGAAGGATACCAGAAACCCGCGAATCTCACGCGATGTAGTCATATCTGCGAGTACAATCTGCGTTTTCAACCCCTCATGCAGGAATATTTTTATGACTCTCAGTGCGACTGATATTCGAAGACAATTTCTTGACTTTTTTACCAATCAGTGCGAGCACACAGAGGTTCCATCAAGTCCCGTCATACCACACAATGATTCCACCCTACTCTTCACAAATGCTGGTATGAACCAGTTCAAGGATGTATTTCTTGGACGTGGCACAAGACCCTATACAAGGGCCGTTGATACTCAAAAATGCATTCGTGCGGGCGGCAAGCACAACGACCTTGAGGATGTTGGTCGGGATACATACCATCACACTTTCTTCGAGATGCTTGGTAACTGGTCCTTTGGTGATTACTTCAAAGAAGACGCAATCAAATGGGCGTGGCAATTATTCACCGAAGTTTGGGGACTTGAGAAAGATCGACTCTACGTAACGGTTTTTGCTGGTGACGAAAAAGATTGTCTCGAACCAGATATTGAAGCGGAAAATCTCTGGAAAAAATTAACAGATATCGATCATACGCACATCACCCGTTGGGATCGTAAAGATAACTTTTGGGAAATGGGAAGTACTGGTCCATGTGGTCCGTGCAGCGAAATTCATTATGACTCCACTCCGGACAAATCTGGTGGTCACCTCGTTAATTTGGATGACCCCGATGTTATTGAAATTTGGAACTTGGTATTCATTCAATACAATCGTGGGAATGATGGAACGCTAACTCCTCTTCCAAACAAACATGTTGATACTGGTATGGGTTTTGAAAGAATTGTGCGTGTTTTGCAAGGGAAAAATAGCAATTACGACACGGATTTATGGACACCAATTTTCGATCACATTACCGAACTCACTGATGCTCCGCCATATAGTGGATCATTAGACAATCACATAGATATTGCATATCGAGTTTTAGCCGACCATATACGTTGCCTCGTGGTTGCAATAGCAGACGGAGGAAGACCTGGTGCGGACGGTCGCGGGTATGTTCTACGAAGAATTTTACGAAGAGGTGTTCGCCACGCTCACCAAACATTTGGCGTTGAGGGGGCGCTACTGTACAAACTTGTACCATCCGTGGTTGAAACCCTTGGAAATGTGTTCCCAGAAATTTCAACAAACAAAGAACATATTGCTCAAATAATTCTTGACGAAGAAGAAGCTTTTCTTAAAACACTTGATCGGGGACTTGATTTATTCGAAAAAGCTGTAAAAGACAGCAAGGATAAAACCATCGACGCAACGAGTGCATTCACGCTACATGACACATTCGGTTTTCCTATTGACTTAACACAAGTCATGGCTGAAGAACGTAACCTTATCGTTGATAAAGATGGGTATGATTTGCTCATGGAACAGGCAAGGGAAACTTCTCGTGCAACAACTGATAGTGAAATGAAAATGCATTTGCCGCCAGAAATATTGGGCAAACTTAAAAACCAAGAAATTCCCCCAACAAACGATGTGCAAAAATATGGAAGAGGTGTTTCTGTATCAACTATCAAAGCAATCTGGAACGGTAAGACGCTTGTAGGAAAAGCAGATGATTCTATGCAGTTTGGAATCATTCTCAACAAAACACCTTTTTATGCAGAACAAGGCGGTCAAGTTGGAGACGTTGGACACCTTATCCATGAATCTGATCATAAATCATCGGAAAGTGATTTTGTTGTCGAGGAAACGCACCGCTATGGTGAATATGTTTTACACGTTGGTCGGACCTCTGGCAAATCTTTGCAAGTTGGTGATTCTGTAAATGCAATTGTTCATGAAAAGAGGCGCGAAGCAATCGAATCTAATCACACTGGAACACATTTGCTCAACCACTCCCTACGAGCAGTGCTTGGCGCTGATATCCAACAACGCGGGTCGCTTGTCGATTATGACCGTTTGCGGTTTGACTTTTCGCACACACACTCAATGACAGACGAAGAAATTATAAAAGTCGAACAACTAGTAAACGATGCAATTGTTGGAAACAAACTTGTTGATGCAAAAGAGGTTTCGCTAGAGTTTGCTCAAAGCATTTATGGAGTTCGTGCCGTCTTCGGAGAACAATATCCCGATCCAGTACGAGTGGTTAGTGTTGGCGCAACAGTCGACGAACTATTACATGACCCAAACAATAAAGATTGGTACAATTGTTCGATTGAATTTTGTGGCGGTACCCATATAAAAAGCTGCCTAGCTGCAAAACATTTTGTTATTTTGCACGAACAAGCACTTGCTACTGGAGTTAGAAGAATAATTGCCCTTACTGGAGTTGCTGCAAAGGCAGCGAGTGTCGCTGGAAGTTCACTTATGCAACAAATTGATGAAGCAAAAAGTCTCCAAGATTCCGATTTTGTTGATGCATATGACAATCTTATCCGTGAAGTCGATGAGCTTACGATTTCACAACCAACTCGACACAAGGCTAAGGAGAAACTTAAAAAATTGCATTCTAAAGTTAGGGAAATCCAAAAATATGCCGCTTCTTCTCGCAAAGATCACGTTCTTGAAAAGATTCCTGATGCTGACTTGCTCTGTTTAGGATTTAACCCAAAAATAACTAGACCTGAATACATGGTACTAACTGTTTTGGCAGTTCCACCTGTGCCAATG
>PVBE011566099.1_pt1 | contig 24353 bp, 17 predicted proteins | sample 1631181 | NCBI WGS metagenome assembly PVBE01 (sample SAMN08397723, study PRJNA350692) | Marine metagenome, whole genome shotgun sequencing project. | isolation source: water | place: Pacific Ocean | collected 2012-04 | reverse complement strand
GTAGATAACAGAAAAGTTACCTTGGGGATAATTGAGTTGTCACCAGCAAGAGCTCACATCGACCTGGTGGCTTGCTACTTCGATGTCGTCTCTTCCTATCCTGGGTCTGCAGCAGGACCCAAGGGTGGGGTTGTTCGCCCATTAAAAGGGATCGTGAGATGGGTTTAGACCGTCGTGAGACAGGTTTGTTGCTTTGTGGTTGAGGCGTTGATACCTGATGGAAAGGGTCCTTTAGTACGAGAGGAACGAGGACTCGGAGCCACTAGTCTACCAGTTGTCCGACAGGGCATCGCTGGGTAGCCACGCTCCACGGGATAAGAGCTGAACGCATCTAAGCTCGAAGCCCACCCAAAGACGAGGTATCCATGGTCCACCCGTAGAAGACGGGGAGATAGGTCGCGGGTGTACGCACGAAGGTTCGCCGACGTGTTCAGCCCAGCGATACATAAGCATGACCAGCAATCAATTCCTTTCAATACGGCCTCATTGTCCAAAGGGTGAATTTCTCCTCCAACAAGCTCCGACTCCATGAGGGTCGGTGCACGGTCATAGCCATGGGGTCTACCCGGTCCCATTCCGAACCCGGAAGTCAAGCCCATGTGCGTCTGTCCCTGTACTGTGGTGCGAGAGCCCATGGGAAAGGTAGTCACTGTGCCCACCCTCTCTCCCTCGATCTCTTCAGCGCCATCTGCCCAGACAGAGGAATTCCATTGCCCTTGGTCCCCAGTGGTCGTCTTGGAACCTCTCATCCAGCTGTCCATCTAGCGATATGCGGTAGTGTTGCTTTTCATTCTCCTGAGATGAGTCAGACTGCGATAGATCTTCTTTCGTCAAATCTTCAGGTTGAGACTCAGGCATTGCTTATCGGAGGTTCACGACTCCTTGGTGCTCTGATCGCTGGCAATGACAATGGCATTGCTGTCGCTGATCTGGCAACATCTGAAGACACTGATGTGTTGACCTCCTATGGTGATGTGGTTGTGATGGAGAGTGGTATCAACGCTGCCGGAAACCTGATGGTTGTGAACAGCCATGGTGCAGTTGTCAGCCCGGCCATTCCTGAGGATGGTCGTGAATTACTGCAGGACGTGTTCGGCGTCTCTGTGAGCAGTCTGACTGTCGCTGGGCACTCGACTTTAGGTAGTGTGATCGCCGCGAACGATCGCGGAGCTCTTCTTCATCCGGATGTGACGAAGGAGGAGGCAGAACAGATTACTCAAACCCTTGATGTTGATGCCATGGTAGGGACCGTCGGATTCGGTTCACCCTTCGTTGGTTCAGGTCTTCGTTGCTCGAATGATGGTGCAGTTGTCAGTGAGCAGACCACTGGGCCAGAGAGCAATCGCATTGAGGATGCTCTTTTCTTGTATGACTGATTGTGACGGTACCATTTTCGACCCTCCTTGACCGAGGTAGATTATGGCACGGGAATTGCTGCACTCGGGAAAGGTGAAGGAAGTATGGAGCACAGACGTAGAGGGTGTCCTCGAATTCAGATTCACAGATAGGATCTCAGTATTCGATCAAATCATCCCCTCATTGATTCCAGGTAAAGGAAAGAGTCTCAATCACTGTGCGACTTATTGGATGGAGGCTATAGGCAGTCTGATATTTGCCCCACTCACCTCCTTGAGAGAACTAGTCCTACCTCTTGTCTTGTCAAGGCCGCCTCGATCCACCGTGAGGCTGGAACGACACCGAAAGATGCGGAGTGGGTCTTTGTTCCGTTGGAATTCGTGTCTAGACACTATCTCACTGGTTCTGCTCTGCGTCGCCTGAAACGTGGTGAATTATCGCGTGATGATCTTGGCCTTGCACCTGACGTTGAGATTAGGGATGGAATTCCACTTCCTGAACCGTTTGTAGAAGTGACGACGAAGTTTGAGAGTCATGATCGCCCCATAGAGATGGAAGAGGCCTTGGCCATTGCCAACCTTCGGTTAGAGGAATTCAAAGCAATCACTGCAACTGTGCTAGCGATTGATGAACTCATCGATGAACGCTGCTCTGAAATTGGATTGATACATGTCGATGGGAAGAAGGAATTCGCGCTCGGTGAGGGTAGGATACCAATTCTTGTCGATACTTTGGGCACATTGGATGAAGACCGTTGGTGGGATGCTGGTGCCCTAGAAAGAGGGGAGATCAGTCAACTATCCAAAGAATTCGTGCGCCAGCACTACATGGCTACCGGCCACTTGGATGAACTTGAGACGGCCAGAGCAGATGGCCTTCCAGAACCACCTATTCCGGCTCTTCCAGATGATCTCATCGCTCAGACCTCGACACTTTATCGTGATCTAGCAACACGTATCACAGGTCAAGGATGACCTCTCAGCCATAGTCCGGTCTTGTTACGTCGGGCTGAGCGAACATGATTCAGTAGGTGTCGCATCATGAAGGCGACACCGTCGTGGAAGGGTTCCTCTTGGTCAGCAATCCAGCCTCCCTCTTCGATAACTGCTTCAAGTTCCTTGACTTCGTCTTTTGTCAGGAATCCGAGCAGCCTGATCCCATGGATATTGTTGAAGAATTCGTGAACGCCTTCTATCATGTGTGCAAATCGCGTGTGTAGATGTTCTAAAAGAGTTAGGATCTTCTCACCTCCCTCAGGTGCTTCGGAACGGGGCTTGAGATGTGCACAGATGTACTCGATCATGTTCATCTTGAAACCGGGGAGCCGTCCAATTTCCTCACGCGACATAGCAACGTCCTGATTGAATCGCTCGATCATCTCTGTATCAAGGCCTCCTCGACCTGCAAGATAGACGAGCATTGTCGGCCCAACTCCAGGGTAGGTCTGCTTCAGTTGGTTGAGCAGATCATTGAGGTCCTGACTGATAGGCTCAGTAGGTTTCGTGATGGCTTCAATCGCATCCCCAATCAGGTGGTCCTCGCAAGGCTCCAATGTGTGGAATAACGAGGCATCTGTCATGTTCATTCCTTGTCCTTTCGGGATTGCATGCGCCTTTCAAGTGCATCGAGACGGTCGGCGTTCTCATCGGCTTTGGGTTTCCTTCCTAGCCGATGGCGTAATTCGTCGATGACATCGCTCTCAGTTTCTTCCTGAATGTCCTCGTCCTGCTGCACTGGTTCAACCTCCTCTTCCTCTTTGTCCACGTTCTCAGGCTGAACCTCCACCTCATCCGAGAACATGTCCCATAGGTTCTCGTCCACTTCATCCTGTTCATCATCCTTGGTGGATTCAGACGTCCAAGTCGACATCATTGCCAAAGGGTCCTCTTCGTCCTCTTCATGATGGGTAGCTGTTTGGAGGAAGATGGCCGCTCCAACCATGCCAATTAATCCAGCAATCAAGATTCTCAGTGGCCATCCCGAGAAGGTTGGCCCAGACGCTACAGAGATGGTGGCAGTCGAACTCCAGATCATTGTTGCCTCCTGATCTGTTGATGTTCTGTCGATATCAAAGGGTGCTTGGCAGTTTAGCCTTGCTCGAATCTCTCCATCAACTGACGTATCAAGTGTGATCTCGATTGGTGCAAGAAGTGTCCCTGAGAGGTCGATGACGTGGATGCCTTCGGATCCTGCACCAGAGAGTTCGATTGAACAGAAGATATTCTTCGGTAATGGTCCCCCTGCTCGCAGTAAGGTGATGCGTAGTACTTCTTCATCCTGTTCAAGGCCAGTGATGCCTATGTTCCAGAGTGTATTGTGTTGAATGACCTCGACAACCGAAAGGGCAGTCACGTGGCCAGAACCATCACGAAGGGTGAAGACAATTCGATGGATGGATGGTCCCTCGCCGAAATCAAGGTCTGAGCCAGTGTAGTTCAGGTCTTGAGATGCGAGAAGAGGCGTGACAATCGAACTGCTAACGAATCTTCCATCAACCACTATCTCGAGGTTCAAGTCCTCTGAACTTTCTGCCGTGGTCTGACATGTGACTGCTACGGTTTCGAGATCATAGATGCTGTCGGGAGTTGTGCAGATAAGAGTGGCATCAATGACGGCTTGAGTAAAGGTTAGCACGACGAGTTGGACATCACCTGATGTGGTATGTACTGTGACCTCTATCATATCCCAGCCTATTCCTTTCAGGGGTATTGCCCACCCAGATGATGTGCTGGTGAGTGCGCTGTTCCCAATGCTTACTGCCATGGCGGTTGTGCTTGAATGTAGCAGCATTTCATCGCCGGCTGTACCCATCAGTACGGGTGTGCTCAACCAAGCCGCTTTCTCTCGGCGTACGGTGACGTTGAAGCGGTGGTCGTGCCCATCACCGTCGTTTGCTGAGAACTCAAGTTGTGTTTCAGCTCCATCCCATCCTTCAGGTGGCTGTAATGTGCATGGGATGGGTGTAGCTGCGTTTGGAATCACTCGCAGAGATGTCGTTGTGAATTCCCATTCAGGGCCATTTATGAGTTGTAGAGTGGCGTCTATCCCTGTATTTCCTTCTTGGAGAAGTGCGACGGAAGCACATCCCTCAGATAATGCATCGAGAACCCATGTTGAGCCTATGTGTGCGATTTGTACAGTTGGTTCAACGATTAGGTCGAGTTCATGACGAATTACCTCGCTGGTCATCGAATCTGCGACGACTACTTGCAGAACTCCAATGGTCCCGGCTGCCGCTCCCGTAGGTGGAGTCACCTCGACATCAATAGTCATGGATTGGGTCGAATCGAGATCTGAGATGTTCAGAACGGGGGCGATGTAATTCCACCCAGGTGTCGTTGGAAATCCAAAGGCAAGGATTGGGTGGCTTGGTTGGTTGCCGTGCTGCGTTAGTTCAAGACTCACTATGCCCCCGCCAAGAGGGATGGTGCGATTATATGTCGTTGCCAGCCATTCGGTGTTCTGTGCGATGATGAGGTCCACATTCAACGTGACATCGCTTTCAGTGGCAGTGAGAGTGATGTTCAACTGGCAATGATTACCTGCAGGAGCAAATCTCTCGACATATACTTCGAACCAGAGGGTACCATTTGCCGATGGGTCGATTAGCTCTGAGCCGCTAGATCTGAGGGTGCAGATTGATGGTGTCGAGGATGATGCGTTTCCAACGACTGCTCGTTGGGCGATATTGCCCTGATTAAGCAAAGATGTGCTTAGGTTCGCGGTTGTTCCGGGTTCAAGGGTCTGAATTGGTGCTGAACCAGTTAACCACCGCGTCAGGTTCCTAGCACGAGCAGATAATTCGAGTAGTATACCTATGTTCGAGTCATGCTCACTTGTGATTCTGACAGTCACAGGAATCTTTTCGGCAGCGGGGACCTCTCCGTCAATCTGTAATCGTACACCAAGTGAGGTTGCAGCGCCCGGTTGAACTGTGATGAGTCCTGAGGTTGGTGCAGCGCTCAGGGTGCCATTGGTGGGCGTTTGAGAATCCACTGTTATGGTGTACGAATCAACAGCATTACCGGTGTTTTGGACTTCTATGACAACAAGGTGCTCTTCATCGGCATCAAGGTCCACAACAGTTTCTCCCAAGTAGGCGGCAGTCAGGGCTGAGATCTGGATGATCTCAAAAGTACCCTGGAGCGATATGTCTGCATGAGTCGCATCAATGTTCATTTGTACAAATTGGGGAGGTGTGGACATTTCTGTCGTGAGTATTAATCCCCCGGTAAGGTGTCCGTCGCCATCACTGGTACCTGAGATGGTATCGCCTACGACGGTAAGTTCTCCGGTTCCTTCCCACGCCCAATCAATTTGGTTGAGAGTTCCAAGTGACCATGACAGGAGTGAATTCGGATCTCCTCGCGCACTGAATTCCCATTCAAAGGCTCCTGGTGTTGAGCGGATGTGTGAGGGCGTAATCACAGCGTTGGCAGCGATGAAGGTGGCTGAGAGATTTGCCTTCACAGTGTCATTCAATTTAGCGGTGAAGATGGTCGTGATGTTCGCACCATCATCAACTCCCAATGGTACGTCAAGGGTGAGAGTGAGTTCTACTGTTTCTCCAGGTCCCAGATCATAGGAGGGGGCTTCTTTCCCAGCGGTGATCACTTTTGGTCTGCCTGTGCCCCAGGGGTCGGCATCATACTCCCAGAAGACGGTGACGGCAGTGTTGCCATTATTCTCCAACTCGAACCATGCTAATGCTGCTTCTCCAGCAATTCCGTGACCAGTGGTCATATCTGTGCCGTTCGGTCCGCGGACGGCGAGGCCGCTGGTCCGGACTGTGCGAACGATGATTTCCCCATCGATGATGATGCCTGACTCGATTGAGGTGGCATTGAGTGCAATCCTGAATACCTCGCCTCCAGCCACGTTTGCAGGTGAAGTGATGTTGAAGACAAGATTACTCGATTCAGCAGTGCCAGGATTATAGATGGGACCAGTGGATTGGAGCACGCTCCAACCTGGTGGGATGGTTGAACTGTCAAGATCAACTCGCCAGTCTCCCGAGCGTCGCCCAGTCTTTACGAGGTCCATCACCACATTGGTGGGGTGATCTGAGTGCAGTTCGGCAACCGCTCCTGTTCTGAAGGATACCTCCCAAGGAACGAGCACGTCGAGGATCGAGGAATCGCGGTCGTTATCACGTGTTGATTGAGACTGATTGTGTCGTGGATCAATCTCGATCTCAAACAGATGTCGTCCTAGTGTTGCTGTCCAAGTTGTACTGAATGTGATGGGATCCGCATCACCTGCCGGTGATGCAGGCTCCAGATCATCAAACGTCTTGGTCAATATTTTCTCGCCATCAAGAAATAGATCGATGTCGAATCGCTCGCTCGTTGCTTTGGTCCCGGTGTTCTCGACCTCGACGATGATGGTGACGGTATCTCCCGGATCCGGTTCGGGTGAGACGAAACGGATGGCTTCACCATCTTGGCGACCTCGGAGATCTGATTTCGCCCATGTGATCACCTGTCCTCCAAGGATGAGGTCGAGTCCACCGTCTCCATCAATATCGGCTAGGGCGGGCTCGGCAATCGTCGGCTCCGCTACTGTGAAGCCATTTTCCCATGCTGTTGAACTGAGTTCGGTCCCATCGTCTCCATCCAAAGCATGCACTTTTCGGTCATATCCAAAGACCATTTCTGGTATGCCTATCCCATCAAGATCTAACAACACCGGGCTTGAAGTTGCAATACCTTCACTCAGGATGCCGTTGTGGTCGATGGTTCGAGACCAATCCATGAATGTTCCAGACTCACTCAGTTCGTGACAACTCGCCCAGGCGCGTCGATCTCCAAGACCTGTTACTGTCCATGTGATTCCACACAAACGGTCGGTGATGCCGTTGCCATCGACATCAGCAAGTACAGGGGGGCTATCTGCCCAGCCGTTCTCTGCTGTTGCTGTCCAAATGCTTGATTTATCTGTAGATTCCCATGCAATCCATCGTGTAGCATCAGTCGCAGAATTTCTATCCGCATCTGTAGGGATTGTAATCACGAGTTCTAGTGGTTCGTCGTCATCGAGTTGTGTTGGTAGTACTCCGGGAAGGCGGCGATGTGGAACTCGTGTATCACCATCTGACACGCCGAGATCAGTACCTGCCCACTCGAGTGAACCTGTGCTTCCGTCAAGACGCCAGATCCACATTGACCCAGAATCCTCGTTGATGGTCGTTAGGATGACTGAGCCGGCTGACCCTGTACCGGGTAGCCAGGATGGGTCTGAAGCATGGGTCCCTTTGTCAAGTTCGACGTCCCACATGACATCAGGCGGCGATGAAGCGACGATGATAGGGACTGAGATCACTCGTGGGCGGCCTGACGTGCTGTCATACCCTACTACTGCGAGTTCGGGAGGTGAAGTTCCATCCATCTCTTCAATCATCAATTGTGACATAACATCCTCGTTGGAGGAACCAAACAGATTGTCTGCCGAATTCTTTCCAAGGGCGAGAGTTTCATCGGAGAGAGTCCAACGCCTCTCGGAAGCGTGCCCTCCTGTGGTCCAGCCAGCTGGTCCACAGGAAAGGCTAGGCTGCCATAGGTCGATGCTCATCCCAGTTGAATCATCGACAGCTACGAGAATCTCATGTGTACCGTCATCATCTGCATCTACCACTACTGGGGCTGCACGGGGCTCGCCAACGTCACCAAGAGAAGCCTGCCAGGCGAGGCGTCCGGTGTCTCCTTGGAGGATTCGGAGGTATGAATTTCCTGAATCTGCATCTCGGCGTAACTCTATGATATGTGGATTGTTTGCCCCACAACGTTCGTATGCATCTTGCTCAATCACAGCATTTCCAGAGAGGTTGGCGATGATTGTAGCGAAACTTGTCATCTGGCCCATTGAGGCACTGTCGATTGCCCAGTTGCGGGAGGGCTCATCAATCGTGCCAAGGTGTGTGGCGTTTCCATCGAGTCGGTGAGAAGGAATTGTTGCAGAGCGTGTTGCATCGCGTCCTGACTGCGGCCATGGGTGAATCACTAGGTCGGTCCCCTCAACCTCTCCGGCTCGAAGGGGTGTTTGTGGAAGAGATTCTGTCTGTGGTCCTGGGAGCAACATGCCAAGGCCGGGCAGGATGAGGAGCATGAGCAGGGCCCAACTCCATCGAATCGAGGAATGCATCTACATTCACATGTCCGACTCCAATACACTTGAACGTTGGCTGTCTCGGCCTCAGTCGCACCCACTTCGTGGCACGTATGTCGGTGTCCACGGCCGAAGCACCTATATCCGACCGAGCGGGCGAAGGCTCGTCAACTGAGGGTGGGTGAGGCGACTGTATCTAGAGGTTACGAAGGAGGATACCATTCGAATACCCCCGGAGTACCTCCGCAGGGGTACCTCCTTCACCGAGCATATCGATCGTTTGGCATCCCGTTCTTTCGAAGGTACTTTCGATGATCAGAATCGCCTCATTGTCGTGACTTTTGATCACGAAACCATCGGTCGTGGCAGGATTATCCATGGTGACGGTGCAATCTACCAGCCGATCCGCTTCAAGGCCATTCTCTTTGAGGTCGGCGATGCCGAGGTAGTAGAGGGCGCAGTGTCGGAAGTCAATGAATTCGGAGCTTTCGTTCGAATCGGCCCATTAGAGGCACTTCTGCATGTTTCTCAGATCATGGAGGACAGGGTCCATGTGAACATCGGAGCCCAGCGCATTGAAGGACAGACGACTGGGATGAGTCTCGGTGAGACTACTACGATTAGGGCCCGCATAGTTCAAGCTGCCCTCAACAATGCTGATCCACGTTCATCCAAGATCGGTTTGACCTGTAAGCAACCGGGTCTTGGTGCTCTGGAGTGGCTGGAGGATTAGGTGTCAATATGGTCAAAGTTCCTTTCGCATGTAGCGAGTGCCACGTCATTCTCGATGGAACTGCTGAGCAATGCTCGTTTCATCCAGGAGCACCAGTCTCGACTGACTGGCAGGGATATTTCGTAGTAACCTATCCAGACCGCTCCGATATTGCCAAGCGCCTGAATGTGAAGCGTTCAGGTGCGTACGCTCTGAAGGTCAATATCCGGTAAGGTGTCAGAATGATTGAAGTCAGAAGCAGGACTGAGAATTCTCTTCTCGGACGTGTTGAAATCGAGTTTTCTATACAGCATGCAGGTCAACCCACACCTGATCGTAAAACCATGATAAATCAGGCCTCTTCGCTTGAACCAGGATCTGATTCCTCTTTGGTAGTCCTGAAGAATGTTAACACTCGATTCGGACGTTCTGAGACCACTGGAATTGCACTCATCTATTCTGACCTTGACCACGCTCGAAAGGAACCAGCCTACATTCGGAGGAGGTTCGGACTCGATCCTTCTGATGACAGTGCTTCGGAACCGGTTGCAGAGGAACCCAAGGCCACACCAATGCCTGAGGTCAAGGGGTCCGCCGAAGGTAGTGATGATGTGGCTGCAGAAGAGGAGTAGGGCAGAATGACTGATGGTCCCGACTCAAGCGGCAAGCACGCGCGCTATTCCGTTGCAGGGGACGTGTTGACACGTGAGCGTGAATTCTGCCCGAAATGTGGCCCAGGTGTATTTCTGGCCATCCATTCTGACCGGACCTCGTGCGGTCGGTGTGGGTGGACGAAGAAGAATGAGTGATCATTCTCTTGCTATGGGAATGAGACTTCCTTGATTGTCGACGGCGTAGTTCTCCTCTGAGGAACAGATGAAGCCAATCACGACCTCTGAATGGTCTATTCTCAGTGCTGACTGTCCATGCACTACTATCAGTTCTCGCCATCCTGCAATATGCCAACGACCATTGAGCCATACGGCGCATTGTGCGGGACCCTTGGAAGTATGTCGCCATTCGCAGCCCTCGTCATCCACGTGACAAATATCGCCGTTGGCGAAGGTTAGCATCCATCCTCCTTCATCGTGCCACCAAGCACCCAAGAGTTTGTCAGGCGAATCGATGATTCCTTCGCCGACGGTCACGCCAGCATCGTCAAGATCAATCCAGCCACCTGCGATAGACCAGACACGGATGAATTGCTGATAGCTAACAAGAACTGCTGGTTCACCTCCGAATTTGAGGTCATTGAATTCCTTCCACGTAGGCAGAGCGGCCCTCCAGAGTTCGGTTCCATCCGAATCGATACAGTATACTCCAAGACCATCAAGAGCAAAGACGACTGAGTCTTGGTATTCAGTCATCGCCAATGGCAGCCTATCGATTGCACGTGACCATCTTGCACCTTCTACATGTGGGACGGGTTGTTGGCGTGTGAGCATCCACTTACGTAACTCATCACGCGGGACCCCATCGACGATTCCTTTGGTGCCATCGAGCCAAGCCATTCGTCCGATAGCCATCTCATTATCAATCCAGAAGCCGACGATGTCATCTCCACAAATTGTAAGCATTTCTATCGAACCAGGGAATGGCCGTGCAGGTCCCTCGACGATTTCGAATGTATCTGGATGGAGGCGGACTAGATCACCGTTGAACGTGGCGGCGATGATTGACCCTTCCCCTCGGCGAAGACGAGCCGGCGCGACAGGCAGGCATTGCTCAGCCATGACCCCTTTTTTTCTTCGAGTCTCATGAACTCTCGGTCAGTTTCTCTCCGACATCCTCATGTCTTCGGTCTTAACCAGCTCACCGTGCATCGCCTCCTCGTCGTCTCAAGAGATGATGTCGCCTCAGTTCGTCTTGGTGAGGCCCTGCTCAAGGTGGGGCAGTGGGAGGAAGATTTGGTCCATGAAGGCGGGCAGGTTCATCGTGCAGGCCCACATAGGATGTGGTGGCTACAAGATCGGGTCCTGCACGAGGATCTCATCGACGAGCGATTCTCAACAGGAACTGGGTTTGAGGCTGATGAGGTGCTATTCTTATCCCGCCACGCTGCTGCTACCGGCAGACCTTGTTTAACTGTGCACCCCATTGGAGTTCTGGATGCAGGTCCGTCCGATACCCAGCCTGAATTTGGTGGGCGTCGTGGACATTGTCCGCCTCCTGCCCGTTCATTCTCTCCCTGGCTTGACCTGCTTGAGGCAATGGGCAGGAAGAAGGGATTCCCTGATGGATTCACATCAAGTGCTGAAGCGACTCATCATGGTCCCTGGCTGACGACTCCGACGGTTTTCATCGAAGTCGGCTCGGACTTTACGGCCTGGGACTCTGTTCCTCCCGCTACCTTCTGGGCTGATGTGCTTGCACTTGGTCTTGGATTAACTGATACAGAGGATACATCTCTCATACCACTCGTGGAACGCGTTCGCAATCCTCCTTCACTTCCTATGTTAGTGGGCATAGGTGGTGGCCACTATGCTGTCCGTCATCGTGACGTGGCAAGGAAGCACGAGGTATTGCTGGGTCATATCGTACCTACATGGGCCTTCGGTGAGGTGCGTGAGGATGGCTCCTTCGAGCCCGAGCATCTGTCCACATGCCTTGCCGCTGCAATCAGTGCGACGCGCTTGGTCGCCGCTGGTCAAGAGGTGGTGGCCTATCTGGATCGAAAATCTATGAGAGCTGCTGCTCGGCAGCAGATAGCCAATGGTCTTGATGAGCTTGGTGTTAGGTTGATTCGTAGCAAGGATCTCAACCCAAGGAAGCAGGTTCATGCTTCGGAATCATGAAATGATTCGGAGGTGAGACCCATTTGGGGAACTCATGGGTTGGTTTGACCGTCTGCTCGTGCGTCTGACCATCGCTAGTCCGAGGTTCTTCATTCGCTGGGTGTCTAACCGATACATCGCAGGTACGACGACTGAAGATGCGATTATGGCGATTGAACGTCTTTCTGAAAAGGGCTGCTGCTCGACTGTCGATGTTCTCGGCGAAGAAGTGAGTGACTTGGCGGGGACTGTGCATTTCCAGACTGTCTATCGAACGCTAATTGAGGGTATCAAGAATCAGAAGCATGATGCTAATCTGTCCATCAAACCAACTGCGTTTGGCATCCATCTTGATGAGGTCAAAGGCATGAATGCCATTGAATCTCTTATTCGTGCTGCAGATGAGGCAGGCCTCTTCGTTCGCTTGGATATGGAGGACCACCATGTCACCGACGTCACGATTGCAGTCATCGATGAGATGCGCTCACGTGGTCTGTCAAATATTGGTACCGTGCTACAATCTCGCCTTCACCGCACACTCGACGATGTTGTTGCACTGTGTGAGCGACATGGACCGGATGCTGACATACGATTGTGCAAGGGCGTCTATCTGGAACCCCCTGAGGTTGCTGCTACTGACAGAAAGGAGATCACTGAACGCCTGAAGTCCTCGATTACTCTTGCTCTTGAGGGTGGCGCCTATACTGCCATCGCCAGTCACGATGATGAAGTCATCATTCACACTCTGGCTGAATTATCACGACTTGGCATGGGTCCTGCGACACCTGATCCAAGAACTCCTCCTGCGACAGCAGGTCCGGGAAAGGGACCCGGGTATGAGTTCCAAATGCTTCTTGGTGTGCGCGGAGAACTGCGAAAGCGGCTTGTCACAGCAGGTCATAGGGTTCGCATCTACGTTCCCTTTGGTGAACAGTGGTATGAATATTCCATCCGTCGCTTGAAGGAGAATCCGACAGTCGCTCGCCACATCGTCAAGGCACTACTACTACCTTGGACGAATCGACCATGACTTTCTATTGTTGTCACGTCGTCTTGAGAGCGCGTGAAGAAAGATTCTGCGGATCAAAAATGCTGGTGTCGTTCCTCGAAGTTTACGTCCACTCCCTGTGTGAATGGCTCTGAGCATCCACAGGCCACGTGGTGTTTCGATGGTAGCATCAGCTGTGAACAAAGTATCCGGTTCGACAGTCCAGACTTCTGAGGTAGAGGTCTCTCCCTTTGTGTAGGTCACCTTGATTCTCACTATGTCGGTCCGTACTGCCCACAATCTACGAATTTCGTTTGCTGGTGCCTTAGTGAGGTCATGGTTGGGACTCTCGATCCGTCGGATCTCCCATCGCTGCTCTCCATGTTCGAATTCATCGCCTACGGTGATGACCTCGTCTTCATCGACTGTGATTGAGTCAGATTGAGATTCTGCACCATCACTCAGGGTGATCGGGACCTTGAGGGGCCGTGGTGGTCGAAGTTCGACCACATGGACTGATGAGCACGTCTCGCACCGAACTCTCACATCGACGCCGTTACCCCTGCCGTGCTCTGCGATGATTTGGTGCAGCCGTTCACCACCCTCTTGGCAGGTGTCGCACTGAACCAGCACGAGGTCATCCTCGTCCTCCGATATTTGATCAAACTCATCGACCACGCACGTCCGAGCATCGCTTCGTTCTTGAGTGAGTGGGGTGCCCTCGATGCGTGGAATCACCCGATTTGGCTCATGAGGCCTTGGCGGCCCTGATGCAGCGTGATGAGTCCCTGCCGCGGGCCGTTCCACCCGTTTCATCTGCCATTGCTGAACAGGCCCGGCACATGTCCCTTCCACTTCCCTCGGCCTCGATCTGTCGTCGCATACGTGACATTGTGGTCAGGTTTCGTCCAGAACGGCTACTTGAGGTCAATGCAAGCATCGGTTTGGTGACATCATGGATGCTTGCCGCCCATGTGGATCATGGATTCCAGCCCCACTCTCATCATATCATTGATCGAGGGGGCAAGTTTGGTGTCATCCTGCAGCGCCTCATCGATCGGTTTGAGTCTCCAGAACACGTGCATCTAGGCATTGCTGAGTATGATGCTCTGCTCGCTGAGTCAAGAGCTGCACTGGCACTTGCTGATTCAGCCCCCTATCATCTTCCCAAAGAGGTCGACATGGTCATTGTTGATGTCATGTCACATCCTGACGTCACCGATGTTTCGGTTGGATTATCTCATTTGAGGAAAGGCGGCTTGTTGATTGTCGTGGAGCCTCCTGAGCCACCTGAGAATGCGAGTTTGGATGCCCCCTCAGTGGTCCTATTCCAGTCTTGGATCAATCTTATTCACCGCGAGCATGACAAACGGGCCATGGCGTTCATTCCCATCACAGGGGGCGTTCTTGTTGGCATGCAAGGTTAGGGTGCTGAGGAGAGCAGTTCAAGCACGGATAGTTGTCCATAACCAAGCGCATCATCGTGCCCATCTATACCCGTGCTTGAGTCCTTAAGCCACTCTTTAATGTCCTGGATAGTGTCGGACCCTCCTTGTGCACCATCGTGCTGAAGTTCTGGATTGGCTTGCAGCAGTCGGGCCATGCCAGCAGTCACAAAGACGGTGGCTGCACTCGTTCCATTGGCTTGGCCGTAGTTGCTTCCATGGAGGATGGGTACATCGACGGCTGGTGCAACCACCTCTGGTTTCCGATGAGGATCATCGCGGGCGAAGAGTTTCGGTGGGAAACTGAACCAGTCTGCCTCATTGTCACCTCGATTGCTCTTCTCCCAAGAGGTTCCGTCTAGATGGATGCCGCCGACACTAATGACGCGCTCGATTGACCCAGGATATGCTACATCCTCTCCTTCGGATGTTCCTCCATCATTGCCTGCTGCGGCCACAACGATAATTCCGTTGTCCAGTGCTTCCTCGATAGCGTCCTCGCTCTCATCGCCTGTGAGAACACCTGGAAGTATGTTGTCAGCACCGCCAAGACTGAGGCTAATGACGTCAGCACCGCGTTGTGAACACCAGCGCACTGCCTCTGCCAACGTGTTATCTCCACTACTCCCATCGGCTCCGAGCGCCTTAGCAACTAGTAGGTCGATGCCCTGCGCATGACCTTCGAACACTTCGTCAGAAACGAGTATGCCTGCCATCGCAGTGCCATGTCCGTGGTCATCGTAGGGTGAACCGCGCCCATCAATTGCATCGAACCATTGGATCGAGCCAGATAGGTGGTTTAGTGATGGGTGAGTCAGGTCGATGCCAGTGTCTACAATGCAAACCGCAACGCCTTGGCCAGCCTGTTCATCGGCAGTGATGCCGACAAGAGCTGCGTATTGGTTGTGTCGTTCAACAAGACTGGCAGCCGCTCCAGCCCTGCCTTCATCCTGAGTTAAGTAACCCAGCCATCCGACAGTGATTAGCAGGATTAGCGAACTGACGCACAGGGTCAGGACGCGCGGGTCCTGCAGGACTTCAAGAGCCCCTCCACGTTCTGTCCTTTCCACGGTCAGGCATTGCTCATCTGCTTTAGAGACTGTGACCCGACCTTTCACCAAGCATCGGTGGTGGGAAACAGATCGATGGCCGCCGAGACAGTGCCACAGGCAGTACAGGTATGTTCCAATGGGGCCTTGGTTCCACATAACTCGCACTCCATGCCGACTACCGCAATGCCCTTGCATCCTTCTTTTCCGCATGGGATATTGATGTCCCCGTCATCTGAGCGTGCCATCGGCGCCGCCGCCCAGCAATCTGGACAGGCAGCACCCTCCCCTCTCTTTGCAGCTGCCTCTTCTTCGTCGATCTTCCTTGCCTTATCGGTTGATAGGTCGGTTGTTGATGTGCCGAGCATGAGCTGTGGATACCAGAGAATGATGACCATGGTCAGAACAGCGGAGAGGGTGAAGATGAGGTGGCCCAAGATGTTGAACAGGCCCCCCGTTGGCCTGCTGGCTACGTAGCGTCCTCCCAGCCATGTTGAGAGCAGTGCACAGATACCCCATATGATGAGTATGCTGCGCCACCCAAGCAGGTCATGATCGATCCTAGCCTCTTCCATCTTGCGGGCATCTTCAGAGTGGTGGACCGCTTCGATGTGAAGATTGACGGTATCTCCTACCGCTCGATTGAACATCGTCAATCCGAACATGAGCAGAAGGACTGCCAGCCCCACTCCCATGAATCCACTGAATGAGCCTCCAGATGGGAATGATGGGGCGTGTGCAAGAGCCGAGGCCAGTGATAGTGCAAGAGCTCCCCATGCGCCGGCCAGAAGAGCCATCTGGCTACGAACAAGAGGGAACCTCAACAATAACCCGGCGAAGAACCAAGCCCACAGGCCTAAACTGACGAGCCATTGTACGATCGAGGCCAGCGAAGCATCTAGGAGCCCTGTGAAACCGATTGAAGTCGTATCTCCTCCGCCACCGATCTCTCCAAAGAAATCGACCGCACCTAAAACGGCAGCCACCGCTCCGATGATAACTAGGCGCAGATGTGCTCCCTTCCAATCGACCAGAGCAACCCTGTACATGTGGTTCCAATGTATGATGAGATTGTGGCCGAGTCGGCGTGGGCTGCGGTCAGGATACACCCACGTCTCCGATAGACGTGGCACAGAGGCCATCGCTACCTCTTCCCCGGTGGGTGCGGTCACATGATGGCGTGGTGCTGTCGGCCAATAAGCGCAACGCCATTCACCTCAGGCGCAACGCCACTCTTCGATAAATCAGGAGCCACCGGCGGGAATTGAACCCGCGACCTCCGCCTTACCAAGGCGGCGCTATACCGCTAAGCCACGGTGGCGCAGGCCGTCCACTGATGTGCACATTTTGACGCTTCCGTCGAGCGATGCCTTGATGTGAGCATCTACTCAGCCCGATTTGAGCCGAGGTCGCATAGCCTGGTATTGCGCGTGACTGGAAATCACGTGGGACCCGTCCCTCGGGAGTTCAAATCTCCCTCTCGGCGCCATCTTCTGAGAGTGCAAGCCCCTCAGTCGTCTCTTGTCAACAGGAACATACCGAATCCGAGAATGATCCCAGTTGCACACATCGCTCCCCCGAATTTCAGGTAGACTTCCAAATCCACTCCACTGGATTGCTCAGCCTCTCTTCGTCCAGAGGCTGTCTGATTCTCTTCATTCTCACCGACAGAGTTGGTTGATGTGCTATCATCGACTTCTTCTTCGGATTCCGGAACATCCTCTGTGCTGTTTGCTACAGTATGGTTTGATGTGCCATTGCCATCACCCGTTTCGTTCTGCAATGTCACATCTTGGTTACTATCGGTTTCGTTCTCTTTGTTATCTCCGGTTTCCGTCTGAGGAGATGGATACTTGCATGAATCATCATCGAATACAGCGAGAGGATTGTGATTCGAAGAATTCTCTGAGGTACATCCCATGATGTGTGGGGTGGGTGTAATCAATTCCCATGCCGCACCCGCCGTCCAAGGATTCGTACAGGTGCTGCTGTACGCTCCGGCACCTTGTACAGCAATCGCTGAGTCGGGCTTGGGACAGAAATTATGATTCATAGGATCAATCAATTGAGATTCGACCGACCCGCCTGTGTCCGAGTATCCATTGAAATTGTTGACATAATCACCGGGCACGGGATAGGATTCGACCGACTTCGTTCGATGCCCAGAGATTTTGTCAGCGGCGTTGTTGTGGGTGGATGAATTGAGATTCCCACCACTTTCAGCAAGCACGATGATGTTGTTCTTGTCGTGATCGATTCCAAAGACTGTGTTGTTCGAGGCATTGTGTGAATCCCCTTTAACCATGATTCCTCCTGCGACGTTCCAGGCTACATTGTGGTGCACGCTCGCATTACGCCCAGCATTAATCCCACCTGCAGGCCCATCCATGCGAATGCCATACTTGGCGCTGTCATGCAGCCAATTGTGGTGGACATGGGCCAGTGACTGCTGGGCCTGCATGAGTTGGACCATGGCCCCATCACTCTGCAGATGCCCCGTGTCACTGATGTCATTGAACGCTATGTGGGCGCGGTTGCCAGGGTTGAGTGTGGCAGAGGCTCCGGTGGTCTGGATAGTATTGTTCGTGAACACATTATCCGAATTTCCAAGGATGATCGTTGTCATGATGCTCTTGAGGTCAGATGCACTCCAGTCGATGTTGTAGAACTGGCTGTTGTTGACGGTGTTCTGTCCTCCAGTCATTTCGAGAGCGGTTCCGTCCGTGTTCACAAAGGCCGAGCGCTCGACCGAGCATCCTGAGCACTTGTCGAACCGGGAGGTCCATCTGTCGAAGGGATCTTCTCCAGCAATGCCACGTGAGCGCTTCGAAGTGCTTGGGTATTGCAGGTGTGAATCAATGATTGCACAACCATCGCAATCACTGAAGCGGAATGTGGAAGCGAAGAATTCCATCCCTTCGATGATGACTCTGTCCCCTCCATCCGACGTGAAGGCGTAGGCCATTGTCTTGACGCGTACATCTAGTGTTGTGGGGTCTTCCCCATTCAGAGGTATCAGGAACAGTGTTTTGTTCTGAGCATCAAAGAACCACTCTCCCGGTGCATCAAGCAATTCGAGTTTACCCTGTAGGAAGTAGTCGTGGTGCTTGGTTTTCCACTCGTTGGAAGGAACAGGGTCGTACCCGATCATACCGGTCGTGTCATTGAATGATGTGATGTTACGGCTCCAAGTGCGGAAAGAGCCTACATTCAGGACTGCTATGGCACCGACCGGGTCGATTCCACTGGTGATGAGTCCCTCATGCCCTCCCTCAACAGCACCTGCATCGATCAGCTCGCCATTCGAATAATTCGGACCATCGTCGATGGTCCCATGAGCCCAGTGGTGTGTCTTGTTGTACACTGAACCGTCTGCAAAACTTGCATTCGGCCAACGGGCCGGCATCATCTCCTCATGATCTATGAATAGTTGCCAAGCATGTACATTCAAGTCAGCTCGATAGATTCCATCTTGGTACATCTGCCACGTCGCATTCAGGTCCTCTTCGATATCCTGTGAACCATCAAGAACGACTCGGTCTCCCTCGACTGCCCTGAACGTGATGTTGCTCTTGTCGCTGACAACAACCTCTTCGTGATATACTCCTGAGCGTACCTCGACAACCTCGTTGTCACTCATCAGGTCAGCTGCTCTCTGTATGGTGAGTAATGGGCACTGGGCTGTGCCGGGGAACATGTCATCGCCCAGCGAAGCATCGACGATGTATGGGTCTCCTGCTGTTCTGACCATCTGCGTGCAGTCAATTGAATCTTCGGAGATGTTGGTCGGGGGTGGAGTGAACGGCATCTTCGTAGTGATGCCCGCCTCATCACAGGGGTCATGACCCCCTGGGTGAGTGTCCTTCAGCATCTGATTGAATTCATCACTGGTCACGTGACAGAGCAGGTAGATTCCAGATTCTTCAAGGAATTTCATGACCTCGTGATGGATGTCCTTACCTGCGGGGTCCTTAGCCAGATCGAACACGCCCTGTCTTCCGTAGTAGTTGTCCTTCGGTGTTGGACCACCTGTGTAGGTCGTCTCCTTGATCTGCCTGATGCTGAGTTCTTCAACCAAGATGTCCCAGTCAGTTTGCGTCGTCTCAGCGATGTCGTACATGAGTGCATTACGGATCGGAAACATGGTCGCCATTACTCTGTGAAATGCCTTCTCGTCGTCTGTCAAACCGTCAAGTGAGGATTGGATGAGGCGATCACCATCCATGGCAGGTGTGCCCCGTGCTTGCAGTACCTCTCCCTGTGAGTTGACCGCGACAGCTTGGTCAAGCGTGAACAGGACATTGCCATCTCGATCCACAATCTGATCGGTGCTTGGCTGCAAACCGTTCTCGTGTGGGGCCCCTGTGAAGATACAGTATCCTTCTGAATCGATGACGCAGGCATCTCCTGAGGCGGCATCTCCCACTAGCATCGCCCAGGGAACAAGGATGAGGCTGACAACTATGACTACTGAGAACGAGCGGGTCAACGTGCACGCCGCTTGGTTCAGTGGTCTAAACATTCCTGACCTGTTCGGTAGGGTGTAATCACCAATGCAAAGTCGTTCGAGTCGAACACCTCACTCTTGCTCCGTGGTCAGTGTCCCATTCTGATAGTCGATGATGGCTTGCCTGATCTCCTCATCGGTGTTCATCACGAATGGGCCGTACCGGGCGATCGGTTCGTTGATTGGATCACCTGCGAGAACGAGCATCTGAGTGGCTCCTTTTGCATCCTCTGGGACACTTAGGCTCACTTCCTCGCCGTCTGTGAGGATGCCGAGTTGACCTTCCTTAACGGTCGATTCATCGGCCATGATCTGCCCTTCGAAGACATAGATCATCGCATTCTCTCCAGCTCTGATGGGCTGAATGATCGAACCACCAGGATGGATGGTGAGATGTATGTATGTGATTGAGATGACAGTCTCGATAACTGCTGAGACCCCAAGACATTCCCCTGCTAAGACCCGGGCTGAAACCTTGCCATCCTGAGATACAGCCTGTGGAATCTTGGTAGCAGGAATATCTTGGTATCGAGGTGCCATCATCTTATCCTTGGCAGGTAGGTTGACCCAGATCTGGAATCCGTGAGACCTACCTCCTGATTCGAGGAATTCAGGATGCGGAAGTTCGGAATGGATGACTCCTCGTCCAGCAGTCATCCATTGAACATCACCTGGTTCTAGGCTGCCTCTGTTTCCGGCGCTGTCCTCATGCTGCATGCGTCCTTCAAGCAGATATGTGACCGTCTCGAAACCGCGGTGCGGGTGGGCAGGAGCACCAATCGCCTCGTTAGGGCCCCATTCCACTGGTCCCATCTCATCGAGCAGAAGGAATGGACTCATCTCTTGGCCCATTGCAGCGGGTCGCCGCACTGGGAATCCTCCTCCCTCGAGAACCCGATGTGTCGGAATGGTCATGCGCAGCTTCCGTTGCTTCATCCCTCGTCACTCTCTCACCTGTCCAAATCATTTTCCATCGTTCTCACCGAACCAAGGATGAGATTCAGATGTCAGGTCATGACCAATGTTGAAGTGACGAGGGATCTCCAATGAAATGTGCGAGGTCTGGCTGATTTACGCTGGTTGAATCGTTTCATCGATGAGACTCCCGGTGACCGTGTCGAGGGGGGTTCTCCCCGTCAGGTCCTTGGAGCCTGCTGGTCAAAGGTCGTCCCAACTGAAGTTCCTGATCCCGAAGTGGTGGCTTGGTCGGAAGAGATGGCACAAGTCCTAGGCCTGGATAGAAAGGAAGCGAATTTCCTAGCGGGCAATGAGAGATGTGCTGGTATGGAACCATATTCTCAGTGCTATGGTGGTCATCAATTCGGGGTCTGGGCACGGCAGCTTGGTGATGGCAGAGCAATCACTCTCGGCGAGGTCGACACTGAGGAGGGGGTCATGGAACTGCAGCTCAAGGGCTCTGGCATCACTCCATATTCACGGACAGCTGATGGTAAAGCAGTTCTTCGTTCATCAATTCGAGAATTCCTTTGTAGTGAAGCGATGTTCCATCTTGGTGTCCCGACCACGCGTGCGTTGTCACTCTGCACGACAGGTGAGGAGATCCTACGCGATATGCTCTATGATGGGAACCCTGGCCATGAGCCTGGGGCCATTGTATGTAGAGTCGCACCGAGTTTCCTGCGCTTCGGGTCCTACCAGATCCATGCCTATCGAGGGGATGGAGAATCTCTGAAGACTCTGGTCCATCACACATTGAGAACTCATTTCTCACATTTGGATTCTGAGGGTGATGAACTCCTTCTGGATTGGCTGAAGGAGGTAGCAGAGATGACTGCGATGATGGTGACTCACTGGATGCGTGTCGGATTCGTTCACGGCGTCATGAACTCTGACAACATGTCCATTCATGGATTGACCATCGATTATGGTCCCTATGGATGGGTTGAGAACTTTGATCTCGATTGGACTCCCAATACTACTGACCTTGCCACAAGACGCTACAGGTTCGGCCAACAACCCTCGATTGCCGGATGGAATCTTGCTCGTTTGTTGGAAACTCTCTCGCCTCTGATGAAGGATACCACTGGGCTACAGGAACTCATAGGGCATTACAATACCATTGTTTCTGAAGCATCACGAAGAATGTGGTGTGAAAAACTCGGAATCGAGGAATTCGATGAAGAGATGGTCGCTGAATTGATTTCCCTCCTTCATATGGCTGAGACAGACATGACCATCTTTTTCCGCCAACTGGCGAAGTTGGTTGAACCGACCATCGATGGGATACTGGATTGCTTCTATGATTCCTCCTTAGTACCGGTCGAAGAATGGGAAGGCTGGCTGGCCAGATCTCTCTCTTCAGCTCTCCCAGATCGAGGGGAAGAGATGAATCGTGTGAATCCGAAATATGTTCTGAGGAATTGGATGGCCCAACTTGCGATTGATCAGGCGGAAGAGGGCGATTTTTCTCTGGTCAGTGAGTTGCACGAACTGCTGAAACGTCCCTATGATGAGCAGCCCGAGATGGAGGCTGACTGGTACCTGAAAAGACCTGAATGGGCCAGACACAGAGTGGGTTGCTCCATGCTATCGTGCTCGAGCTGATCGCCCATTCCCTTTGGTCAATCTTTCCAAGATGTGCCATCCCACCATTGCTCTCGGCCATCACTCAAGTGCCGCCATGACCATCCCTTGTCATCATTCCACTCACTTGTTACGATAATCTCACTCTGTTCGCTAGGTGTGGTTTCAAGGTCTCTTGGATTCGCACTGGTGAATGGGGTTGCCTCCCCATCACCACGTCCGTTTGATTCTCGCCTTCCTGAACGTAAGGTCAGGCCGAGGCCAAGGCCAGCTGACCCGCTGATCAGTACGATGATGCCGTAGGTGAAAAGAGGAGTTTTGTCGTCCTCATCTACCACCGCAGCGGCACCTCTGTCTGCATCATTGATCCCTGTTGAAGTAGATTCATTGAGGCCAGTGCTGTTGCTTCCAATCTGTGTGACATTCTTCTCTTCCTTACTCTGACTGTCGTCCATGTGCTCACTGTTGTTGGACCCCTCTTCACTCTGATTCGCGGTGGTCTCGCTGTTCGTCGCCTGGTTCGTGTCGTTCAGAGGGTTGGCGGTCTCCTCTTCGAGATCTTCATCATCATCATTGCATCCATTCTGATTGCGATCATTCGTTGGTGTTGAGTGCCAGTCGAGTTGGCTGAATGGGCATTGATCCGAATTCACTGGAGAGATGATACAAGTCTGATTCGGGTCAACCTCCTGTTCATCACAGATGCCGTCGTCATCATCATCGACATCCTCGTCTTCATCACGGCATCCGTCGCCGTCACGGTCTTTGACGCGCCCTGAAATCCATTCTTTGCGACCAGTAGGGCAGAAATCATCAGCATCCATGATGTGGTCATTGTCGTCATCATCATCTTCCTCCTCGTCGTGACATCCATCATCGTCCCAATCATTGGTGAACTTGGAATTGAACAGGACTATGCTCTGAGGGCAGGCGTCTTCTTCGTTGGAGATACCATCGTCATCATCATCCCCATCCTCATCATGATTTTTGCACCCATCTCCGTCGTGGTCATTGGTCCGATTCGAGACCCATGAGGTGAGTCCATCCATGCACTGGTCGTTGATGTTACTGATTCCGTCGTCGTCATTGTCTGTATCTTCGCCTTGGCCTTCGGCATCTCCGTCAAGACAACCATCTCCGTCGTGATCTACTTGGGGTGTGGAAGTGACCCCGACCTGGCCCATTGGGCAAGAATCGAAGGATCCATCTGATGGCCAATCAATGATACCGTCATTATCTCGGTCTTGATCTTCCATTGTGAGATCCTGACAACCATCTGAATCATAGTCGGTGATTATGCCATTAGTGGGATCATTATTGGCTCCCCACCCTATGTTACCGTACTTGCACGAATCCAACATGTCGAAGACATCGTCATTGTCGCCATCATTCTCTTCAAGACTGGCATCATGACATCCATCTCGGTCGTGGTCATTCTCAGGGGTTGAATTCCAATTCGCCTTCCATTGGCTGAAACCGGGTTGGAGCATAGGGTCGCGTGGGTCGTCAGCTAAGACATCTGGGTCGCAACTGTCAGAGAGGTCATCAATACCATCACTGTCATCATCTACATCCTCGCCCTGGTCATAGCATCCATCCTCGTCAAAGTCGTTCGATGCTACGGGAGGTCCCCAACCGACGTCACCACGTGGGCAGTCATCATCATCGTCCATCATCCCATCGTTGTCATCGTCGGGGTCGCATGCATCTCCGAACGCATCTTTGTCGTGGTCTGATTGATTGGTATTCTGTGTGTCTCCACAATTGTCATTCTTATCTGCTACTGTGTCGCCATCTCTATCCCTGTCCCATTTCCAAATAAATGCATCATCTGAACCACTACTAATAAGTGAGTTGTTCTCAAAGTTTTGATT
>PVBE011621812.1_pt1 | contig 24362 bp, 10 predicted proteins | sample 1631181 | NCBI WGS metagenome assembly PVBE01 (sample SAMN08397723, study PRJNA350692) | Marine metagenome, whole genome shotgun sequencing project. | isolation source: water | place: Pacific Ocean | collected 2012-04 | reverse complement strand
TACCACAGGAGGAGGGCTGGTCACGGTCTGTCGTGGCTGAGCATGGGCCGTGCGTGGGTGCCTTCTCAACAAGCAGTCTAACACGCCAGCAGCGTTGTGCACCCGAGTGCCTGGCGATTGGCGCCGGCCGGAATTCAGATTCGCGCCTCTTTCGCGTAAATGACGGCGCGATTAGCCGGATTCCGACGCGACGAGATTCGGCGCCGACTAATCACCGGGCCGCTGAGCTCGCACGGCGGCTAGAATCCTCTCCCAGGAAGTGAGGTCGCCGACCCGCCCGACAGTCACGAGATCGCCGACCCGCCCGACAGTCACGAGATCGCCCGCCTGGGCAGCCGCCTCGATGGTCGTTTTCCGCGCAACGATACATTCCAACGTCTCGTTACTAACGCACATTTCCGGTGCACCATCGAATCGGCCTTCCCAAACACGCACTCGACCTGAATCTCTACCATCAAACGTCCAACTGCCTCCCCCCGGTCCGGTAATCGTGAGAACGCACTCGGTCTCGGGCCCGTCTTGCATGATCGTTGTTTGCCCGTTGCAATCCACTCGGATCCACCCGCGATTCGACCGCTGGCTACCCATTTCCGTCGGATCGGCGAACTTGCACTTCACAGCCCATTCCGCCAGTCGGCTGAGGATCTCGTCACAGAGGGTTGGGCAGGGAAGATCCGGCAATGCCGCGATTGTGTTAGAGCAGTCAAAGACAGGATCGTTTCGCCAATAGCTCCGGTAAGTGTGTAGTTGTTCAAGATAAGCCCCCATAATCGGGTCCGACGCTGAAAGGTCGAGAGACGATGGAGCAGGTGTATTCGGCGAACTCTGCGCGGCGCGGCATTCTGTCGTAACCGCGCGGATGACATCCATCATCCGGGCCGAGGCAACAGGTGACGTCGAAGCGAGAGCGTACGTCTGGCTGCGCGCCGGGTATCGCTCGATGATCGAGACAATGGCGCGACTGACCCAATCCACCGGTACAAGGTTCTTTCCTTCGTCGCCTGAAAGCCCCATCAATGCCATGTAATCAGTTTCGAACACCTGTTCATGACTGACTTGAGTCAGCAGCGCGCATACCAGACGCAGTGGTGTGTAGAATCCGTGAAAAGTCGACGAAAATCCTATCAGCGAATCGCCAACTATAATCGAGGGCCGAAAGATGGCAGCGACGTCCAGGCAGGTTGCCCGTCGTATCGACTCCTCAGCTTGCACTTTGCTCCGTTCATAATCATTACCGTATTCCTGGCCTACATCGAGTTCATCTTCGTAGACAGTGCCGTTACGCAGTCCGCAGGTGTAAGCTGTCGAGACGTAGTACAACCTGCGGATGCTCAGATCCTCACAGACATCTAGAACGTGTTGCACACCCTGAACATTACTCCGCCATGGTTCCCCATCGTCTTCATAGAAAGTCAAGCTCGCGGCCGAATGAATCATCGCCTGGCAATTTGCAGCGAGCCACCGCCGATCGGATGATGAAAGTCCGAGCCCTTCCTGCACGATGTCCCCGGTCAGCACGACAGGTCGAGGAAGTGTCCGTTTCCAGGCTGTCTCCCAGTAGCTCAATACAGCATCCACTCGCTCGACCGCCGAAGCGCGCCTACTGGGCCGAACCAGCACCGCAACATTGCCGCCGCGAAGCAGCAAATCTCGCATCAAGTAGCGCCCGAGCAACCCCGTTGCACCAGTCAAAAGAGTGTACATCTTCGCAGTCATCCAAACGGCGTGCCTGAGCCCAATGCATCGTGCAATTGAGCCGTTGACAACAAACAGAAGTCAATCCCTATAGTACTCACAATAGTTAATGCAGGGTATCTGCGTTGACAGGGTGGTTGACTGGGGATATTTGAGGTACTATGGGAGTCTGGAGTGCCCGCGGCAATCTATAGAGGCTCGTCCACCTAGCGGAATTTCATCCAACACCGTCGCGCTCTCAGCAATGGGGCTCAAGTTTACCACTAGGTTGGAGTATGACAGATAACCAAGTTCGTTGGGCACCGCTCGCCATCGTAGGAGCCTCTTGCAGACTGCCGGGTTCTCGCAACCTCAGCGAGTTCTGGGAACTCGTTCGGTCCGGTGGCGACGCCACATGTGAGCTTCCTAATGATGTCCTTGATCGTGAGCTTTATTACGATCCTCAGCCCGTCAAACGAGGCAAGTCCTATTCTTGTGTCGGCGGACTGATTCCGCGTCTTCCGTTCGACAACGAGAAATGCCGTCTCTCGGACGAAGAAATTGCCAAATACGACGTGTCGCATCTCACCATGTGCGAAGTAGCCTCCGAGGCGCTAAGCGACGCCAACTACGACCCGTTCAATCTCCCGCAGCGAAATGCCGGTGTTTATTTTGGACACACGGGCGGGAGTGCAATCGCAGGCGAGTTGATGTACGCGATTGGTATCGAACAGACTGCTCAGTATCTGCATGAAGTCGAAGGTTTGTGCGACCTTCCCGAGGACCAGCGCGACGAGATCATCAACAAAATCGTTGAAGACACGCGTCGGAACTACGATTTTCGGACTGAGAAGCCTCATATCAATCTTGCGCCGGCGGCAGGTTGCGACTTGATCGCACGAGCCTTCGGGCTCAACGGGCCTTCCCTGGTTGTAGACGCAGCCTGCGCATCGTCTCTGCAAGCGCTTGCCATTGGTGCGCGAGCGCTCGTCCACAAAACGATCGACATGGCCATTGTTGGTGGTGCTTCGTGCTGCAAAAGCGATTCCCTCGTGCTGTTTTCGGCAGCCCAGTCCGTGACGTCGGACAAGTCACGGCCATTCGACGAGGCGGCAAGCGGCTTGGTGACGGCCGAGGGTTATGTGACGCTGATCATTAAGCGGCTGGAAGACGCGGTGGCGGCCGGTGACCGCATACGTGGTGTGATCCGCGGCGTGGGCGTGTCGTCCGATGGCAAGGGGAAGAGTCTGTGGGCACCACTCAAGGACGGTCAAAAGCTCGCAATTCGCCGCGCGTATGACGAACAGGTACGTCCAACGGACATTCAGTTTATTGAATCGCACGCGACTTCGACTCAAGTTGGAGACGCAACGGAGCTAGCAGTGCTCGCCGAGGCGTTTCCATCGGAACCGGACAGCGCCCGGAAGATCCCGTTGGGTAGCGTCAAGGCCAACATCGGCCATACATTGGAAACCGCCGGTCTGGCAGGCTTGTTGAAGACGCTTTTGGCCATGGAACATGGCATCATTCCACCGTGCACCAACTTGGAAACGCCGAACTCCGATGTCGCTTGGGACAGGCTGCCATTTTGCCTCCCTAGAACAGCAAGTGTCTGGGATCGAAACGGCGCCCAGACTCGAAAGGCCGCAGTCAACGCATTCGGGATCGGTGGCTTAAATGTGCACATCGTACTGGAAGAGTACTCCGCACAATTGCCCGTGAATCACTATGGGCCTGTGACTGCTGCAAGCAGTCGCAAAGTGTCGTGCGAGCCGATTGCGGTGATCGGAACAGGAACGATATTGCCGGGAGCACGGACGGTCGACGAGTTCAGTCAACTCCTCAAGTCGGGCGACGATCCTAAGACCGAGGTCACGCCCGAACGATGGAATGCAGAACTCTGTTACGATCCGTCGGAGGCGCGCGCCTATCGCAGTTACAGCAAGTTGGGCGGCTTTTGCACGGACTACCAGTACGACTGGCGAAAGCACCGGGTGCCACCTAAACAGATCGCATCAGCAAATCCGTTGCAGTTCATGCTTTTGGATGCCGCCGACCAGGCGCTGGCTCAAGGTGGCTACCTCGATAAGGAGATCGACCGTGGGCGAGTTGGCGTGATTGTAGGTACGAACTTTGGCGGCGATTTTTCCGATGACCTGCAGATGGGGCTCAAGTTGCCCGACTTCCGCAAACGTCTGTCAAAGTTGCTGGCCGAACGAGGCTGGCAAGAGGGACAGATTGACGAGATCTGCAACGGATACGATGAGCTTCTGTTGTCGAGAAAGCCGGCGCTCATTGACGAGACGGGCAGTTTCACGAGCAGTACTCTGGCCTCGCGTATCACGAAGACCTTTGACTTAAAGGGCGGAGCGCTCGCGATGGACGCGGGAGTCGGCACCGGCCTCGCTGCCCTCAGTGCCGCGGTCGACGCCTTGCGCAGCGGCGACTGCGACATGATGATCTGTGCCGCGGGCCAAAGGAACATGGACCTCCAGGCCTTCGAAAGTGCTTCGGGAGCTGGGCTCCTGGCAAGAGGGAAACCGACTCCAGCGTTTGATGAAGACATCGACGGGTATGTGCCGGGAGAGGGATCCGCCGTCGTTCTCCTGAAACGGCTCTCCGATGCGAAACGCGACAACGACAAGGTGTTAGGTGTAATCCACGACGTTGGTGTTGCGGCGGATTGGAAAACGGCAGGCAAAGCGTTTGAGCTCGCGACCCAGAGAGTGCTGGACGGGTCGCGCCTCGCCGGCGATGCCATTAGATCTGTCGAGGCGATTGGAACACTACCGGGCCTTGAGGATGCCGAAGTTCGACCTGTGGCCCGTCTCCTGGCAACGCCAGGACGCGAACACGAGTTGTCATTCAGTTCGATCGTCCCGCAGTTCGGTTTCATGGGTGCCACCCATGCCCTGGCCGCCACGATCAAGGCCTGTTTGGCAATCAGCCATGGCGAGTTACACGTCGCAACTCCGCCGCAACGAATCCGCCGCGGACTCTTCCCACCGGGGTCGACGGCCGGTCAGGAAGCCACAGACCTAGGGGATTCAGATTGCTCATCGATCAGTGTCCTAGCCGGTGGCGACTTCGGCGGTTGTTACCATGCGATCGTTGGCCCTGAACCTAAACCGGCGGAGCCGGTGTTCGCACACCAACCGGCTGCGCCAATCTGCACCACGGCAAAGGTCGCCCGTTTTGGTGCAGCGACATGGGACCAGTTACAGCAGAGCGTTCGATGCCGTTCGTCCGCAGAGGCACTAAGCTCTGAGAGGTCATTTCTACCTCATGATGCGATCCGCTTGGCGATCGTTTGCGAGAGCGAGGCTGAACTGGCGACCATCCAGGCAGATCTTGGCCAAACGACTTTCCCATTAACCGCTCAGCGGCGAAACCGCTGGGGCGCTCGGGGAGTCTTTTTTGGCGAGCCCCGGCCAGGCAAGTCTCTTTGCGCGTTCATCTTTCCTGGTCATTCGTCACAATATGCCGGGATGTTTGCCGATGCCATTTCGGCGTTGCCCGGCGCCGCGCTGGCCCAACGACAGGCCGATGCGGCCCTCAAGTCGCTCGGTTTCCAAACCTACGAGGAACTGGCTGGCAAGCAAGCAACTGGCTTGGGGAGTGACCTCTGGAAGACGCAGGCGGCAATACTTGTGGGCTCTTGGGTCAGCTACCGAACGATCACGTCTTTCGGCCTTCATCCATCCATCACTCTTGGTCACAGTTTCGGCGAATACATGGCACTGGTTGCGGCCGGCGCATGGAGCCTGAACGACGCGATTCGGGCTGCGAGGCTTCGCACCGAAGCGATCGAGTCGGTGCCTGGGCTCGATGGAGTCATGGCCGCAACAGGAGCAGATCAGGGTACGTTGCGTGACGTACTGAGCAGCATCGACGGTGTGTATGTCGCAAACTACAACAGCTCACAGCAAACCGTTATTTCAGGACACCGGCAGTCGGTGCTTGCGGCGATTCAACAATTGAAGGCGCGCCGAGCCTCGGCAGTTCTGATCACCATGTCAGCACCGTTTCACAGCCCCATCTTAAAGCCCGCGGCGGAATTCCTGGCGCAGCGGCTGATGGAGTTGCCTGTCCGCAAAGCAGAGATGCCTGTCGTGAGTACGGCTGGCCTGGGGGAGATGCGGGATGCAGAGCAGATTATCGACAGTCTTTCGCGGCAGTTGGTTACTCCCGTCGACTTTCCCAAGATGCTGGATCAGTTGTTGGATTCGCGCCCGGCATTGGTCGTCGAAGCCGGTCCCAAACAAGTACTCACTCGGCTCTGCGAGGCAAACCATCCGCAGAGCGATGTCCTCTTCATGGCGAGCGACAATCCGAAACGCAAAGGAGATTTGAGCTTCCTCGATGTGGTTGCCCAAGCGGACTGTTTGGGATGTCTCGATCGCCCAGCACCAGCAACGCTATCGCCTGCCGGAAGCCGACCATCGAAGCACGCCCCTCGAATCGTCGTATTTGACGCAACGCAGCCACGGCGCGAGCGAATGCGTTCACAGTCTGGGCAAGTTGCCCATCCTCAGACAGCTCAGCCCAGCCAGCGCAATCGCCCCGACGGCAGCGGAAGTGGAAACAGCCGTGAGGGTGGGAACGGTCATCAGCAGAAAGATCGCGTACCGACCGTCGCGGCGACGACAACCGCCAAAATCACTCTACCAAAGCCCGGGTTTGTATCGGCTGAACCCACCGTCGAGATGGGCGACCGAACAAACGATCGGCCCGATTCGGAAAAGTCACCGCCAACGGCCGAAGAACAGTCAGTCGATGTGGAAGAAATTCGTCAGATTCTGGTTGATTTTGTTGTCGAGCATACTGGATACCCAGATGACATGATCGAGATGGACGCCGATCTGGAAGCCGATCTGGGTATCGACAGTATCAAGAAGGCACAACTCTTTGGAGAGGTTGGATCCCAGTTTTCCATCGCTCCGCGTGACGATCTGAGTTTGGACGACTTTCCCACACTACAGCACGTGATTGACTTCCTGGTCGCCGAGTTGGATTCAGAGGCTCAGCAAGCGAACGTCTCTACCGAAGAAACACCCGGTGCCCCCACTCCCGAACCAACCAGCTGGACGCAGCCGGACAAAGTCGAATCACGGCTGACTCATCCAGAATTCGAGCGGTCCATAGAATCACCCGACAACAGAAGTGGAAACGGCTATGAGGGTGGAAATGGTCATCACCACAATGATCGGGTACCGGCCGTCGCGGCGACGGCAGCCGCCAAAATCACTCAACCAAAGCCCGAGTTTGCATCGGCTGAAACCGCCGTCACGACTGGTGACCGAATAAACGATCGGCCCGAATCCGAGAAGTCAGTGCTACCGGCCGAACAGCGGTCGGTCGATGTGGAAGAAATCCGTCAGGTTCTGGTTGATTTTGTTATCGAGCAGACAGGATATCCAGATGACATGATCGAGATGGACGTCGACCTGGAAGCCGATCTTGGTATCGACAGCATCAAGAAGGCGCAACTTTTTGGAGAGGTCGGATCCCGATTTGCCATCGCCCCGCGTGACGATCTGAGTTTGGACGACTTCCCGACACTGCAGCACGTGATTGACTTCCTGGTCACCGAGTTAGGTTCAGGGGCCCAGCAAGCGAACGTCACTACCGAAGAAATACCCAGTGCTCCCGTTTCCGAACCAACGAGCCGGACGCAGTCGGGCAAAGTCGAATCACAGCTGACACATCCGGAGTTCTTACGAGTTATCGAATTACCTGGTAACGGCACTGATCGCGGTAATCAGTACGGAGAGGTCTTCCAACGCGAGATTCAACAAAACGTCGCGCGGCTCGCTGGCGAGGCGCCGGGCGTGCGGACGGCGAGAGCGGACTGGTCCGGCGAGTTTCAAGATGAGTTGTCTGGAATGGCCGCCGCCGCACTCGTCAATGACGAGGCCATCTTTGCCTGGAATGCTGTTGACAGCTCTCCGTCCTTGCGCGTTGGGTTCTCGGAATCAACCGCGCCGTGCGAAATCCCTGACGGCGTCGCTGCGACGGTGCAAGTTCGGCGTGCCGACTCAGAGTTAGGGTACCTTACGTTCGGTCACGCCGGACAGCTGGCCGTGCCATTTGGAATCAATAGTGCCCGCCTCGCTGTGAGCAGTGTGCCCGCGAGCGACAAACCACCAGGCTCAGATGTCGCCACGATTACTCAGAGGCTTCACCATCTGCTGGCTCGTTGCTCAAGTGTGGATGAAGCACAACGTATGTTACAGACACTACGCTTGAACTCTGCTTGGATGATTGGGTTCAGCGATCTCAGTTCCCCGGCTGCGAAGTTTATGCTCGTCTCTGGTGTGGGAACGATCGACAGCTGTGAAGGCAACACGACTCAACATGAATTCCACAAGGCTTGCGCCGGCGGACCGAGTGATCTTCGGGTCTTTGATCGACAATCGAAGGCCGTGGAACTGTTTTCACTCGATAAGTTGTTGCCCCGAACCACACCAAAGTCGGCGAGCCCGATTCTATCCATTGAACAACAGTCTTTTAAGCGACACGTGCTGCGGATGGTTCCGGCTGTTGTGACCGCTGCTCAGAGTTTGGCCATTCCTGCCGGCGAGGAGGTAACGGTCGTTGGCGATGGGCCCGTCGCTCGTGAGCTGCACGCGCAACTGTCGTCGGTAGGATGTCGTGTCGAGCTGGTCTCATACTCGGCCTGGCAGGTTGGCTTCCGCGATCACTTAGACCGCCAGCGTCCACGACATGTCATCGTGGCCACGCCGACGGACACGAAGTTGGATAGCTTTCAGCCTAGCCGACAGTTCACAGCGTTTCTAGCGAGCTGTCAGCATTGGATCGCCCTGCTCGAGCAAACGGGGACACTGGAAGGTGCAACCCTTGCCGCAGCGACACAGATGGGTGGCGACTTTTGCTTCAGTTCGCGCGGACGAGGGTTTGCGGGCGGTGCGCTGACGGGGCTTTTCAAGGGCATTCGCCGCGAGTACCCATCCTTGCGGATCAAAGTGGTTGACTTTGCCGCCAGTGAGGCACCGGCCGCGGCCGCGGCCAGTCTGCTGAACGAACTTCGGAGTGATTGCACGCAACTGGAGGTTGGCTACGGCGGCGGCGAACGGTTTGTTGTCCGCGCAGTTCCGATTCAGAGCCAACAGGCCAACACGGGTCCCACGGCCGGAGAAGTATGGGTCATAACGGGCGGCGGACGCGGTGTCACTGCGGCGGTTGCCAAAGAAATTGGCCACGCTTACGGTCTGAGCCTGCATCTGCTTGGTACCACCCCAACCCCCGACTCCCAGGCGGTTTGGCGAGGACTGGATGACCAGAGACTAAAAGACTTGCGCCGGCAATTGGCGCTGCAAGCGCGCGAGCAAGGCAAGACGCCAGACCAGCTGTGGCGACCGATGGAAAAATCGATCGAGTTGGACCGCAATCTGCAATCGTTCAAGCAAGCTGGCGTTCGAGCAGAGTATCACCAGTGTGACATCACGGATCGAGAAAGTCTCCGTACGGTGTTGGAGTCGATTCGCCATGGTGATGGATCGATCCATGGGATCATCCACGGAGCGGGCGTCGAAGCGGCGTGCCGCTTCAGTCGCAAACAACCGGAGATGGTGCAGGCAACGATTGCGTCCAAGTGCGATGGCGCATCAAATCTCATCGCGCTTACACGGCAAGATCCATTAAAGTACTTTGTCGGATTCGGTTCGACCAGTGGCCGCTTTGGCGGCCTCGGGCAAGCCGACTATTCACTCGCCTCGGATCTGCTGGCGAAGATGATTGGTCGATTGGCCGAAGAACGACCTGATTGCAAAGCCGTCTGTTTCCATTGGCCGGCATGGGACGAAGTCGGGATGGCAGCGAGACCAGAAAGCCGCATGGCATTGGAACGTGGCGGCCTGTCGTTCATGTCGCCGCAAGAAGGAGTCTCGCACTTTGTCGCCGAGCTCACTTCTGAAGGGAACGATCACGCGATACTCATCCTGAACAACGCCGGGATGTTGGATACTGATGGCACCATGAGCCGTCAGGAAGTACCCATCGATCCAGAGAAGTTCCGTCAAGTTGGTATCGCGCCGGCTCCCGCTGCATCTACTCCTACCACACCAGTTCCTCTCGCCTCGATGTCGCCCGTGGTTTGGGATACCGCGCGATTGGTTCAAGATCTACGTCCCGGTTCAACGCCCGACCAAGTATATGCCGACTTCGTTTTGGATCCTTCCGTCGATCCCTTCCTGATCCACCACTCACTTCGCGGGAAACCGATATTGCCGGGTGTGATTACGATGCAGGCATTTGCTGAAGCAGCGCAGTTGCTTCGGCCGAACGTACAATTCATCGGGCTTTCGAATATGTCGCTAGGTCGCGGACTGTCAGTCGAACTCGGCCAGACATTGGCCGCGGCCCTTCGCATGAAGAGTACTTCAGATGGAGTTCACTGCGAACTGCTTGCGCCGTTCTCTAATTCTCGCGGCGCAGTCGTGGACCCTGCTCGCGTCTATGCGTCGGCAATCGTTGAATTCGGCTCACCCTCGACTCTCCCAACTCCTCTCTCTCGCGATCCGTTGTTCGGCTGGAACCAGTTTCACTATCCGCCCACCTCTCCAATCAAGCACGGTCCTCTTTTGAGGACATTCAAATCCCTTGCATTTCAGCACGGGGCGGGCCTTGCATTGATCGAAGGTCGTCTTCCGAGTGCGTTGCTTGGGACTCGCACCCTAAAAGGCATCGCACTCCCTTGCGCCGAGTTGGACGGATGTTTCGTAGCATGTGGGTTCTTTGTCTTTGCCATGGTTGATCAAACCGTCAACCTGCCTCATACGATCAAGAAGCTCAGGTTGTTTCGCAATGCGGAAGCGTCAGAGGAATGCAAACTGAGCTTTGCGTATCTAGGACGATCCGAGCTAGGACATCGATTCGACTTTGTGCTCACCGGTGAATCAGGAGACATACTCCTCGAAGTGAATGGCTACGAAACTGTAGCCATCAAGGAGTGATTGGAAAGTGATTTGGCAGGAACGAACCGGTCGCATCGAACAAGTTCCGTGGCAGGCCGATTGGTTGTCGGCGGGCGAGCAAGATGTGATTCGCTCTACCCGCAGCCACCGAGGCAGGTTCGCCGCCCGGCTGCTAGCCAAGCAGTTACTCGCCGAACACTACAGATCCGTCGACCACTACAACCAGATCCACATCGAATCCCGAGACGGTCGCGACCGTTCGACTCGCCCACAGGCTTACATCAGCGGGCGATTGATTCCCTGGAACATCTCGCTGTCTCACTCAGAGCGAATTGTCTCAGCGGCCATTCTCCCCACTTGCAATGGGCGCATCGGGCTCGATCTGGTTGACCCGGCGGCATTGTCCGTACGTCCGTTGAAGTACTGGCTCACCTTCGCCGAAGCCGAGCGGGCAATGGATCAGCTATCGATGGGAATCATCTGGTCGCTAAAAGAGGCGATCTATAAAGCATCCAACGAAGGGACTCCTTTTTTTCCACGCCATGTTGACACGGCAACCTATCTCTCCAGCACCGCGTGGTCCTGCATTGATCGTGATGTACGAATTCAAGGGAGAGCAACCCGATCGATAAGCAATGGCTGGGAGCTGTCGTTGAACGTCGTCGATGGAACTATTAGGACTCTCGTGTGGTGTCGGCCTGAAAGCCTGCGATACAAGGATTCACAGTCATGATCGATTTGACCGGCCAAGTTGCACTCATCACGGGATCTTCGCGTGGTATTGGGCGCGCGTGCGCGTTAAGACTGGCCGAGGCCGGATCAGACATCGTTCTCAACTATGTCTCGAATGAACAGGCCGCGATGTCGACAGCCGAGGAGATCCGGCAACGCGGTCGTTCAGTGGCCGTGATTCGAGCGGACGTCAGCCAACGCGATGACGTCGAATCGATTATCGAATTCGTGAAGCTGGAGTTTGGGGGTTTGGACATCTTGGTCAGCAATGCCGCGACGGGCGGTTTCAGACCTTTGATGGCAACGACGGACCGAAACTTTGAAGCTGCGATGAACATCAACGTGCGCCCCGTCATCTACCTCGTACAATCGGCTCTTCCATTGCTGGAGCAAGCCGAAGGTCGCTCAAAAGTAATCGCCATCTCCAGCCATGGCTCGTTCATGGCGCTACCGATGTATGGCACGATTGGCAGCTCGAAGGCCGCCCTCGAGGCACTGATGCGTCATTTGGCGTTAGAGTGCGGAGGCCGCAACGTCAACTTTAATATCGTTCGTGCTGGTCTTGTCGAGACCGACTCGACACGTCGCCTACCGGGCGCAGACCTGATGTTCCGTGGAAGAGTTCACAAGAGTATGACCGGTGAACGACTGCTGACGGTCGAAGACATCGCCGATACGGTCCTGTATCTCGCCAGTCCGCTCAGCGATCTCGTCCAAGGCGAGACGGTGACGGTGGACGGAGGCGCGGCCATCCACATCTGACGTGATCACTCGCGGTCATCGAAATGTGAAACGTCGAACGGCAACCAGCCCAGAAAGAGCGATCACTTGCAACCCCCATCCATCCACGAGCGTTCGCCTGCCGAAGTGGCCGCAGGAGGATCAGTAGGTGATGAGTTGAGTACAACGACGGGCACACTGTCCGGGGCAAAGTATCCATCCCCGCTGACTCCGACGCCGTTCGAGCGTTACATGTTGGTTGAAGACCGGCCTGCCTATTCGATGTCCTTCGTCATTGTCGCCGAACTGGACGGGAGGGCGGACGAAACGGCGATGCGGCAGGCAATTCGGTGTGCATTACAAAGACATCCTATGTTGACGGCACGGCTGGTTCGACGAAGAGGTCGGACAAACTGGGTTGGCTCGACAACCGAACCGACGATCGTATGGCATGATTCTGCGACGGGCTCAGCGCCAGCGACTCGGCCCAATCCATCGCGCGGTAGCGGTGTACTATTCCACGTCCTTCGCGACGACGAACAGACATCTCTCCACTTCTACTTTCATCACGCTGTCACCGACGGAATCGGGGCCGGTCAGTTTATCGGCGATGTCCTCGCCCTGTACGGACAACAGACCGCGACGATAGAAGATCGCCCCCGCTTGTTACCGCTGGATATGGAACATCTCAAGCAGCGGCATCGGTTCGATATACGGATTCCCTATCCGGTATCACGTTTCGTTGCCTGGCGCTCGATGCTGACTGAATCGTGGAAAGTAATCAGGCGTCGGCCGTGCGTTTTGCGCGCTCCGAAAGATCCCCCGATCTCTGCGTTGGGAGACAAGTCTGCGGACCCGAAGTTGATTCTTGATCGTGACGCCTTGGGTAACTATGCCGACGTCGCCGCCGCCAATGACGTCACGGTGAACGATCTGTTGCTGCGAGACGTGTTCCTCACGATGCGCCGTTGGAACGCGTCGCTGGGGGCCTCAAGCGGCCGAGAATGGCTGCGTGCAACGGTACCGACCAACCTGCGATGTAGGAAAGCCCTGCGCATGCCGGCCGCAAACATGATTGGTTATGCCTTTCTCACACACCAGGCTGCCGAGTGCGATGATCCGCCAGTATTGCTATCTTCCCTGACACACGAAATGAAGGCTGTAACGCGATGGGGCCTCGGCGCATTTTTTGTACGTGCGATCGATTGCGCGGATCGAATTCCGGGCCTGCTTTGGGCTTGCTCGCGAATGAGCAGACGCTTCTCGACACTGGTCTTCTCGAACGGTGGGGAGATCGTACGCCGATCCCGAGCTCGCTTTCCCACCGAGAATGGAAGAGTCGTCGCCGGAAATCTGGTTTTGCGAAATGTGTACGGCGCACCACCAGTACGTCCCGGCACTCGACTCGCAATCGGAGTCATAGAATACGATCAACAGATGACGTTCGTAGCGCGGTACGATCGCAAGCATTTTACCGGTGCCTCGGCGGTGGACTTTCTGAATATGTTCGGTGAGCAATTATTTCACACCACAGCAGCGCGAAATAATGCCCCTCCGCGGGTGGACTAGAAAGCTTGTATCAGGTTTTTCTTTTCGGAATATCCATCGACTGAGTAACGATGCTCGCGTTCTTTGACCAACTCTTGAAGCGGAAATTGCTACTCAGCGTGTTGCTGGTTTGCATCCTTCCGTTCTCGTTGCTGGCGGCGATCAGTGCATTTCGTGGTCTCTCGAACAACGTGCACGACTGGTTACCGAGCGACTTTGAATCGAAACGAGAGCTGGAGAGCTTCGTTGGGATGTTCACCAGCGCCGAACTGTTGATGGTCAGTTGGCCCGGTTGCACGTTGGATGACGTTCGTATCGGCCGGTTCAAAGAGGCCATGTTGAAGCCGTCCGCAAACGGGCAGGTCTTCTTTCGCGAGATCATTACCGGACCGGAGATCCGGGATTACTTCGAGGTCGACCCTGGCATGATGTCTGAGGAGGAAAGTCGGAAGCGCATGGCCGGCTGGATTGTCTCGCGAACCTCCGAACAGACAGGTCTTCTGACCATCGTGTCAGGCGCCGGCGCAGCAGACAGGCACGCAGCCCTCCGGCACATCTATTCGGCCGCAGACCTGGTAGAGGATCTCTCGCAGGAAGAACTAAGGGTCGCGGGGCCTACCATCGAAGGCGTTGCTATCGACCGGGTGAGTCAGGAAAACCTCGTCGAGTTGAACGTAGCATCGTTTGCTATTTGCTTGATGTTGATGCTCGTCTGTTTTCGCAATCTGCGGGTCGCACTTCTTATTCTCCTGATCGCGCTCTTCAACCAACAATTATCTTTGGCGATCATTCACTACGCGGGAAGTCATCTCGATTCCGTACTGCTGCTAACGGCAAACCTGACTTTTGTGCTTTCCGTATCCGTCGGCATCCACTACTTCAACTACTACCGAGACGCACTTCATGTGTGTCCGCCGGAGAAAGCACCGGCGCATGCGTGCGTCGCTGCCTTCGTGCCGACTTCGTTGGCAACGATCACGACTTCATTGGGGTTGGTTTCGCTTACTGCCAGTGAAGTGCGCCCACTCATGCGGTTTGGCGGTTTCTCGGCGATGGCAGTTCTGATCGCAGCCGTGACGACGATCGTCTACATCGCCGTCCACTTTGCGATTTGGCCACTTCGACGGGCAGGCAGACAAGGTGGTGGCGGCGCGTCAGGCCACACACTGGACGTTTGGGCGAACGGCGTCCGCGCGCTGAGGTGGCCCCTGATTCTATTCGCCGTTTTCAGTCTTGCGATAGGATTCGTTGGCGCGCGGCGGCTTCGTACTGCAGTCGGGTTGAAGCAGTTGGTGACTGCGGAAACACGAATCGTGAGAGACTATTACTGGCTGGAAGCGGAACTGGGGCCATTGATCCCGGTGGAAATCTTGCTGGCCATGCCAACGAGCAGCGATGATCGCGAGATGCTCACGCAGTTCCGGCAAGTCGCCGCAGTACACAAGGCACTGGAAGCCGTTGACAGCACAAACACGGTGATCAGTACGGCGACCTTCGCTCCCACCCCTCCCGCTGAGTCGGGCGGCATTCGCCAGATCACCGCCGTCGCACGATTTCGCAGAGAGTTGTTTCAGAACCGGGATCAGCTGTCCAGCTTGGGATATCTCCACAATGTAGACGGAGTGACGTACTGGCGATTGACGGTGCGAGTTCCGGCCATGAGTGATGTCGATTACGGTCAGCTACTAGCTCGGTTCCGCAACACTGTCGAACAAGCCGCTTCCACAGTCAAGCCACAGGAAGTGCTCATCACAGGAGGAGTGCCGCTGATCTACCAAGTGCAACAACAGTTGTTAAATGACTTGATTGTCAGTTTTCTGCTCGCATTTGGGCTTGTTTGTGTGGCCTTGATGATCGTCCTTCGGAGTGTCGTCTGCGGACTGGTCTGCATGATTCCCAATCTGTTCCCTTGTGCCGTTGTGTTCGGCATTCTGGGATGGCTGGATGTTCGCATCGAAGTCGGCACTGTACTCACGGCCAGCGCGGCCCTCGGCATTGCCGTTGACGACACGTTGCATTTTATTACCTGGTTTCGCCGCCACGTTGCGGAAGGGAAAACGCAGTCAGAGTCCGTTGCTTATGCCTACCGGCGTTGCGGTGCTGCAATGATTCAAACGACACTGGTGTGCACGTTCGGTCTGATCGTATTCGCATACAGCTCGTTCGCACCCATGCAGCGGTTCGCCTGGTGCATGTTTGCGTTGCTGACGATGGCGTTGCTCGCCGATTTGGTGATTCTGCCGGCACTCTTGTTGAGCGCCCTGGGACGTTCGTTTATTCCAAAACCGGTCAGACATCCATTGTCATTGGGCGAACTTGCCTGGCGTGTTGCCGGTCCTCGCAACGCGATGATCAACTTCATGATCAACGCCTCTATCGCCGTGTTAGTCTATTGGAGTGTCGAACGCGTTCCATTGGCAGGTCATCTTTCGCTGCTAACAATTTGCGGGCCAATGAGCTTTCTGGTGCCGACGATCACGACATTCTTCGGATACTCAAACGGTGTTGGCGCCCGCAAGAGTGGCCTTCTGCCTCCGGCGTGGCCGGCCGACATAGGTTGGAAAATTTCCGCCGTCGCCTGGGGAGTTTCCTGTGGCCTGTTGTCATGTGCCAGTTGCGTCCTCGTATTGCTGGCACTAGGACGAGCCTGGCCTGAGTTTACGTTATCAACGTGGGAAGCGGTCGTCGCGGTGGGGCTTCTGTCAGCAGCCATGGGGTATGTATTTCACTCGATTGCCGTGTCGCGGACGCACAAACTCGGAATGTTGGGAGACTGACGCGCAGTTACCTTCTCCTGGACACAGGACATTTCCCTCTGTACTCGAATATAATGAGTGTGAGATCCGAACTGCTCGACCTGCAGTGAGATCGCATTTCATTGGAGTCCAACTTTGAACCTCATATTGCTACACGCATTGCTGGTCTTGACACACAGCCAAGCCCAAGGGTCCGTGCTCGACTGGCTACCGGCAAATACGCAAACGGTCGTTATGGTCGATAACTTCCCACAGGCCGTGGAACTGTATCAATCGGCGGAGCATCAGGAATCCGGTAGCTCGTTTCAGGAACGATTTGCCATGGAGCCGGACGAGGTTGCTGATCTGATCGTTGGGGAGTTTCTCCGTGCTGAGTTGATTGAGACCGATGGCACCATCAACGAAGTCGCCATCGCCGAAGTTGGTGCCGGCATCGATGATGCGATTGAGAAGATTCACGAACGGCTCGAACAGCACGGGGCTCAAGTCACAGTCGAGTTATTCGGCGCCCATGAAGGTCGTGTCATAACGCGAAAGGGCGAAGACGGGACTGGGAATATCAGTGTTCACTTGATTCACGAGGGACGCATGCTGCTGGCCGACAGTGCTGCCGCGGCCAACGCGATAATCACACACTTGGACGCGTCTGACAGAAGTGGCCTCGCCCAACAAAGGGGCTTTGCTGAGGTGTGGAAACAGTTTTCGCCGCAGCTTGTGGGTGACTCTCTCGCGATCGCTTGGTATGCCGACCCCTGGTTGAAAGTCCGCAGTCGTCAGCACGAGGCCGAGAAACGCGAAGCCAGTCGCCAAGAATATCTGTTTGCCGAACGCCACGGCATGACCGGCATTGTTGGACTGGGCGGAAGCGTTGTGTTTGGCGAAAGCGGAGCAGAAACTGTTCAAGCACTCGCGTATGCCCCCAAGGCTCTGGCCAGCTCCTTGCAGATGGCGACGCATCTGACGGGGACAAATGACCTGACGCTCCCCGTTTGGATCTCGGAGGCGGTCGCGGAGGTCGTCGTGCTTCATGGGAACGTTGACAAAGCATTAGAGCATTCGGGACTACTGTTCGACGATGGATTCGCCGACGGGCTCGAAGGAACTTATGACGAAGTGCTTCTGGATTTGAAGGATCTCCTCGACTTGGACATCAAAAAAGAACTGTATCCACTTCTTGGCCCGCGACTCTATTTGCTCCACGGCGCTGTGGAGAATCGCCAATGGCAACCGCTGCTCGCAGCTTTTGAGGTGCAGAATGCCGAACGAGCTTCGCAAATCCTCCGCATTCTTATCGCAGACGATCCGGAGGCGACCGAGGTTGTGTTGGCCGAGGAGTCAGATCGTGTGTGGCACGTCCCCGGTAAACATGGAGGTCGTGATTTTGTCTTAGGTATGTTGAAAGGTGTTGCTGTCTATGCAAACGACCTCGAGTTTGCCAAGGCAGCCATGCGTTTTGACGAATCTGCAGCCCTTCTACCAGCCGATCAGCTGGTGGCCTCTCGCTATCGTGCGGTGGAAGGAGTCAACGCACGACCGAGCATTCTGATCGTAAGAAAACCGAGTTCTGAAGACCAAACGTTCTCGGTCCATCCGTTGGATCTCATCTTCCAAGGGGCTCGGTTTTTCACGGCTCACGAAGGCCAAGCGGTGAAATCGATGCAATGGCTTCCGCGCCGGTTGACACTGCTGTTAGCACGACATGGGGTCGTCGTGGGATTCGACGAGAAGGACGGCTGGAGATTTGTTGCTGGCACCGCTGGTCAGACGGAGGAGCACCAAGATGCTCCCTAAAAACCGCCTCTGGCGAGTTGAGCTGCTATGTCTCGCCGCTCAAGTTTCATTCGCCTCTTATGCGATTGCGGAACTGAGTGGTCTCGGCGCTATGATCGACGATCCACGTACACGGTTCCGTGCCGTCACAGCGGACGATGTTGCTCGTGCCAAGGCGACGGTCCGGGATCTCCTGATCGAAATAAACGGCGTGGTTGGGGATGGGCAAGACTGGCGAGTCTACCTGTTGTGGGACAAGCAGCTTCAGCAGTTCCATAGCAATGAAGTCGGTACCGTCGATCTTTGGCACCTCGTTCATACCCGCGTGGCTCGCGATACGGTCCTGTTTGAAATGGACTTGTTCCAGCGGTACCGAAGTGCTTTACAAAGCTTGATCCACCACATCGAGGCGTACGATAATCCTGATCTGAAAGGTGAATATCAGGCCGTGTTGACCGAACTAACAAAGCTGCTTTCGCGTTCTGACGGACGCTTGCAGGTCGCGGATGCAGCTCGCTTATCGGAGTTGCTGACGAAGTTGGATCGCCAGCAGCAAGTTCCAGAGTTGATCGAAGCAATCCGACAACGCGCCAGGCAGCCGAATCTCGTCATTGAGATTCCTGCCAAAGTACTGGCAAGCGATCAACACTTCAAAGAAGACTACACGTTTCGGCACTTCGTCCGCGGTTCACAGGTTGAAAGTAGTGGAACTCTGGAAGCCGATCAATCTTTCGCTCTTGATTCGAACGAGAATGCGATCGTGGTTAAAGCAGATGTGGCCGGTCGCAGCGATTCAAAGTCACGTGGATTTGGAAGAGGTGTCACCGTTCGGTCATCGGGTTCGCTGGAATTCAAATCGACCTCGAACGTGTCCGTCAATATTGAAGGAGTGCAGGCGAGCAGTTTCGATACGACCGGGACGTTAGCCACGGAAATCCTAGGGGTTTCGGTAAGGTACAGGGGGCGAGCCGCGACGACTGCAAGACAGACCGTTTTCGACCGCCAAGAGGCCGATCGGCAAGCAGCACAAAGCGGAGCACTTGCTGAGCTCGATTCGACTTTCGACGCACGGATTGACAACCTGATCGCCCCCATACAGGCAGCATATCGGAAGAATATGTATCTACCCCTAATCCGACATGACAGGCTGCCGAGAAAATCGAAGTTTGTGAGCGTCGCGGACGTGGCAACCATGCAATTCTGGTTCGCCGACGAAGCGCAGCTGACCGCCCCCAACGATCCACATTGGTCAGAAAAAGCAGAAGAGCAAATACGTATCGCGATTCATGAGTCGGCCGTGAATAACACTTCAGCACTCCTTGAAGGACGTGTCAGGTCGCTTGTGAGCATTCTCAACGGCAGATTTTTTGAGTACATCGCCGAAACGGCATATCCATCCGAACGGATTGATATTCGTTTTCACGATGAGGTCGCAGTACGGGGAATTCTACGTGACGGAACTCTCGAGATCCGACTGGTGGGAACGGCATATATCATTGACGGCAGCACGTACCCGGGTATGGAGATCACCTTGCGTTACCGCCTTGAAAACGAATCCTCGACGGTCTTGCATTTATCGGAGCCTCCCCAAGTTGTGCCACATGTTCCCACGGGCGTAGAACGTCCACGATTTGGTTTGCGCGGCGTTGCATTGCGACGGATCTTATCAAACCTGCTCGAGGAAAACGCGTTTGACAAGTTGGATCTCACCGAAATCGTACTGCCCCGGCCATTCGATCAACTCGGCAAGCTCCAGACGCGACGGATCGCTATCGAAGATGGGTGGTTCGTTGTTGAAGCTCTACCGCTCGCGACAGGAGCCACGCCATGAACGGCAACAGAAACCAAGGAAGAAAGCGATAGTCGGACTGATGAGCCTGCAACAAGTGTCGAGAACTTGCCTTCGAGCAAAGGCCATGGAAATGAGGAGGCTGTGCCTTGAATCTGATTGATCTGTGTTGTGGATACTGTTTGATCTCTGTTTGGGATGCCTTATGAAAAATACGAGAAGCTCGACGTTGGGACGGATTATGTTGCGATGCGCGACAGTTACATTGCGATGTGCAACGGATTGAACTAACCTAATTGAATGGTGATTGGCCTAGTGCTCTGTCAAGACTAAGAATCACTGACTACCGGCAGAGCCGGTAGTATGAGGAAGGCCCCTAAAAGGGGCCGACGACGGTAACTCGCACCTCTCCCTTCCCGCTTCCAACGCGGCGATCTTCCTTATCTTCTTATTGTGTTATTGTGCGACTGGTTCTAGTTGGAAATTGCGAGTAAACGCGAGTTTAACCAATGCCATTTGAGTGTATGCGATTACGTGAGAAGTGTGTTGTGGTTACAGGCGGGGCCAGCGGAATCGGGGAGGCAACCGTCTACCGACTGCTCCAGGAGGGTGCGTCGGTGGTGGTCGCTGACGTTCGACGCAATGCCGCCGAACAGCTCGCGGCAAATGTTGCAGAGATGGGATGCACAGATCGATTTGGCTTTGTCCTCTGCGACATCTCCCAAGAGTCGGATATTCAGCGACTACTCCGCTATGCGACGCGACGGTTTGGCCGCCTGGATTGCATGATCAATAACGCGGGAACTGGTGGTGCCTTTCAGTCGCTGATTGACACGACGGTGGAAGATTGGGATAGCACGCATCAAGTCAACCTTCGTGGTACGTTTCTGGGAATAAAACACGCAGCGCAGATTATGATCGACCAGGGTGGCGGTGGATCGATTATCAATGTGGCGTCGCTAGCAGCCAAGTTTGGAGGGACTGCGGGCAGCGCGTATTCAGCCTCCAAAGCCGGTGTCCTTTCCCTGTCACAAACGGCAGCGGTGCAACTGGGCAAGCATAATATTCGTGTCAACACGGTCATTCCAGGTGCGATCGTGACCCCCTTGCTCCATCGCAATATTGACCCCGAAGGGTTCAAGGAAAGCGCAGGGGAAATGCAACCGCTACCGCTCGTTGGTGTCCCCGAACATGTGGCCCCCGCATTTGCGTTCTTGGCCAGCGACGATTCCCGATTCGTCAGCGGCACAACCCTCGTTGTCGACGGCGGTGGTTCCGCAATGGGACAGAACCTCTATTCCGGAACGCATCCGTTTGGAAACGCCATCATGAACCGCGCGCAATTGGCTGGGGTTGGCAGTTTTGATCACGGGGAGCGAGTCGATGACAATGATACGGAGTTCGTACCGCGTCTGGATCAGTTGGCCGAGGCTGACCGCAAAAGTGATACCCCCCGAATCGTACTGATCACGGGCGTTAGCCAAGGACTCGGATACGAGATGTGTCGCGAGTTTCGAAGGCGCGGGCACACGGTGGTCGGCTGCTCGAGAAACCGCGAAACGCTCGAACAATTGCAGGCGGAGTTTGGCAGTCCGCACCATTTCCATCCCGTGGATGTGGCGGCCGAGACGCAGGTCAAGAACTGGGCACAGATTGTAACGGGCGAGGTCGGAGTGCCTGATCTATTGCTCAATAACGCCGCCATTACGACTCAAGCGAAACCAACTTGGCATTGTTCGGATGAGGACTTCGCCCGAGTCCTGGAGGTGAATGTCCGCGGCACTGCGAGCGTGCTACGGCACTTTACCCTCCCCATGATGAGACAGAAGCGCGGAGTCATCGTGAATTTCAGTTCGGGATGGGGGCGAGAGGCTGCCGCCAGGGTCGCTCCTTATTGTGCTTCCAAGTGGGCCGTCGAAGGCCTTACGAAAGCCTTGTCCTGTGAAGTTCCTCCGACGATGGCGGTCGTTTCCTTGCACCCAGGAATCGTTCAAACCGACACGTTGCGCAAGTCGTTTGGCGAGTCTGCGGTCCTCTATCCGACTCCGGCCGAGTGGGCGCGCGTCGCCGTGCCGTACCTACTTGACATCGGTCCCCCTGATAACGGACGGCAGCTCTCTGTTCCTGGAATGACTACGTTTCGCGGAATGGGCAAGTTAGCGCCCAGTATAAAAGACGTCGCCAAAGCAACGCCAGATGCCGCTCGCAGGCAAGAGTAGTGTCACTGCAACGAACGACCAGCGAAACATCCTGTGATTTAACCGCCGGTTTTGACCGCCTGAACGATGATCGCATCGACGATCTTGGTCTTGTGACACTGCTGGATTCGGAACCCAGAAGCACCCAGAAGCCGCTTCCACGCGTCCATGGTCCGAAGCGACCCGCTGAGCCAGAACATCTGCTCCAGATCAAGGAGTTTCACGATTCTGTCTCGTGAGTTCCTGGGGTCAAGCACGGCATCGATCAGCAGGAGAGTCCCGTTTGGCCCCATTGCCTGATGGCAATTTCGGAGGATTGTGCCTGCATTGGCGTCATCCCAATCGCGCAAGACGTGTTTGATGACGTAGGCGTCGCCCCCTTCAGGTACGTTCTCCAGGAAATTGCCCGGGGCCAGTTGGCAACGGTCAGCCACCCCGGCGTTGGCGATGACTGTTTTGGCCAGTTCGATGGTCTGGGGTTGGTCGCAAAGCACGCCTTTGGTCTCGGGGCAACGACGAAGGATGCCGCTGATCATGCTGCCACGACCGCCTCCCACATCGACGATCGTGGGGAACTTGCTGAAGTCATAGGCCTCCAGTATGGCGTCACGTTGCCAATCAGTCCAGTTGCTCTGCGCGCGAATAAACGTCTCCGAGAATTCGCTATCTTGACGACAGTAGCGATACAAGTCACCCGCCTCACCATGGGCCAATTCAAAGCCGCAGCGACCAGTCCTGACAACTTCCAATGCCTCTCCGAAAGCGTCCCACGTGGGTTTAGTGCCGGTTAACACTGTCCAATCCCTCACGGAACCGACAACATCTTCTCGAAGACAGGCAGCTGGTTCCGTCATCTCAAACTCGCCCCGACTGTTCTCGGCAAAAATGCCGAAAGCGGCGAGAGCACGCAGTATTCGATGGAGGGATTGTTCATCTGTCCGGGTGACGCTAGCTAGTTCGGCGCTAGACATCGGACGTTCGACAATTAGGTCCGCGATCTTCAACTCGGCCACGACGTACAAGGCTCGTGCAAGATATACGGACTGAAGCGTCCAGAATACAGGCAGGCAGGGTGGCTCTCGTTGAAACCACCCGAAGAACCTCTTAAAAACACGGCTCCAACCAAACACACTCGCGCCTCCTCAGGCGAATCGTTGTGCGACTGAGATGCAAAAAGGCGTCGCTTTATGCCGGAGAATCCCAACAGCGATCCTGAATGCCCAATTGACACTATAATCACGAGCCCGAGAAATCTGAAGAAAATGTTCCGCAGCTTCAGCATTCGGTCACAAGTCACTTTGAACAGATGCTGCTCGCAATGTCTCTCGCCAGTTCGTCGATCAGCAGCTCAAGGTCGGCGAGTTGCGAATCATCCTCTGGGTTGTCCGAATAAATGTCATCCTCGTGAGCGTCCCACCATTGGTCGACCATCGTTGCAGGCGAAACGACCCTGATCGGCTCGGACGGCGAATCGGCATCAGACTCCGCACGCTGGTGTCCGATCCCGTCGGTTTCTGCGCCGAAAAAGGGAGTGCTAGTTTCGCCTTCGGCGCTCACAATGATGTCGCCATTGAGGCGATTGATGATCTGCAAGACATCGATCGTGGAAACAAACAAGTCGCCATTGACATCGAGGAGATGTGCCGAGTCGGGGCGGGCACCCAAGGCCCGTGGACCGTTCAGATTGAGGTCGTTGACGACCAGCAATGCATCCATTGCGGAAACGACGTCGTCATTGTTTACATCGTTGTGGTCGATCTGGTTCTGCCAGCTGCTCTCGACGGACGCGACCTCTGTCCCAACCGGATTAGACGCACTCGCAGTTGTGCCCGCAGGATCGTCGTCCATCGGGATGATCTCGTACGGCAGATCCAAGACGACAAGACGTCCGGCCACCAACTCGGCATCGGCACGATTCTGCGCGCGAATGGGGCGCGTGTAGGCATCGGCCGCATTCAGGTTGACAACATAGCCCAAATCTCCGAACTGACCGACGGTCACCCTGCTGATCGGGTTGTTGACTCCGAAATTCAGAAATCCCGTCATCAATTCGTTGTTGAAGGTCGACTCGCGCCAGTGTGAGTTGAGCGTACCCCCTCCGCCGGTGTTGGCTGCCGGAACGCTAGACTCTGCGACGCCGAAGATGGTCTGATATTCGGCCGTCGCACTGGCACCGACAAACCGTGGATCGCCACCGCCGCCGGTCGGTGCCGGATTGACTAACAGTCCCAGGGCATTC
>PVBE010831080.1_pt1 | contig 24363 bp, 24 predicted proteins | sample 1631181 | NCBI WGS metagenome assembly PVBE01 (sample SAMN08397723, study PRJNA350692) | Marine metagenome, whole genome shotgun sequencing project. | isolation source: water | place: Pacific Ocean | collected 2012-04 | reverse complement strand
AGGAATCCGGGTGGAACAAGGACACGGATCTCAAACTGGCCGCCGAATTGACTTCGACGGAGCAGTCGAAGGCGCTCTGTGACGGCAAGATCGACGCCTTCTTCTATACCGTCGGCGTGCCCAACGCCGGTGTCTCGGTGGCGACCGACGGCTGCGGCGCCAAGATCGCCAATTTCAACGGCGCCTTGGCGAAGAAAATGGTCACCAAGGACCGTCCCTATTACGCTTGGGCGACCATTCCCAAGGGTACCTACAAGACCACGACTTCCGACGTGACGACCTGGGGCGTTAAGGCCACGTTCGTGACCAGCTCCGACGTGCCGGAGGCAGTGGTTTATGAGGTGACGCGCGCGGTGTTCGAGAACTTCGATGAATTTAAGAAGTTGCACCCGGCGTTTAAGAATCTTGATCCCAAGACGATGATCAAGGACGGCCTCTCGGCGCCGCTCCATAAGGGCGCCGCCAAGTACTACAAGGAAAAGGGCTGGATGTAGGCCTGATACGGTAAGGGGTGCCGCGCCTTTATTCTATAAACCGCGATCTTCACTGAAGGACGGGGGGGGTATGGCTGAAACGGCATCCCCGGCGACAGAGCCGGCACCGGAGAACCTGGATCAGACTCTGGAAGACATCGAATACACGGGGCGTCAACATTCTCCCCGGGTAGCGGTTGTTATTGGGTTCATCGCGGCCATGTGGTCGATTTTCCAGTTGTGGATCGCCTCGCCGCTGCCGTTTATCTTCGATTTCGCGATCATCGTCGATGTTCCGGCACGCGGTATTCACCTGGCCTTCGGGCTTCTTCTTTGTTTTCTCATATTTCCCGCCTCGCGACGCCAAGCAGGGGCAAGAATTCCGCTGTCCGACCTCGCCTTGGCCTTGGTCGCCACCGGCTGCGCCCTTTATATGTGGCTGGGTTGGGTCGGCCTGTCGGAGCGTGCCGGCATCCTGCTTAGTTACGACCTTTCGCTTTTCGGTTTCGATTTCACATTTCCCATTGAGGCGATCATCGGAGGTACGGGTATCGTCCTCCTGTTGGAGGCAACGCGGCGCTCAATCGGCTTGCCGCTGGTCGTCGTCGCCACGATCTTCTTGCTCTATTCGATCTTTGGCCAGTTGATGCCCGATATCATCTCCCACAAGGTCGTCAGCCTGACGCGGCTGACCGGATATCAATGGCTGGGTGGCGAGGCCATCTTCGGCATACCCATCGACGTCTCGGTAAGCTTCGTCTTCTTATTCGTCCTCTTCGGGGCGATGTTGGACAAGGCCGGCGCCGGCAAATACTTCCTCGACCTGGCCTTTGCCATGGTCGGGCGGTTCCGCGGTGGACCGGCCAAGGCGGCCATCCTGGCCTCGGGCATGACGGGACTGATTTCCGGCTCCTCGATCGCCAATACCGTGACCACGGGGACATTCACCATTCCGGTGATGAAGCGCATCGGCATTCCGGCGGTCAAGGCCGGCGCCATCGAGGTCGCGGCTTCGGTCAACGGCCAGATCATGCCGCCGATCATGGGCGCCGCCGCCTTCATCATCGCCGAGCTGGTCGGCATCACCTACTTCGACGTCATCGTCGCCGCCTTCATCCCCGCGTTCATCTGCTACATAGCGCTTCTCTACATTTCGCACCTGGAGGCGATGAAGCTGGGATTGAAGCGCCTGCCCGCCGCAGAAATTCCGCCTTTTCGTGAAACCTTTCTGAGCGGCATCCATTTTATCATCCCGATCGTCGTCTTGGTCTACCTGCTGATGGTCGAACGGTGGACGCCCGCCAGTTCCGTCTTCTACTCCATCCTTCTGATGATGGTCATCGTCGTGCTGCAGCACGTAATTTCGGCGTTGCGCGGCGGTAATGGCTCGGTCGGCCAAGCCGTCCTGGAGGGATTGATCGATATCTATTCCGGTCTCATCGCCGGGGCGCGCAACATGATCACCATCGCGGTCGCGGTGGCGGCGGCCGGCATCATCGTCGGTTCGGTCTCCTCGACCGGCTTGAATAACGCCTTGGTCGGCGTTGTCGAGGCGATCTCGGGCGGCAACGTGTTCATCCTTTTGGCCATGACCTCGGTACTTTGCATCATTCTTGGCATGGGTCTGCCGACGACGGCCAACTATTTGGTGGTGGCATCGCTGTTGGCCGGCGTGGTGGTGGAATTGGGGAATGCGGCCGGCCTCGTGTTTCCGCTCATCGCGGTACACCTTTACGTCTTCTATTTCGGGCTTATGGCTGACGTTACGCCGCCGGTGGCTTTGGCCGCATTCGCTGCCTCGGCCATCTCGCGCGCCGATCCCATTAAGACCGGTATCCAGGCCTTTTATTATGAGATCAGGACGGCGATCCTGCCCGTCGTATTCATTTTCAATCCCGAACTTCTGCTGATCGGTGTCGAGAGTGTGTGGCACGGAATAGCGGTGTTTATCGTGTCGCTGATCGCCATTCTCAGTTTCAGCTCTCTGACGCAGAACTTTATGTTCGCCCGCAACAAATATTACGAAGCAATCATACTGGCCGTGGTGACGGTGGCGCTGTTCAGGCCGGATGTCTTCATGGACCGGGTTTACCCAGCCTTCGCCGCCGCCGAGTTGGAGGCTTTCGCGGCCGGTGAGGCGGTCGCAAAACCCGGATATACCATTCGCGTGCACGTCGTGCGCCAGACCGATTACGGCGACCGCTTCAAGCTCTATTCGGTGGCAACCCCCGAGATCGCGCCGGATAAGACATACGGGCGTTACGGGCTCAAGTTGGAGCCCGCCGACGGCCGCTACGAGGTGACCGATTTGGAGTTCAATGGCCTGGCTGAACAACGCGGTATCGAGGTCGGCGATATTGTTACCGAAGTGGACGTGGAAACGGTGGGCCGGCCGGCGAAGGAATGGGTCTATCCCTTTGCTTTTGCCCTGCTGGGATTGGTCATCGTCTTGCAATTGACGCGCCGCCGCCGTGATCAGGCCGCGGCGCCCGGCACTCCATAGGGGACCCGATCATGTACACCGATATTCTCCTTGCCGTCGATCTCACTGACGAAAGTTCGTGGAAAAAGGCTCTGCCGACCGCTGTCGGCTACTGCCAAGCCTTTGACGCCACCTTGCACATGCTGAGTGTGGTGCCCGATTTCGGCATGACTGTCGTTGGCCAGTATTTTCCCAAGGACTTCGAGAAACAGGCGGTCGAGGCGGCACACAAAGAGCTACTCGCCCTTTCCGAGCGCGAAGTGCCTCCCGGAGTTGCGGTGGAGCACGTTGTCGCCTACGGCAGCATCTATGAGGAGATCCTGGCCGCTGCCCGGGCCGTCGAGTGCGATCTCATCGTGATCGCCTCTCAACGGCCTGAACTGAAGGATTACCTGTTGGGCCCCAACGCGGCCAGGGTGGTGCGCCACGCCGATTGCTCGGTGCTTGTGGTGCGCGGTTGAGGCATCCCGTTTAGGGGGCTACTTCTGCGTCTTCAGATACGCGATCACGTTGTCGCGCTCGGCTGTTTTTTTCAGCTTGTAGGTCATCTTGCTCTTGCCCTTGGCGTCGCCCGAGGCTTTGCGGATGAATTTCCTGGGGTCCTTAACGTATTCGGCGATGGCTTCGTCGTTCCAGACGAGTCCCTTACCAGCCGCCTGCTTGTAACTCGGCGAGTACTTGTAACCCTTGGCCATTCCCGGTTTATTGCCGTAGATGGCGAACAGGTTGGGCCCAACCTTGTTCTTGCCGCCCTTTTTGATGGTGTGGCACGCAAAGCAGCGCTTCTTGAAGATCTTGGCGCCTGCCTTGGCGTCGCCCTCAGCGAGCGCCGCGGCGCTGGATAATCCCATAGCCAAGGCCACGCTAAGTGCCAGAACCCTACCTTTGCTCATCTCAAATCTCCTAAAATCAGTCGTTATGTGAAATTGGCTCCCCATATATGGGAAGCCTCGGCGGCATTATTAACAGAGAATGCGCGTTTGCAAGTGCGCGTTTTCAAATTCTCCGACTAAATTGGAATATGAGGCTGCGGGGCGTAGCGGGCGGCGGGCTCGACGCCGCTGAATTCCTTACGGATAACCCAACTCGCGCCAGATGGTGTAGTCTTCGCGGAATGCCGCCAGGGATTTCCATACGCGTCTGAAATCCGTATCGGCCAAGGTCTCTTCGTCCACCACGTCCCGCCAGGCGCGCTCCAGGGCTCCTAATATTGGCCTCGGCCAGCGATGCACCTGGACCCCCTTGGCCTGGATGTTCTTCAGCGCCTCGAATTGAAGGGCCTCCCCCTCGGCCAGTCCGTAGCGCAGATTGTCGCCGCAAACCGTATCGATGCGTGCCTTCTGAACGGCATCGAGCTTTTCCCACTGGTCCAAGTTGACGATCAGAGGAAACAGCGTCGCCGGTTGGTGCCAACCGGGAAGGTAGTAGTGTTTCGCCAGACGATCCAGGCCGAGGGCCCGGTCAATGGCCGGCATCGAGAACTCGGCGGCGTCGAGGGTTCCCGCCTCAAGCGCCATGAAGATATCGCTGCCGGCGAGGGCTACGGTGGTGACACCCATCTTCTCCATAACCCTGGCCCCCAGGCCCGTGATGCGCATGCGCAGCCCCTTAAGGTCGTCGATGATGCGGATTTCCTTGCGGAACCAGCCCGACGCCTCGGGGGCGAGAAGACCGCACGCGATCGCCCGGATGTTATGCCGGCGATAAAGGATTTTCATCAGTTCCTTGCCGCCGCCGAATTCGATCCAGGCCAGATACTCGCCGGCCGTCGGGCCGAAGGGAATGGCGCTGAACAGGCCAATCGCGCTGGACTTGCCCGTTAGCGAGGCCGGAGAGGCAAAGGCGGCATCGATGGCGCCGGACGCCACGGCGTCGAAAATCTGGTCGGTGGGCACCAGGGTTCCTGGCTCAAAGAAGCGGATTTCCATGGTGCCGCCGGAGACCCGCCAAACCTGTGTTTCGAGCCTTTTGGCCAGGGTCCCGAGCTGAGGCAGGCGGGCACCATAGGCGCTGGCCATTTTCCATTGGACGGCCGCTTCCGGGGGCCTTGGAGCCTGCGGAATGGTGGCGATCGATTCGCCGTCCGGCCGCCGTCCCTGGACGTCTATCTTGGCCATGTTCGCGCCGTCGTCGGACGCCAATTCAAGGCGTGGCGAAATCACCGTCACTCCGACGACGACACCGACGACCAGACCGACAATTACCGCGATGATCGAGTTGCGCATGCATCGTTCTCCACACCGCGGGGGCGAACCCCATTCGGCAGTTTCTTTTTGCCAGCCTTTGGTCGGCCGTGCAACCGGCGTTGGCGATCGCCATGGTTTTCCCGCCATGTCCCGGTGCGTTGACGGGGAGAGGGCATATGGCTAGGGTCTCCTCCACCCCCCGCCTATGATGACGAGCTTGTCCCGAAGGAGAATATTATGGCTGCTGTGCGTACCGACTGGAAAGGTGTGTTTACCCCGATCGTCACACCGTTCACCCCCGATGGCGCCTTTGACGAGGACGCCGTTCGCCAGGTTATCGACCAGCAGATCGCCGAGGGCGCCCACGGCATCATCGCCGCCGGCAGCACCGGCGAGTGGTTTTCCATGACCGATGATGAGCGCATCCGTCTGTTCGAGGTTTGCAAAGAACAAGTGGCCGGTCGCCGGCCGCTTCTCGCCGGCACGGCGGCCATTGGCACCGACCAAGCGGTGGCGCTGACCCGGGCGGCCAAGAAAATTGGCTGCGACGGATGCATGGTCCTGCCGCCGCCCTACGCGTTGCCGTCAAGGCGCGAGGTGATCGCCCACTACAAATCCATTGCCGACGTCGGCCTGCCGATCATGCTTTACAACAATCCCAACCGCACTCAGATCGACCTGGTGCCGTCGCTGGCCGACGAGCTTGCCGCGTTCGATGCTGTGGTCGCCATCAAGGACAGCTCCAAGGATCTGTTCCAAAAGGCCGAGACTTGCCACCGGGTCAAGGACCGCCTCGCCGTTTTCACCGGCATGGAGCCTTACGCGATGACCATGATCCAGCGTGGCGTCGTGGGCATCGTTTCGATGATGGCCAACGTCTGCTGCACCCACGTCGTCGCCAATTTCGAGCATTCCTTCGCCGGCCGGTACGCCGAAGCGATACCTCACCAAGACGTCATCGACCGCGCCTTTGAGATCATTTCACGTCATGGTCTCGGCAACTATCCCACGATCAAGGCGATGATGAATGTTCTGGGCCGCAGTGGTGGCGAAGTGCGCCAGCCCTACCTGCCGGCGCCAGATGATGTGCTGGCGAAAATTAGGGATGAGCTGGCGGCAATTGGGCTGACCGCCGCGACCGTGGGCAATAAGGCCGCTGCTGAATAAATCGTGTCATCGCTCGTGCCCACGAGGGACCAGGTGTTCCTCGACCATGTCGGCTTGTTCGTACCCGACCTGAAGGGCTCGCCTGAACGCTTTGCCGACCTTGGCTTCACCCTGACGCCGCCGGCGCGCCACGGCGATGCCGGGGCCGGGCCGAGCGGCACTGGCAACCGCTGCGCCATGTTCGGTACCGGATACCTGGAGATTTTAGGAGCGACCGGCGAGGATACGCCTCTGGCGCGGCAACTGCACGCCGGGCTTGATCGCTATCCCGGCCTGCACCTGATCGCCTTTGCCGTCGCTGATGCCGAAGCGCATCATGAAGCCCTGCCGGAAAGGGGCTTCGAAGTACAAGAAATGGTCCGCCTTCGCCGTTCGGTGCCGACCGATGAGGGCGAAGAGACGGCGCGTTTCGACGTCGTCCGTCCGCTTGCCGGTACGATGCCCGAAGGGCGCATCCAGATGCTCACCCACCACACGCCGGAGCTGGTCTGGCAGCCGCGCTATCTGGATCACGCCAACGGCGCCTTGGCGCTGACCGGCGCCCTGGTCGCGGTCGATGACGTGGCCGAGGCCGCCGCCCGCTTCGCCCGCTTCGTCGACCGGACAGAGTCAATCGGCGATGGACGGAAGGACATGGTGTTGGACCGGGGTCGCATCGCCTTTGTCGAACCCGGGCGCCTCGGCGAGCGGTTGGCGGGAGTCACGGCGCCGTCCGTGCCTTATATCGTGGCGATGAGCCTGGAAACGGCCAATCTGGAAGCGACAAAGCGCTTTTTCGATGGCCGGGATATCCCCTGGGGGTCCCTGGACGGAGGCCGCATCAGGGTCCCCGGCTCGGCGGCGCTCGGCGCGCATTTGGTCTTCCACGAACCAGACGCCGGACCCGGTTGGTGATTCCTTAGATCACCGGCGTCAGCAGCGGCTTGCCATCGAAATAGGCGCACAGGTTGTCGGCCGCCATTTGAGCAAAGATCATCCGGCCCTCTTTCGTTTTCCAGGCTGCATGCGGCGACACTACCACGTTCTCCGCCGCCAGGAATGCTTCCGGCACATTGGGTTCGTCGTCGAACACGTCGAGCGCCGCCGCACCCACGGTCCCATCCGCCAAGGCCGTCGTGAGCGCCGCCATGTCGACACAATGGCGTACTACGTTGACCAAGATACCCTCGGGCCCCAGGGCCTCAAGGACGGCCTTGTTAACTACGTGGTGCGTCTCAGGGATGGTCGGGCAGGTGATGACCAGAAAATCGACGGTAGTGGCCATCTGCAACAGGTCGGGACAGAAACGGTAGGGAACGTCGTCGAAGGCTTCGGGTTCGTGATAGTGGATATCCATGGCGAACCCCTCGGCGCGCAGGCCGACCCGCCGGCCGATGCGGCCCAGGCCGACGATGCCGATTTTCTTTCCCGACACCCGGGTGGCGAAGGGAAACCCGCCCTCCAGCCACTTGCCGGCGCGAATGAAACGGTCGCCCTCGCAGATGCGCCGCGCCGCGGCAAGCATAAGGCCGATGACCAGGTCGGCGACGTCGTCGATGGAAATGGCCGGCGCGTTGGTGAGACGGATGCCGCGTCGGCGCAGAAGCTCCAAGGGAAAGCGGTGCATGTGGCCGCCCGGGACGGCAATCATTTCAAGCTTGGGCAAGGCGTCGATCAGGCTTTCGGCGACACCTCGGTTGGTGGTCGCCAGCATGCCGCGGATGCGCTCCGCCACGTCGCTGGGTACCGCCTCGGCACCCTTTCCCTCGGCCAGCTTGTGGATGGTGAAATGGGGTTCCAGGAGCTCCACGATGGGCAGCACCGTAGAGGCGTCCTCAAGGAACAGGATTTCCGGTTTCATGGCTCTATCCACCCGCCGTCAGTCGAACCGCTCGACGGTGTACTTGGCCAGCCGGTCTTCATCGACGTCAATGCCGAGACCGGGGCCGTCGGGCACCATCACATGGCCTTCCTTCACCGGATAGGGTTCGGCCAACAGGTCCTCTTTTAAATAGTAGACGGCCTGGTAAAATTCGCAGCCGAGAGGAAAGTTGCCAGTCGCTGCGATCATATGGGTGCCGGCCAAGTGGGCTATTCCGGTCTCGAACATGGAACCGCCGTAACACGAGATACCGGCGGCATTGGCGATCGCCGCGATTTCCTTGCCGCGCAGCATGCCGCCGCTTTTCATCACCTTGATACTGATCAGATCGACGACGCGCCCGGCGGCGACGCCGAGCGCCTGGCTCGGCGAAAACACCGTCTCGTCGGCCATGACCGGGGTATCCAGCGCACGGGTGATCTCGGCCAGGGCCTCAACCTTGTCCATGGGAACGGGCTGTTCGATAAAGGTGGGGTGGAAGGCCTCAATGTCGCGCAGCTTGATGATGGCGTCGAAGACGTCCATGCCCTGATTGTAATCGACCCGGATATCGACATCCCCGGGTAACTCGGTGCGCAGCTTCTCCAGGCGCCGGATGTCTTCGGCGTGGCCGGCGAAACCGGTCTTTACCTTGAAGATGCGGTGGCCGGTGGCGCAAAGCTCCTTGGCGATCTCGATATCGGCGTCGATGTCGGGATTGGCGATCGAGAAGCTGAGCGGAATTTCGGTGCGGTAGGCGCCGCCGAGCAGGTTGTATACGGGTGTCTTGAGCGCCTTGCCCATGACGTCGAAGAGCGCCATTTCCATCGCCGCCTTGGCTTCCTCGCAATGGACCACGGTCTTGTCGGCACTTGCCAGAAGCCACTCGATGCGAAATGGGTCGGCGCCGATCAAAAGCGGTCGCAGATGGACGTGAAGTGCTGCGACGCTCGCCTCTGCTGTGCCCGTGAATACGGGCCAGGGCGCGGCCTCGCCCCATCCCGTGATGCCGGCGTCGGTGTCGATCTTGACGACGACGATGCGGGCCTTGTCCGAAACATCGCCCGAACCCTGTCGGCGTACTGTCTTGACGGGAATGTCGACGGTGAAGACGGAAAGGCCGGTGATCGTGATGCCGCTCATGGTGTTACGCTCTCTCTCTATGTTGGTTATTGGTAGGCGCCGGTCAGTTGCCCAGTTGCAACGCTGAGACCATGGATCGCAAGGTCGCCAAGACGCTTGGTGCGACCACGGCGGCGGTTTTCTTGTTGGTCGGGGACGGCCGGTTGTGGGCTACCATTTCCAGGCCAACCACGTCGGATTGGACCTCGACCCGGTGGATGACGCCGGGGATGCCGTCATCGGCCCATAACTCGACGACGGTATTGTCGAGGCCGGCGCCGGCCAGGCTGAGGGTGGTGGCGACGTTCAAGTGGCGGGGAAAGGCCGCCGACGCTTCGCGCGCCGTGCCGGTGAAGACGTGCACCGGTTCGGCCGGCGGGGTCGAGAAATCAAAGCCCTTGGCGATGATGTAGTCCTCCTTGGCCAGCGATTCGGGCCGCATGCGAGAGGTCAGCTTGGCACCCTTGATGCCGCCTTCCTTGGCGCTCCGGACGAGGTCGAGGCCGGGCAGGGCGCCGCTTGAGATGCGGATGACGCCGCCGTGCGTCTCGGCCAGTTCGATCAAGTCGAGATTAGCGCCGAGCGCCCCGGCGCTCACCGCCACCAGGGTCTTGCCGGCCGTCAGCGCGACCCGCGCGATCTCGGCGAAGGCATCGTAGGTGGCGCACTCGACGATGACGTCGGCGTGCTCGGGCAACTCGGCCAGGGGCACAACCTTGGTCGGAGGCTTCAGACCAGCGCCGAACCGGCGTGCCTTCTCGGGGTCCTTGCTACAGATCGCCGTCAAGTGGATTTCGGGTATCTCCCCCGCCGCCAGCCTGGTCGCCACGGTGCCCCCGACGTTGCCCAGGCCGGCAACCGCGACCCGCATGGGGGTGTCCTTTGAATACAGCAATGCGCTCACGCTTGGTCCTCTCTCTTCGGGTGGGTTACGTTTCCGCCGTTTGGCCCAGGAGGTCGGCGAATTCCTTCAAGTTCGGCGCATCGGGCAGTCCGGCGACAGCCTTCAGAAGGGCGGCAACCCTATCGGACGGCGCGACGGCGGACACCAGAGACGTGAACTTGGCCGCCAAGTCGTCCTCGCTCAGGGGCGATGCGGGATAGCCGCGCGCGATGTCGTTGCGCCGCTTCAAGGTGCGGCCGTCGCGCGTTGTTACCTCAATTACGGTGGCGTAGAAGTCGGGGAACGCGTCTTCCAGCTCACCTTCGTCGGCGACGACGCGAGTGCGCCGGCTAAGCTCGGCCAGAGCCGGATCGGTTTCCCTGCGGTCTTCGAAGAAAACGCCGACCCGGACCTGGCGGTCAGCTACCGCGACGGGCAGGATGTACTGGGCCGAGTGGCTTCTGAGTGGATTGTCGTCGATACAATGGACGCCGGAGCTTGGGAAGTGCATGACCAGGCTTTCGATGTCGCCGGGCGCAAGGTCCTCTTTGCGCACGATATCGAGAAGCGCATCGACGCCGGGGTGCAGGAAGGCGACACACGAAAATGGCTTGATGGCAAGCTCGGTGACGCCGTCCCAGGTTGTGCCAAGGTCCGCCGTCAACAGCTCGGGCTTGGCGTCCCGGCTAAAGGCGTGGAAGACCGTGTGTCCATGGTCGAAGACGGATACCGGCCCGCCGAAACCGGCCTCGGCGAGCAGGGCCGCCGTAATTCCGTTGCGCGCCGCCATGCCCATCTGGAAGGGCCGGGCGTTCTCCGTCGGGTCGCTCTCCCAAGCCATCATCCCCGAGGCCTGGCAGGCGGAGAGGCCGAAGGCGCGGACCATGGCCTCGGCATCAAGGCCGAGCAAGAAGCCCGCTGCGGCGGCGGCGCCGAAGGTGCCGCAGACCGCCGAAGGATGAAAGCCCAGCCCATATTGTTGGGCCGGGCCGATGGCCATGGAAACCCGGTACTCGACCTCGCAGCCAAGCGCCACGGCGGCGAGGAACGCCTCGCCCGATGCATCCGTGCGTTCGCCCACCGCCAGTGCCGTCGGGATGAGGACAGCGATCGGGTGCAAGATGGCCCGGGGGTGATAGGGCTCAATATCACAGGCATAGCCCAGGGTGCCGTTGGCCAGCGCCGCGTTGACGCAATCCGTCTTGAAGCCGTGGCCGACCACGGTTGCCTGCCCCGTGCCGCCGTGTTCGCGAGCAAACTCGGCGATGAGAGGACCGGTGGAGTAAGCCGGGTTGGCCGCCGTCAGCATGGCCCCGGTGCCGTCCCTGACCACGCTCAGGATGCGCTCCTTGACCGTATCGGGCAGGAGGGCAGGGCGGAACGTCCCGACAAAGGCCGCCAAGGCCTCGGTCAACGGCGCTGAGTTTGTTGTCGCAGTCATCGGCTTTACCGTTCGCGAAAATCGCGTGGCGCGCTGCCCGGATGGCCGAAGTCGCGGGGCGCCAGGCCGGCATGGAACCAGCAGATGAAGCTGTAGATGTCATAGACCGGGAGCGCGGTATGTTCGCTGAGCGCCCGCGAGAAGGGCACCATGTTGGTGGTCTCCAGGACAATGGCGCCGACGTCGGGGTGATTGGTCCGCATCTCGTCGCCGGCATCAAACATGTCTTGTTCGGCGGCGGCCAGGTCGAATTCCGGCTGGTCCTTAACGAAGGTGCGCTGTAGCTCTCGCCCATGCTCGCAGCCGACGACCGGGGTATCGAGCGGCGCCCCGGCTGCTTTCAGGTGCTCTTCGGTCAACAGCGATGCCGTCTCGGTGATGATGCCGACCCTCTTGCCGGGCGGCAGCAGGCGTTGGACGAACGGCACCTGCATCAGCGACGAAGACGCCACCGGCACCGGGCAGCGGGCGCGCAGGCCCTCTTGGATGACCGAGAGATACCCGCAGCTTGTGGCGATGCCGTCAGCCCCTTGGGCGACCAGATCGTCGGCGCCGGCAACAAAGGCCTCCAGCAGGTCTTTGGCCTTGTCGACGATGACGGTCTTGAAGGTGGCGCCGCGAATGACCTTGTAGAGCACCGGAAAGGGCCACGTCAGGGCGTTGCCTATGTCTCCGGGGACGCGCGGGAAGCGGGTCTCCATGATCAGGATGCCGACCCGTGCCCCATAGATGGTCTTGCCGCCAAAGGCCTTGCGTTCCCCCATTCGTTGGTCTCCCTGATTTTGCCGCCGCCGCGAAGACTAGGCGAATTCGGATCATTGAACAACGGTGGCGGCCCAATTTGCGGGTTGCGCCAAAATCTGTGGCAATCCCCCAACCCTGGACTATGCTATCGGCCATTCCATCGCCCTATTGGTAAGGACACCACGACCGATGAAACTGACCCGCGCGGAACAAGAGATGCTGGACGGTACCCATGGCGAGGCCCAGCGCCGCGCCATGGAGGGCCTGGTCCAACTGGGCGATGCCTTTGGTGCCGAGGACATGGTGGAAATCGGCTATGCCCACGTCCATCCCGGCATGGCGCTCTATGCTCAGGACGTGGAGCTGATGGAGGAACTGGTCGAAATTGGCGCCAAAATGGTGGTGCCGACCTCGGCCAATGTGACCAACGTCGATACCGACAATTGGCGCCTGACCGGGGCGCCGGAGAAGTTGGCACGGCTACACCAGCGCGGCGTCGAGGCGCATACCAAGTTGGGCTGTGCCAGCGCCATGACCTGTACGCCCTATTGGGCCGGTCACTGGCCGACCTGGAACACCCATATGACGTCGATCGAATCGGGAGTGACCGTCTTTTGCAACTCGGTCCTCGGCGCGCGTTCCAACCGCGATGGTTTCTTCTCGGTTTATGCCGGGATGACCGGGCGCTATCCGCGCTTCGGCTATCACCTGGATGCGATGCGCGTCGGCACCCACTTGGTGCGTGTCGAGGCGCCCCTGGAAACCACCGCGGACTTCAGTTGCCTGGGCTTCCACGTCGGCAAGATCGTCGGCACCGAAGTTCCGGTCTTCACCGGCTTCGAGCGCCGGCCCCGCCTCGACGACCTGGACTCCATGGGGGTCACGCTGGCGGTCTCGGGCGGCGTTTCGATGTTCATCGTGCCCGGGATCACGCCACCCTATGCGAGTGTCGAGGCGGCCTTTGCCGGGACCAAACCGGTTGAAGAGATTGCGGTCAAGCAATCGGATATCGAGGCCGTTTATGACATCTTCGCCGGCGATGCCGGCAGTGCCGTGGACTTCGTTCACCTTGGCTGCCCCCACGCCTCGTTCGAGGAGATGAAGGACTATGCCGGCCTGCTGGCCGGCAAGAAGGTCAACGACGGGGTCGAGATGTGGGTGACGACCAGCCGCGGCGTCCGCTCCATGGCGGCCGAGGCCGGGCTCCTCGCCACCATTGAGGGTGCTGGGGCCAAGGTCATCACCGATACCTGCCCCATGTCGTGCCACTTTGCCCGCACAACGTCGCCGGACGCCGATATCGAACTGCCAGAGCCGCATATGCGCACCATGGTCCTTGATTCAGCTAAGCAGGCCAAGTACGTGCGCGACATGGTGCGCTGCGAGACCCTGATGACCAGTACCGAGGCCGCCGTCGAGACCGCTGTCACCGGGCGCTTCGTGCCGCGATTTGGGCAGGGCGGCGGAGGAGGCGTGTCATGAGCGGCACCCGAGAAATACGCGGCCGCGGCATCGTCAAGGGCCAGGCCGAGGGCCCTGCACTGGTGTCGCGCAACGAGGTCTCGTTTCTTGGCGATCTGGACATCCGCACCGGCGAGGTGGTGGGTCAGGGCGCCAGCCTGAAGGGCGAACGGGTCGGCGGCACAGTCCTGATCATGCCCCACACGGTGGGCTCAGCCGGGGTCTGGCGGTTCCTCTATCAGCTCTTCGTGCACGGCACCCACCCGGCTGCCATCATCACCAAGACCCTACCCGATTCATCCCTGGTGCAGGGTGCCATCCTGGCCAAGGTCCCCGTCGTTTGCGAACCCGCCGAAGACGTGCTCGAAGTCATCAAGAGTGGCGACCGTGTTGAAGTGGACGGCACCGAAGGCGTCATCCGGGTAACGCCGGCCGGGTAGGGGAGGGGCGAGGCGCCGCGCCCCGCGATCGCCGGACCTTATCCAAGCGACGTGCCGGCGTCCACGTTCAGGCATTCGCCGGTTATCAGCGCCGCGCCTTCGACCAGCCAAAGGACAGTTTCGGCGATGTCGTCGGGCGTGGTGACGCGCCCCAGCCTCGACCGTTCTTCGGCGTTCTGGATGATCTCTTCATAGCGTTCGGGGCCGACGCCATCGAGGACCCAGCAGCCCTTGATGTATTCGGGGCAGACGGCGTTGATCCGGATCTCGGGCGCCAGGGTCCGGGCAAGCGACTTGGTCATCGTGTTGAGAGCCCCCTTGGACGCCGCGTAGGCGATGCAGCTGCCGTCGCCGACGAAACCCGACATCGACGATATGTTGACGATCGCACCCTCGCCCCGAGCCTTCATGTGGGGTGCGGCGGCGCGGCTCATCTGAAACGGACCGACTACGTTGACAGCGAAGATGCGCTGGAAATCATCCCCGTCCAGCCCGTCAAGGTCGGCGTGATCGACGAACTTTGTAGTGCCGGCGGAGTTGATCAAAACGTCGACCCGGCCCCAGCGTTTGACGGCGGTTCGAACCATGCGGACGCAGTCCTCGTCGCTGGCAACGTCGCCGTGGCAGGCGAGAGCTTGGGCGCCCTGCGCCTCACAGTCGGCTACCACCGCGTCCGCTTGGGTCTGGCTGCGTGAGTAGCCGACCAACACGTGGCACTTCTTAGCGGCCAGAGCCCTGGCGCTTGCCCGGCCCACCCCGGTGGCCGCCCCGGTGACGATCGCAACCGCGCCTTGAAGGTTCATGAAATTCCCCCGTCGTTTAGTTGCCGGGACCACGGCTGCTGATAGGCCACACCGTTTCGACCCGGCCGTCGCGGATACCAAGATAGTGGTCATAAAGGTTCGCGGTCGTGTTGCAGTGGGCGGGGATGAGGAAGAACTTGTCGCCAACCTGGACGTCGAGGTTCATGTCGTGAAGGATCAGCCGACCGTGTCCGTCGGACGCTTTTTCGTATTCCAGGCCCGGCGTGTCGCGCACCAGAGGCAGGCCGCTGTCCAACGAAATCGCGCGGTTGCTGGCGTCCGTCAGGACCCGCTGCGGGGCCGGGCGGCTCACCACCTGAGTGTAGACGAACAGACTTTGCTCGAAATCCTCGAACGGGCCGCCGTCCTCGGCTTGGTTATCGGTGTAATCGGTGTCCATGAACACGTAGGTGCCTACCTGAAGTTCGGTAAACACGCCGCTTTCCATCTCAAAGCGGTAGGACGCCGTACCGGCGCCGGTCACCGTTTCGGTAATCAATCCGTCCCGTTCGAGGACCTCCAAGGTACGCCGAACCTTCGCGGCCGAACCTTCGATGAGTTTCCGCCGCCGGGCGAACTCCCGGACATGCTGGACCGGGCCGTGATAGGCCTGGAGACCGCCAAAGCGGAGCCCCGGGGCCTCGGTGATCGCCCGCGCCAAGGGAAGGGCGGGTTCGCCCGGCTCGACACCGCAGCGATCGGTGCCGACGTTGATTTCGACCACGACCCGCAACTCGACGCCAAGTTCCTGGGCCACGTCACCGAGGGTGGCAATGGCATCGAGGCTATCAACGCAAACACCGATCCGTGCCCGACGTGCCAGAGACGCCAATCGAACAACCTTGCGCCGATCGACGATCTCGTTGCTGACAAACACGTCGGTCACGCCGCCGTCGACCATGGCCTCCGCCTCACTGACGTTCTGACAGCACACGCCGACGGCGCCCAAGTCCACTTGGCGCCGCGCGATGTCGGCGGATTTGTGGGTTTTGACGTGGGGACGAAGATTGATGGCCGAATCGGCAACCTCATCGGCGATGCGTTGCAGGTTGCGTTCGAAAGGGTCGAGCTCGATGATCAGTGCCGGAGTGTCAACGTCTTCAAGAGGAAGTCCTATTTCCACGGGCGGTGGGATGGTCATGACCAGGCCTCCTATGCGCGCCACCCACCTATCGGGATTCCGTCCAACTTTCGGAAAATGCCAGGGCGCAGGTGCTGAAGGGTCTTTCTTCGCGTTCTCGTGGCCAGGGTTGGCCCGTCGCCTCGACCCCGTTGAGGGTCAAGCGCGCGCCAAGGGCGGGAACCAGAACCGTGCATACGCCATAGGGCTTGTCCGGTTGCGCGTTGGGTTGGGTGTGGATGAGCAACGGATCACCGATGTCGTGCCAGGTGAGAGTCATGTCGTCGTCCCTGGCCTTGATGCGCTCGGTCCAGAAATAACGCGGATCGCCTGATTTGGTGAAACGGGCGTCGATAACGGGGATCGCGGTGTCGGCTGTCTCGGCGTTAATCATTCCCTGAATGGTGGTTTGAAGCCAGCGCGCCATGGCGATGTTGTCGGCGTAAATGCGCCACCGGTTCTCCGTCAGTTCGCTCTTGACGTAGAGCACGTGGCCGGGACCGGCCGGGCTAAAGAGGACCCGCCAGAAGCTGGCGTTGGTGGTGTAGGCGTCGTCGTCGGTCTCGCTGAGGCGGATAAACGGGTTCTCGCCCGTCAGGACGACGCGATTGGGATCCGCGGTACTCATGGCGTTTCCTCCGGTCTTGTTGCCGATGTCGGATCGTAGACGAGAATGGGACACCATGATAGCGTGCCGGCCCAACGACGTTGCCATGAGAGCAAGGCTAGGGTGCGCCAAGACGCCCCAAGGGAGGATACATGAAACCCGAAGTCCTGATGATCATCGCCAAAACCAATCCGGTTCAGCTTGAGCCAGCGGTCGAGGCCGAATACACCGTCCACAAGCTGAACCAGACGGAGATGGCCGACTGCGGGTCCCATATTGGTGAGTACAAGGACCGCGTGCGCGCCTTGATTACCCAGACGGCGCCAGGTGCCGACGCCACGTTGATCGGAGCGCTTTCGAAGCTGGAGATTATTGCCTGTTCGGGTGCCCATGTTGATGCCATTGATCTTGCCGCCGCCGAGGCGCGTAACATCCCGGTTACCAATACGCCGGGGATCTCCTACGACGACGTCGGCGACTACGTCATGGCCCAGATCCTGGCCACATCGCGGCGCTTCTCCGAGGCCGACCGCTTCGTGCGTTCAGGACGCTGGCACAACGAGGCGATGGGGTTCGGCCACCGCGTCAACAACAGAAAACTCGGTATCGTCGGTCTTGGCCCCATCGGCCGCGTCGTTGCCAAGCGCGGGCGGTGCTTCGAAATGGACGTTTGTTACACCGACGTGAAACAAATTGCGGACGTGCCTTATCGCTACTTCGACGATTTGGTGGAGATGGCGCGTGAAGTCGACTTCATGGCCGTCACTTGCAAGAGCGGGGCCGCAACCCATCACCTCATCGGCGCACCGGTGTTCGAGGCCCTGGGGCCGACCGGGGTCTTCGTCAACATATCGCGCGGCGTGGTGGATGACGCGGCGCTGATCAAGGCGCTGGGCGAGGGCGTCATACGCGGTGCCGGCATCGACGTCTTCGAGACCTCACCCCATGTGCCCGAAGAGCTATTGCGTCTCGACAACGTGGTTCTGTCGCCGCACGTCGCCGGCAACACCGAAGAAGTGACCCAGGCCCAAAGCGACCTGGTGATGGCCAACCTTAGTGCCCATTTCGCCGGCCAGCCCCTGCTTAACCTGGTGGAACCGGGGTCTCATTGAATGGAGCCCAACGGCGTCAATTCGGCGGAGAAGTTAGAAGTTCTGCTGGTTTGCGAAGACCCACCCCAAATGCTTCCCGCGCTGGAAAAACATTTCGAGGTGCATGTGCAGTTGGACGCCCACATATCCGACGCGCTTCCCGCCGCCGCCAAGCACGTTTGCGCCTTGGTGACGGGAACCCTGGTCGGGGCCGGCCAACGGCTTATTAATTCCCTACCCGATATTGAAATTATCGCGTGCACGGGCGGCCACGTGGACCGCATCGATATGGCGGCCGCCCGGGTGCGCGGCATCCCCGTGACCAACGCGCCCGGAATTTCGGCCCCCGACGTCGCCGACTTGGGATTGGCCTTAATTCTTGGTGTGTCGCGGCGCTTGATCGAGAGCCACCACTTCGTTCGCGACGGGCGCTGGCCGGAAGGCGGGATGGGCTTTGGACGCCGCGTCGGCGGCAAGAAAGTGGGCATCCTAGGCCTTGGCGGCATTGGGCGCATTATAGCGCGCCGCGTCCATGCCTTCGACATGGAGGTTTGTTACTCGGGCCCGGGGCGCAAGGACGATGTGTCCTATCCCTTCTTCGACGATCTGTCGGAAATGGCGCGTCATGTGGATTATTTGGTGGTTTGTTGTCCCGAATCGCCGCAAACGCGCCACCTGGTTGATATGCCGGTGCTTCGGGCATTGGGGCCGGAAGGCATGCTGATCAACATCGCGCGTGGCGCCATTGTTGATGAGGCAGCGCTTATCGAGGCACTTGCTCAAGGTATTATTGCCGGCGCCGGGCTAGACGTTTTCGAAGACGAGCCCCACGTGCCCGAGGCTTTGACCGCCATGGATAATGTCATTCTTCAGGCCCATGTCGGCGCCTTTACCACCGAGGCGAAACTGGAGATGGTGGACGTTACAATGAACAATCTGCTTAACCACTTCGCGGGCCAGCCCCTGCCCAATCCGGTTGGGTAAACCCAAGGGAGGAAACTGTGATTACGGACGTCGTCGACCTCAGCTTTCCCATCCACGAGGACATGCCGACCGACGACCTGGGACCCAAGTTCTGGACGCGGCTCGGCCATGCCTACACGCGCCAGATATACCAAAATACCCAGTCCCGCGCCGGGCGCGTCTTTTTCATGACCGACCACATCGGCACCCACTTGGACGGCCCTTTGCGCTTCGATCCCAAGGGCATGGCGGTCGAGGAATTGGCGTTGGAGGACGTGATCCTGCCGGCCCGTGTCTTCGACCTGCGTCACGTCGGGCGGGGCGGCGAGATTGGACCTGACGAGCTGGAGGCCGCCGGTGTAAAAGTGGCGGAGCGCGAGGCGGCGGTGCTTTGGACCGGCCACGACCTTCATTATGACAGCCTTGATTACTTCTGGAATCGGCCGCGCCTGTCAACGGTTGGCGCGGAGTGGCTGGTCGCTAAGAGAGCGCGGATGGTGGCCGCTGACTTCCCCGGCATTGGTGCGCCGAACGACGACCGCTATGAGGTTAAGCGCATCTTGCACCGGGGCGGCGCGCTAACCGTCGAACTATTGTGCAACCTGGACAAGGTGGAGGGGCGGGCCTGGACCTTGGCGGCGGCGCCTTTGCGGATCCGGGGCGGCACCGGCTCGCCCTTGCGCGCCGCGGCCCTGGTCGGCCCGCCGCCGGCACGCCTCATCGACCTGACTTTGGACATCTACAAGGAAATGCCGTCGCTTGGCGCGGTTCCCACCTATTGGTCGCGCGCCACTCACGCCATCACCGAGCATTTTTACAAAGGCGAGCTTTCCTATCAGACGACGGCTCTTTTTCTCAGCGAGCACGCGGGCACCCATTTCGACGTGCCCTACCATTTCGACCCCGCCGGACGCGCCATGGAGGACTTCGCCCTTTCCGAACTTGTGGTGCCAGCCCGTGTTCTCGACTTAACCCACAAGCAGCCCCTGGAAGCCATTGGCGCCGACGACCTGGAGAAAGCCCTGGCCAAGAGCGGGACAACGATCGAGCCGGGCGACGGCGCGGTGGTGTGGACGGGCCATTCGCGCAATTACTACACGCGCGACGACTACACCACCCATCGCCCGTTCATCAGCATTGACGGGGCCGAGTGGCTGGTGGCGAAAAAGCCCGCCGTCGTAATCACCGACCTTATCGGTCTCGACCCGCCGGGCGACCTGACTTCACCCATCCACAATGCCCTGCTGTGTAACGGGCTGTGCATGCTCCAAGTGCTGACCAACCTCGGCGAGCTGGCAGAAGGCGAGTGGCGCATTGCCATCTTTCCCTTGAACTTGACCGGCGGCACCGGCGCGCCGTTGCGCGCCTTCGCCTTCCCCGATACGTGACGGTGTGGGCGATCCGCCGATGGTCGCGGCGGGCACCAAGTGCTAGTCTTCGTTTGTTGCCGTGAACCGTTCCCCGCTTGAGGGGTTTTATAGGGTGTGAGCAGGCGATGACGAATAAATCACGGATCGGCACTGGCAAGGGCGCTAAGGCGGAGCGCACGGCGGAACAGAATCAAGAACGCCGAAAGGTCGCCCGGCCTGAGTTCAATGTTTCCGAGACAGGCCTAGGCCAAGGTATTTCCGAGTGGAACGCCGAAGGAGCCTATCCCTATCGCGAGAAGATGAGGCGCAAGGTCTATGAGCGCCGCAAGAACGATTTGCAGATCGAGAAGTATCGGTTCTTGAAGTGACAACAAATCAAGGCGATAGTGGGTTCCAAGTGCCACGGCCCCCAGTGCTGAATTTGCGTCAAGGTAGTGGCGGTGACCGCCGATCAATAACAAATTTGCAGGGATTTGACGAATAACCGGAAGCCCAATATCCCGGAAAACCAATAACCGCTGTCATCGCTTATTTGTGGGAAATGCCGAATAGAGCAAGGGGACAGACAATTCTAACCTGGCCGCTATCCGGCACAAACATGTCGGGCACAAAATGAAACTGATTGATGCGCTTTTGGGTGAACACGGGGCGTTCCATTCGCTTTTGGACAGCATAGAACAGATGGCTTCGACCTCTGGCGACATCGCTCAAATCGATACCGCAACGGCGGTCCTCGCGACCGAGGTCAACACACACGCGGCGCTTGAGGAGGAACTGCTTTTCCCCGCCCTTGAAAGCCACCCGAAAACGAAAAAGTTGCTTGCCGAGATGGTTGCCGAGCACGAGGAAATTCAAAGTGGTCTGGAGCGTATCGAAAACGCGCGAGATATTTCCGAGGCCGTAGAAGAAATCCAGAAGACCATGGCCACCGCCCGGCGCCACTTTCACAGAGAAGAAACCGTTTTATACGTCCTCGCCCAAGAGGTGTTGAGTGACGAAACCCAGACCCAGCTCGGCGAGGCCTGGGCGGCCGCCCGCACGGTTAAGATCCGCTAGTAGGTTTCTTCGCATTTTCTAACTCTTACTTTTATGTCTGATTGTTTTGGTATTTCTATTGTTAATGCACTCATTAAAAATGCCCCTTTTTGCATTTAAAGGAGCAGCGTTTGAAATCCTATTGGTAGTTTTTCGATACTGCTCTTATAGCTGCTCTAAAAAATTACGGGGCATCAGTACGAGCAGTAAAAGACCTACACTGGTTAATTACTTCCAGCGCCGCCCCGTCGTATATATTTATACATTTGCCAGTTCAGAAATGTCGAATTTCAAAAGCCGTTGTTTCTCAGTAAATTAAAACTCACAATACTACATTCAGTGATGTTTACGTGTTTTTCGCCGGGCACGGTCTCGCGTCAGCGGATGGGCGGAGCCTTTATCTCCTTCCCTACGACGGTGCCGCGAGCCTTCTTGAGGATACCAGTCTTCTCCGCTCCGAGTTGTTCGACGTGATCAGCAAGGCCAAGCCACGCTCAGCCACGCTTTTCATGGACACCTGCTACAGCGGCCTCAGCCGGGGCGAGGAGATGCTCCTTGCCAGCTTGCGTCCGGTTTTCATCGCTGCAAAACAGCAAGACATCCCCAAGGGCTTCACGGTGCTGTCAGCGGCTGGTGGGAAGGAGTTCTCTGGCAGTTTGAAGGAGGCCCAACACGGCCTCTTCAGCTACTACCTGATGAAGGGCATGGAGGGTGGTGCTGATGCCAACACGGACAGAAAGATCACGGCGGGTGAACTCCACGCCTACCTCGGTAAGAATGTCCGAAGACAAGCCATCAGACTGGGCCGGGAGCAGACGCCCGAGTTGGCCGGGGATGCCGACAGGGTGTTGGTGAGGTGGTAAAAGACGGCACCCGACGCCGCTGATAATGAACGCCGGTGGCGGCGGCCCGCTTCACACCCTCTCTCGTAGGATGCGCCTCACCTCGCGCCAGATGCTGAGGCCGTAATTGTCGCCCCGCTCGTTTGCGGTGGTTATTCCCTCCGTCGCCCGCTCCAAGGCAAGCTCGATGCCGTGTTCCTGAACGAGGTATTCCGCGATGTCATGTGGGTTGTCGCGCATAGGGGTTCGGCCAAGAGGTCAGCATTTCATCCGAATGCCCATCCTACCATATTTCCTGAGCGCACGAACATGCGTCGCATCAATAGCCCAGTGCGGATGCCCTCAGCCAGACCGAATATCGGCCAGCCCAAGCCCCGTAGGGCGGCCTAGTAGGCGTTTCTCTGGGCTGTCACGCCCCGAGGTCCCCGATAAGGGCGACGGGAGTGAGCGTGTGCTTCTAGGGGATCGAGCCTCTTCGCTGCGCTGACGGGGTTTGTTCAGAAGGCTCTCAGAAAATTATATTTTTATAATTGTCCCGCGTGAAATTGAGGTCAGAGACTGAATAAAAAAGTAGTGAAGTGGCACTTATATGGATGTTTGGCTGCGTGTCCGGGGGTGGGTTGGCTGAAAGGGAATGGACAAAAGAGGACCCGCTGCAACATTCATACGCACCTTGTAACGCACCTTGAAAAGAAAAATGGATTAGAGAGTTTTCTCTAACCCATTGAAAAGGTTGGTAGCGGAGGAGGGACTCGAACCCCCGACACGCGGATTATGATACCGAAATCAAGTCTGTCGATATAAGTAGGTGATTGGTGCCGTGTTTCGATAATATGTTTGTTGCTTACCCATAGCTTACCCGGCCAAGAGAGCAATGGGAAACCCGGCTCAGTAGGGGAGCAACCACCATGACGAAACTCACCAACCGGACCGTTGCGGCCGTCAAGATTGGAGACCGTGACCTATTCGTATGGGATGACGAACTGGCCGGTTTTGGCCTCCGGGTAAAGCCTTCTGGGGTCAAGTCCTACGTCATCCAGTACCGCAACCGGTACAATCAGTCCCGGCGCATGACCATCGGGCGACACGGAGTCATCGCCCCTGAGAAGGCCCGCGAAAAGGCGAAAAAGCTGCTCGGACAGGCCGGGGACGGCGAGGACCCGGCGAAGGACCGCAAGGACGCTAGAAAGGCCCAGGCAGTGGTCGACCTCGCGGAGCAGTACCTATCTCAACACGCCGAGGTGAAGAAACGGCCTCGCAGCATCGCCTCCGACAAGACACTCCTCCGCCTCCACGTTCTGCCGTCTTTAGGGCGTCTAAAAGTTGCGGACGTGACCCGCGCCGATATATCTAACCTCCATCACGCGATGAAAGGCAGGCCAGGGGCCGCTAACCGAACCCTGGCACTCTTGTCGAAGATGATGAACCTAGCCGAAAAATGGGGGTTGCGCCCCGATGGCTCCAACCCCTGCCGTCATGTCGAGCGTTATCCTGAGCGCAAGATGGAACGCTTTCTTTCCGGCGAAGAACTTGGCCGCCTTGGTGCAGTCCTAGCCGAAGCGGCGCGGACGGCTACGGAACTTCCAAGCGTCATCGCCGCCATTCGGCTTCTGATGTTCACTGGAGCCCGCCTCGGAGAAATCCTCAATCTTGAATGGAAACACGTGGACTTTGAACAGTCCTGCCTACGGCTCACCGAATCCAAAACCGGCGCCAAGGTGATCCACCTGAATGCCCCAGCTCTGGAAATCCTAGACGGTATTGATCGAAACAGCTCTCCTTGGGTAATCGCCGGTCGCGAATCCATCAAGCCGCTGGTCAACCTTCGTAAACCTTGGCATCGGATACGGGCCAAGGCGGGACTTGAAGGCGTCCGGCTTCATGACCTCCGTCATTCCTTCGCCAGTATCGGCGCTGCCGGAGGGCTGTCCCTGCCGATGATCGGCGCGTTGCTTGGGCATACCCAAGCGGCCACGACACTGCGTTACGCCCACCTTGCCGCCGACCCCTTGAAGCAGGCCACCGACATGATTGGACGGCGGATCGCCGCCGCGATGGAACCAGACGGCAATGGCGAAGTGGTGGAGATGCCGAACCGGCGTGGATAAACTGGAACCGGCGCGGCTAGGTTTGGCCGCCGAAAAGCTGGGAACCCTACTCCCGGCCCGCCGCGCCAACCATTTCGTGTAGGGGCTGCATGGTGGGGGGTGCGGATGGCCTATGAGCAAAAATCCCTATATCAAGGAGACCTGACTGTCCGTCATCAAAACAATTGGGACGCCTGAGCCTGTTT
>PVBE010783696.1_pt1 | contig 24363 bp, 22 predicted proteins | sample 1631181 | NCBI WGS metagenome assembly PVBE01 (sample SAMN08397723, study PRJNA350692) | Marine metagenome, whole genome shotgun sequencing project. | isolation source: water | place: Pacific Ocean | collected 2012-04 | reverse complement strand
GGGAGCTGTACCGGGCGATTATGAGACAGCAGAATTGGTGCAGGGTATGTTGCTAAATGTTGGTGTAAAGGTCAATGTTGATGTAGCTGATACTGCTAGCTTCCTAAAAGAGCTAAATCAGGATATAGCCAATGCTCCACATTATGATATGGTGAACTTGACTTGGGGTACTTTCACGGGTGACGCTGAGTATGTTATGAAGACATATGTGAGTTGCGATGCCTGGCCTCCAACGTACTGGGACTACTCCCATTACTGTAATGAAGAGGTGGATGCCTTAATTCAGAAGGGAGATGAAGTACCAACAATTGAGGAACGTAATGAACTTTACGCTCAAATCCTTGATATCATCAGAGAGGATGCACCTACACTCTTCCTGTTCAATGGTTTATCCACTATTGCTACTCGATCCGATGTGAACGGTCTTTATCTTGACCCGGCTCAGACTATATGGCCAGTCAAGTATGCTTGGCTAGACTAATATAATCTAAGCATAATAGCTTTAAAACTGAAGTAAAGTTTGCAAAAAAGTAGAGAGCTAACAGTGGTGTCTTCTGATGTATCCCAAGACACTCTGTTAGCTCTTTGGTTTCATTCGTTGAGATATTCTATCCAATTTAATAGTTGACAAGTATTACAAGCTAAGAGGGTTACCAATGAGCAAAAAAACTTGCGACCTATTGGTGTCTGTTGATGATGTTATGACCATGGATTCTGAAGATCGTATTATTCATGACGCAAGCATCGCTATTACCACTGACAAGATTGTGGCAGTTGGTGAGGCAGCAACTATAAGTGGTATGTACAAAGCTGATAAGGAAATCAACCTAAGAGGTATGATGGCTCTTCCTGGTTTGATTGATACTTATGGGCATGCGGGACATGGATTAATTAAGAGTTTATATCATCCAGATCATGGTTGGCCTACCAACCCGGTCTATTTCCATAATTCAAGTCCGCGGTGGTGGTATATGGAATCAATGCTTGCAGCTATAGAGCGCATAAGATTTGGTGTTACCACAGGATATAGTGTTATAGGGGCTACTCCTGCCAGAACTGATAACGTGATTTACGCTCAGAAAAATATTGAGGCCGTGGCTCATGTAGGTAGTAAAACGGTAGTGGGAGTAGGTCCTCCGGACCCATTTGTCAGCCATGTTCCCATTCCTTGGGAAGGTACATTATGGGAGAACGGACAAGCTACACGGTCATTGTTTACTTATGAACAATGTTTGTCTAATACTGAACAGATCATACATGATTATCACAAGTCGAACGATGGACGCATAGAGGTTTCATTACATTATCCGTATCTATTAAGTAGACAAGCAGCTCATCCCAAATTCCCTTACTCTTATAATAGCAAGGACATACCAGAGATGATAGGCAAGTCACAACAGATACGTGAAATTGCTGATAAACATAATGTGCTTTTGCATTCTCATGCCTTTGTTGGCTCTGTTGATTTTGCTTTGAAGGAATTTGGTGAAGGTGTTACAAAGGACCTTCTTAAAGGGCCTACTTTGTTCGCTCACTGCAATGGTTTGCGTGAGCAGGAGGTGAAAATCCTTGGTGAATGTTCGACAGGGATTGCTGTAGTGCCTTTTACGCATGAAAATCTCTGGTATGGCGTATGTCCTGTTTCAGATTTGTTACAAGCTGGAGCACAGGTTACAGTTTCTACTGATGGTTCGGCGCCTTATACCTCCTATGATCTCATTGGTGAGTTATCACGTGTGGCTTGGGCAGAATGGCATCGTACTGGAAGCCAGGAAACTGTCTTACCAGCAAAATTATTGCGTATGGTGACAATTGATGCAGCACGTGCCCTCAATATTGATGAGAGAGTTGGATCTATCGAAGTGGGTAAACAGGCTGATATAACGGTCATCAATTTCCAGAAACCACATCTCACACCTTGTTATTCGGCTCCGTGGATGCTATCATTTTATGCGAACGGTAATGATGTTGATACTGTTATTGTCGACGGGGAAATACTACTTCAGGGTGGGCAGCACACTAATGTAGACGTAGATAAAGTTATTGAAGACGCTAAATTTGAAAGTAAGAAAGCTTTGCAGGGTGTCAATTATCAGAAATACATCTTTTCGTAGTATCTAAATACTGTGTGTGTAATGGCTGTCGTATAATATATTGATATGACCTCAATTAAAACAAATGTTGCTGATTTAGTAGAAGTTGGTATAAGTGCTCAGGTGGCGCATCCTGAGCTATCTAAAGGAGTATACAAACCCACTAAGCACGGAGAAAATGTGGTTCCTATTGGTATGGGAGGTATAGTATACAATGTTGGGATAGGATCCAATGCGTTTAGACCTGGTGGAGATCATATTGAACCTGCGGTAAGTATAAGAAATCCAGACATAGAAGTCGATCAGGCACTTCATTACTATGGGTGTATAGGCAATGAGGTTGTGCTGATTGATGGGCCCGCGGCTGGCAAGAAAGGTACTATTACCGGTGAACACGCACGTCTAATGGTACACTTTGACGAAGATATATTACAAGCTATGAATGGAATGGATCAGGTTGTTGTAAAAACAGTGGGTAGGGGTTTGACAATCAATGGATATGAGGGTGTGATAACAAAAAAAATAGGACCACAATTATTAAAGCGATGGGATATTAGTGTTGGTTCAGACGGTACTCTAGATGTTCCAGTTGTTGCAGAAATTCCATCATACATCATGGGCAGTGGATATGAGTTAGCTCCGGATTTTGTTGATCAAGATATGATGACTCCTGACTGGGAAGAGTTGAAGGAATTAGGCTTGCAAGATCTAAAATTGGGAGATATTGTTGCTGTTTCAGATTCTGACCATCGTTTTAGTAGACGGTACTTGGAAGGTGCTGTCACCATCGCATTGATTATGCACGGTGATTCTTCGTGGTTGGGTCATGGGCCTGGATGTCAAGAGCTGATGTCATGTGTCAATGGTGAAATACGACCCGTTGTTGACCCTAAATGTAATATTGGTGGTTTGCTAGGTTTATAATAAGATAGTATTGTGGCAGGTAATATACAGTGATTAGAACTAATCAGGACAATTTAGTACGAATATCAGTGGTTGGAAAGGTAGATCAACCTCGTATGCCTGATGTGCCTGCTCTTCCGTATTTTGTTGATGCTGATGGAAAGGCTTACTTACTGCCTATGTATGGTGGTTTAATATATAACGTCAGACTTGGGGACAGTGTGGACAGATGGGCCGCAGAAATGATACAACCTGGTGCGTCTATTCGTAATGAGGTTGAAGGTGAAAACTCCGCATTACGTGCATTATCATGTTTGGGTAATCGTGCTCGAGTTGTGAGCGGTGCTGCTACTGGTCAAACAGGTATCGTAACTGGTAAAAGCGGAAGATTTTTGGAGCAAGTCATATGTGATTTTCCTGTAGAAACTCTCAATCTAATGGCTCCAGGAGATAATGTTCTCATAGAAGCTTATGGTACTGGCTTGCAATTGATTGATTACCCTGAAATTCATTTAAGAAGTTGTTCTCCACTTTTGCTTGATTCTCTTGGTATCCACGAAGAAAAATTGGGAGATGGTTTTACAGTGTCAGTGCGACATGAGCTGCCTGGGGAAGCTGCTGGGGCCGGTGCAGGTCTAAGCGAGTATGGTCCGATTGCGATTCAAATGTCGATTGCTTCTTCTTGTTTGGATAATGAACTGTGCTTTGGTGATTTGGTGCTGATTAAAGATTGGGATAGTACGTATAGTCATGGGCGTTTCAAAGAAAGATCGAGCGTTGGTGTTGTTTGCCAGGGCAATAGTCTGCGAGGAGGTCATGGACCAGGCGTATTGGTGTTTATGAGTGGACCATCTGCTGAATTAAGACCATTGATATCAGATGAAGCTAATATTGGTACAAAGTTAGTTGATAATAAATAATTGACCAATAAGGTAGTATTAAATAGCAACAAATCTATAAGAATTAAGGAGAATATATGTCTAGTAAATTAACTATCGGAACAGTTAATGTCGCGCCTGGAGAAAAAGCTTATGGTGGTATTGAGACAAACACAAGTGTTTTTGGTGAAAAGGAGATAATACCAATAATTGTTGTTAGAGGTAAAAAAGATGGTCCAATTTTGTGGCTGAATGGAGCTACTCATGGTGACGAGCCTGAAGGACCATACTCTATATTTATGGCGTTGGATGACATTGACCCCGAATCTTTGGCAGGTACTTTAGTAGCTGTACCAGTGATGAATGTTGGTGCTTTTGCGGCTGGTAATCGAGGTAATCCCTTAGATACATTTGCGTATGATTTAAACCGAGTGTATCCAGGTAGCCCTGATGGATATCCGACTGAACGTATAGCTGACGCTCATTGGAATGCTATGAAAGATGTCTGTGATCTACAAATCGCCCTTCATTCGGGTGGTGAACATTCATATCTGGCTCACATGATTTTTGCCACTGACAATCCACAGAGTATGGAATTGGCTGCTGCAATGGGACCACAATGGCCATTAGTGTTTCCAAGCCCATCGGGCGGTGGTAACCCGAGCTCAATGATTGGAAACTTGGGCAAGGGTGGTATAACTGCTGAGCTAGGTGGCAATTGTCGCTTGCTCACGAGCGATTTTGATAAAATTGCTAAAGATCTTAGGGATAGCTACTTAAATGTGATGCGACATTACGATATGATTGAAGGGGAAGCCACTTATGCCAGCGAATGGATGCAAGGATATCAACAGGCACTTTTAGCTCCAGCATCAGGCATGTGGGTAGGATCTCCTGATGTAAAGTTTGAGACAATGCTGTCGAAAGGTACTGAACTAGGCAAGGTTTACAATGTTTATGGTAATGTGACAGGAACAGTACAGGCACCGCAGGATGGAGTAGTATTTGGGTTGCGCTCACGTGCTTCAGTCTTAGAAGGAGAATGGTGTTGCTTTTTTGGCATAGTTGAGAGGACTGTAGATAACCTACTTCCATGAACTCTCTATACAGGGATGATGAATTGGTTACTCAGCTTGGTTCGTCTGGCCTACCGCCGTATGGCGGTAAGCGCAGTTTTGGATATTTGCCGGCCGGGAAAACTCGTAGCCTGTCTGAAGTTAAATTGCCTATACATATCATCTCAGGAGTTAGACCTGGCCCAACAGTTTTAGTGCAGGGTGCTGCTCATGGTAATGAGATAGCCGGTAGTGTCGGCATACTTAATTTACTTGATAATCTTGATCCAAAAGAACTTTCAGGAACTGTTATTGCAGTCCCGGTATTGAACATTTTGGGCTTTGAGACAGGTGTAAGATTGTCGCCTGCGGATGGTAAAGATATTTTAGCATGCTTTCCTGGCAACATTGATGGTTCTATCACCGAGCAGATTTCTTATCATTACTTCAACAACATAGTACTGCACTCAGATATACTCATTGATTTTCATCAAGGTGGTCGTACTGCCTATGAACGTTATATATTGATAGATGCTCCACAAGATGCAAATCACTGGAGCAGTATGGAGGAAAAACGGCTCAATCTAGCTGTAGTATTTGGGCTAAGCTCAGTCGCTTATTTTCCTCCCGGGACATTTGCTGAAAACCAGTCCGATGTTCTTACGGATAACAATATAATTCATTTGACTCCGGAATTGAGTGGAGGTACTGGATGGTATGCTAATAGCTCTCGTGATATTCGAGATGCTGAGCAAGGTATTTTGAACATATTGTGGGCACTTGATATGATTGCCACAGAGCCGATATATACGCAGAGACATTGTGATGTATATGATGCGGGCAATGTAGTCTGGAAATCGAGTGATGATGGTCTGTTTATACGCGAAGCAAAATTTGGTCAGGAAGTAGAAGCTCAAGGTACATATGGTAAGCTCATTAATCCATACACTGGAGATTTGATTTCAGAGCTCAAAGCAGAGCGTAAAGGGACTGTTATACCAAGTGGTCAGGAGTGGCCTACTATCGGCAACACATCGGTTGGCATACTTGGTGATGTGACTCAGGTGATAGACCGAGAATCGGTCAACTTGAAGGTTAAATTAAATTTGAAACAGCAATAGTCACCATTGTAGTTGAATTGCTTTTTGTTTGTATTTTCCATGTATGAAAATGATTATAGAAATTAATGGCTAACTAATATGACTTCAGTTAGTGTAGGTATTGTTGGATGTGGCATGGCGGGTCGCAAGCATATTGATGCTTTTCAATCATTGGGTTCGCTAGCTAGTGTGGTGGGTATTTGTGACGAGAATAGAGAGCTAGCACAGCAAATTGGGAAAACGTCGGACATTGAGGTTTTTGAGAACTATTCAGACTTGTTTGACTTTGGGATTGATTTGTTTGTAATAGCTACGCCCCATGCTACTCACCATAAGTTGGCAATTGATGGACTTAATAGCAATATATCATTATTGGTAGAAAAGCCATTGGCTTCAACTTTATCTCAAGCCAAAGAAATAGCTGCGATATGTGGGGAAAAAAAACTCAAATGTGCAGTAGGATTTGTACATCGTCATCGGATGGAACTGCAGGCTGCACATAGACATATAAAACAAAAAGATTGCGGTGAAGTTGTATATCTAACAGATACATTCTGGTTGTCAGGTGGAGAGAGATTGCCAGAATGGCTATGGAATGATTCAGAATCCGGTCTTGGTATTTTAGGTTATAGTGCAATTCATCGAATAGATTGGCAAGGTTGGTTGGCCAATTCTAAAGTTGCTAGTGTGTACGCCCAAACAAACCTTGATGGTATATATGAGGGTTCAATTCATGGAGTTGTAGCTAGTCTGACGTTTGAAAATGGAGTTGTGGGTTCTGTTGTTGGCTACCAGCCGAATGTCGATGTGAGTAAGCCTTTCATAAGTACAGTAATTGCCGGTTCTCAAGGTTTGATCAATATTAAGTTAGGCCAAAGTTTTGAGATATGTACTGCGGTAGAGAACTATAGAAAAAGTATTGTTCAAGACGACCAGTTTGTTAAACAGGCACGAGACGTAGTAAATGCTATTGTAGAGGATAGAGAACCTTGCTCCTCTGTGTATGATGGCGTGCACTCTGCGGCTGTAGTTGAAGCAATTATTCAATCAGCCAAGACAGATTCAAGAATTGATGTCAAAAACTAGTTATAAATAATGTCTAAAGGGGATATATAAGAGATATGGTATCAGCTTTGTCTAGTAATAGGGTTGTGTTTATTAATGGTATGGTGTTTGCTGATGGTGATCTAAGATCATGTATGGTAGTTGTGGAGGAAGGGAAAATTACCGAGCTTCTTGAGACAGGTACTGATGTCAGCGATTTAACAACTATTGATTTACAGGGAAAATATTTATTGCCAGGTGCAATTGACGTACATGTTCATTGTCGTGCTCCAGCAGCGCCGGAACGCGGAGATTTTGCTACTGAAACACGTGCTGCTGCGGCAGGTGGTGTTACGACCATGTTAGAAATGCCAATATCCAAACCATGTGTCAATAGTTCAGTGATACTTGAAAGTCGCAAGAAACTGGGTGAAGATAACGCTTACGTGGACTTTGGTTTGTATTGCGGGCCCGTGGGTTGTGATGAACAAGTCATTGAAGACATGGTAAACGCAGGCGCAATCGCATTTAAAGCTTTTATGGTAGATGCTCCTCCTGGCCGAGAGGATGAATTTGACGGTATTGCTGCTGCAAACAGGTCTGACTTGTTGATGGCATTTCAGAAAACCGCTAAATATGATATTCCATTTGTGATTCATTGCGAAGATGAACAATTACTTAACCATTATATTAATCTAGCGTTAGAAAGCGATCTGTCAGACCCGATGGTGCATCCAAAATCTCGTCCTGATATAGTGGAAGCAGTGGCTATTGCAGGTGCCGTCTCGCTTGCCGAACATGCTAACAGACCAATACATATCGCGCATGTCAGTTCAGCTAAAGGCGTTGATATTATTAGACATGCAATTCAGTCGGGAGTGGATGTGACAGGAGAGGTTTGTTTACATTATCTAGAGTTTACTGCTGATGTTTTATCCAAGGCTGGACCTTATGCTAAAGTGAATCCTCCAATTAGATTTAAAAACGATCAAGAAGCATTGTGGGCAGGTGTTAGAGACAACACATTGATGATCCTAACTACTGATCATGCACCATTCACAGCAGCTGAGAAAGAGGCTACATGGCATGATTTGGTGAGTTCACCCCCGGGTCTTCCAAGTCTTGAAATGTTATATCCAATGTCTCTGCATTATGCTCTTAACGGCCAATGGGATTTATCTAAATCAATAGAGTTAGTATGTGAGTCACCGGCTAAGCTATTTAATCTTTGGCCCAGAAAAGGTACAATTAGTGTGGGTTCCGATGCTGACTTCGTAGTATTTGATCCTAAAGATGAACACGTGGTTGACAGTGCCAATTGGTTTACTAAAGCAAAGGATTGTGATCGTGTGTACTCTGGATTGAATATTAATGGGCGAATATTACAGACTTACGTGCGTGGCAATCTGATTTACAGTAATGGAGAAATTGCAGGAGAACGAGGTTACGGACAATTTTTGCGACCAAACTAATACTTTAGACAATTATAGTATCTACAACTTTTTGTCAGGGGAATAGGGTTATCATCATGACAGCACATAACACAGATTGGATTGTGCCTAGGGCACAGGGATATGACACAAATCGTTCATTACGAGAGGAAATAATTGGTGGGCTTGAGAACGTTATGTTCAATCCCTATGTGGCTGGAAATGCTGAATTTAAACCACTTGAATCTGATTTTGCTTCTAAATTAGGTATGAAATATGCTGTGGCAGTACAATCTGCTACGGCCGGCTTAATACTAGCACTGCGTGCTTGTGACGTTGGGCCTGGTGATGAAGTTATTACAGTAGGAAACTCAGACATCTCTACGACCGCGGCAATATCGATTATTGGAGCTACTATAGTTTTGGTAGATATATTAGAGAGTGATTATACGATTGATGGGAGCCAAGTAGCGTCTGCAGTTACAGATCGGACTAAGGCGATACTACCTGTAGATTTGTATGGACACCCATCGGATTGTATTGCTTTACGTAAAGTTGCTGATGAACATGGACTAAAGATTATTGAAGATGCTGCTTTAGCAATAGGTGCACGATATGCAAATCATCATGTTGGGTTCTATTCAGACCTGACTATTATTAGTCTGGCAGCTGCCAAACCTCTTTCATCTAGTGGGAATGCTGGCATGGTTGTTACTGATAACTCAGCATTAGCAGAAAAAGTAAGTTTATTTCGAGGTTACGGTAAGGAATTTGATCCTAGTAGAACTCCACCTTTGTCAGACGAACATGTAGTAGAAGGATTTAATTTACCTATGGACCCGCTACAGGCAGTAGTTGTGCATGCTAAGCTTCCTTATCTAATGGATTGGACAGACAAACGCAAAAGAATTGCTGGTTTATACCGTAGCGCCTTGTTAGATAAAGAGGTGAAGCTACCAACTTTTAGTGAGGATGCAGACCCATCTTTCTCAAGTTATGTCATACTATCTTCCCGTCGAGATGAGCTGCATAATGAAATGCGTAAAAGACGCATTGAAACAGGAACTCATTATGCACCAGCAATGCATAAACAACCTGTTTATAGGAACAATGTAATTGCTGGAGATAGTCTGCCAGTCACCGAACAGGTAGCGCGTGAGCTGATAGCATTGCCAGTTTCCCCTGAAATGGACGACAACCAAATTGATTACGTGTTGACCGCAATTGAAGATTTGTTCTAGACCGAAGTTTTGCTTATATAGATAAAAACAATATTTCTGATACAATTTGTTGTGTTGTCAATCAACAATTTGTAAATAACTGAACTGTATTTATTGATGTACTAGTATGCATACACTCAGGAGGAGGGTGGGATTTTACAATGTATAACTATGATATTCCAGTCCGTCGTTATAACCGTAACGACCTATATGAATTTTGTGAGAAGTATCTGATATCTTTGGGGGCTAATGAAGAGGAAGCACGTATTACTTCAGCAGGTGTTGTGGCTGCTGCTAGTCGTTGGCATCCAGGCAAAGGTCAAGGATTAGAGAAACTTTTTAGGCTCACTTTACAACTTGGAAATGGTGGCATTAACTGTAATGCTGAGTTTGAGGTGCTGGAGGATTCCCCCGCAGCTGCTTTGGTAGATGGTCATCAAGGTTTTGGATATGTGGTTGCACAAAAAGGTTCAGAACTTGCTGTGGAGAAGGCTGCAAAAGTGGGAATAGGTATAGTATCAATCAAGCATAGTAATCATTTTGGACAAGCTGGTTATCACGCAGAATCAATTACGAAGTCAGGCATGATTGGTTATGTGATGACCAATGCTAGGGCTGAAATGGCTCCTTGGGGTGCTACAGAACCTGTTCTTGCTACTAGTCCCTGGGGTATAGGTATTCCTAGAGAAGGTTCGGACCCGATCTTGTTGGATATGGCACTAACACAGTCTGGGCAGGGAATGGTTATGTGGGCTTTGCGGGAAGGACAGGACGTGCCTGATAATTGGATGCTTACAGCAGATGGTGCCAAGAGTACTAACCCAGCTGATTTTCTTAATGCTGATGGTAGTGAGTCTACAGGAACACAATATCCTATAGGTGAATTTAAAGGTTATGGTCTTGCCTTGTTCACTGATGTGTTGTGTGGAGTCATGAGTGGATCTTTATTTGGCACTCAATGTTTTCAAGGCGATGTTAATCATGATGTAGGACACATGATTATGGCATTCAACCCAGAGTTTTTTATGGAGAAAAAGAAATTTCAAGAAAGATTAGAGCAGCTGGTAGGAGAAATTCGTTCTGCCAAGCCAATTGAAGGTAGGACCGTTTACTTACCTGGAGAATTGGAATTTCTAACCGAAAGAGATTCTAATCAATCCGGAGTGCCGATTGATGAACGTAGTGTCGAAAAACTATTAGTGTTAGCAGATAATCAAAATATTAGTTTTCCATCGGAGATTTAAATATAGGTACATTGCTCAGGGGATGCAAGATGGTGTTTTGCAATCCGTTTTGTTTCCTGAGCATTAAAAGGAGGAAAAAATGCTTAGAAGATTTGCTCTAGAACAAGATGTGGCAAGACGAGTCACTGCTGCAAAAGCTCTAATGGAGGAAAAGGGCTTGGGAGCTATACTGATTCCGGCAAGAGGTGCGCCGGGCATGATGGGTATGGCTCAATATTTTACAAACCTCAATTTGTGGGCTGGACCTGCCTGGGTTGTGTTGACTGCCGATGATCCAGAACCAGCTTTGCTTATATGGTCATCATATGGTGCGGAATGGAACAAACAAGAAGCAACAACTTCTTGGGTTGAAAATCCTGATCCTGATACCTATGGACGTGTATTAGAGATAGTAGCTGGTGCCACAACAAAACTAAAGAAGGTTGGCATTGAGCATATTCCTACTCATTGGACTGTAGGGGATATGGAACGTGCAAAAGCCGAACTTGATGGTCGTGAATTTGTGGACATTACTAAGGAATTAGATGCTATGCGTTCGATCAAGTCTCATTTTGAGATTGAGCATTTTTATGATCTGGGTCGTATGACAAAAGAGGCTTTTGATATTTTCGAACATGTGGCTCGACCGGGTGTACGCGCATGGGAAGCTGCAAGTGCTGCAGAAGAACACCTAAGAGCCAATGGCATGATTTGGGGACGTTCAAAGTACTCTATGGATTTACGTCCTTATACGATACCTACCACTGTAGATCGGGAACTTACTCAAGATGATAAGATTCTTTTTGAACTTGTTTATGCCAGCGAACTGGGATATTGGTTGGAAATGACTGCTTTTTATACATTTGAACCTCTAGATGCTAAACTTCAAGCACAGATTGATGCTCACGAGAAGGTCATTGAGGCTTGTGCGTATGAGTTACGAGATGGCAATCCTATAGGCCGAATATCTGAGGTTAGTAACGCAACTTGGGAAGAACTGGGATTTGAGGTGGCTACCGAACCTCTACCTTCAGGAGCTCCTCCTGGAAAACATACACCAAATTGTCATTCAATTGGTCTTGATGAAAGTGATGGGCCGTCATCATGGTTTACTCCAAGCGAGCTGCTGAGGACAAATATGGTCATATCTTTTCATCCTAGTACTCGCCTCAAAGGTGATCGTGCCTTTCTAGTGTCAGACAACTATCTAGTAACACAGAATGGCGGCGTGCGTTTGTCGCCATTAAATTGGACCCATAAGGTAATAGGAGACTAGATTGTAGTAGTTCGCTTTGATTTAGACGCTATTTAGGTGGCGTATAGTTAAGCTGATAAACACAAGTACCCATACTTTTGTATGGGTACTTGTGTTTATCTTATTAGGTCCCCTAAGGCTGCCAACAACAGGGAAATATTTTCACGTCGACTTGAGTAGCCCATAAGACCTATTCGCCATACTTTGCCGGCTAGTGGGCCAAATCCGCCAGCAATTTCTATGTTGTAATCTTCTAGCAACTTACTTCGTATAGCAGCATCATCTATTTTGGAGTAGAGTACAGGTGTAGTCAGCATTGGTAAACGGTGCTCTTTATGGACATGTAACTCAAATTCAAGATGTTCTAATCCGTTCCATAGTAACTCGGCCATTGATCGATGCCTAATATGACGCGCTTCCAAACCTTCCTCTTGCACCATGCGGAGACCTTCACGGAGTGCATATATTAGGTTGATTGGAACAGTATGATGGTACTGTCTGCTATCAGACCAGTATTTTTCGATTAATGATAGGTCCAAGTACCAATTTGCCACTTTGGTTTTACGTTGTCTAATGATTTCAACTGCGCGTTCACTTATGGTTATTGGCGCCAGACCAGGCGGGCACGAAAGACATTTTTGTGAGGCGCTATAAGCTATATCGATATCCCACTCATCAATTTTAAGAGGTACGCCACTTAGTGATGTGACTGTATCTAATAGCAATAGTGCATCATGTCGATGTGCTATCTCCCCCATACCATCCATAGGCTGAAGTGCTCCTGTTGAGGTTTCTGCATGTACTAGAGCTAGCATTTTTGTTGGTTTTTTGCTAAGAGCGCTTTCTATTTCATCTGGTGAAAATACTTGTCCCCATGGTTTTTCAATACAACTGACTTCGGCGCCGTAACGCGAAGCCATTTCTGCAATACGGCCTCCAAAGAAACCATTTACACCTACAACTACATGGTCACCTGGTTCGATGAAATTGCACAAAGATGCTTCCATACCCGCACTACCAGTACCAGAAATTGGTAATGTTAGATTGTTGCTAGTTTGGAAGACAAGCCGTAGCAACTCCTGTACTTCGTCCATGATCTTATGGAACTCAGGGTCAATGTAACCTAGTAAAGGTGTTACCATTGAGCGTAGCACCCGTGGATGTGTCATTGTAGGTCCTGGACCAAGTAAGGTTCTTGACGGTGGATTAAGATCTGTATATACCATTGTAAGTTCTCGTAAATTCTTCAGTGTAAGTAATTGTGTGACCAAGTCTATGGTGTAACATCATACTATTTCAGTAGGTATTAATTTTCACAGTGGGTAATATTTGTTTTGCTAATGTGAAAGATCCTATAGTTGTGCCTTCGATACTTGCTGCGGCTGTACCACATGCGACTCCCCATCTTAATATATCAGGCCATGATAAATCGCATGATAGCCCATAGATTATTCCTGTCATAACTGCGTCACCTGCACCAACATCATTGCGTTTAGTTATAGATGGGGCAACAGCAATCCATGTTCCTTCTTGATTGGACAATAGAGCACCTTTTCTACCTTGAGTGATGATCACATGTTTTACTCCAGTTTGGAGTATGGAAGATGCTGCATTCAGAGCATCTTTTGTAGAATCAACTTTTGATCCAGCAATAGTAGATGCTTCAAGAGCATTGGGTTTTACCAGGAATAGATTTGTATTACATCCATGTAGTAAAGCTGGACCGCTTGTATCCAGTAAGGCTTTTCCACCTAAAGATTGAATTTCTTGGATTATATCTGCATAGATGCTATCTGGAAGACCGGAAGGTATGCTTCCACACAGTGCCCATAAATCACCAGGTCGTGCTAGCTTGCGTATTTTTGTTATAAGTTGATGACATTCTTGGGCGTGTATTATTGGGCCAGGCTCATTGACTTTTATGAATTGAGTACGATTTTTGTCAACTACACTGAAGTTTGTTCTTGTCTCGCCAGAAATGCGTACAAAATCAGTCAAAACATCTAGCTTGCTCATTTCTTGAGTTAGCATCTCTCCAGTAGAACCACCAACAAAACCTAATGCTATGGATTTAGCTCCGATTGCAGCTAGTCCGCGTGATACATTAATTCCTTTGCCCCCATAATTCATCTCAGATGAATTAGCACGCATGACTTTATGGAGTTCAAGTTCGGTGACCTGTAATTCACGGTCGATAGCAGGGTTAAGGGTTACTGTATATATCATGCTGTGTGTGGAAGTGATTGAAGAACAACACAGATATCTTCATTCTAAACTTTCTAAACTTTTGTTTTTATTGATTGCTTCAACGAAACCCTTAGTGATATCTTTTGGTCGTGTTATGGCAGTGCCTACTACCACAGCAAGTGCACCATTCTTGAGTGCTAAGTTGACTTGCGTATGGGTTTGATATCGACCTTCTGCTAAAATAGGTACTTGAGCTTGAGAAGATAGTGATTTAACAAGCTCAATATCAGGTGTTTTCATTTGGTTGCTATAAGGTGTATATCCTGATAAGGTGGTTGCCACCATATCTGCTCCGGCTCTTTCAGCTTGCAGTCCTTCTTCAAGTGTGGAAACATCAGCGAGCACTAAACATTCAGTCTCTACGTGAATAGCATCAATATATGAGAATAGATCGCTAGCTGGACTTGCTCGATTGGTTGCATCAATAGCAATAATATCTGCTCCTGCTTCAGCGATTTGCTTAGCATGATCTAAAGTTGGCGTTATATAGACTTGGTAATTATCTATATTGTCCTTGTATAAACCTATAATGGGTAAATTGACTGATTTTTTAATGGCAGATACATCGCGGGGAGTATTGGCCCTAATTGCCCTGGCTCCGCCTGCATCTGCAGCTATGGCCATTTTGCTCATTATTTCTGGTCCATACAGTGGTTCATCGGGTAAAGCTTGACATGACACTATGAGTTGTTTATTAACTTGATTAACAAAGTTCGGTAAAGAATTCCATCTTTTAGCTTTAGTCATATTGATCAGCAAATGTCACTTGTTACCAAGGTGCTAGCTGCTCCTACCAGCACGGCCTCGGTACCAAATCTAGCAGGTAACACTTTGGTATTATGGTGAGGTACTAGAGTGCAGTTGATTTCAATAGATTTCTGTATGTTGTCCATAAATAAGTCTAAGCTTCGCATTAGTCCGCCGCCTAATGCTATCATATCGGGAGCAAACAAAGTCATAAGATTTGATATTCCTACTCCAAGATAGAACCCTTGGCGATTTACTGCTTCTATAGCGCACTTGTTACCCATCTTAGCTGCCCTACATATTTCATGTGCGTTCATTGCTTTGACGTCTTGTGCGTCACTGCAATTATTAATCCACCAATCAGTCATAGCTCCACTACTGGCTAGTCCTTCCCAACAACCTTGAGATCCACACCAACATACAGTTCCTTCCGAAGAATCCACAATATGATGACCAATTTCAGGGTGAGCACCTTCGATACCGCGGTATAGTTGACCGTCGATTGATAGACCAAACCCCAATTCCAGTTCCCACAGTAACAAGTAGAAATCTTGATGTACCTTTGCCAATTCCCCAGGTGTGCTCACCGATAACTGCTGCATCGGCATCATTTTCTAGGGTCACAGGCACATTGAATTTATCATGGAATGCGGATGTGATGTTCTTACTCTGCCACCCTGGAAGAAATGCTTCTACGTTTCCCAATGAGCCGTCGGCACGGTTGTGCCTGCCAGTACATCCAATGCCAATGCCGAATAATACATAGTCGTCACTCTGTATTAATTCAGTAATATGACTTGCAATTTTATTGACTGCACTTTCAAATCCTTGCGCAGGTTCAGTAGGGAACTCGTTATGCCCAAGCAGTTCGCCTGTCTTAGTGATAAGACCAACACTAATGTTAGTACCACCTATATCAACTCCTGCTATTACATCTATGCTCACAGAGACTATAGCCTTACTGTGCTTTTGGATTCGATTGATTCTAGGGCAGCAAGAACCATTCTCGTAGCTACTAGGCCATCATTTCCAGTGACAGGAACATCTGTATTGTCTAATACTGCATCCACAAAAGACTGATCTTCTGCTAACAGTGGTTCAGCCATATATGCATAATGACCTCCATTGGGACCATAGACGGCTACACCTTGATGTACCATATCTAGATTTAGTATTCCCTTGTTGCCTGTGACATCTAGTTTAAAATCAAATCCGGTAGGGTGTGTTTCAGGTAAATACCAACCTATATGAGCACAACCTATGACGCCATTTTCGAATTTTATAATACTAAAAGTTTCATTCTCGATTGGATATTTACTAGCGACATTTGTTGAAGATTCACAATATATACTTACTGGCTCACTGTTGACTATCCATCGCATTGCATCAAAGTCGTGTACACCTAGAAAAAACATCACGCCAGTTCTTCCATTTATGCGATCGGGCTGGGTCATAAGATTGGTCCGTCGAGCAAAAATACTTACTAGGTCACCAAGCCCGTTTTCACTCACTGTTTGTTTGGCATGGGCGTATTGTGGAAAAAACCGTAAAGTAAATCCTACCATCAATTTGACTTGTGCTTTGTCAGCTGCTTGAATAATAGTTTCGGATTCTTCCAGTGTCATTGCGATGGGCTTTTCTACTAACACATGTTTGCCTGCTGCAATAACGCTAAGGCACGGAGCTTTGTGTAGGTGATCAGGAACTGCAACTACAACAGCTTCTAAATCGTTGTGTAGCAACATATCTTCATAATTCGTGTAAGATGTTGCTTTATATTTTTTCGCAGTTTTGGATGAAACCGATTCATCTATATCTGCCACACAAACTAATCTTGCGCGTTCGATACGCGACAACATTTCACAATGGACCTGACCTATTTCCCCCAGTCCTATGACTCCAATGTTTAATTGTTTCATAATCATCCTCCTTTAGGGTCAAGTAGATTTTGTCGATAGTTGTTTTTATGGGACTTGGTTTATAGATTCGACAATCCACTTACCATTGTTGTTAAGTACTATAGTTGTATAAGATGTATTATCGAATTCTATCATCATGGATGACTCTAAATCTTTTTCTAATATGCTACCAACTAGCACACGGAGAAGATCGCCATGTGTACATACCATTATGATCTGTCCTTGATTATGTGTTTCAAGAGTTGTCAGAAAGTTGATTGCTCTTTCTCTTAGCTGCGAATAACTTTCACCATCATCAGGCGTAAATTCACGTAACGGTAGTTGGCTTTTCGTGATTGCTTCCTCTAGACTGGCTGCTGGTAACCCATCTAAAACTCCAGCATTCCATTCTCGTAGAGATTTAGTAGCTACTACTTCTAACGATTGTTTTTTGGCCACAATTTGCGCTGTTTTGTATGCTCTATGCAAGTCGCTAGATATAATCATGTCTAGCGATTTGTTACTGAAGTGCTCGGCTAATAGATGTGCTTGTGCCATACCTTTTTCTGTCAATGTACCGTCGGTTTGACCTTGGAGCATTCGATGCACATTTGCCTCACTCTGTGCATGGCGGACAAGCAGTACTTTCAGTCGCCATCCAGATGTAATATTTATCATAATCTGTACAACCTACGAGTCTGTGTTTGATGCTTCAAGTTGATTTGTCATCGATGCGCAAAATGCATCCAATACTTTTGGCACAACCCCATTCCGGGCACCGAATCTTAATTCTTGACCAATTGGATTAACAGGGTATGCGAGTATCTCGCAGTCCGTGATTTCAGTAGATACTGAAACGAATTTGATTTCAAAGCGGCTCCTATCACCTAGATACTTTCCATGCAATTTTTTGTCGAATTGGAGATGTAGTTCACGATTATCAGGATCATGCTTAAGTATTTTGCCTTTTAGGGACTTTGCACCTAAGTAAGCACTTTTATATGTGTCAATATAACCGTACTCAAATCTTTTTGTCTCTTTCACCCTATATCGCATATCTAATTACGCTCCAATACTCAACAATTAAATTGTATATTTGGTGTTAAATCGGGATTTCTTATACATTGTTTATCTCAAATATGATCATATAGTCTCACATGAAATAAGGCGTGTTCTAAGTGTCAGTTTTTTGCTTGGATTTACGGGATTCGTCCATACCATACACTAATCCCAATAATGCTCCTATAGATATCATAAAAATTACCACTCCGATTTTACCAGTACTATCATACAATGTTTGTCGGAGTTCCATCGATATCCAGAAAATGCTTAGTACTATGATGAGTCTGATGAAACCATTTAAGATTCTTGTAAGATCGAACGGTTTATTCCAGTTCCGGACAACTGTGATTAGGATAGACATAATACAAGCTACACCAATGGCATAAGCAAAGTTCCGATCGCGGTCAACAGATCTATGAAAAATGCCAAAATATCCACCTATAGCTGCTCCAGTTAATGCATGTCTCACAACTAAAGGTAGTTTTATACTATTGTTCGGATTTGTTTTCTTGATTGATAGTTTCGATTTAGACATTGTCCTTAGATGATATCAAACTATTATGTATTGTCTCACAATCTTATATGTCAATTATTGGATAATTGCTTGATTTTATGCCTGACTTCTGCAGCTGTTGTACATTGTAAGGCGACTTGAGCGATTTTTTTGCACTCGTAAAGAGATAGTGTACGAATAAGTGCTTTTACATTGGCTAAAGCTGAGATAGACACGCTTATTTCATCTATTCCTAGGCCCAACAATACAGGCAAAGCTTGTTTGTCTGAAGCTAGTTCTCCACATAGAGATACATGTTTGTTCTTAGCATGTGCAGCACTAATGGTTTGGTCTATCAATTTAAGGACTGCGGGATGTATAGCATCTGCGAGGTAATTTAAAGTTGGGTTTAATCGATCTGCTGCAAGTGTGTATTGAGTTAGGTCATTAGTTCCAATCGAGAAGAAATCAACATCTTCAGCAAGTGCTTCTGCCATGATTGCAGCAGATGGTACCTCAATCATTATTCCTAATTCCACTCTAGGGGCAGACATATTCTCACGTATATCGTTAAATATATTTCGTAGCTTGCGTAGTTCATCGCGGTCGGAAACCATTGGGAACATCACTCGAATTAGATCTGGTTTAGCTGCCCTGAATATCGATCTAAGTTGGCTTGTAAATAAATCTTGTTGTGACATGTAAAGTCGGACACCGCGCTCACCCAAAAATGGATTACTCTCTTGTTTCATTGCTATGTAAGGCAGAGGCTTGTCACCACCAATATCAAGGGTTCTTATCACTAATGGTTTGCCTGCAAGCATTGTCATGATTTCTTGCATAACAATGAATTGCTCTTCTTCGCTTGGTGGTGTTGATCGCTCTAGAAACAGCCATTCTGTTCGTAGTAGACCTATCCCTTCTGCACCTTCTAGTAAGGCTTTTGGGACTTCTGATGGAGTGCCAATATTTGCAAATACTGGCACTCTGTGACCGTCTTTGGTGGTTGCCGACTCGTGTGCTGTGAGCAGATTGTCTTTATGTTTTTTGTGATAAAAAGCGACTAATTTCTTAGCTTCGGCAACTGCATTGTTGTCAGGTTTAGAAATCAGGGCGCCAGTAGTTCCGTTAATGATAGCTTTGGTATCATTAACAATATCAAGTGTTTGTATATCTACACTTACAATTGCAGGTATGCCGAGTGATCGAGCGAGTATAGCAGTATGGCTAGTGGGTCCTCCTTCAGTTGTACAGAAGCCAACGACCTTGTTTTGATCCAGGGCCATTGTATCAGAAGGAGACAAGTCTCTTGCTACTACAATGAGTGGTCCTTCCCTTGATAATAATAAATCTTCAGGCTCATGACCAGATAGTATGCGCAATATTCTGTCGCCCACATCTTTAACGTCTTTTGATCGCTCAGATAGTGTTTCGTTATCTACATCAGATATTAGTAACGCCATATCCGTGAAACTCTTTTGCCACGCTGTGGCTGCGCCTAAACCAGACTCAATATTGGCTCTTGTTGACTCAATTAACTCAGGGTCTTCCAACATCTCTAGGTGTACGTCGATGATCTCTGCTGCGTCTATGGATTGATCCGACACATTGGCTCGCAATGTAGTTAGTTCGTGTGTGGCCTGTTTAACAGCTGACATAAACATAGAAAGTTCTGTATTTGTATCAGTAAAACTGTTGGAAATTTCTATAGTAGACTTGCTATACTGAAAGATATTACCTATAGCTATGCCGGGTGCGCCAGACACACCATGGAAATCAGAATGTTGCTCAGTTTTTCTTTCTGACATATGCGCAGACTCTTCGTTGCTAAGGGTTTTTGACTCTGTTGTTGCTGTGTCTAATTCTTCTCCCAATCCGTTAGATATTGCTGTTTCCAAAGCTGTGATTGCTTCTTCCTCGTCATCACCATTAGCTTCGATTGTGACAGATGTGCCGGCGTGAACGCCCAATGTGAGTACCGATATTACGCTTTTAGCATTTGCTTTTTTATCTGCATTAGTGATGTGAATGTCACAGCTGAATTGTTTTGCTAGATTGGATAACATTTTGGCCGGTCTGGCATGTAAACCAGATGGGTTGTTAATCACCAGCTCGATTTGTTTCATAGCAATATATCCTATTAAAATCCTATGCTATCTTACGCGTTGGTGTTTGGTGCATTTAGGTGGTCTAGAACTACACTAACCTCTGATGTTTCGGCAAGCAATTTAGCTGTTTCTGGATCCTCGATAGCTTCAGCTAGGTTGGCCAGAATGTTAATGTGGTCATCAGAATTTGAGGCAATACCAATTATGAGATAAGCCTTCTCATCATCTTCCCATGTTACACCGTCTCTAATTTGTAACACAGATATTCCTGTACGATATACCAGTGTGAGATCGTCAAATTGGCCATGTGGTATTGCTACTCCATTGCCAATGTAAGTGGACATTGACTTCTCGCGAGCTAACATACCATCTATGTAAGACTCGGCAACATATCCGCCTCTCACGAGCAAATTTCCCGCCATTCGTGTTGCTTCTTCTTTGCTATTGGCATTTGCGTTAAGACTGATTGTTTCTTCAGTCAATCTATATTGCATAATTAGACACCTGTTAGGGATTATATCTATGGTTACACATCATATATGAATAGTTGCAGCAATATTGTAACATTACATTTGTAGTTCTAGCATTGTCTGCATAATGACAAATGCTAATACATTTGAGGAACAATTATAAACAAGTAGAGAAAGAACTAAATATTCTTAGCCTTCTTCGTGAATTTCAGTTCCGTTTGCTAAGGCACTGACTACTCGGTCGATTGCGGGATCATTTAGAAACATAGTAAATGCGACAACCACTGCTCCTGGTACACGTTTGCGCACCATTTTCGATAGTCCCTTATGACAGATAATCATTTTTGCGTCTTCAGGCACTAACCGCGCGGGTTTATGGATTACTTTGTAACCTTCCACGTTCGCTTTTTGCAGCTTTTTCTTAGTTTGGTTAACGACTATCAGACTGGAACCGACTCCAGCTTCACATACAATTATTATGGTACTGACTTCATCGGGGTGTATTGTGGCTGCCATTTCTAGTTTCCTCCAAATTGCACCATCTTCATTAATTTTATAAGGGGTCTAGCGATATTCATTGCCAGACCCCTTATCTTTTTCATATCAATCCCTTATAACGGGTGATACATATTCATCATTAAGAAGTATTGTCCTGATTTCGACAATCCACTATAGTGAATTATCCTAATCCAGGTATACCAAGTGATTCTTCTTCCTCGTCATCATCGTCTTCACCTATGTCCTTAGCTGGATAGGTACGTAGCAATATGCTTCCGACCAAGAAAGCTGCCACAACCGCTAGGAACACTCCACCAAGCACTGCAAAGTGCCCTCCACGTGGAATGACTGCTAGATAGGCAAAGATCGATCCTGGTGAAGGAGTTGCGACCAAGCCTGCATTAAAGATCATGAACCATGTGTCGGCAACAATACCACCGGCGTACATGGCTATAATCATTATTGGGTGTGCCAATACGTAAGGGAAGTAAATCTCGTGAATACCACCAAAAAAGTGGATGATTATAGCTCCAGGTGCTGATTGTCTCAGCAAACCTTTACCAGCAACCCAATATGCCAACAACATACCCAATCCGGGACCCGGATTAGTTTCGAGCAAGAAATGGATTGCTTGGCCACTTTCCTTAGCAGCTGCTGCACCTAATGGTGCTAACACTCCTAAGTTAAGAGCATTATTGAGGAATAGGACCTTGGCAGGTTCAACAACTAGATCTGCCAGTGGCAGTAGACCTGAAGCAATTAACCCGGAAACAGCACCTCCGAGAACGTCACTGATTGCTTGTACGAACGGACCGATAGCAATCTGCGCCAACATAGTGAGAACTAAACCAGAAATTCCCAATGCAAAGTTGTTGATCAGCAGTTCGAATCCAATTGGGATTCTGGGTTCAAGTGCTGCGTCTACTCTCTTAAGGACTTGCGCCGCTATTGGGCCTGCAATCATACCACCTAGGAATTGTGGAATTTCTGAACCTACAATGGTTCCCATTGTAGCTACTGCTCCAATGATGCCACCACGCTGTCCATGGATCATCCTACCGCCTGTATATCCAATGAGTATTGGTAACAGGTTGAGTATCATTGGTCCTACTTGTTGGACAAACTGCTCGTTAGGCAGCCATCCGGTTGGAATAAACAAGGCGGTCAACAATCCCCAAGCAATAAAAGCTCCTATGTTTGGAACTACCATACCTGCGGCAAAACCACCCCAGCTTTGTATTCTAGCTAACATAACTGAATCTCCTCTTATCTTTATATATTACTGACATTATATTTAGAGTAATAAAAGGCGAACAGAATAAAGTTTTTGTGACAAGTGTTGTTCTGTTTCCGTATTATTTACCTCCTTACTTGTTGTTTATTTATGAAGTCAAAGGCTGATACACAAGCCCAAATGAGTGCAAGTTGGCAACTTAAGTGACTTGTGTAGAACATCAGCCTTTAGTTAGTATATTACAACACCTGATTTAGGCGTTAGTTTCGTGAGGCTAATTTTTGTTCAGGTGACTGACTGATATATTGTTAAGATGAAGAGCAAGATATGTCTGTGGCACGTTTTTTATTCTAATGCTTGATTATTGATTTGCTCTCCAAACAATTTTGCCCTCGACTATTGTAAGCAACGGCCTATAGTGTTCGTCTAGAACTACTATGTCTGCATCGTATCCAGGAAGTAATTGGCCTTTACTAGTATCTATTCCTATAGATTGGGCCGGCACCATGCTAGTACATTGGCTAGCTTCCAATATGTTTAGGTCTAACAGATCGATTAAATTGCGAAAGCCTGTGTCAATGAGGGCATGCGAACCGGCCAGAGTACCGTCAGCAAGTCGGATTGTTTTACCATCTATATATATGTCCTGACCTGCCCAATTGTATTTGCCAGCTGGAAGTTCTGCAAAAGGCGCAGCATCGGAGACGAGACATACTTTTGATATTCCTTTAGCGTTTAACAATACTTGCATGGCTCCAGGATGAACATGATGTCCGTCACAGATTAATTGGGCAGTAATGGAAGGGCTAGCTAGTACTGCTCCAGTTACACCAGGATCTCTATGATGTAGAGGCCTCATTGCATTAAATGTATGCGTTGCTTGACTAATACCCAAAGCAATTGCTTCTTTAGCCAGCTCGTATGATGCATTTGAATGTCCTATGATTGGTACGATATTATGATCAAGTAGATATGGAATAACATCCATGGCCGCTCCTTCTTCTGGAGCAAATGTGAGCATGCGGACTAAACTATTGGTAATGTTTTGAAGCCAATCTACTTCATGAGTAGTAAGAGGTGAGAACCATTTAGGATTGGCCATGCCAGGACGTTCAGGAGACAGGTGTGGTCCTTCAACGTGAATTCCAAGACAGCGAGCTCCTACTGGTGCGTCTGACAGTACAGAAGTCATGTGTGATATAAGCGAATTTATTTCTTCTTTGGGTCGGGTCATGGTCGTTGCCATGAAACTCGTTACACCGTATTCAGGAAGATGTTTGATGACCTTATCTAAATTAGGACCCATACAATCATAGCCTAGTAGTCCGTGAATATGGATATCAATAAATCCAGGTAGTACCCAGCAGCCACTTATGTCCAATACATTTGAAGTTTTGGGTACCTT
>PVBE012766962.1_pt1 | contig 24364 bp, 14 predicted proteins | sample 1631181 | NCBI WGS metagenome assembly PVBE01 (sample SAMN08397723, study PRJNA350692) | Marine metagenome, whole genome shotgun sequencing project. | isolation source: water | place: Pacific Ocean | collected 2012-04 | reverse complement strand
TGCGTGGTGACAGACGTCTATCGCGGGCTCGAGGGCGTCAAACGCGGCGAGATCAAGCACATCCGCATCATGGAGCAGGTCCCGCGCCCCTGGTCGGCCAGACGCACCGACGGCTCGGACAAATTCAGCAAGCAGCACGTCGTGCTGTCAAAGGGCACGAACATCGGCCTGAAGGTGCAGTGGGGCATCGTGCCTGTCGAGGCCGACGGCTCGGCGCATTTTGTCGTGCCGGCCGATCGGAACATCTATTTCCAGGTGCTCGACGCCAACCACCTGGCCGTGCAGACCGAGCGGAGCTACGTGAACTACCGCCCGGGCGAGACGCGATCGTGCATCGGTTGCCACGAAACCCCCAACAGCGCCGCGGCCGGTCGGTCCGGCGGGGCGGTTAAGGCGTTGAAACGCGGACCTTCGATTCCGGACCCACAGCCCGGCGATAAGTCAGCCCGGCGCACGCTGCACTATCCCAACGACGTCCAGCCGGTGCTCGACAAGCACTGCGTAAAGTGCCACACCCCCAAGGAACCCAAGAGCAAGTCCGGCGGGATGGATCTCAGCGGAACGCCGACGGGCCATTTCTCCAAATCGTACGAAGCGATTCTCGGCAGGATCGGCAAATCGCTCACGCCGATCAGCGAAAACTCCAAGCCGACTGTCGGATACCTGCCGGCCAGATCGTCATTCTCGTTTAAGACTACGCTGGTGGCGATGCTGGCAAAGGGCAAGGTCCGCCTGCCGGACAAGGCCCTGGCCGAAAAGGCTGCGAAACTCGCCAAAGACCACAAGGAAGTCAACCTGTCCAAAGGCGAACTCCTGAAGATCAGCAACTGGATCGAAGCCAACTGCCAGTACTACGGGTCGTACTGGGGCCGGCGAAGCTCAAGGTACAAGGGCCGGCCGGACTATCGACCCGCGGTTACGTTCGAGCAGGCGATCAGCACCACGCCGCCGAAGATCGAATCCAAACGCTGAGGCGAAAGGAAATTGGTGCTCCCGCCATGCGTTGAGCTTATTATGTACGAACGATTCTAACTCCGGAACAAGGTGAGATTATGAACGCAAAGGGACTTCTGTGCGGCGCCGCGATGGCGATGGGACTGTTTACCGTTATGCTGGTCTGCCAGGCCAAGGCTCCGACCCCGAAAGCCCCGGCCGCCAAAACCGGGCTGACCAATGAGTTCTTCGCGTTCGACAACGGTATCAATCGCGGCCGGCTCACTGTCGAGCAACAGGCCAAAACGCTCAAGGAACTCGGATACGCGGGGATCGGCTACTCCGGCGTGCGGGACCTGACCAAGAAGGTCAAGGCGTTCAAAGCCGAGGGGATCAAGGTCTTCAGCACGTATGTATGGTGCAGCCCGGGCAACAAGAAACGCCCATACGATCCGAAACTTATCGACGCGATGAAGGAACTCGAAGGGACCGGAGTTGTGCTGTGGATGACGGTTAACGGCAAGACCGATGACGAGAAAGCCACTGCCCTCCTCCGCGAACTTGCCGACAAGGCCGCCAAACACGGCGTAAAGATCGCACTGTACCCGCACCTGGGTAACTACATTGCCACGACCACCCAGGCCATCCGTCTGGTCAAGAAGGTCGATCGCAAGAACGTCGGCGTGTCGATCAACTTGTGCCACGAACTCAAGGCCGGCTGCGGACCGAAACTGCCCGAGATCATCAAGGCGGCTGCTCCGTATCTGTTCATGGTCTCGATAAACGGGGCCGATCACAAAGGCGGCTGGGATAAACTCATCCGCCCGCTCGGCGACGGCGAGTTCGACGTGCTGAGTTTCCTTAAACAGATCAACGCCATCGGTTACAAGGGCCCGATCGGCCTGCAGTGCTACGCTGTCAAGGGCGATCAGAAGAAGAACCTCGCTCGTTCGCTGGCGACGTGGAAAACATATCAGAAGAAGATCGCTTCCAAGGAGAAGTAATCATGACTAAGCCCCGCACCGGAATATCGCGGCGTACGTTTGTAAAAGGCGTCCTGTCGGCCGGAGCTGTTGCAGGCGTTCCGTTTGTCCTGCCGTCCCGTGCGGCCGGGGCGATTGCGCCGAGCGACAGGATTAACATCGCCATGATCGGCATCGGCAGGCAGGGCATACACGCCAATCTGCCTCCGTTCCTGCAGTCGAAAGACACCCAGGTAGTCGCTCTGTGCGATGTGGACTCATGGCGGGTGAAACAGGCTCTCGGCAGAGTCAACAAGCACTACGCCAAGGCCAAGGCTTCGGGGACATACAAGGGCTGCAGCACTCACGGCGACTTCCGCGAAATCCTGGCTCGCGACGATATCGACGCGGTGATGATCTCCACGCCGGACCACTGGCATGTGCCGATGTCGATCGCCGCGGCCAAGGCCGGAAAAGATGTTTGCTGCGAAAAGCCCCTGACCCTCAGCATTCACGAGGGTCGGATCCTCGCCGACACCGTCAAGCGATACGGGCGTGTCTTCCGTACCGACAGCGAGTTCCGCTCGCACTGGTATTTCCATCGGGCTGTCGAACTCGTTCGCAACGGGCGGATCGGAAAGCTGCACACAATACACGCCGGCGTACCGGCCGGCGATATAGCATGCGGACCGCAACCCGAGATGCCGATCCCCAAGGAACTGGACTACGACATGTGGCTCGGTCCGGCCCAAGCCGCCCCGTATACGCTGAACCGCGTTCACACGCCGTCGAGCTTCCGGCGTCCCGGCTGGATGCGGTGCAGAGACTACTGCGACGGGATGATAACCAACTGGGGCGCGCATCTGATCGATATCGCCCAGTGGGGCAACGGGACCGACCGCTCGGGCCCGGTGGAAGTCGAAGCTGCCGGAACGTATCCGACTAACGGTTTGTGGAACGTCCTGCTGAGCTTCAACGCGAAGTTCAAATACGCAAACGGCGTGACGATGCATTACGTGATGGGCCGACCCTTCGTGCGTTTCGAGGGCGAAGACGGATGGATCCACGCCGAATGGAGCAAGAAGCCTCGCTACAGTTCCGAGGCCCTCGGTCGCGAAGTCCTCGGAGCCAACGACTCGATTCGATTCCCCCTCAGAAGTGAGAAAGCCGACTTCATCGACTGCATCAAGACACGCGCACGAACGCTGGCCGACGCGGAGGTCGGGCACCGAACCACAACGGTCTGCCACTTGGCGCACCTTTCTATAATGCTCGGCGGGCAGAAACTCCGCTGGGACCCCGACGCCGAACAGTTCATCGACAACGATGCGGCCAACCGCCTTACGCGAAGGACAGCATTCAGACCGCCATGGACACTTTAAGAACACCGAGCAGACGCGATTTTCTCAAGGCAAGCGGGTTGGTCATCGCCGCGGCCGCCGTCCCGCGATATGCTGCTGCGGCCAGGGCGTCCGGGCCGAACCTGCTGATAATCCATACCGACGAGCACAACTTCCGCACGCTTGGCTGCTATCGCAAAACGCTGAGCCCCGCTCAAGCTTTCATGTGGGGCAAGAAAGCGATTGTCGAGACGCCGAATATCGACTGGATCGCCGCCAACGGGGCGCTCTGCACCAAGTTTTACGCCACGACGCCGGTCTGTTCGCCGTCGCGGGCGGCGTTTGTGTCGGGGCGGTATCCACAGAATACGCCGGTAGTTACGAATAATATCGCCCTGGACGACAGCATCATCACATTCGCCGAAATTCTGCGGCGGGCCGGTTACGCCACGGGCTATGCCGGCAAGTGGCATCTCGACGGAAACGGCAAGCCGCAGTGGGGCCCCAAGCGTAAATTCGGATTCCAGGACAACGCGTATATGTTCAATCGCGGCCACTGGAAGCAGCTTGAAGACACCGCTAGCGGTCCGCGGGTCAAGGCTCGCACCGGAGGCAAGCCGAGCTACAGCGTGGACGGGGCGGACAAAAAATCGTTCACCACGGACTTCCTGGCCGACAAAACCATCGACTTCGTCAAGAAGAACGCATCCAGGCGGTTCTGTTACATGGTATCGATTCCCGATCCGCACGGGCCTGACACGGTCCGCCCGCCGTATGCGAGCATGTACGATTCGATGACGTTCGAAAAACCGCGCACCTACGACAAGCCCGCCGCCGGGCTGCCGACATGGGCCGCCAAGCAGAAGGGCGCCTACGGCCAGTCCAAATACTACGGTATGGTCAAGTGCATCGACGACAACGTCGGCAGGATTCTTAAGTGCCTGCGCGAGCAGAAGCTGATGGACAATACGATCGTGATCTTCACCGCCGACCACGGCGATCTCCGCGGCGAGCATCATCGCCATAACAAAGGCGTTCCGATGGAGGCCTCGGCGAAGGTCCCGTTCGTTATTTACTACCCCGCGAAGATCAAGGCCGGCGCCATAGTCACCCAGGCGCTCGGGACAGTCGATTTCCTGCCGACGATAATCAAAATGATGGGCCTCAAGACCGCCGGGTTCGAAGAGGGACGAGACGCTTCGAAGCTCTTTACCCAAACCAAGGCGCCCGACGACTGGAAGGATGTTGCATTCGTGCGCGGGACCGGCGGGCCGGCGGCCAACTGGCTCGGAGCCTTCACAACGCGCTACAAGTTCATCGTCTCGCCGCGGGACATCCCCTGGCTGATCGACATGGAAAAGGATCCCGACGAACTGAAGAATTTTTTCCTGGATCCGGAGTGTCGCTCGATTGTGCGTGAATTAGCCAGTCAGCTCATAGAATACGGTCGGAAGTTCAAGGACGGTCGCACCTCGGTCGCCAAAATCAAAGCCGACCTCGAATGGTCCGCAACAGGCAAAGGCAAGTTCACGCCAACAGCTCCCGCGCCCAAGTCCAAAACACCCGGCCGCAAGCGAAAGAGAAATCGCAAGCCCAGGCAGTAACCGGCAGTGTTTTGTCAGCCGTTGCCGCACTCCAAATTACGGCAGCGGTGTTGGGGCCGGTTGCGGCGTTGTCCGGGTGGCTTTTCCGTGGAGTACGCCTTTGGCGTCGAACCAGAGCGGGTCGATGCAGAGGAAACGGTTCCACGGCTTGGACCCATCCTTCTGCTGGTGATAAACGTGCCACATCTTGCCGGCGCCGTCTTTGACCACGCATCCGTGCCCCGGGCCCAACGCGCCGTTTCCCCTGGCGATTATCGGATTGCCTTTGTGTTTGACGAACGGGCCGACAGGGCTCTTTGACGTCGCGTAGCCCACGGCGTAGTCCAGCGAATTGGCCCCGGTTCCGGAATACATCAGGTAGTACATTCCCTTGTGCTTCAGCATCCACGGCCCTTCGGTGACCCGGCCGCGTTTGGTCTCCCAGGGCTCTGTCGGCTTGATCAGTTGGATCGGCTGGCCGCCTGACTTCTGCAGCGGCGTTTTCATTCGTTGAACGCGGATCCTGAACCCGGGTAGTTGAACGTAGTACAGGTAGAGCTTGCCGTCGTCATCGCGAAACATGTGCGCGTCGATCGCGTTCTTGAACAGCAGCCCACGATCGACGAACTTCCCGTCCGGCTTGTTGCAAACCGCCACGCCGATGGTCTTGCCGACGGTGTAGTAGAGATAGAACTTCTTGTCGGTGGGATTATGGAATACGTCCGGCGCCCAGACGCCTTTCTTGCCGGGGGCGAAGACTCTGGCGCCCTTGGTCCAGTTGACCAGATCCTTCGAAGTATAAACGTGATAGCTCCAGTTGTCGCCGGTGGGGTACAGGTAGTACTTGCCTTTGAAGAGTATGACATGCGGGTCGGCCGGCCCGATCTCGTCGATCACGGGATTCGAATACGTCGCCTTCTGTTTCTCCCGGCCATACAAACCGCCTGCGGCGAGCAATCCGAGCAGCACCGCCAGGGCCAGCGCTGTGTTCTTAGTCATGCGAGCCTCCTACCTGCTGGAAGTAAGCGAAGTTGTGCGCCCGCGTCGGCAGCGGTGCAGCGACATTATCGCCATCGCCGTGCCGTACTGCTGGTGGTAGTCGTACAGCGGGAAGTCCCACCATGAACCGTCTTTTTCCTGCAGCGGCATGAGTATCCCCGCCAGGTGGTCCTGGTAGAAGCCTTGCTGACTGGCTGGGATCTGCTCGATGCAGCCGGCGGCGTAGAAGTGACCGTAGTAGTAGAAGTAGCCCGCCACTGCGAACCACGATTCGTGCGGGCGGGGGAATTTCCTGGCCCGCGACAGCCACCCGTTGCGGGCGCATATCCAGTCCAGCCACGTTCGCAGCACGTCGTCGGTTATTTTTGGATCGCCCGAGACGCGCAACGCCAGGTTGCACGCCTGGGATCGCCCCAGGCTGCCGGCCGGGCGGTTTATCGATCCGGCCCGACGCTTGGTCCAGCTCCGGCTGTAGGTGTACGTGAAGTCGGGGTTCTGCTGGTTGACTATGCGGGATTTAGCCCGATCGATCAGAGCCTGGGGGACTTCCACGCCGATCCCGCGTGCTTCGATCAGGGCGATAACCACGCTGGCGGTCAGGAACGAAGTCGTCAGTCCAAACGGTCTCTGTGTGTGGTAGTCGAACTCGTAGTAGCCCCATCCGCCGCCGAGCGACTCGAATCGCTTCAGAAAATCGATCTGACCGCTTGCCAGCTTGAGTATCCGCTCGCGTCGTATCTTATCGCCCGGGATACGATCGTACATCCGCACCAGGGCGCGGAGTCCGTATGCGTGCGCCCAGTTGTTGTACAATGCTCTGAGCGCCGATCGCTTTAATTTCGGTAGATTCTCGGCCAGGTACGCTTCGCCTCGCTTGATCGATTTTGTCACCGCTGGCGAATCGCCGCCGGCTTCGATCAGCGCTGAAACGCACAGGCCGGTGATGGCGACTCGAAAACCGTGATGCGCCGAGGGGACCGGGGCGTAGATGTTGCGTCCTTTAGTATTGCGAGGCGATCCCCACGAGCCGTTGGCGTTCTGCCGGACCAGCAGGAATTCGATTCCCTTGCCGATGGAGCGGTCCAGTTTCGCCGGTGATATCTTCGGCGCCGGGCCGGGCCGGGGGTGATCGCTGACGGCGCACCCGCCGGCGAGCATGATCGCCGCGGTTATCGCGGTCGCGAAGCTTCGAATGATGAGTGTTTTCATATCGATACCGGAAAGACGGCTATTTTGAAGCCTTGCGGAAGACAATGTCGCCTTTTGCCAGGCCCTTGGTGATCTCGGTTTTCCCGGCGTGCGTCCTGCCGGTTTCGACCTGGCGTTTGACCCTGGCTCCGGCCTGGGCCACGAAGACGAATGGCTTGCCGGCGTCCTTTGCCAGCGAGCTTGTCGGCACGGTTATGGCGTTGGGATTATCGTGGACCTTGAGCGTTGTCTTGCAGGTCATGCCTGCTACTACGGCTCCGAGATCGCCGCTGACGGCGAGGGTCGCGGCGAAGTGACCGGCCGAGCTCGGTATCGTCGAGAACTTGTCGAGCTTCACTGCCAGTCGTTTGTCGCCGAACGCCGTCGGTATCGCCAGACCGGCGAGTCCGGCGCCCAGCAGGCCGAAGTCCTTCTCCGAGACGCTCACTCGAACCAGCAGCAGCTTCGGATCGACGATCGTCATGAAGATTTCGTCGGCCGCAAGCTTACCGCCGGCAACCAGCTTGGGCGCCACAGTCGCGCCAGACCACTTGCCCTTGCTGCATCGACCGTAATAGACTATCCCGTCGACGGGCGCCTTGATTGTCATAGCGGCGCGATCGGCTTTCATATCCGCAAGGGCTTCGATTGCTTTCTTCCTGTCGCGACGTGATGCGGCGATTCCGAGCGTCGCCTTTTCAAGCGCCATCGGCAGCATTACCTTTGCGTCCTTGCCGGCGGTTACCGCGGTCTGCGTCGCCAGGACCATGTCATGAGCCTGGCGGGCCAGATTTCTTTCCAACGCGGCGTTGAGAACGACTTTCGCCTGCTCGGCGGCCAGTTCGGACCGGCGGACCGCATCCTTCGTTCGTCGCAGCACGATCTCTTCAGTGGCGTCAGTCAGGTCGTCGGCTTCGTACATCTTCTTGAGCTGGCGGAGCTCCTCCTTGATGTACGCCAGGCGGTCGACCGTGCCTTGGTAGGTGTCGATCGTCGCTCGCTTGCTGAGGGCCTGGTTCTTCTTGAAGTGCTCGAGGTTCTCCTCGGCTCGTTTTGCGTTCAGGGCGGCGGCCGCCAGTTTCAGCGGCGTGGAGGCTTTCAGTTGTGCGAATTCCGCCTCCGCCTGCCGCAGCGCCAGGGCTCCGGCGGCGTCGGCGTGGGTTTTGGCTTCCAGGGCCTTGTCGAACTTGTCCAGTTTCGGGGTCACCAGCACGTCGCCTTTGGATACTTTCATTCCATGCTCGACGGCCTTGAGGACCGTCAGCGATGCGGCGGACTCGGCTTTGAAAGAGATTTCAGTCATACCGGCCGCTTCGAAAACACCGGGAAGCTTCAGCTCGATTCTGAACGCAGCGGGCTTGATCTTTATCGTTTCGGACTTCGGCGGCGCGGGCGCCTTCTTGGTGTCCTGGGCCAATGTGCTCCAAGCCGGAGTCATACAGATCGCAGCGATCAACAGCATACTGATTCGTCGTGACATTATGGTTAGTCCTTTCGGGCGTTATTTCGCCAGTATCGTCAGTTCGTATATCGACCAGTGAAGGCCTTCGGTCCGTCGCGGCGTTTGCCGTCGCCAACGACATCGCAATAACTGCTGCTGCGATTATCACGGAGCGCGTAATCGCTTCATGGTCCGACTCTCCAGAAGCGGTCATATAAAGCCCGCATTTTCCGCCTGACGCTGTCAGGTGAAAAATGCGGGCGTGCGTCGCCGGCGGCTAACTGCGCCGCTCTATGTTACCTGTCGGACTTATTTCGATCCAGCGGCTTTCTTGAGACTTTCGCGGAGCAGGGCTCGTTCCTTCATGACCCAGTCCTCGCCGCCGCCGGCTTTGAGCGTGGGCTGCCAGCCGTTGCGGTTCTCTTTTTCGCTGATGATCAGGCATTTTTCAACGAGCCCGAGCATCTTCTTGTACTTCGGATCGACCTTGGACGTATACCCGGGAAGCTGTCCCCAGCCGCCGGCCTTTGTCGCCAGCGGGCCAGCCAGGATACGCGACTCGTCGACCTGGGCCACGTTGACCAGGGCCCGATCGGGCTGGCCGGCGATCTTATCGCCGAACAGTTCCTTGGCGTAGGCTCTTACCGCCGCCATCGCCGTCGCGTCGATCTTGCGTTCTTCGATCTTGTTGGGGAACAGATCGCCGTAGCATTGTGCGTTGACGTCGAGCCACTCGATGATCCGCATGTAGCTTTCCTTGTCCATGTTGCACTTGCCGTGGTTCTTGACGAGCATGTGCGCCACTTTGTTGCTGTATGCGAAGAATCGACGCGGCTTGGAAATGTTGTTGTCTTCGACGGTGTGGTTCTTGCTTCCGCCCATGTAACTCTTCAGGCCGACCTTGTGGCTGCCGCGCGTGATGAGTTGCTTGAACGATGCGGGCCAGAGCTGTCCGTCGTGGATCAGGCTGATCTTCTGTGCCTTCTGCGCCTTTTCGTCCTTCTTCTCGTTGAGTCCGTGGCACTTGATGCAGTAGCGGTCAAGCACCGGCTGAACCGTTCGCATGAAGCTCAGTCCGCCGGGGTAGCTCGGGCCGGCGGCGGGCTTCAGGTCAACCGGGCGGAGGCGTCGCAGTTTGGCCATGGCGCTTACGATCGGGCTGGAGCCTTCGGGCTCGTGGCATCCTACGCAGCTTCTGTTCTCGCCGGGTTGGAGGTAGAACAGGCTCTTTTCAGTGAGGATCGCCATGCCGTTTTCGTCGAGCGTCTGGATCTGCAGCGACATTCGGGCGGGGACCTTGAAGTACGCCGAACCGGTTTCGTCGACCGGAACGGTTCCGATGATCTTCTTGGGGATTTCGACGGGCACGTACATGCTGCAGGCCGCTCGCCGCGCTCGCGGCTGGACGCCGATGCCGATAATTCGAACCGCCTTGATCATGCCGGACTTGATGATGCCCGCCGGATCGTTTTCCTTACGCGTGAGGTATGCGTTCTGCAGGAAGACGGTTCCGTAGTCCGGTGCGTTCGGCGGCGTCATCGCCGGCATGACCGGGGGACGCTTCCGCTTGCGGACGGCGATCGGCGAGAATGACGCCATCTCGGGATCTTCGTAAATCACTTCGCGTCCGCCGACGGGGTCGACCAGGTAGATCGCTCGATCGTTGACCGGAGGGGTCTGGCCCTGCTTGTGTACGCGGTGATTGGCTCGCGATGTGAGGAAAAGTTCTTCGTTAATCGCATACGGGTGTGAGTAGTGGGGGCGGGGCCATCCGCCGCCGGGCGACTCGGAATACGGCGTTTCCGGCGTGAGGTGCTGGATCGCCTTTTCGGTGTTCTCGCCGATATTCGTGTCGAGTACAACCGACGTTCCGGTATTGTAGCTGTGGTGCCCCTGCGCGGTGGTCAGCACGCGGTGCGTTCCGGGAATCGCGGTGGCTTCGACCATCATCATCGGGTGCAGCATGTCGTTTCCGAAGAAGTGGGTCACGTTCGTCCCGTCAGGTCGGCATGCCCAGAGCATGTGGAAGAACATCTCGTGGCGGTTGGTGTATTCCCAGCGGGTGAAGACGATTCGACCGTCGTTCAGCACTGACGGTTCGTATTCGTTTTCGTTGGCGAAGGAAAGCTGTTTGATGTTGTCGCCGTTCTTGTCGCAGCGGTGCAGGTTCCAGGCGGGGTTGTAGCGTCCGCCGTGGCAGCGGCCGAACGACTGGCAACGCGTGGTGATGAAGATAATGTCGCCGTCGGGGAGGTAGCACGGATCGTTGTCTTCGATGATCACCGTGGCGCGATTGTCCCACGTGCCGAAGTTGTCGCGGGCTGTGCCGGTAAGCTGGCGAACCGACGAACCGTCCAGCGGCGCCTCGTAGAGGAAGTATCGCTTCTGGCCTTCACGCGTGTGATCGCAGAACGCAAACGCGACTTTGTCGGCGTCGTAGTTCAGGTCCGGGTTGCGTATCGCACCCTCGGGCAGCTTGCCTTTCAGCATTGGAGTAATCTTGAGGTCGTCTGTTTTCCAGTCGCTCAGGAACTGCAGGCCCTTGCCGACGCGGCTGTGGCGGCCGAGGTGCTGGTCGCCGTTGTGAGAGTATCGCGTCGGAGGATTAACATTGATCAGGATTCGCTCGAAGTCCAGCGCCGGATGCGAAAGGATCATCTTTCGCCTGAGGTGACGGATCGAGAAGTAGAAATCCTGGTAGTCTTCGGGCTTGACCGCTTTTGCGTCCCACTTGGCCTGGAGGGCTTTCAGCCCGGCGGTTAAGGATGCCGGAAGCTTCCTGGACTTCTCGACGTAGGCGATCGTCTTTGTCGCCAGATCCAGTGCGTCGGTTATGTGGGTGTCCTTGACCAGCGAGTCGGGCGCCTTCGGGCCGGTCGGTTCGGTTTTCGGAACGTTCGCCAGCGACAGTGTCGACCACTTGCTGATCGAAGATTGAGTCGCGGGCTTCTTCAGTGCGACGTTGCCCTTGCCTCCGCCGGTGGGATAAACTTCCACTTCGTTCAGGCCCAGCACTTCGTTGCGGACCTGCAGGCGTACGTACCTGGCGGACTTACCGCCGATTCGCACTGTCAGCGGTTTTGACTTCTTCTTTCCGCCGTAAAACTTCGTTCCGTTGTGCGTGTAGGCTTTGGTCCAGTTCTTGTCGTCTTGCGAGAGCAGGATTTCCAGCTTGGCGGCTTTGTGTTGATCACGCTGGCGATTAGCGACCAGGATCATGCTGATCGTGTATGATTTTTGCAGGTCGACCTGCCACCAGGAGAGCTTCTGCTTGTTGGTGCAGAATCCGGTGCGTTCGTAGCGATTTCCGTTTACTCCGCCGAACGCGTCCTGTTCGGGGCGCCTTACTCTCGGCTTGCGGCGCCGGACCGGAGTCTTGCCGGGCTTGACTTCGTTGACCCACGTTTTTTCGAGCGACTTGAGATATTCGGTCTTTTCCGCCGCCATCGCCGGGGCGCAAACCGCCGCCAGCAAAACCGCTGCTATCAATCGTTTCGACACGGAAATCATACTACACCTCACCTGTAAGAGTTACTTCTTCAAACGCACGCGTGCAGGGCTTTTCAAGCGAGCCCTGCACACATGCGTCAACGTTTGAGATAGTCTTTTTAAAAGTCGGCGGTTACTGCTACAGCTTCCACGGAGCCCGCATCGCACGGGTCAGCATGCGTGATGCTTCTTCGTTGCCGATGATGGTTTCCTTCTTGGGATCCCATTTGATCGTGCTCTTGGTGCGGATCGCAATGTCGCCGAGATGGCTCATGAAGTCCGACTGGACCGCCGAGTCGATATCCGCCGCCGGGGTCTTGCGCGACTTGCAGGCCTTCAGGAAGTTGCGGTAGTGGTTGGTGTCCTGCAGGAGCTTGACTTCGTCGGGCTTGACCTTGGTCTTCAGCAGTTCGGGCTTCGAAGCACTGGCCCTACCGCGCGAGGCGATGATCCAGCCTTCGGTGCCGGTGAACTTCGTGCTGTCTCTACCGGCCTTCAGCGTGAACGTTACGCCGCTTTCGTACTTGCCCTTGACGTCCCAGTTGACGATCGTGTCAAACAGGCCTTCGGCGGGGGCGTTGGGGATTTTGCCCGTTCCGGAGTATTCCACCGGCGTGTGCGGGTAGCCCCAATGTGCGATGTCCAGCGGGTGAGCGCCCCAACCGGCGATGAAGCCCAGTGCGTAGTCATAAATGTGCCAGCGTCCGCCGCCGATGACTCTGTCTTTGGTGTACGGAGCCTTGGGCGCCGGTCCGAGCCACATGTCGTAGTCCAGGCCCGCCGGGATGGGCATCTCTTTGGGATTTCCGCCGGTGCGCCCGTTGGGGGCCACTACGTCAACGCTCTTCAGCTCGCCGATGTATCCGGCTCGAACCAGTTCGCACGCGCGGGCGCAGTGCGTGTTGTTCGAACGCTGCTGCGTACCGTACTGGAACATAATCTTGTACCTGTGGATCGCGGCGCGGCAGGCCTTGTTGTGCGCTACGCTGATGCCAAGCGGCTTTTCGCAGTAGACGTCTTTACCAGCCTTGGCGGCCGCGATCGTGATCGGGACGTGCCAGTGGTCCGGCGTGGCGCAGACGACGGCGTCGATGTCGTCGCGGGCCAGCAGCTCGCGGAAATCGTTGTACGTCTTGCAGCCTTTGTAGGTCTTGCCCATCTTCTTGCTGTATCCGGCGTCGATCCACTTGGCCCGGTTTTCGCGGCGATCCTTGAACGGGTCGCAAGTCGCGATGGACATGCCGTCAGCCTGGCCGATGAAAGCTCGCAGCAGTCCGCCGCCCTGGCCGCCGACGCCGATGTGCCCGACCATGATTCGTTCGCTCGGGGCTTCTGCTCCGAAGACCGACGACGGAAGGACAGTGGGGCAGGCGATCGCGGCTGATGCGACTGCGGTTCCCTTCAGGAAGCCTCTGCGTGAGATACTCTGTTTCTTCATGTTAATCCTCTTCTCGCTGTCTGGGGGTTTTGAGGTTTCTATTTCTTGGCGAATGTCTTGAATTCCTCATCAAGCATTTTCGCATCACCGAGTCCCGGATGCACGATGATTCTGTACTTCAGATTGAGTGTTTCGGCCTTCTTTAACGTAAGCGATTTATTGTACAGTATTGCGGGGCTAAAGTAAGGCATGCCTTTTGCGATATACCACGGGCTGGGGTGTCGGGTGTTCTTCGGGTGATCGAGAATCGCCACGCCGACATCTTTTCCGCTGGTGGTCTTTCCGCTGGCGTCGACCCATGTCGCGTCGGGCTGGCCGTGTATCTTCATGTCTTTGCGGCCTTTAGAGTCGACGATATTCCAGCCGCGGGTCTCCTTGGCCATTCTGATCGACATACCGGCGTATCCGCCCCAGCCGCGACCGCCTTTTTCGCCCTTGATCGGCGTGCGGCCCAGCAGGGCGTCGGCGCCTGTTGCGGTGAATACAGCCGACCAGTCGATTCGGTAGAGTCCCTCTTTTGTCGGGGCTCCGAACTCGATGGTCCGTTTTTCGCTCATGATCTCGGGTTTCTTCGGCGGGTGATAGCTCAGCACGATTTCAGCCTTCGCCGAGAAGTCCTTGTTCATCGTCACTTTGACGCTCTTGATTTCCGTTCGGCCCTGGCTGAGGAACGTCTTGCGGTTTTCCTCCCAGTAGTTCAGCCCGTTGATTGTCTTCCACGAGAACCACAGCGCCCTGTGCCAGATGTGATCGCCCGGTCGATGCCACGTCAGCACGCTCCCGTCGGTCGTCGCCAGCGGGTGGACGTAAGGCTTGTCTTCCTTCGGATCGTGATTCAACCGCCAGACAACCTTGTCGCCGTTCATCAGCGCCACGGTCGTGTCGGTCTGCTTCCAGGCGAATCCCTTTGTCGCAGGCGCCGCCGTCGAGGACGACGTTGAGCTGGCTTTGGCTTTGGTCGCGGGCTTGCTGATGAGTTTCAGGACCGCGGCGGCTTTGTCAGATACGATCTTCAACTTGCACGCCGCGGTGGCTTTGGCGACGGCGTCTTTCGCCGCGGCGGGATCGGAAGCCGCCAGCTTTTCTGCAATGTTGACCACCGCCAGCGCCGCTTCGTTTACAGTGTCTTTGTTGTCCAGGTGGGCTGCGGCGAGCTTCAACGCATCTGTCGATCCGATCGTTCCCAGTCCGCTGAGAAGCGTTTTTGTGTCTGACGGGCTGGAGGCGAGTTTCATAGCTTCGGCGTATACCGCGGTGAGTTTAGACGCCGGCGTGTTCTTGGCCCGCGACGAAAGGGCGACTATCCCGCGAAGGGCCAGGGTCTTGGGCACGAGCTGCTTTTCAGTTCTCGCCACCGCCAGCAGGTCGTCCATCGGTTCGGCGTCGGCCCAGGCCGACATCGCCCTGACCGCCGCGGTGCGAACCGCCGTTTCGGGGTCCTTCGCCGCGATTCTTGCGATCTTCAGCGATCCGGTTCCGCCCACGCCGCCTGCGACTATGAGAATCGCCGATTTGGTCCTGGCGTCTTTGGCGGCGGTGAACTTCTCGCCGAGCATCGCGGTGATCTCACCGGCGGCGGTGTCGGACGAATTCCTGGTGATCAGGATAATTGCGTTAACCATCCCGCGCAGCTCGCTGGACTTTTTGGCTTTGGGCATAAGGTCGACGATTTTCGGGCACATTTTGCTGTCCGAGACGGCGCCGATCGCTTTGATCGCTTCCTTGCGGACATCAGAGTCGGTGTCGTCCGAGGCGACCTTCAGCAGTGCGTCGGTGGCGGATGATGCGCCTCGTGCGTTGAGCACGGCGATGACCTCCACTCTAACGGCCGGGTCGTCGGACGCCAACGCCGCGATCAGGGCGGCGTCTACACCGTCGCCCTTGAGTCTCGCCAGGCTCTGGCGTATCGCCGGGCGGTCGGCTTCATTGCTCATCGCCGCGACCAGCGGTTTGACCGTCGCGGTGTCCCCGAGTTGTCCCATGCCGTCCAGTGCGGCCTGGCGGACCTCGTCGTTCTTGCTGGCCGACAGTGCGGTTATTGCCGGCAGGGCGACCGGGTCCTGCCGGCTTGCCAGGATGCCGATGACCTGGACCTGCGAAGCGGCGGGGAGAGCCCCGAGCTTGTCGGCGACGGCCTGGGTGATCTCCTTGCCCTTGAAGCTGCGAAGGTTTCGTATCGCCGCACGGCGCATCGTGCGGTCTTTTCCGGTAAGGGCCGCCAGCAGCAGGGGCGCTGCTTTGCCTTTCTGTGTGGCGATCATTCCGGGAAACGCCGCGATTCGCACGTGCCTGGGCCGATCCGGCGTCGAGAGCATCGTGTAAGCCTTGCCTGCTTCTTCGGTGTTGCCGGCGTCGGCCAGATCGTCGGCGCATTTCAGCAGCGCGTCGTTGAGCGTCGGTTGCAGCACCTTGGAAACTTTCGAGTCGGCCTGCATCAGCAGCGCCATAGACTTTGGGCCGCCGATATTGCCCAATGCGTCGATCGCGGCTTCGGCTGTATCGCCCTTGGGCGTTAAATGCTTGCTTATCGCGTCGATTGAACCGGCGTCGCGTCGATCGCCCAGCGTGCCGATCAGTCCGATCGCAACGGTTCCCTTGCTGGCGGCCAGCAGTTTTCGTATCGCATCCAGGGCTTTGTCGCCGGTGATTCGCAGCAGGGCGGACTTGGCTTCGGTCGCCAGATCCTCGTCAGCAAGCAGCGCCGCCAACGCCGGAACCTGACTTGCCGAACCGACCAGCGAAAGCTGATCGCAGACGAACTTCTTGCAGTCGCTCGTGGCGTCTTTGGATTTCAGCATTGCGCCCAACTCGGCCGCCACGGTCTGGCGTGACTTGTCGTTATTTGCCGCTGTTTTTTTAACGTACTCTTTCGCGGCGTTGAGCACAGTTCGATCGCCGGGGTACTTGTAGGTCAGCGTGGCGGCCAGCGCTGGCGATATCTTGCCCGGCGCCGGTGCGGTCTGGTCCTGCGCACCTGCTCCAATGGTCACCTTGCCGGTCGCCGCCCATTCGATTCCACGCAGTATCAGCAGCTTGCATCCGGGGTTTTCGAGTGCTTTTACATCGTGCCCCAGCGAGGTGTAGAACCCGCGTCCCTCGCCGAATGTCGTGCAGATCGCAATCGCCTCGTCATTGCCTGTTCCGCGGTTTGCCTTGGCGCTCATCGCCGTGCAGAGCACTTTGCGACCGGGCGTAGGTTGCAGAATCGCCAGCCTGTGCCACAGTTCGTCGGACGTCTCGAAGCTTTTCATGCCATTGGTGATCGGATGATCGACGTCGGCCATGTCGACGGTGAACTTGTGGTAGCGTCCGTGACCGGTGCCTTTGCCCCAGACCGCACCGATGATCTTCTGATACCCGTCCCAATCGTGAAAGCTTGAGCTTCCGGCGTGGAACGAGGCCATCCCCTTGCCGCCGGCGACGAAATCATCGATCGCCTTTTCGGTGTCGAGTCCCCAGAGGTGACCTTTGGTCTTTGGGAATCCGGTCCATCCGTTGAAGATCAGATCGTAATCTTCCAGCATCTTGGCGGTGATTTCAGACGGTTTTTCCGTGACTGTCACCTTGAAACGTCCGCTGTCCTCAAATGCTTTCTTCAGCGCCGGAGTTGTGAGCTTCCACTTGTGGTTGTTCCGTCCGCTGATGAACAGGACGCGAATCGGTTCGGCCGCGGCGGAAACCGCCAGTAATGCGATCATTGCAAACTGTATAACTGCGATTTTCTTCATGCTGATTGTCACTCTCTGGTTCTCGGAATATCTTACAGGGCAGTCGGTTATGCGCAGCGGCCGTACGTCTGGGACACTCTTGGGGCTGCTGTGCGACAAGTAGTCGAGGCCTGGCTCGGTCAAGGGCGCCAGTGCAGCGAGGCATTATACTGATTCCGCGCTCGCCGGGCCATAGCAACTTCCCCCATGGAAAACGCACACAAACGCCGCGTATTGGCGTAATTTACGTCTGGTCTACCAGGATTTTGCGCCGCAGCTTCGGCGGAGCTGCTTGAGGCCTTCATCGTGGGCCTTCGCTCGCTTGCGTTCGAAGGCAAGTTTCTCGCCGAGGGTGTCCTTTTCCTTCTTTGTTGATGCGTTCTCCATCGCCTTGCGGACCTTGTCGATGTTCCTCTGCGCTCGAGCCTTGTATTCCAGCAGCTCGGCCCGCCGGGCCGCTCGCATGTCGCGGATGTCTTCGGCTCCCACGTTCTTGAGATATGCTTTGAGCTTGTCCTTGAGTTTCCGGGCCAGATCGGGCATCGATTGCGACAGGTCGTTTTCCTCGCCGAGATCTTTCGTCAGGTCGTACAGCAGGATATCGTCCGTATTCAGATGCATCATCAACTTGTAGTCCCCACACCGTATCGCGCTTATAGGCGTGCCGGCGTACCACGGGAAGTGGAAGACCATTGCGTCGACGTCCCGCTTGACCTGGCCTTTATCCGGATCGGAAAACAGCGGGCGAATGCTACCTCCGTCCAGGCCTTTGGGCAGCGGTTTGGTGTTGCCGACAAGGTCGACGACAGTGGGGTAGATGTCCCATCCGGCGATCGGGTGGTCGCAATAGGCGCCCGGCTTGACGCCGGGTCCGGATACTACCGTCGGCACGCGGAGCCCGCCTTCCCATAGGTTGGCTTTCCCGCCTCGCAGCGGTTTGTTCCCGCGAAAACCTCCGCCGTTGTCGGAAGTGAAGATAACGTAAGTGTTGTTCTCAATGCCCAGAGCCTTGATCTTGTCGAGCACCATACCCAGGCTTGTGTCGAGGTCTTCGACCATCGCTCCGTACAGCGGCGCCCATCTGTTTCGCCTCGGCGGCGGGTCAGCGAAATCAGTTTTGTTGCATTTGGCGCCGGGCGCGGTTTTGAGATACTTTTCGACAGTCTCGGGCCTGGCGAAATGCTGCACGTGCACCGCGTAGTGCGAAAGTTGCATGTAGAACGGGCGGTCCTCTTTCACGCACTTGTCCATGAAGGCGTTGGCGCGTTTGGTGATGCTGAATATCCGCTTGGGATCGTCGGCGGGCAGGGGCGTTGTCTTTCTTTTCTTTCCGTACGCCCAGTCGCCGTCTCCGTTGTTGGTGTTCCCGTCCGATACGTCGTAGCCCGAATCCTGCGGGGATCGCGGGGGGAAACCCCACTTTCCGAAGTGGGCGGTAAGGTAGTTCGGGTCGGCGGTCTTGATCATCTGCGGAAGGGCGATTTCGTTTTTGCAGTCGATCCCGCGAATCTTGGCCAGCACGTCGTGGATCACGGTCTGTCGGAGCCTGGCCGGTGTCTTACCGAACTGTACGCTGCCGCGGGAAGGCGTGCATACCGGCGCCGGGGAGTAGGCGTTGGAGAATACCATGCCCCGTCGGGCCAGTTTCTCCAGGGCCGGTGTCTGGTAGTAGTCGCTCCTGGAGCCCGCCACGCCCCGCATCATCTGAACCGAAGTATCGCCCCAGCCCTGGTCGTCGGTGAAGAAGAGGATGATGTTGGGCTTCTCAGCAGAAGCTTTGGCCCGCGCCAATCTTGAAATCGCCAGCGCGGCGACCGACATTCCCGATAGTTTCAACGCCTGGCGGCGCGTTAACGACGTGCGTACTGATCCGACCATTTGCTGCTCCACACCCCCGCTCACTTAAGTAGCCGGCCCTGCCGGCCGGCTCGAATTGCTTGTGCGTCTTTTCCTGGTCTAATTCCTCTCGAACCCGACCACATCTCGGCCCGGTATCAACTGGATCGTCCTTTCTCGCCCGTTGGGCTGCCCCGATCGCGTTGTCGGAGCTTCGTGCATCTCGTAGATGTTTCTGTCTTCCTCGACCCGCCACCAGCCCTTCAGCCTTCGTCCGTCGGTGATTACAAGCGTTCCGAAGCCCAACTCGCTTACGACTGCTCCGTCGGTGCGGCCGCCCGGAATGTCGGGGATGCGAGGGATTTGGGGGATGTCGGGCACGCGGACATTAACGCATCCCGCCAGCGTCGCCAGAGCCAGAACGAGCGGCGCCAGTACAGTTGCAGTTAGAGATACTCGTCGCTTGCTTGCAATGATCGGCTTCATTGGCCCGTTTCTCCTTACCGGTAGGCCCGGTCAACGGTTTTACGGTTTTGTCTCGACTTGAACCTGATTCTACGGTATCAGTGTCGCCGACGCAATCGTATCTTGGCCGTTCGGACATTAACAAAAAAACCTGCAAGGAGAGACTTGCCATGAAACGTCGTGATTTTCTCAAAACTCTATCGGTCGGCGCCGCTTTCGCCGCAATCCCGCGCATTGCGCCCGGCGCCCCGGCCTCCAAGGCCAAACGGCCCAACATAATCGTGATACTCACTGACGACATGGGCTTCTCGGACCTTGGCTGCTACGGCGGCGAGATGAAAACGCCGAACCTCGACGCACTGGCCGCCGACGGCGTGAGGTTCACCGAGTTCTACGGAACGGCGCGATGCTGGCCCACGCGGGCGACGCTCATGAGCGGGCGATACAGCGATGGGATCGGCGATTCGCAAGTCGCCATACCCCAACTGCTCAAACCGGCGGGATACCAAACCGCCATGGTCGGCAAATGGCACCTGTCCAAGAACGGCAAGAAGAACGCACCGATCCAACGCGGGTTCGACGACTTCTACGGTACGATCACCGGCGCCGGATCGTTCTTCGACCCGATGACGCTCACGCGCGGGACCGAACCTACCGAACCCGACGGAGACGACTACTACTACACCGACAAGATCGGATCCGAAGCGGTCCGACAGATCGAGAACTTTGCTAAGTCCGACAAGCCGTTCTTCCAGTATGTGGCGTTCACCGCGGCCCACTGGCCCCTGCACGCACCGGAAAAGACCACGCAGAAATACCTCCAGCGCTACAAGGGCGGATGGGAGAAGCTGCGGGCCGAACGCTACGCACGCATGCTGAAGATGGGAATCATCGACGCCAAACGCTGGCCGCTTCCCGAACGGGAGCCTCGCGTGCAGGATTTCGATACGATCAACCACAAGGAGTGGCGAATTCGGAACATGGCGGTCTACGCCGCGATGGTCGATCACATGGATCGCGCCGTCGGCGAGATCGTGAAGGCCCTGAAGAAGACCAACCGCTTCGACGATACACTGATTATCTACACCAACGACAACGGGGCCTGCCCCGAGCACCTCGGCGGAAACGGCTGGAACACCGCCAATAACATCATCGCCAAGGCCAAAGCCAAGGGCAAAAAGATCAGCGTCGGCGACAATTACGACGTACCGTCAGGCGGGCCGGAAACGTATCACAGTGTGGGCCACAACTGGGCCAACGCGCAGAACACGCCGCTGAGGCGATACAAGTCCAACGTGCACGAAGGCGGATCGTGCGTGCCGTGCATCATGCATTGGCCAAAGGGACTCAAGATCAAGAAAGGTTCGATCACCCAGCAACGCGGCCACATGGTCGATATCCTCTCGACCTGCATTGACCTGGCCGGCGCCAAGTACCCCAGCAAGTTCGCCGGAAAGGACATCCGCCCGAACGAAGGGACCTCGCTGGTCCCGATGATCACCGGCGGCAAACAGGACCACGAGCGGGCCTACTACTTCAACCACTCCGGAACCCGGGCGATTATAAAAGGCGACTGGAAAGTAGTAGCCGAAGGCCGCCGACCCTGGCAGCTGCACAATATCACAAAAGAGAAGACCGAAATCACGGACCTCGCGTCAAAGAACCCAGAGAAGGTCAAAGAACTCGTGGCGATCTGGGAAGCCAGATTCGGGAAGATCAAGAAGAGAAAGTAGCAGGGGGCCGGAGGTCAGACTGTGCGTTTTCGCCTCAGCATCAGCGGGACCGCTGCGCCCAGAAGGAACAGTGTCGCCGGTTCGGGTGTCGGCGTGGGCGCCAGGGCGTGAATGCAGCACGCATGCAAGGCGGCGATCAGAACGGCCGCAACCGCTATCGGCAAGCGATGTTTTTCACTATATAACCTCCGGATATGACGGTCCTCCGCCAGCGTGCATCGACCATCCTTCACCTGCCTCAACCTTACGTATGAGTGTGCCGTGAAGTGCGTAAAACGTCAATCGGTATCTGAAGCGGAGATCGTTCCAATGTGTGTGGTGAGTCTTAAGGTAGGCGCAGATTGCGTAGAGGTGTATAATCACTATTGTAATGCGCAATATCTCTATTGGAGCATTTTGTGAAATATTTCAGATATGAAAGTGTCGTCCTGGTTGCGGTGGTTCTGGTCGGTGTTATGCAACTGTCCGCGGCAACTCCCGCCGCCGGTCCGACAGTCAAGCCTTCAAAGCCTTCCGGCCCGGTCATAGTGCCCAGGATCTACTCTTCGGTTCGAGCCCTGCTGGCCACGGTCCCAAGGGAGCTTACCAAGGGGCCCGGTTCAGAGTTAGCCTCTTCGCAGTGCATGGCGGTTAACGAGTGGTTGGCCAAGAACGTGCCGGTCGGAAGCATGCTGGTTGTCAGCGGTAAGTTCGCGGGATACTCCGGCACGCCGGCCACCGGGGCGACGCTTGCTTTCCGGAGCGATTGGACCACCATCCACGGTAAGAAACTTGGGCTGCTGGCCATCGCCGATATGGACGGTAAGTCTATCCCCAAACTGGCCAAGTTCAGTTCGGGCAAACGGTACAAGTACGCCGATATCAACCGGAGACGAACGATCAGGGAGAAAAGGGGCGCTGCGTCGTCAGTGACTGTTCACGGGAGGATCGCGTCGCTGTTGGTCACCAGCGGCCAGCTGCGTCTACGCGTGCGGGGCGGCGGGCTGGGGGCGATAAGGTCGTCCCAATACAGGGTCGCAAAACCCAAACCGAAGTCCAAAGCCAAGCCCAAGCCCAAACCCACATCGAAACCGACGCCAAGAGCGACGTCGAAACCCGCCAAGGCGCCCGCGTCCAAGGACTCCAACTCGAAAAAGGCCGACAGGAAATTCAAACTCGCCAAGACGTACCACAGCTTCGGCAAGAAGGACAAAGCCGTGGCGATACTGAAAGAGATCGTCGCCGAGTATCCCGGCACGCCGGCGGCGAAATCGGCCGTCGCCAAACTCAAGGAACTCGACAAGTAGACTGATCAGCTCTTTTTCGTTTTGACCAGCGGCGTCAGGTATTTGGGGTTCTTTACCTTTCCTACCGGCCGGCAGTTGGCCTTGTTGTCCAGATCTGCGCGGCACTGGTCGAGAGACTTCTTGAGGCGAGCGACGACATCCGGATTTTGCTTGGCGACGTTTTGCTTCTCCCCGATATCCTTATCGAGATTGTAGAGCTGGCCGTTAGTGTGGAGCTTCCACTCACCGCACCGGACTGCCCGCAGATGGCTGCGGCTGTAATAGAAGAACGCCTTGTGAGGCGATTTCGCATTCGCCCGCCCCAGCAGCAGACCGGAGATGTCTTTCCCGTCGATCACGCGGTCGTCGGGTGTTTTTCCACCGCCGAGAGCTGCGAAAGTCGGCAGCAGGTCCATCGTGGTGGCCACTTCGTCGCAACTGCTCTTGGCCGGGACCGTGCCGGGCCACCAGGCGATTGTCGGCTCGCGCAAACCGCCTTCCCACGTGCTGCCCTTGCCGCCCCTGAGAGGTTTGGAGGAGCATCCGCCCGCTCCGCCGTTGTCGGAGGTGAATATCACCATCGTGTCCTTCTCCAGGCCGAGTTTCCTGACTGTCTGGAGTATCTGTCCCGTCGACCAGTCGACCTCTTCGATCTGGGCGCGTGTGGCGTTGCCTTTGGCTCGGTCCATGAACTCCTTGCGAGCCCTGCGTGGACCGTGGACAAACGCGTGGGGCAGGTATACGAAGAACGGTTTGTCCTTGTTCTTTCGGATGAACGAGACCGCTTCGTCGGTGAAACGTTTGCAGAGCTGCGCCTGGTCGTCCATGTCCTTGACGATGTCCACAACCTTGGTGTCGCGCAATACCGGAAGCGGACAGGGAAAAACTTTCCATCTCTTGGCCGACGGCATCGGCGGCCACATGTCGTTCGAATAAGGAATCCCGAAGTACGTGTCGAATCCGTGACTGGTCGGCAGGAACTCGGGCTGATCGCCGAGGTGCCATTTGCCGAAGCATCCGGTCGCGTATCCGGCGTCCTTGAGCACTCTGGCGATGGTGATCTCTTTGGGATTCAGCCCGTGCGGGTCTTTGGGAAACAGCACGCAATGCCACGATCCGTTATCCAGCCCAACGCGTTTGGGATAGCATCCGGTCATCAGCGCCGCCCGCGACGGCGTGCAGACCGGAGCGGCGACATAGAACGAAGTCAGCTTCCTTCCCTCGGCGGCCATCCGGTTCAAGTGAGGCGTCTTGTTGACCTTCGAGCCAAACGGCTCGATATCGCCATAGCCCATGTCATCGATAAAGATGACGACAAAGTTAGGCTGTTTCCGCGGTCCGCTCTTGGCCCGCGCCGAACCGCCAAACAGCGACACAGCTCCCAAAGAACAAGCCGCTGCAGAAGCACTCTTAATGAAACTTCTTCTATCCATCATGTGATTACTATTCCTTGTTTTATCGCGGCGCTATTTGCTCTTTGGCATTGACGTCCACCAGGCGGTGACTTTCTTTGTCAATTCTTTGGCGATCTCGGCTTTTTCGGCCGCTGCGTTTTTGGTTTCGCCGGGGTCGGTTTTTAGGTTGTATAGTTGTTGCTTCGAGCCGTCATAGTCGCACAGGAGTTTCCAGTCGCCTTGGCGAACGGCCAGGTCGGGCAGGTCCTTCAAACCGTAGTAGTTCTTGCGGTCGGGAGGGCGGCTGAAGAATATTGGGGCCTTGCGCGATGACTGCGACTTGCCCAGCAGGGTCGCTAGCATGTCTTCGCCGTCGTATTTGGCGCCTTTTTGCGGTTTGGCGCCGGTCAGGTTAAGCAGCGACGGCGTCAGGTCGATCGCCGAGAATACCGACTCCTTGTTCCGCATTCCCGTGGCCGATTTTGCGATCAGGCCCGGCCCCCAGGCGATCAGCGACGAGCGAATCCCGCCCTCGAACAGGTGGGTCTTGAAGCCCTTGAAGTGAGCGGCCCGCCCGGCGCCCTGTTCGGG
>PVBE012407743.1_pt1 | contig 24370 bp, 15 predicted proteins | sample 1631181 | NCBI WGS metagenome assembly PVBE01 (sample SAMN08397723, study PRJNA350692) | Marine metagenome, whole genome shotgun sequencing project. | isolation source: water | place: Pacific Ocean | collected 2012-04 | reverse complement strand
AGGCTTCGTCGTCCTTTCATCCGTCGGGGCTCACCCCCGGGCGCAGCGAATGGCCACGGCGGATGAAAGGACGACGGAGCCGGACCAACTCCTAAACGCCCAAAACACAAAACAGGCTTTGTTGTTCTGAGTCCCGAGGGGGCTCCACCGCGCTCCTCAAAAGAACAACCAATTCCACCCACGAATTGTTCTGAAGAACCGATAATTTATCGCGCGTGTGCAAGACGATCGTGGCACCACCATCTTCGCCAGCATCTCTTCGAGCACCTCGGTAGTACCCCCATATCGCGACTTTGTCCGGTTCCGGAGTATCAATGCGAAGCCCCAGGCGATTGGCCAAGAACGCTTGTTGGCCCGTGGCATCCACAAGAACCTGACTGCGCACTTCGCGAAGCTCGCCAGTGGCCGCCCTCAGCGTGACACCAACCACGCGTCTCTTCTCGCGCACGATGTCCATCACATGCGTTTGATCGTGACATTCGGCACCTTTCTCCGCAGCGTTATCGAAGAGCATTTTGTCGAAGTCGGCACGTGTCACCTGCCAGGTTTGTGCGGATTCTTGGGGATCGTGCTCTTTGAAGAAGAACGGCTGCGATTCGGCACCCGTCGAACTGACGAATTGAACACTGACTTTCTTGACGAAATCGCTCTGCCTCATCTTGTCGAGCACGCCCAGCCTCTCGAACGTCCAGTACGCTTCCGGCATCAACGATTCACCGACATGAAAGCGCGGTATTTTTTCGCGTTCAACGAGTAACGTCGAAAATCCGGCCTCGGCAATCAGAGCGGCAGAGCAGCCTCCCGCGGGGCCACCGCCAACGACGATGCAGTCGTACTGGTCTTTCATGAGATCTCGTTAATGGACAGGGCGAAATTCGGTGACCGGGCGACAAAGTCCATGTTGCGAAAGATCATGCATGGTTTGCAGACAATCCGACCAATGAAGAGACGGTGCAGTGAGCTGTGGCGCGGTGAATGTGGCCTCCGGGATGATCCGAGTGGGCCGGCATGATGTGAGTGGACCAGAAAACCCAGCTAGAAAACCCAGCTAGAAAACCCAACAAGAAAACCCAACAAGAAAACCCAACAAGAAAACCCAACAAGAAAACCAAGCCACTCACACTACTCACATTCTATCGAGCGATCAGACCGGTGTCACGATTTCCGGCAACTCAACGGCCGAAAGGCCCTCGCAACAGACCACCGCCGTTCTGCCAAAACAAACCTCTGGTGCTTTGTCAAAGCTAGAAAGTGGAGTAAGCGGGGATCACGCCTTGGCAAGGGTCAAATCTGTAAGGATGATTGGCGGGTCGACCACCGCTGCGGACTCGGTGGGACGTTCCAGAACAGTGTCGACCAAGTAGTAGAACAACCGACGCAGATCCGCTGGTTGGACTTCGTCGGCGATGGATTCGGCGCGTTGCTGATGCTTGTCGACCAGACGATGTGCCTGTTCAAAGACATCCGCTCGCTCGAACAGTTGATACACGCGCCGGAGCTGAAACTCGGACGCCGGGACCCTGCCATCAACCAACGAAATCAACTCTGCCTGTTCGGCGGCGGGCAGGTTCTGCAACGCCAAGGCCAACAGCACCGTGGGACGGCCGCCCAAAATGTCACCGCCTGCTGAAAGTTTGTTGTCCGAATCGCCGTGCCAGTCTTTCAGATCATTGAGGATTTGAAAGGCGACTCCCATGTTTCGCGAGAATTGGCGAATCGGCTTTACGTACTCATCCACGGACCCGGCCAAACGAGCTCCGGCATACAACGCGGCTTCAAACGCGGGCGAAGTCTTCAGTGCGTAAATCTTCAACGCATCGATCGGCTTCAGGCGTTTGTCTTTGGCATCTCGCCACAGCAGTTCGGAACCTTGGCCTTCGGAGAGCTTGATATGCGCGTCCGCCAGATTATCCAGAATATCAGCGACCACGTCCGCGCCCAACGTCTTTGTCTCACGGCTAACCAGACGATATCCCAGGCCGATCAGGTAGTCGCCCACGTTGATCGCCGTCGGAATGCCATAGCGGCGGTGCACGGCATCCTCGCCGTAGCGGAAGGCGTCGTCATCTTCAATGTCGTCATGGACCAACGACGCTTTGTGGAATGTCTCGATCGACATCGCGGCGCGACGGACCGCATCCGAAATTGCATCGGCAGCGGCTTGGCCATCGGCCTGTGTTGCCTTGCCCCCCGTCAGCGCGTCATAGACCGCCAGCGTAATAAAGGGGCGCGAGTGTTTTCCGCCGCGCGAAAGGAAGTCGTACGCCAAGGCCTCGGTTCCAGCGATTGGATCCAAGCCACCAATCCCCTGACCGTTCATTTCGGCCAGCCGGGGGCCACCGCGCGCCCGTGGCACCAACCGCTCCAGCTCGTCAGCATCGAACATATTGGCGGCCGTACGCAACAGGTGAACATAGGTTTGCGTCTGCTGAACCGGGACCTCCGCACGCAGGGCGATCATTTCGCTAACCCAGTCTTCATCCACTGACGTATTGCGACAGTCGCTCGAGTGCAAGGACACGGCCATGCAGGGAATTCCTGCCAGCAATATCTTGTCGATCGCTTTTTCCAAGACATTCAGGCAGGCGACGCCGACGATCGCGTCGACATGGCCACTGACGATGATCTTCAGGACAATCGGCGAACCTTCGGCAACCAAAACCTTGTAGCCCATATCGTCCGCGACGGTGCGAAAGTCCGCGATGCTGCAGGCACCGCACTCTTTGCACTCCAAACCGAATTCGTCATAGTCAGCGGGGCACCCTTCGGCGTGCTTCAAGCAGTGGGGCAGTAGGAAGAGCCGTCGTTCGGGCGGAATCGCGGCAACCTGTTCGCGCCAGAATTCGGAAGCAAAGACCACCATGGTCCAGCCAAGATACGATTCAGGCAGACCCATGTGATCCAGAATCTCGCGGACGAAGCGTTCCATCTCTTCCTTCGCAAGCGGAATGCTCTTATCCAGTTGAGCTGTGACTGCGGCGCACTTGCCGCGCAATTCCTCGCGCTGTGTCTTCGTCGGCGGAACTTCTTTCAAATGGGATGTCTTCCGCCGACGTGATTTGCGTTTCGGTTGGCCCGAATCCGCCCTTTCGGTCAATTGGCGCGACGTTGGTGCTGAAGCCAAGGTGATATCCTCAATTCCGAAAGCAAGCAGATGATTAGCAAGTCAGGCGGGCTGTCGATGATTTTTGGCGGGACGGTTGGTCTGGTGTGGCGAGGGCCCGACCCAACGCAGAAACCGTAAAGACCAGTGGGTAGAGTCTCTCATGATACCATAGCTTCGCGAAGTAAAAACCAATCGGCGAGTTTTTCAGGTAATCCCCGGATTCGACTGCCTCGACCAGCCACCGAAGTCCTTTTGTAACAGCCTTTTGAGTCGATTCGCCAGACACGTCCATCATCAGTGCTTCGACAGCCAAGGCAGTCTCTTCGACACTGCTCGTTGCAGCACCAGGTCGTGCCGTCGAAATCGAGGCTCCTCCCCCCCAACCACCATCACCATTCTGCGATTGTCGCAACCACTCTAGACCCCGCTCGGCTTCGCTTGATGTGGTTCGATCAAAATCACGATACGCCATCAAGACTTTCGCGGTACCGTAGATGGGGTTTTCCTCGCGAGGGTGGTCCTGGTTGCCAAACCACAACGGGACCCAGCTACCATCTGAGCGTTGCTCTCGGGTCAAGAAACGAAATCCGCGGTCAATCGCCCGAACAAACTCCCGGCTTGCCGGGCCGACATGAGAAGGCCCGGAATCCGTCTCCCCCAGTGGTTGCCAAACATGAATCGCTCGCAGCGCGTGGGCCGTCAGGTCCGAGCCGGATCGGTCAAATGGCAAGGCCCCCCACCCACGACAGAAGGTCGGCCAGCCGCCATCGCGATTCTGCAATGCGAGCAGCCAGCCAAAGCCGTCACAGGCCGCCTGCTCCAAAACCGGACGGCGCTGGGGTGGGCATGATGGTGCGTCCCGCCATGCGGCCAAGGCAAGCAATGCACCAGGCGTGTCGTCGGCATCCGGCACCGCACCACTGAGATCGCTCCATCCCCACCCGCCCGGAGCCGCGCCGGTGAATGGATGGCGCTCAAGTTGCTGACAGGAAAGGAGCCAATCGAGGCATTCAAGCCGTGCGACGTCTTCACCGCCGCCCGCCAATCCGTTGACTGCCAGCGTTGTATTCCATGTGGCCAGATTCGTGTCAATGGGCCAACTGCCATCCGTTCGAACTGACGCCAAGAGAAAGTCAACTCCTCGCCGAGCGACGGGTAGATCACTTTTTCCAATAGACGCCAGGCTCATCACCACGAAGCTTGTCAACGGAATCGCTTCCAGGTACCCACCGCTCTCCGGTTGAATGGTCTCAAGCACACGGAGGCTTTTCTTGGCCGCCACGGCACGTGCAAGCCGCGCGAACGGATTGAGCGGCGGTTTGTGGTAGTACCGAGCCTGGCCGATCGCCACCAATGCGGGAATCGCGTAGCTGACCACCGGCAACCGCATGAAGCGATAGAAAGCCTGTGGAAAACAGGCCAATTCAAAGGGCAACGCTGAAACCTGCTGCCAAGGGACCATGCCAGCCATCGCGCAATTGGCGAGAATCGGAACGGCAAACGTCTTGTCCTTGCCGTAACGACGCCGCAGCCCAGGCACGCCTCCCTGCGACTCGACAAATCCGCCCGCCCGTTGCATCAAACCGGATCGCTTGTCTGCCTCACCCGCCAAACGAAAGGCAGCAATCGCTAACATTGTGGTCGAGATGTTGGAATAGCTCTTGTCCGTGTCCCCCCAGCCACCGTCTTCGTTCTGCCGTTCCGCCAACCAGGCGATACCACCAGCAATCAACTGGCCAATCTGCGCGCCCCCTTCGCCCCCTTCGATCAGAGGCAACTGACCGGAGGCTCCACAATCAAAGCGATTGCGCTGAACGAGCGTTAAGGCGCTAACCGCTGTGGCGGTCGAAAGCGCCGAGCTCGAGAGTTCGCCAATCCAGTGCCCTTCCGGCGCACGTGACGCCAACAGCTGCTTGCGTGCGCTCTGAAACGCACTAGTCAGACGAGATTTCTTAAGGTCTGAAAACACAATTTTGACCACAACTCGATGTAAGACCTGGCAGTCCAGGAAGGGCAGTGAAAGATTAAATGGTCTAATTTCCAAGTCTACGTAGCCCGAGACGTAATGTCGAGTCACGGCGGGAATGATTGCATTGCCTTCATCCGAACATAAAATTGTGGCGTACGCGGATCATTTCGCCGATTTATGTTGTCGGACACATTTTGCCGGGAAGCCATGGATCGATCTGCAAGACAACGTTCTGTCACAACGCTTTGTCGTTTGGAAGAGCCCTTTTGGGCTCGTTACTCCGACGAGGCACTATTGGATGTGCGCATTTGTGATCTCGGTGTGGTCATCGCCGGAACGCGCCTCGAGCAACGCATCGAGCAACTTTACGGTGAGCTAGCAGGAAGTGGCCTACGGTTTCGTCCTCACTGCTGGCTCTCGGACGAGTGGTTTACGCCGGACAGCGTACCGGGCATCGCCATTCCGTTTTACTTGGCGCATCCCCGATTGGAACGCCTCGAACGCAAGCAAATGCTCGAGGTGGAGGGCGGAAACCGGAACTGGTGCCTCCGCATCCTTCGCCATGAAGCTGGCCATGCGCTGGACAATGCCTTTCGCCTTGGCCGGCGGAAGGCGTGGCAACGTGTTTTCGGCAGTTCATCGCAACCCTATCCTGACCACTATTCACCCAAACCGTACAGCAAGAGTTTCGTGCAACATCTTGGGATGTGGTATGCCCAGGCGCATCCCGCGGAAGATTTCGCCGAGACGTTTGCCGTCTGGCTAAGACCTCGTTCGAATTGGAAGGCGGAGTACACTGGGTGGGACGCACTTGCCAAACTGCAGTATGTCGATCATCTGATGAATGATCTCATGCAGCGCAAAGCCGCCGTCATCACTCGGAGACGAGTCGATCCCGTGCGAACGCTTCGAAAGACGCTGCGGCAACATTACGAAGAGAAGAAAGAGCGTTACGGCGTCGGTCACCCGAGCTTCCTTGACCGAGACTTACTGCGTCTGTTTTCCAATGAACGAAAGCATACCCGTAACGCGACAGCCGCCATGTTCCTACGTGGTGATCGCCGATCGTTGCGAGAAGCGGTCGGGCCGTGGACCGGTCAACACCCTTATACAATCGATCAAGTTGTCAACGAAATGGTCGACCGTTGTCGCGAACTCAAGCTGCGGCTTCGATATTCCGAGCGAGAAACGCGGCGGCACGTCCTTGTCTTGCTGACGGTGCAGACCATGAATGTCCTGCATGGCGGGCAACACCGAGTCGCGATATGAAAAAGCTCCGCGTGATGGCCCTCATGGATGAGGAGCTGGTTCCTCCCGACAACATCGAGGGCTACACCGACGAGCAGGCGCTCGAGTGGAAGACCGAGTACGATGTCGTGACGACGCTGGGCGAATTGGGGCACGACGTACTCAAGCTGGGGGCCTCGGACGATCTGGACGTGATTCGGGCGGCGCTGCTCAGTTTCAAGCCCCACATCACCTTCAATCTGCTGGAAGAGTTCCACGGCGTCGCCACGTACGACCAACACATCGCTTCGTACTTGGAGTTGATTAGGCAGCCATATACTGGATGCAACCCACGCGGCCTTATGCTGTCTCACGATAAGACACTCTCCAAACAGATCCTGCAGTTTCACCAAATCCCAACGCCTCGCTTTACGGTTTATGAACGCGGCAGCACGATCACACCCAGCGAGGACATGACCTACCCGATGTTTGTAAAGTCGGCGACCGAGGATGCTTCGTTCGGTCTGAGCAACAAGTCAATCGTCAACACTCCCGAAGAACTGCGCGAACGCGTGCAACATTGCTACGACGAGATTAAGACGGCAGCCTTGGTCGAGGAGTACATCGAAGGTCGTGAGTTTTATGTCGGTGTCTTGGGAAACCGTCAACTGACGGTGCTTCCAATCTGGGAACTGCTGATGACCAATTTGCCCGCCGGCGAACCCAACATTGCGACAGCAGCGGTCAAGTGGGACTTCAAAATTCAAAAAGAATTGGGGGTCAAGACCGAAGCTCCCAAAGACCTCCCGCCGAAGATGCGTGCCGAGATTCGACGTCTCTGCAAACAGATCTACAGAGCTCTGCATATGAGCGGCTATGCCCGAATGGACTTTCGCGTCACCGCGGATGGGCGCATCTATGTGCTTGAAGCAAATCCGAATCCGAACCTCTCGTATGGCGAAGATTTGGCCGAGTCAGCTCACGCAGTGGGAATCGAGTACGACCAGTTGATTCAACGCATTCTGAATCTTGGATTAAGGTATCGTCACGCTTGGCGCGGGTGACGCAGCCACGGCTGTGAATCCACCATCCGAGCCTTGAAAAGACACCAGTACGCCAGCGAGTCTGACGTTGCATTCCTGTCGCGAGGACGGTTTCGGTGATATACTTGGGGTTCGGTTTACATTTTCGCCCTGCCCAGCCAAGAAGCGACAACATGTACTTGCGTATGGCAAAACGTCTCCTGATGGAGACCGACAAACGGCTCTTGTGGAAGCTTGGCTGGAACATGGGCGTCAAGGGCCTGCGTTCGGTGCAACGCCACAAGCGCCGCCTGAAGCGAGGTGAATTCTTTCCACCTTACCTTTACATTTCGATCATCAACAGCTGCAACCTGCGGTGCCAGGGCTGCTGGGTGGACGTGGCGGCCAAGCAACAGGAAATTGACGTTGCCGCGATGAACCGGATGATCAACGAAGCTAAGGCCATGGGCAATTCGTTTTTCGGCCTCCTGGGCGGCGAACCGTTCATGCACGACGAGTTATACGAAATCCTCGAAGCCCACCCCGACGCCTATTTCCAGGTTTTCACGAACGGACATTTCATCGACGACAACGCGGCCAAACGGCTCCGCAAGATCGGAAATGCGACAGTGCTGGTCAGCATTGAAGGCTCGGAGATCGTCAGCGACGAACGTCGTGGCCGCGCCGATGTCTACAGCAAGTCGATGGAGGGCATCCAGCATTGCGTGAGCAACAAGGTCATGACGGGCGTCTGCACGAGTCTCTGCCGGTCGAACATCGACGACTTGCTCACCGACGAGTGGATCGACCGTTTGATCGAAATAGGCGTGTTGTACACCTGGTTCCACATCTATCGCCCGGTGGGGCCCGATCCGAACGAGCAACTTTCGCTGACGCTCGAACAACAACGCCGCGCGCGGCAGTTTGTCGTCGACTTGCGAGTGAAAAAGCCAATCTTCGTCATCGATGCATATTACGACGGCGACGGTCAAGCACTGTGTCCGATGGCGATCGGCTTCACACATCACATCACTCCTTGGGGCGACATCGAACCCTGTCCGGTCATTCAGTTCTCCAAGGACTCAATTCACGACCAGCGACCTCTCCGCGAAGTGTTCAATGACTCGGCATTCTTGCGAGATTTTCGTGAGGCCGCCGCGACAAACACGCGCGGCTGCATCGTCTTGGAACGCCCCGACTTGATGGGCGAGTTGATCGACAAGCATGGCGCGAAAGACTCGACGGCCCGCAAGACAGCACGGCTGGAACTAGACGCCATGTGGTCGCGACCGTCACAGTTTAATCCGGGTAGCGAGATCCCCGAAAAGAGTTGGGCCTATCGAATCGCCAAGAAGATTGCCTTTCATGAATTCGGCGTGTACTCGAAGCACTTCAACACCGACAACTGGCGAGACACTCGCAACGAACCGCCGCGGGAATTGAGCGAACCTGACGTGGTGGAAATCAGTTCGTGATGGCGTCTACCCCAACATCTCGCGCCGACGGCTCACATAGTCCCACACCACGCAGCGATCTAGGTCGCTACCAGCCGTGAAAAAGACGCGCCCCGTCGTCGATTCCGCCAAGCGGTAAGCGAACCGAATATCCTCTTCAGATTGTGACCAGCTGGGCACCAGAAAAATGTTGATGGTGATGCCTTCGCGTTGGCACAGCAATCCTTCACGCAACGTCGCTTGTTCGGTTAGCAGGTGCGGCGGATACAACAAGTACAGCCACTGCTCGTCAAAGTGCGCCGTCGGCAAACCGTCGGTGATCAATATAATCTGGCGATTGGGCGTATCCTGGCCGGCTAAGAAATTGCGGCTGAGTTGCAAGGCGTGCTGGATGTTCGTGAAGTGCGGCGGAATCTGATGTTCGCTAATGTCTTCGCGACTCATGTCGATCCGAAACCGCACTTCAGGACGGGTGATCGTCACCGGTTTGGGCAACAGATCGATCACCTCGCCCGGTCGACAGGGCTTACCGAATGTGTACATTTCAATGAAGTGCAGGTGGTCGCCGGGGTACTCCGAGCGAATCAGGCCCTCCATCGCCAGCGCCATGCGTTTGACATTCATGTACTGGCTGTCGTAGCGCATCGAACCGCTCATGTCCATAATCACTACGGTCGCACATTTCGGCGTGTTCCGAGTGCGATGAACCTCGATATCTTCCGGCTTTAGTCGGATCGGCAATTGCGACGTGCTGCTGCTCGAATCGTTCGACTGACCTTCTTTGGACTGGCGTAACATCGCATTGACGAACGTCTGAGGAATGTCCATGTGAGTCAGAGAATCGCCAAACTCGTACGGTTTGGTCTGCTGCTGTTCAACGGCACCGTCGCCTTCGACCGCACCTTGATGCCGCCCTGTCCGCGACTCCTGCAAATTACTAAAGATGCGTTCCAACAGACGCCCCTGAAACAAGCGGTACGCTTTCGGCGTTAGTTGAAACGCGCCGCCATCGCGGTGGAGTCCCTGCTGTTCGGCCATGTCACGAATGTACTCTTCGACCATCCGCTGCATCTCTCGCAGCTTCTCAATATCACCCGGTTCGGTGAATTCGGCCAGGGCATCCATGTCCACGACGGCAATCTGTGCCGTTTCGCGTGCCTCTTCAAGTTGTTGGATGAGTTCGTCAATCTTCTCCAATTCTTCCTTAACGGCAAGAGCTTCTGGGACCGTCAGCGGAGTCCGACCAGTGAAAACGTATTTGGCGGCGAGTTCATCCACCTGGTATTTGTTTCCCAACGTTTCGATCAGTTGCACGAGCCCCCGGGCAAACTGCGAACGGTCTTCGCCCGCCGCAAACCAGACACGCTCAAGTTCGTAAATCTGCTCGGCTTCAAATGCCAGCTGAAAACGATCGCACTGCTTTTTGGGCGGCTTCAGCGTTTCGCCGAGCGTCTGATATTGTTGCATCGCGAGCTGCTGAACCGTGTCCGTTTCGTACTTCTCCAGGATCTTCCGTTTCCTTTCCCGCAACATCGCCAACAAAGCATCAATGCTCGGGCCGAACCCGCCAATCTGACTGGGATCGATGTGGATCGCCCGCGCCAGCTCTTCCTCGGTCAACCGCCGGCGGCTACCGAACATCAGCATGTGATCGAAGGCCGGCGAGACCGCATCCGTGGGCGGTTGCCTAGGACTGGGAAACTGCCGAGGATCGTACTTCTGGTACGTGTGAATGATGCCACCGACGCGACGTTGTTTCGACATGGCACCAGGAATTCCAGAGTTAGTGGGTCAGTTCGGTTGTTTCGCCGTCGCCACGGGGTTGTAAAGGGGTCGGTGTTGTAAAGGGGTCGGGAGTCATTTGCCGGAACGGCCCTTCGGGTGCTTCGCACAAATGACTCCCGACCCCTTTACAATACACACTTTCCAGCAAGTTAGGCTACTCGATCTCGTAGACCTGTGTGCCATGCGATTGTGAACGTGAAATCTGGTCGAGCGAATAGAGGCCGGCCAGAACAAACTCGACACACGACGCCCGCATCTGCTCGACTTCTGCTGCATTGACTTCAAACGCCTTGTTCCAGATCGGCGGAACACGCTTCAACCGCTCGGCATATTTGCTCGACGGCAGCATGTCGCCAACTTCGATCTTCACTCCGCGTCCGAAGATATGGCTGATCTCGTCCAGCCCGTGTCGGTCGACGTATTGTTCGAATACGGCTTGAACTGCCTCGGCAATCACGCCATCCAGGATTTGCCGTTCCGACATCTGATGGCTGCTCATCAATTCCAGCTCCACCTTACCCAAAGATGACGAATACAGGTGTCCCAAATCGCTGATGCGAGGCACAGCCGGCCGCTCGCCTAAGATGACCGCGCGGCGACGGGCTGAAGCAACCATGGTGCGATAGTTGGCAATGCTGAACCGTGCGCTGACGCCTGATTGCTGGTCGATGTACTTTGACTTGCGTGCCTGCACGGTGATCTGCTCGATAATCTCGCGCATGAAATAGGGCACCGCCACCGGATAGTCACCCCCCAAATCGATCCCCGCTTCCTGCTCCATGATTTGGATGCCCAGTGCGCGATCGCGTGGGTAATGTGTGTGAATTACCGAACCAATGCGGTCCTTCAACTGCGGAATCACCTTGCCGCTTCGATTGTAGGTGGATGGATTTGCGCTAAACAGCAGCAACACGTCGATGTCGAAGCGAACGGGAAAGCCTCGAATCTGCACGTCTCGTTCCTCCAGAATGTTGAACATGCCAACTTGAACCAACTCGTCGAGTTCCGGCAGTTCGTTCATCGCAAAAATACCGCGGTGCATCCGTGGAATTAAACCAAAGTGCAACGCCTCTTCAGTCGACATACTCACACCGCCAGCCAGTTTCGCCGGATCAATTTCGCCAACCACATCCGCAAACTTGGTCCCCGGCGACAGCCTCTCCGCATAACGATCGTCACGGTGCCACCAAGCGATTGGCACATCATCGTGTGCGTGTTCGGCGACAAACTGTTTGCCGGCGTGGCTGATTGGAAGCATTGGATCTTCATGAAACGGCGTGCCGGAAATGTCGAGAAACGGGATCCACGGATCCAAGAACTGGACCATAGACCGCATCAATCGGCTCTTGGCCTGTCCCTTCTCGCCAAGAAACAGCATGTCGTGTCCGGCCAGGATCGCCAAATCCACTTCGGGGATGACCGTTTCGTCGTACCCGACGATGCTCGGGTAAAGCTCGGTCCCCTCGGCCAGCTGCCGCAACAGGTTGTCACGAAGTTCGTCTTTGACCGTCTTGGAAGTCCAACCGCTTTCTCGCAACTGACGAAGATTGGTGGGCCGATTTTGCGGAGTGGTAAGCTCTGGCATGGACGATATGGAACCGTGAAAGGGGATTTTGCCGTGAGACGGCATTATAGCGCGAGCCATCGCCGTGTCTCCCCCCTCCCTGTCGAGGTCGTGCAGCTTTTAAGTAGTTGGTTTGCAACGGTTTTCACATCCTGTCACCTCTCCCTTGGGAGAGGTCGCGGCTTCAGCCGCGGGAGAGGGGCTTTATCGTCTCTCATAAAGTGAAATGGTTCGCACTGATCATAGTCGCCCTCTCCCGGCCGCTACCGCGTCCGACCTCTCCCTCCGGGTGAGGTGACTGGATCTTAACTCGAGAAGCGAGAAAGACTTGAAAGCTGCACAACCTCTGTCTCCTTGGGCCGACGATAATGTTTGCACCTCTGCCATTTACCTCCCCGCGGGGAGTTCGGACGCGGTAGCGGCCGGGTGGGGCAGTCTTGCAATGGATAGACGTGATTTTTTGCAAACCTGATTGCCCTCTCCGGCCCTGCAGGGCCGACTCTCCCGGAGGGAGAGTGATGATGCTCACTTACCACGACTACGCAGTCACAAACATTTCCGTCCGCGCACCTCACCCCCCCTCTCTCTCCTTGTCTCCCCCTCTCCTTGCCTTCCGGTCACTTGTTAAGGGGACCGCCGAGCAGGTTCACCGTTAGCCGAGCGCGGCTGGGCGTCTCGCGGACGGCGCTGAGCAGCATCGGATCGTGATAGATCACCAGCGGCGTTGCCTCAGCCGCATCGGTAAAACGCAGTGAATTGATGGCTAGATCGCGGCCTGCCAGTTGCCAGGCAACGGTGTGTTCGCCCTTGGCAAGATCGAGCTTATAGACATCCGAAGTCGGATTCTCTCCGCCCAGGACCCCGACCAGCTTACCATCGACGAGCAACGTCGCCGTCGCATCCATCGGCGAACCGCCCTGGTGCATAACGTTTACGGTTGTCGTTTCCGGCAGATTGAGCTTTCCCACGAAATCGATCTGCACGCGACCGCGCGCAATGCCGGCCTGCAACAAAATATCCGCCACGTTCGTATTCGCAAGGCGTAGTCCGCTGCGGTATTTCCAGAGAATGCTGGCGTCCCGACCATCCACCTGCAGGCGACCGACGAGCGACTGATACTCTTGTGGCGGTTCGAATCGTGGCAAAGCAGGATTCGAGGGTTTGTTCGTCGCCGAATTGGCGGGAAGTTCCTCGGCGATCTGCTGCATCCGTTTCTCGATGCTCAACCTGGCAATCCCTTTTAGACCAGGTGCCGCGGTGCGCGATAGCTCCAAGACATGTTCCAACAGCGGCATCAGGTCACTCTTATCAACGGCAGGTCGAGCTGCGTACCAAAGATCGGCTGCCGTCGATTGCGCAACGGCCCCGTCGGCAGTCTTCAGTTCCGCAGCCGCTGCTTGTTTGAGCATCTCATCATCCGACTTCGCCAGATGCGCCGCCCCTGCATCCCATTGGTTCATTTGCAGGCAAAGGAATTTTCCATAGATCAGATTCGCCGCTGGTTCCTCTGGCAACGTGACCAACTGCTGGCGAGCAAGTTCAGCGTCCTCTGCAAGATGGCTGGATCGCTTGGCTTGGTCACGGAGGTGGCGAGCCCGCTTACCGAGATCTTGGCTTCGCGCTCGTGTTGCTGCAACGACCGCGGTTTTCGCGACCTCTTCCGCCAGCTCGAAACGCCCAGCGCGTCTCATTTCTTCGCCCGCCTGCAGCGCTGTTTCAGCCAACGCGCGACGTTGTACCAAGGTGAGCGGACCGCTGCCGGTCAAATGAATGATCTCCGCACGCCACGCCAATCGGTCAATTACGAAAAGGGACGCAAAGTCGTCAATCACTTTGAGCGACTTCGTCAGATCGTTGCCTTGAGCCAACCGCTTCGCGGCCATTTCGAACAAGACGAATTGAGTTGTGCGATCGTCAGTCGACTCGCCAGCTAACGAAACCATCTTGGCGGCCAATGCCAACTGCTCCGCCGGTCGTCTTGCCGCGGCAATTTCCGTTTCGAGCAGGGCCTCGATCCGCAGCTTGGCTGCTTGCACTTCCGTTCCTGGCGGCACGGGAAACTTGGCTGGCACCGCCATTTCCAAACTGTCGGTGGGCACTGTGCTGGTTGAGGCCGTGGAATCCGCCCCAGGGGCCGGAGTTGTTGCGGCGACCGTTGACGCAGCTGGAGGCAGCTCCACCTCGGCCATCGCTAACCACTGCGCGCCCCACAAGGTGCCATGCCGGGCATGACCCGACAGGTCGTTAATCTGACGACTGCTTTCGGCGTGCTGGAAATCGAAAACCAGTTCGGTGGCGTCGTCCTTGTCGAAGGTCACTGGGGGAGAAAAATTCTCGCGATAGCGGCAGTTGGTCGAGATGCGAACGGCGCGCAAGAGGCCCTGCAACCCGGGCGGTTGCCTGGGATGCAGGTAATTGTGCGAACCGAAATGAAGCGGCAGAGGGCTGTCCACATGATGGTCGGCCAAGGTCGCCGCAGCTTGGCTCGCCGCCCTTCTTCCATCGACATAGATGGCCACTGTCGTGCCGTCTCCACTGACGGCCAAGTGCCGCCACGTCTCGGCGCTGGCGGGGTATTCGGCCCAGAAGCCCCTACTCGTGGAGACAGCAAACCGCTGTTTTCCACCTTCGGTTTGCATAATCCACACTTGCCAGCCAGCGGTCACGCCGGCCGGGACGTCAGGATGCGTGTTGCCTAACACCAAATCACCCATCAGCCAATGTGCGTTGGTCCCCTCCTCGAATCGAACCCACATTTCCAATGTGAACGATCTCGCGAAGTCCAACGACGTCAACGGTTCGGACAGTGCAATCCGATCCGCGCCCGCAAAGCGGATTGACTTGGGTTGATCGTCGGTTGGGGGGAACGGTAACGGAACTTCCGCTGGCAGTGGGAGCTTATCCGAAATCACAGGTGACGATGAAGTCGAAGACGCCATTTCGCTTGGCAATTCAAATTCGCTCGTCACAAGATTCGGCGACGTTGTCGTTGCTGGTTCTACCGTCGAAGGAGGTGCCGCGACCATCGAGTGCGGCGGCAAGAGATCCTGGTCGGGAAAGGTCAGGGTAGAATTGTTGGGAGACCGCACAACAACAGAGCGGTGATCGTCATTGACCGTGTTGTCCGCCCCTTCTCGTGTCGACAACATGATGCCGGCGGCGATGATGACCAACAGCGACACGGCAATGCCGCCGCCGAGCATTGCGGGATTCTGTTTGGTGCGAATACGTCTCTCCGCAGCCGCCACGATGGATGGACGAATCGGTTGAACTTCCGATGTCGAATTCTCAGTCGTGGTCCTTTCAGCCGGTGGAGATGGGCCGCTGACAGGAACGGGAGGTCGCCCTGAATGCTCCGATTCGTTTGGCCGCGAGTCAAGCGAACCACGCAAGTGACGGTCATACAGGCGTTTTCGATTGGCGTTCAGCAAACAGGTGGTGGCTTTGGACAGCTCGGCAATCAGCCGTTGCGCATGATGCGCGCTGTCACCTCGGCGCCGCTTACGCAGCTCGGCCATTTTTCGTTGCGCCGCATTCGAGATGACTTGACGGTCATTTTCGAAGGGCTTCAAGCCCAACAGACAGTAGTGGTCATACGGCCGCTCGGCAGGCGACAGCCCGAGCCACTGCTGGTAAGGGTCAAAGTCCGACGGTGCATCTGAACTTGTTGACATGGTGCAACTTGCGGCTACCACTTCATTTCTCCGACAACCTGGGCTGGCAGTTCCTTCGTTGGCCAATGGTTGCGCATTTGACGCATTTGAACCGATGAAAGTTCCGCCTCTTGTTGTCGGTCAGATCGGTATCACTCCCGTGGGTTGGCGACCAGCCCCAGTTGGTTTACACAAGTTTTTGCCCCGTAGGGGCCGAAAGAGGTGTAGTACAACAAGGCGACCAGCCCCAGTGTGGGGAATCGAGAGTTCCAGGTAGCTCCCCGTCAATTCTAGGTAGGCTGGCGATTCTCGGAAAGATCAATGCCCGGAAAGAGCTCGGGCGGTCGGGAGAGGGCCGTGATGTGAATTCTGCATCGAGCGGCCGGGAGCTCGCTGCCGCACTGTTCAGTCGCGCCCCTTGTCTCCTTGCTTTCCCCTCTCCTTGTCTCCACTTATTCGTCGGTCACACAGCCTACTGACGCGGATTTGACGGTCTTGATGTACTTGTACAGCGTGCCGCGTTTGGCCTTGTACTCGGGTGCGGTCCAGTTGGAGCGGCGCGTCGCCATCTCCTCGTCACTGACATTGGTATCAATTCTGTGCGCTTCGGCATCCACGGTGATCAGATCGCCGTTCTGAACGAGTGCAATCGGCCCACCTTCTTGAGCTTCTGGCGTGATATGTCCGACGATGAATCCGTGGGAACCTCCGGAAAACCGGCCATCGGTCATCAGTGCAACATCCGTTCCGAGCCCAGCGCCCATGATGGCCGATGTGGGGGTCAACATCTCCGGCATACCGGGGCCCCCCTTGGGACCTTCGTATCGGATGATAATCACGTCGCCTTTGGAGATCTTGCCTTGCACTAGTGCCTCGAGCATCGCCTCTTCGGAGTCAAAAACATTGGCAGGCCCCTCAAATCGCAGACCTTCCTTGCCGGTGATTTTGGCAACGGACCCATCTGGAGCAAGATCGCCTTTGAGAATCTGAATATGCCCGGTCGCCTTAATCGCTTTGTCCAAGGAATGAACCACTTGCTGGCCTTCATTCAAGTCGGGCAGCGATTCCAGATTCTCCGCCAGCGTCTTCCCCGTCACGGTCAGACAATCTCCAGTCAGCAGCCCTTCTCGCAACAGATACCGCATGACACCGGGTGTGCCGCCAACGTTGTGTAGATCTTCCTGAACGTACCGTCCACTGGGTTTCAAGTCGGCAATGAAAGGCACCCTGTCGCTAGTCGCTTGAAAATCGTCGATGGTCAGTGGCACATCAACACTGCGGGCCATGGCGATCAAGTGGAGGACGGCGTTGGTCGAGCCACCGAGCGCCATGACGATAACCATCGCATTCTCAAACGCCGCGCGGGTCATGATGTCGCGTGGTTTGATGTCACGTTCAAGCAACACGCGGACGGCGGCCGCGGCTCGAATGCACTCGTCCATCTTGGCTTCGTCCTCTGCGGGAATCGAGGCACTAAAGGGAAGTGACATGCCAAGCGCTTCGATGGCGCTAGCCATGGTGTTGGCGGTATACATGCCGCCGCACGCGCCGGCACCGGGGCAACTCACGCGAACAATGGCTCTACGTTGCTCTTCGGTGATCGTTCCGGCCAGAAATTCGCCATAGGACTGAAATGCCGAAACGATATCGCGCGGTGTCTCTTCCTTGGAATGCTGGTCATCCTTGAAGTCCGTGCAGCCAGGCTTGATGGTCCCACCGTAGACCATGATGCCGGGACGGTTAAGCCGCCCCATCGCCATCAAGCAACCAGGCATATTCTTATCGCAGCCGGGTAGTGTGATCAGACCGTCGTACCACTGCGCTCCCATGACAGTTTCGATTGAATCCGCGATCAGGTCGCGGGACTGGAGGGAAAAACTCATCCCCTCGGTGCCCATCGAGATGCCATCGCTGACACCGATGGTGTTAAACCGCATACCGACCATCCCAGCCTCCTGCACGCCCCGCTTGACCTGCTTGGCCAATTCCAGCAGGTGCATATTGCAGGTGTTGCCTTCATACCAGACGCTGGCAATCCCAACCTGTGCCTTGTTCATATCTTCATCGGTCAGCCCGGTTCCGTAGAGCATCGCTTGCGAGGCGCCTTGGCTTTTGGGTTGAGTCACACGCGAACTGAATTTGTTGAGCTGTTGGGTCATGGTCCAAGTTGGGTAAGGTTGTTCGTGGCGCGCGGGTGGTCAGACAAGAGCACCACTCGGGGCACACGCCACGCAAATCAAAGTGTATCGGCAAATCTGCTTGGTTGTATTGACCCACCGACGAAAAAAAACCCCACAGTTCGTGAAGAACCGTGAGGTTTCGAGATTTCGTGTCGCGAGCATTGTCACGACGGTGGTCGGCGGGACTAGCTGTCGCTTGCGCCGCCTGCTGGGGCGGCCGCGCCGCCTGCTGGGGCGGCCGCGCCACCTGCTGGGGCGGCCGCGCCACCTGCACCATATGGATCACCTTCGTTCTCTTCATAGGCAGATTCGTCTGGAGCTTCCGCGTCTTCGATGGGCGTGAACGTGCTCTCAGATCCACCGCAGCCTACCAGGGCCATGGAGAACGCTAAGCAGGGAATCGCAAACAGGATGCGCAGTTTTGACATTTGGTTTTCCTTCATAAGTAAGAAAGTGAGGGGGTTGTTACCAAGTTGATTCGTCGAGAGGGAGAGATATTCCCAGCAAAATAACAAAAAACGCTCCATGCAGATAGTACGCCAAAACCAATGGCAATCCACCCGCCAGGACCCGCGAATCAAAGCCCAAAAAGCCGGCAGCGCTTGATTGTCGGATTGGGCGGCTGGGGTCGAGCCGCACAGGCCCCCGATAATTCACCGACGGAGCTCCTTCCCGATCCTCCCTGAGTCCAATACCGTTCAATGAAACGAAGGAAGTAAATCGAATGGTGCCGGGGTCGGGAGTTTTTTTCGGCCATCGGTTTCTGCCGGTCGTAAGTCGTTGCCCGAAAAAGACTCCCGACCCCTTTCTGCCTTAACGCTTCGTGTTGCCGGCCTGCGCGGAAATCAAGGCGCTGCTAGGGCATATTCTTCTGGATCTTCGCTGCCATCTCACGGTGATATTCGCTCTTGTCAGCGTCTCCCACCGCTTGGTACGCCTCGGTAATCCAGCTATGAACATGCACTGCGGCGGGGTTCCGAGACAGGCACTGTCGTGCCGCTTCGATAGCAAGATCCATTCTTCCCATCTGGGCCAAAATGTGAGCTTTGCGTCCAAACGATCGTTCGCCCCAGGGGTTGATTTCGATCAGTCGGCCGAAATAGTCTAGGGCGTCGCGGAGCTGTCCCATATCGTGGCACAAGACAGCTGTCTTTTCGAGAACCGACTCGTGGCGTGGAGCTTCCACAAGCAACTGCTCCCAAAGCTTTCGAGCTTCCTGCCGGTGTCCCTGGATCAGGTACCCATCGCCAACAGCCTCCATCACCACCAGATCCGTGGGATTGGCATCCAGAATAGGGTGGAGCAGATTGAGCGCTTCGTGGGCCAGAAAGGGGTCATTTTCGTCTTGCGCGCGGCCACTCAGAAAAAGGCCGCGGGCGCGGGCGCGATCGGCCAGCGGAAGGTCTTCCTCGGCATCACCAAACAACTGGACGCCAAGTTTCTCGGATGCGTGTGATGGCAAATACGGGCCAGGTTGTCTCAGAACATGGTGGTCCGTTTGCGACGTATGCGGGACATTGTTGGCCTCTAGCCGTGGCATGTGGCAAACGATGCAGGAATCACTTTCTGCATCCCGCTGGGCGGTAGGCGCCGAACACTGTCTCGCATCTTCGTGACACGCTAGGCATCGCCTACGATAGAACGCTTCTCGTTCCGCCTCGGCGGGCAAGCCGTGTGGATCGTGGCACGAGATGCAACCGAGCCGGCCATCGCTGGCTTGGTAACATCTGCTCACCAACATCTGTTCAACCTGACTGACGGCTCTGGTTGTTCCATCGTCACGAGCCCCCGTGCCCTCGAAAAAAACCGTCCAAATGTCGTGCAGCTTCATGCCGGGTCGAAAATCAAAGTCAGACCGGCCGTACCGCAAGATCTTAACAATGCCCTCCGCGTGACACTGATAACAGACGTCGTCTCGCCGCTTCGGCTCCAAGCTGCTTGGATTGACGATGATATCGACGATCGTATCGGGCGCATCTGACTCATGGTGCGCAATATGTTGTTCGCCCGGACCATGGCAACGCTCGCAACCCAGTGGACCTTCGATAATCACAGGCGCGAGAAAACGATCGCGGTCTGTGGGGTCGTGAGAGACCTGGCCGATGTGGCATTGCACGCACGAATCGTTTAACCGACGTTCGAAACGCGGGCCGTCAACAGTCGCGTAACCGGGTGAGAGATCCCACTGCGAACGCTCGGAATACCACGACATTGGAGATAAGAAAAGTAGCCCGTCTCGGTTGGTCGCATAGGAACGGCCGCGTTTGCCGGATCCGATCACGAAGTGTACGGGAACGGCCCGATCATACAGAACCGCATCGTCGCGATCGCGCATCAGCTCATGATGAAAGACCCCTTGCTCAGTCCGCTCCACGCGATAATGCAGTCGCCCCGGGGTGGCAAATGACGTGTGGTTGTCATAGTCCTCCAGTGTCGTCGCCTGCTCGACAATGGCCGAAGTGTGCGCCATGGAGTGGGATTGGTATCGCTCCGCAATCTCCTCATGGCAGAGGACACATTTGTCACTTCCCACAAAGGAACTGTCGGGAGCATCGGGCCGCACGAGACCGTAGCGATTTGTCGGGCTCTGCTTCCCCGTACTCTCCCGGGGCCCAACCTTCGGCGAACGCCAGCAGCCCTGCGCAACCACGACGACAAGCCCGATAGTGGCGGACATTGCGCACACCAAGGCAATTGAAATGCGCCCCATGGTGCGTTGATGTTCCGTACTCATCGAAAACCGTGCTGGTTCTGCGGCTAAGAACTCGTGTAGGAATAAAGGGGCGCTAGTGGGCAGCCTCGCGGAGCGTTATGTGTTGATTAGTGGCCACATCAACAACTTGCTGGACGAAACCATCCGGCCACCGGATTTCCAAAGAGCAGGATCCGGAAGCCTTCTCGAGCCCGAATATTAGCAACGGTGCATGCGTCGCACAATAACTGCTTCCTCCGACAACCTGCTGAACTTGATCGAGCTCGCCGCAACGTAATCTCACCGTAGTGCCGATCGCCGAGCGGTTATTCTGTAGGCCAATCAACTGGATTTTCAACCAGTCGTTCTCGGAAGAATCGTTGCGTAGCAATGCGGCCGGACTACCCTGGTGGACAACGGCCAAATCCAAGTCACCGTCGTTGTCAAAGTCGCAGCTAGCCACGGCACGACCAACTTGGTGGGTCTCGAAGAAGTGGCCAGCACGCGAGCTGACGTCGTGCCATCTGTCGTTGGAAAACTCGAACAACTGCGGCGGCATCGCGTAGAACCCGTCCGCTGCCAGGTAGTCGTCGACATGGCCGTTGGTAATGAACAGTTCTAATGAACCATTCCGGTCAAAATCAGCCATCACGGTTCCAAATCCCAACATCAACAACGTCGGTCGATGAAGGCCGAGGGTTCGTGTTGCATCATGAAAACCGGCAGCCCCGAGGTTCGAGTATAGCGTATTGGATTCCTCGGTAAAGTGCGTCATGTAAATGTCAAAAAAGTGGTTCTGATCAAAGTCTCCCACGGCGATGCCCATGCTTGCTTGATATGATCCCTCGCCGCTCATCGCGCATCCTAACTCAAGCCCCCGCTCTTGAAACACGCCGTGCCCATCATTCACAAAGAAGAAGTTGGCCGTACCGTCGTTCGCCACCAGCACGTCCGAATAGCCATCACCCGTAAGATCAAGGATGGCGGTGCCTAGCGACTTGCTAGCTTTTTTGCGACCGACCAGGTTCCACTCACTGGACACCTCGCGATATCTCCCATCACCAAGATTCTGAAAACAGACGTTTTGCGCTGCGTCCAGGTCCCCCGGATGACAGATGCCAAGCGTGCCGTCGGCATGTGGACAATTCAACGGATTCTCTGGGTCATAGATCAAGTAGTTGCAAACAAACAGGTCCAGATTGCCGTCGGCATTCAGATCGCCCCAGGCGGCACTGGTGCTCCACTGTGATGTGTCGACCCCAGCGGCGGCCGTCACCTCCAGAAACGTGCCATCTCCTTGATTTTGATACAAGGCGTTGGAGCCCACGTTGGAAATATAGACGTCGTCGAAACCATCGTTGTCAAAATCGCCGATCGCCACGCCCTGCCCATACCCACGGTCGACAATATGGGCACTCCCCTCAACCTGCGAAAAGCCCTCATCGGCCAGATTGCGCCAAAGTCCGTTCGGCGGGTTGTTCGATCGTGGCCCGTCAGCAAAGCCCCCTTGGACGAGCAGGAGATCCCAGTTGCCATCGCGGTCGAAATCCGTCCAACCGGCACCACCTCCCGTCGACTCGACCATCAGTAGCTTACCCCGGGCACCTCTGTCATACACAAAGTCCACCCCTAATGACTGGTGGACGTCGACAAAGTAGAGGTGCGAATCAGCTGCGTCTGGGGCATCGGCACGTATCGGACTTGACCTGTTGACGGACAAGCGAGAACGTGTCCGAACTGGGCTGTGCGCCTGCTCCTCCGCTGGACTCGATGTAGACTCGCCTGGCAAGGAAGAATTGCCCTTACAGCCCAGTTGCACAACCGCGATCATGACAGCCATCGCAAAGAGAAACGCTTCCGTTCCATTGTTCATCATCCGTAAGTATCGCTCAGTTTCGTTGGTCAACCCTTTTCCAGCGCCGACAGCTGGCCACCTGTCGATTCTCGCATTGGCACGCCGAGCTTCAGCCTGATCTGTTTGGTGACCCAAGGCCTGAAGTTGCGCCTTGATGAAGCCGACGTTGGCGGAACTTCGCTTCGCTTGCTCACATTAGGCTGGCGTCCGCTTTCTGTTACGCAAATCAGGCATCGAGCGTTCGTGAGGATCGTAACCAGATCACACGGATCTCTTCAAAGCGACCAAAAAACCCCTCCACGGAACGCCCATGGAGGGGTGTCAGATTCGCAAACAAACGCTTTGGTGGATCAATCGTCAAACGAAAGGGATTCACCACCGGCGCGCGTGACTACCGCCCGCAGCAGAGCGAGACTCGCCGTTTCACTGACGAAGCGAACCGAACCGTCCCCCAGGCCGCCCAGGGCGCCACCGGGATGCGCGCTGCTCCAGTTCGTGCAACGCGTGTCATTGTTCCGCGCGAAGGCGTTGATCGCCTGCGTGGTGGCGTCGATCGCCCCAAGCGGAGCGACCCACAATCCAGTCTTATTGTGTTCACCTTTGTTGGGACGAGGTGGGTTGCCCGTTTGACCACGCCAGTTGTGATTCTCATAAAAAGCAACCGTATTCGATGTGCCATCCACGATGTCTGCAAAGCGAGCACCGCCATTCCACCAGAAAACACCTCCGTTTTGGACTGCGGCGAAAGCTTTGTTTGGATGTGTCCAAGCGGCTCCATTTTGGCCCGTGGTGCCACAATCTTTCCATCCAGTCCACACCCATCCCATACTGCCCACATAGTCGTTACGGCCACCGTTGAAACGACCGCCGTTACCGCCACCGTTGAGACTGTAGTCCATCGAGCAGTTGTTCGGAAGAACCTTCGAGTGCGGGTTACTTGGACACTGCAGGACGGAAAGCGACGTTTGTCGCAGCGGCCTGTTTACGCCGTTATCAATGAAGTGGTTGCCGCTGTCTCTTGAGAAATCAAACCGATCGTGAAGGGGTTGCTGCTCCAGGAAAGGCAATGTCAGGACAAGCCACGACATGCTGAGCCGACGTGGAGTGCTCCCATTTCTAGATCGTAGCAAACCGTTGTTGTCAGCTCCGGTACCGGTATCCTGTCGGCTGCCATCGAAATTCCATGCCATGACCTCATACGTATCGGCATAGTTGTGGAGAGCAAGACCGATCTGCTTCATGTTGTTGCTGCAACTCATCCGCCGAGCTGCTTCGCGAGCTGCTTGCACAGCCGGTAACAATAACGCCACCAAAATGCCTATGATTGCGATCACCACCAAAAGCTCCACCAAAGTGAAGCCCCGATTCCGATTCCTCATGTTCAACTCTCCCTAGAAAAAGAATGACAAAAACGAAAGACGAAAAGAGGACGAACCCTCTTGCCAATTCGACTCACTCCGATACTTGCAACATCAAAAGCGCAAAATGGTCCATCGGAGATTCTCAATCGTATCCTACTTTCCTTAACTTCACAACTAATCTACCAGAAAAAGCCCCCCCATTGGGACTTTTCGCTTTGGAGGTTTAGGAGAGCCTGGAACATGTCCTTCTCCCCTCGCAGACTTTCTGACTTATTGGACGAAGCGGCTGCGCCGCGGGAGTGGGGAGTGGTTCTTAGCGGTGCTAGGCCTGTGTGTTGAACACTCGCTCGTTTGGCGTGTGATACTGGTGAGTTTCCGGCCGCCGTGTGTGTGGCTGGAGTTCACCTCTGTTGCCGAAAGGGTATCACGATGTCAGAGCTGCGATAGCGTATGATCCTGGATCTGAAGCTGGTTGGGTTGAATGAGGGAACCCAGCAGGTGT
>PVBE012427226.1_pt1 | contig 24371 bp, 14 predicted proteins | sample 1631181 | NCBI WGS metagenome assembly PVBE01 (sample SAMN08397723, study PRJNA350692) | Marine metagenome, whole genome shotgun sequencing project. | isolation source: water | place: Pacific Ocean | collected 2012-04 | reverse complement strand
GGCATGGGCTCCTCCTTGGAGCCTTGCCTCCAGGCGCCATTTCAGGCAGCCTGGTTATGGCTCCGACTGGGGTTTGTTTTGTTGTGTGGTAACTCCAAATCAACACCCCAGGCGGATGCCGTCAATCCCTTATTGGCCTTTATTCATGGGCCTTTGGTTGCGTCCAAGGAGCCTGCGGAGGTGGGGGTGGGTGGGCGGGAACGATGCGCCGAAGGTGACGGCGGCCAAGTGATCGAAATGATCGGGGATTTGATTTTTCCCGAACGCTGCTAGTAGGGATCCTGCAGGTCGTCCAGGGTGTGCTTGCTCTCGATGGTGCCCGAGCGGATGTACCAGGTGTCGGCCAGCACATAGCGCCGGGCGAAGTCGCCGGCCAGCGCAGCCGACAGCAGCACCAGCAGCGCCACCGTGGCCACGGCCGCGCGGCGAGAGGAGAACGACTCCAGGGCCTCGGCGGCGCAAAACGTCAGGCCGAACAGCGCCGGCAGGTAGTAGCGCGAGGTGAAGACGAAGTGATCCGCGCGCACCCAGTATGACGCCATGTAGAAGAGGATGAACGCCCCCGCCAGCAGAGCGCAGAACAGCGCGGCCCGCTGGCTGCGGTGGTAGAGCCGCGCCAGGCCCAGGGGCAGCAACACCAGGCAGGGGAAGCCGAGCAGCAGCAGCGGGGGCACGTCCAACAGGTTGTGCATCAGGAAGCGCTCGCCGAAGCGTGGCTCGCCGGTCAGAAACAGGGTGAAGCTGTAGCCCACCTTCAGCGGCGATCCGGTGGTGGCCCAGTTGTAGAGCAGCTGGCCGCTCAGCGGCACCGCGGCGCCGGCGGCCACCAGCCACGGGCCTGCGGTGCGGACCCAGGAGATCAGCCCCCGGGCCGCGCGCTGCCGCAGCAGGCCGCTGACGGCGTAATACAGCGGCACCACCAGGCAGGCCACCAGGTTGGTGTAGCGGATGACAACCGCCAGGCCGAGCAGCAGCCCGGCCAGCATGTAGCGGCGCCGGCCGCCGCCGTCGAGCTCGGCGGCCAGAAACAGCGCCGCGAAGCATGTGATCGCGGCGGCGCCGGGCAGGTCGCTCATGTAGGTACGGTGGGTCATCAAAAGCAGCGTGGGGTTGGCCACCAGCAGCGCCACCATGTACAGCCGGTGCCGCGGTCGAGGGTGCAGGGCGCCGCCGAGGAGCATCAGGGCCAGGGCGCAGGCGGCGACCCACAGCGGGTTGACCAGGCGCTCCAGCCCCAGACGGTGCAGGGCTGCCAGGGCCAGGGGATGGCCCGGCGGCTTCTCGCTCATGAGCCAGCGGCCCGGCACCTGGGCCCAGCCCTGGGGCAGGGTGCCGTCCAGGGGTCGGGTCAACGACCCCGACGAAAAGAGCCGCATGGCGGCGCGGAACGCCTCGTCGTCGGGCTCCATGAGACGCTCGGGTAGCAGCAGGGTGGAGGCCGCCGCCAGAAAGGCCACCCCCACCACCATCGGAGCGAGCCAGCGGCTCGTGGGCTCCGGCGCCGTGGCTGCAGGGTCCTGGGCCGCGGGTTCGGGCCGGCGGCGCGCGGTCAGCCCGGACCAGATGAGCAGGGCCACCAACAGAGCCGCCAGCAGGATCCCGGCGCGCACGTACCAGATGAGCGGCCCCGCTGGTCCCATGGCGGCGGACCGGGGCGTCTCGGCGATGATCGCCCAGTGGCTGTCGAAGACCCGCAGGGGCGCGAAGGCCGCCAGCACCGGCTGACCGGCGGCGTTGTCCTCCAGCAGCGCGCCGGAGATCCCCCGCATTGCCCGACGGGCCGAGGTGGTCCGCACGCGGAGCTTGCCCTCCACGGAGCGCGCCTTGCCCTGATCGATGAAGCTGGAGCGCAAGCGCAGGTCGCCGCCGACGAGGTAGATCTGCCCGCCGGCAGGGGCGGCCTCGCGGAACGCGGCCAGCCGGTCCAGGCGGGTCTGGTCCACCTCGGCCACCAGCGCCCGGCCGTCGGGCAGCGCGTGGCAAAGGTAGGCCGCCACCTGCCCTGGCCGGACCTGCGCGTGGTCGGCGAAGACCACCCGGCGGCGCTGGCGGGCGTCCCGTACGCAGCTCGCCACGGCGGCGCGCCCCGGGCGGCCGGCCGCCACCAGCTCCAGCCGCGCCAGGTGATGCGAGCGGGCCGCCCGCGACAGGGCGGCGGCGTCCAGCGCGCCCCCGGACCGGGCCAGCCCCTCCAGCGCGGTACGGGCCCCCTCGAAGTGGGCCACCACCCGCGCACGGGCCCCGTCCCGCACCCGAGACAGAGGGGCCGAGGCCGCCTCCAACACGGCCCCGCGGGCGTGGAGGTGGGCAGCGGCCAGCAGGCCCACCAGCCCCAGCTGGGTGACCGCAACAATTACCAGCAGCAGCCGGAGCCGCCTCGTCTTGTCCCTTCTCGTGGTGGGTGCCATGAACTGTTGCTACCAGGATACAGCAGCGCTGGAAAATTGCGCCATCATTCGCGAGGGTTGTGCCGGTGTCATGGTGTCATTGCTTGACAACGGAGAATACCGGTTGTTCAATCTCCGTCTCTCTACAATTCCGGTAATCAAGACCATTGAATTTTGGATTGGCCGCACGGCCAGAGTCACAACTGACAACTGAGGAGAACACTGTGAACAAAACCCTGTGGAGAAGCATCACCTGTCTCGGCGTGGCAGCTGGCATCATCCTCGCCGCGGGCCCGTCGCAGGCCCAGATGTACATCAACAAGAACAGCAAGACCGCCAAAAAATATCTGGCGTGCGACAACTTCGGTCGCGTGACCAAGATCATCTCGCCGGAGTACAAGCACCTGCGGCGTGGGTGCAACAAAAAGCTCCTCTCCTGCGACGTCGGCATCGCCGCCGTCAAGGGCAAGCCCGATCCCAAGTACAAGGCGATCTGGAAGGACCTGCACAAGATCACCATGCGCGGCAAGAACCGCGAGTGGATGTTCGGTCACTGGTCGCGGGACATGTGGCCCTACGGCCTGGTGCTGTGGAACCCGGACGAGGCGCTGAAGATCCTGACCAAGAAGCTGAACTACAAGCCCAAGCTGTTCGGCTTCATGGCCAACACCAAGCAGCCGATCTTCGACGCCCTGTGGTATCTGGCCGACAAGAACGCGGCCGACCCGATGATCAAGCGTATGGGCAACCTGCTCTACACCAGCATGCACACCAAGGACGCCCTGATGCGCTTCCACACCTGGGGCCTGTCCGCCGATCAGCAGAAGAAGGTCGAGGCGGTCTGCCTCAAGATGTTCCAGGGCGAGGGCGGCAAGCTGGCCAAGGGCCGCGAGAAGGACATCGTCGTCCCCTGCATGCGCTTCCTCGGGCTGTCGGCCTCCAAGAACAGCGACGCCATCGAGTTCGTCGAAAACTATCTGGGTGAGAACCTCAAGGGCGACGCCGCGCGCTGCCTGGGCGGCATGGGTTACAAGAAGGCCAAGTCGGCCCTCAAGGACGTCCTGGCCAAGCAAAAAACCAAGAAGAAGATCAAGAAGAAGAAGGTCACCATCTGGTACCCCCGCAAGGCCTCCGTCGCCGCCGCCGTGGCGCTGCTCGGCATGGGAGACAAGGACGCAGGCAAGGCGATCAAGATGTGGCTCAAGGTGGACAAGAAGGAGAAGCGCCTGATGGACTCCAGCGGCTTCGAGATGACCGTCCTCGAGCTGCCCTGGGCCGGCGCCAAGTCCAAGAAGAAGCTGGTGAAGATGGTCAAGAAGGCCTTCAAGACCGTGGAGAAGCTGTCCAAGAAGGAGGACAACCTCAAGAACTACGCCAACCGCGCGGCCATCGCGCTGGTACAGGCCGGTGACAAGTCCAGCATGAAGTACCTGCTGGCCACCCTCAAGGGCAACAAGAAGGACCTGCGCAACGAGATCCTGATCGGGCTCGGCGGCCACACCAACTATTACGGCTCCTTCCGCACCGGCACCGGCGGTATCGGCATCGGCGGCAAGAAGGGCGTCGGCAAGAAGGAGGTCGCGGCGCTGGAGAAGATGATCCTCAAGCGGCTCAAGTTCTGGAAGTCGGACCGCGGCGCCAAGCAGAAGGCCATGCGCGCCATCCTCGACATGCGCGCCCGCCTGAAGTTCGCCGGCAAGTAAGCCTCTCCCCGGGGCCCGCAGCGACGGGCCCCGCCCCCCTCCCTTCCCTTCCATTCCCACCATTGCCAACCGGTCTGAGCCGGGGTAATAAAGAGGCTCATGGCTGACCATCAGAGCACAGGCAGCGACGTGTCCATCATGGACCGGTTGATGCAACACCGGCTGGCGATGGTCACCGGCAAGGGCGGCGTGGGCCGCACCACGGTGGCGGCGGCCATGGCCCTGGCCGTGTCACGTGCAGGGCGGCGGGTGCTGCTCGCCGAGCTGGGCGACCAGGACGCCAGCGGCTACTCCCACGTGGGCCACCAGTTCGGGCGCGACGACATCCCGCCCGACCCGGTGCGGCTGTCAGAGGGGCTCTACTGCTGCACGCTCACCGCCCGCAAGGGGCACGAGCTGTTCCTCAGGTCGGTGCTCCCCCTGCCCTCGCTGGTCAGCGCCGCGCTGCGCTCCAAGGCGGTGCGCAAGTTCCTCAGCGCGGTGCCCTCGTTTTACGAGATGGGGCTGTTCTACCACCTGCTCTCCCTGCTGCGGGAAGAGGACGAGGCGGGGAACCTGCGCCACAAGCTGATGATCCTCGACATGCCCGCCACGGGGCACACCCTGGCCATCACCGGCCTGCCGGCCACGCTGCTCAAGCTGATCCCGGAGGGGCCGATCATCGAGGAGCTGCAGGCCGGGCTGGACATCATCAACGACCCGGAGCAGTCGGCCGCCTGGGTGGTCACCCTGCCCGAGGTGCTGCCGGTTTCCGAGTGCCTGGAGCTCATCGAAGGCCTCGACGAGTCGGAGACGCCGGTGGGCGGCGTGGTGCTCAACCGGCTGCCCCACGACCCGTTCACCGAGGAGGAGCGCGAGGCGCTTGGCCCGCTGCTGGCCCACACCCAGACCTTCGGCGCCCTGGCCTTCGAGCGCATCGCCAGCGCCCGGGAGGCCTGGTCGCGCCTGACCACCTCCATGGACCGCCCCCTCATCGCGGTGGGGGAGTTTGCCGCCGTGGGCACGGCCCTGGTCGAGGCCGTGGCCAGCCATCTGGCCCGAACCCGGGCGACGGGCCAGGCGTGAGGACGGAATCCGCCGTGAACGAGATCACCACAGACGGAATCGAGGCGCTGGTCAGCAACAAGCGGGCCATCGTCTGCTGCGGTGCCGGCGGCGTGGGCAAGACCAGCGTGGCCGCGGCCCTGGCCATGGCCGGCGCCCGGGCAGGCCGCCGGGTGCTGGTGGTGACCATCGATCCTTCGCGGCGCCTGGCCGAGGCCCTGGGCGTGGAGCGGAACCCGCCCGAGCCGGTGTCGGTCTCGCAGGAGCGGCTGGCCGAGGCGGGCGTTCCGGCCGAGGGCAGCCTCGACGCCTGGATGCTCGATCCCCGGGTGGTCACCGAGGTCGTGATCCGCGACGAGGCCAAGGACGCCGGCGAGGTCAAGTCGCTGTTGACCAACCGCATCTACCACCACGTCAGCTCCATGGTGGCCGGGCTGCAGGAGTACGCCGCGGTCGAGGCGCTGTTCATCTTCCTCTCCCAGGACCGCTACGACCTGGTGATCCTGGACACGCCGCCGTCGCGCAACGCGCTGCAGTTCCTCGACGCGCCAAAGCGGGCGTCGCTGTTTTTGGACGGCCGCGTGTTCAAGCTGTTCATCCCGGGCGAGGGCAACGTCATCCGGCGGGTCACCGCCGAGCTCATCGCGCGGGTGATGGACGCCACCCTCGGCGAGGCCCAGCGCGTGGAGCTGCAGGAGTTCTTCAAGCAGTTCTCCGCGATCCTGGCCCGCACGCGGCGCAACGCCAACGAGATGAAGGAGTTCTTCGCCAAGCCGGACGTGGCCTTCCTCATCGTCACCTCGCCGGCCCAGGAGGCGCTCACCGAGGCCTACTACTTCGAGAAGCGCACGCGCAAGAAGCTGGGCGTCAACATCAAGGGCTTCATCCTCAACCGCAGCCTGGCCGCGGCCGGCGCGCGGCTCTTCCCCTCTCAGGTCTTCGGCACCTGGGCGCTGCCGCCGGTGGCGCGCGCGGCCGTGGAGAAGCTCGAGGCCCTGGCCGGCGCCGAGTACGATCGCGCGACGCGGGATCACGCCCTGCACCTCGAGCTGTCCCGGCGCATCGGGCCCGAGGGCCTGGCCGTGGCCCTGCCCTACCTGAGCAAGGGCGTCAGCGACCTGCCCTCGCTGGCGGTGCTGATGCAGTCGCTGCTGGCGGCGCCGCCGCACCCCGACGTCTCCCCGGCCTGATCATGTTTGCAAGAGCCTTGACCACAGTCTCTGTCAGGTGGTCATCCCGGCACGGAAGGGCCATTACGTGGCGGCTCCAGGCTCCAGGCTCCAGGCTACAAGGCTGGCCCTGCAAGTGCTGAAGGGTTAGCCCGTTGTTCACCCCCTCATCTCCTCACCCCCTCATCCCCTCACCTCGCCAAACTGGCGTGGAATTTCTGTCCAGCTCGTGGTTCGGTGTTCCATGCCCTCTCTGACCGAGAGTCTGCGCGGCGTGCTCCTCGGCACCGCCGTGGGCGACGCGCTGGGCCTGCCGGCCGAGGGGCTCTCGCCGCGCACCATCCGCCGGCTCGGCTGGTCCCCCTGGCGCCACCGGCTGGTGGCCGGGCGGGGCATGCTCAGCGACGACACCGAGCACACCGCCCTGGTGGCCCGCTCGCTGCTGGAGCACCCCGCCGACGCCGACGCCTTTCAGCGGGCCCTTGCCCGGCGCCTGCGCTGGTGGCTGCTGGCCCTGCCCGCCGGCGTGGGCCTCGCCACGGCCCGGGCCATCCTCAAGCTGTGGATCGGCTTCTCGCCAGCGCGCAGCGGCGTGCGGTCCGCGGGCAACGGCGCGGCCATGCGCTGCGCCGTCATCGGTGTGTTTTTTCACGACCGCCCCGACGAGCTAATCGAGTACGTGCGCCGCGCCACCGAGCTGACTCACACCGATCCGCGCGCGCTGTGCGGCGCCATGGCCGTTGCCCTGGCCGCCGCCCACGGGGCCCGGGGCGCGATGGACGCTGGCGCTTTTTTGGCTCAGGTCCGGGAGCTGGAGGGCGCAGAGGACGAGTGGCTGGCCGCGCTGGATCGCCTGGAGGACGGCCTGGCCCGGGGGCTGTCGGTGCCGGCGCTGGCCGGGGAGCTGGATCTGTCCCGGGGGGTTACGGGCTACGTCAACCACACCGTGCCCGTGGCGCTTTATTCCTGGCTGCGGCACCCCGGGGACTTCGAGGCGGCGCTCTCCGAGACGCTGGACTGCGGCGGCGACGCCGACACCACCGGCGCCATCGTGGGGGCGATGATGGGCGCCTCCGTGGGCGCGCGAGGCATCCCCACGCGGTGGGTCCACGGCATCGTCGACGTCCCCGTGAGCGTCGGGTATCTCCGCGAGCTGGCCAGCGCCCTGACCGCCGCGCTGCAGAATAAAACCATATCAAGACCTCGCCATGGCTGGTGGCTGATTCCGCTGCGCAATATGGTCTTTCTCTTCATCGTCCTGGCCCACGGGTTCCTGCGCCTGGCGCCAGCCCGCCTGCGGCGGCTGCTCTCCCTTTAGCGTGAGAGCGCGCACCAGGTCGTCAACTGCGCGGCGCTGTCAGATGCGCTGCAGGAGTCGGAGCTGTTCGGGCACGAGCGGGGCGCCTTCACCGGCGCTGACCGCCGAGGCCCTCACGCTGCCGTCGGAGTACAGCTTCCCCGGCAACCCGCCTGGACCGGACGCGGGGGACGAGCCCCCGCGCTACATGTGTAGAGGTTGATCAACCTAAAATGAGAACGCGCCAGGCTCTAGCTGCGTTCGTGGCGCTGTCGCAGATAGTACCAACCGGTGTGGGCCAGGCCGGGCACGCAGCCGTAGTCCAGCAGCAGCGGCGCCCACCACCAGGCCTCCGTGCCCGGCAGCGGGCAGACCGCCAGGGCGCCGGCGCCGAGGCCACCGCCGAGCAGCGGTATCCACGAGGGGGTCTTCTTCTTCTTGAAAAAGAAGCCCTGGACGAAGATGGCGCCGTTGACGAAGGCCAGCAGCAAAAACAGCAGGGCCATGATCCCGGCGGCTATCCAGCGAAAGGTCTCCACGCGCTCACCCGGCCTAGATGAACTGCCGCTGGCTGAAGAGCAGCTTGCACCAGCCCATGGGGACGCCGAGGATCCGCTCCCTGGGCAGCCTGACCCTTGATTTGGGCACGATGTACATCTCGCCCGAGCTGAACTTCGCCGGCATGTTGCCGCCGGGGAACCAGGCCGGCTGCCACTTCATCGACAGCCAGAACCGCCAGCGGGTCATCTTGCCGTTCATCACCCAGTCGCCGCTGTCGAGTCCCGGCCGGCCCCAGCGGGTGACGATCTTGTAGCCCTTGGGCGGCTTGGTGTCGGGATCGTAGATACGCCGGGTGCCGGGCGGGCAGACCGAGGTGAGCCCCAGCGGATCGATCCAGGCGAAGGCGTTGGGCCCGTAGACGTAGGGGTTGAGCCCGCCCATCAGGCCGATGGGGTCGGGGCTGATGTAGCGGCCCACCGCCGGATCGTAGTAGCGGAAGCGATTGTAGTGCAGCCCCGACTCGTCGTCGTACCACTGGCCGGGATAGCGGACGGGGCAGTCCACCTCCCAGGCCCGGGAGTCGAGCCGCTCGCCCCAGGCCGAAAACTGTGCCCCCCAGACCACCTTGCCGCCGGCGTCCACCAGCTCGCGCGGGTTGCCCGCGATGTCGTTGACGCAGAGGTGCTGCTCGCCCCCCTGGACCCGGGCCACCGGCTCGAAGGTGCCCGGGTCGATCTCCCAGTAGACCACCTCGGGCTCGGTCTGTTCACCGTCGTCGAGGATCCTGCAAGCCGCCTGGTCCATGACCACGTCGCCGTCCCAGACCAGATCCACCGCGCGGTGCGGGCCGATCTTCTTCACTCGCCGCCCCAGGGCGTCGTAGAGGTAGCGCCACTGCTCGCCGGCGGGGCTGGTCACGCCGGCCAGCTGCCCCTGGTCGTCCCAGCGCAGCTCCAGGGCCTCGCCCGAAGCGCTGGCCTTGCGCACCAGCCGCCCGAGGTCGTCGTAGCGGTGGGTGGTCTTGCCGTGCTGCACGAGCACGCTGCCCGGCTCGTAGCTGCAGGCTGTGCCCACGAAGCCGAGCTGGTCCGCCCCGCCCGGGGCGCTGTACTGCCCCACCGTGGCCACGTCGTGGGCCGCGTCGTACTCGAAGCCGTCGGCCACGCGGCCGGGGTAGCGGGCCCGCGTCACCTGGCCCTGGACGTCGTAGGAGAAGCGCGCCGGCCCCCAGTGCTGGTCCGACATCTCCAGCAGGTTGCCCGCGGCGTCGTGACTGTAGCCGCGCTGGATCACGGCCTGGGCGCCCAGCGGCGTGTAGGCCGCGCCGCCCGCCTGCCCCTGCTCCACCCGCTGCTCCAGGCGGTTGCCCTTGGCGTCCTGCCGCTGGCGAATGGTCACACCCCCCTGCACCGAGCGCGCCGTCTCGTTCTGCAGCTCGTCGCGCTCGAAGACCACGGGCGCGCAGGCCCCCGAGGTGAGCGAGCCGAGCAGGCGGTTGGCGTCCCAGGAGTATGCCGTCTCGTGGCCCAGTGAGCTCTTGCGTGTCAGCCGGTTGCCCAGCGGATCGTAGGTGCTGTTGACCTCGTGCTCACCCTGCCGCTCGTAGATCAGCGCGCCGCAGGCGTCGTAACGCCGCTCCACCGGGCAGGCGCCGTTGTCCGCCGACACCATCCAGCCACGCGCGTCGTACTCGAAGGTGGTGATGGAGCCGTCGGGGTGGCGGATCTCGGTCACCTCCCCCTCGTCGTCCCGCGAAAACTCTGTGCGCTGCTCCAGGGCGTCCACCCTGGCGATAACCTGCCCGTCGGGGTCGTACTCGTAGGCCGTGATGCGCCCGGCGAAGTCGGTCTCCGACAGGACGTTGCCCGCGGCGTCGTAGTCGTAGGAGTGGGTCTCGCCGCGCTCGTTGATCACCGCCAGCAGCATGCCCGGCATCGGCCCCCAGTTGAGCTTGATCCTGCCGCCGCCCGGGTCCTCCACCTCGGCCAGCAGGCCGCACCCCTCATAGCGATAGCTGGTGAAGGAGTTGGCCTCGTCCACCTCGCGCAGCAGCTGCCCCGCGGCGTCGTAGGCGTAGGCCCGGCGGGAGCCGTCCGGCAGGTGCACCTCGGTGATGCGCCCCAGGGCGTCCCGGCGGAAGCGGACGCGCCCGCCGTCGGCCTCGGAGAACCCCAGCGGCTGGCCCTCGACGCCGAACTCGTAGCGCGTGACGTTGCCCTGCCAGTCCCGGGCGCAGATCATGTTCCCCTGCCAGTCCCACTCCATGCTGCCGCGGTTGCCCGCCGAGTCCTCCACCAGCACCGGATCGCCCTGGTCGTTGTGCTGGATGGTGAGGTACCCACCCATGGGGTTTTCGATCTTGATCAGCCGGCCCGCCGAGTCGAACTCCCGCTGCCAGCGGTTGCCCGCCGCATCGACGGTGGCCACCGCCTGGTGCCGGGGGTTGTACTCGTACCGCTCGACGCCGCCGTTGGGCGAGGTGACCTGCACCCGGTCGCCGGCGTCGTCGTAAGCGTAGGCCCTGGTTGCGCCGCCGGCAGAGATCTGCTCCACGATGCGGCCGTGTTCGTCGTAGGCCGTGACGCTCTCCAGGCCGCCCGGCGCGATCTCCTTGACCACCTGGCCGGAGTCGTTCCAGACGTAGATGGTGCGCGCGTCCAGGGAGTCGGTGACGATGGTGGTCTTGCTCGCCTCGAGGAACTCCAGGCGGTTTTCGTCGAAGCCGTTCTCACCGGACGTCTCGACGCAACGCCCCGACGAATCGTAGACGAAGGAGAAGGTCATGCCGGTGAGGGTCGTCTCGCTGATCATGCGCCCGGCGGCGTCGTACTCGAAGTTGGTGCGGTGGCCCATGGCGTCGGCCACCTCGGCCAGCAGACCGCGCTCGTCGTAGGCGTAGGTCACCACCGAGCGCTCGTTGAACTGGGTCGGCTGGGAGCCGTCGATGTTGAGCGTGAACAGCGGCGCCAGGGCCTCCACCCCCACCACCCGGCCGCGCTCGTCGTGAGTCAGCCGCAGCGCGCGGCCCTCCCGGCGCTGCTTGAGCAGCACCACCCGCCCCTCCTCGTCCCGCTGCACGTCCACGCCCTGGCCCGCCGCGTCGAGCCTGCAGATCAACGGCCACCACTGGCCGTCGTCTCCCTCCTTGAAGAGGTAGTGGATCACCTCCTCGCTGTCCGGGTCCCAGCGGGTGACGTAGTAGGTGCCCCACTGCTTGCGCAGCTCGTGGAAGGCGCCGAGGTTGCGCGCGAGGCCGCCTTTTTCCACCTCGTCGTCCGGGTCGTCGAAGGTGATCTCGGTCTCGCCGTCCTCGCCCACCACCCGGTAACCTTCCAGGTCGCGGATCAGGCTCATCTCCCAGGGTGAGGTCCACCCGGGGCCGAACATGCCGTCGCCCTCGCCGGCCAGGGGGCTGCTGAAGCGCCGGCCGAAGGTCAGCTCGGCCTGGCCGGGCAAGACGAAGTCCGAAAACTCGTTGTAGAGTGTCCCGGAGGCCACGTCCACGGGGTGGCCCACCGATCGTCTCCCTGCGCTGCTACCGGCCATGCTGAACTCTCACTGACTCTGGTCTCTGTTGTCTGTTGTTTACTGTCAGTTCTCTGGTCTCTGTTCCGATTCCGTGGGCCCGACCGGGCCCGCTGGCTCACGGTCACCCTCGGCCCGGGCGGTTGCCCCGGGCTGGCCGCGTTGGCCGGTTGGGTCGCGCGCGGTTGCGCAACGCCTTGACCCCCTTGAGCAGCCCCTTGGCCACGTTGATCCAGGTCGGCATGGGGAAGCCGCCGATGCCCACGTCACCGGAGCCGAGGGCGATGGTGCCCAGGGTGCCGGGGGGCAGGCAGATGTCCTTGCCCATGAGCAGCCCGGCGGCGATGGCCGCCGCGTCGTTGGCCATCTGGGCCATGGTCATGGCCGAGTTGAGCGCCAGGGCCGAGCCGAGGGCGGGGTCGTCGGCCTTGGCCGCCTCCACCGCGTCGCCGGCAGCGGACAGGGCCTGGGCCGCGAAGCCGGCGTACATCATCGCCTTCATCGCCACCTTCAAGGCCGCCGCGACGCCGCGCAGGGCCGCGCCCGCCGGTGGGATCGGCTTGCAGTGGAAGGTGACGTCGAATTGCCGCGCGGCCCGCGCCCCGCCGATGAACACCTTGGACGAGCCGGTGAAGACCTCGAAAAACGGCGGCAGGCCGCAGCAGGTGGGGGCGACGCCCATGTCACCGCAGCGCGCCTCGGGCATGCCGTTGATCAGCACCTGTACGCTGGTGCCGAGCAGCACCGTGCCGATGGGCGGCAGCGGGATCGGCACCGGGATCGGGATCGGGTTCGGCCCGCTGGGCGGGTGCAAAAAGTGCGCGTGAGGCAGCCCCATGCACAGCGAGCCGAGGTGCGCTGCCGGGAAGGTGGGCAGCATGGCCGAAAGCGGCGCCGTCAGCTTGGCGAACCCCGTGTTGAGCATGTCGATGCCCTGAAACGGCATGCCGATGACGGACATCGCCCCGGTGGCCACGTCGTGCAATACGTTGGTCGGTCGCGTGGCCGGCTCCGGCCGCGGCAGCGCCAGGTTCTTCGGCGGGTGCATGGCGCGCTTGAGCATGTTGTAGTTGATGTCTCTGCCCATCAGCGCTCCTCCTCGTTACCGGACACTGCCGGATGCGAGCCGGTGGCTCCCGGCTGTCCCACCTGCGGCGCCTGCACCGGCTGCTGTGGCCCGGTCGGCTGCGGCACTCCGGGGACGATGGGGTGCGGCCCGGTGACGCCCGGCTGCTGCGGTTGCTGGGGCCCCGTGGGCCGCGCGGCCGCCTGCCGGGCCTTCTGCCTTACGCGGTCGAGGTGCCCCTGGTTCGCCTGCCGGTAGGGGTCCATCTCGCCCACCAGGTCGCAGAGCTTCACCGCTGCCTGCCAGTTGGTCATGGCGTCCGTAAACTTCTGCTGGTGCTCCTGGCTCAGACCGAGGCGCTCGAGGGAGAGCACCCTCGCTTCGGGGTTGCCCATCTTGGCCGCCAGGTCGTCGGCGTGGCGGTAGAGCTCCTCGGCCATGGGGAACAGCTGCTGCTTGTACGTCACGTCGCCGAGGTTGGAGACCACCGTGTAGAGCAGCACCGGGTCCTTGACCTCGTTGGCCAGGGGCACCGCGCACTCGTACCACTTCTGCGCCTCGGGCAGCTTGTCCTTCTCGTGGTGGTGGTGCATGTCGCCGAGGTTGTTGTAGACCAGCGCCTGTCCGCGAGCATCATCCAGCAGCTGATAGTTGGCCAACAGGATCTCCGACTTGGCCATCACGTCGGTCTTGCGCCCGTGGGCCATGTCCATGATGGAGAGCATCAGCAGCGACTGCAGCCGCCGCTCCAGGGGCAGCGACTCGTCCAGGGCCTCGTCGGCGAGGCTGTCCTCGATGGCGTCCTGCCCGAGGTTCACAGGCAGCACCCGCGTTCGCGGCGCGCTGACCTCGGCGCCCACGGTCTCGCCCACCGGCAGATCACGGAAGATAAAGCGGTAGCCGCCGCGCATCCACGGCTTGAGCTCCCAGGGCAGGAAGATGTTGATCAGCTGCAGCCAGGCCGCGCGGTCGGCGATGCGCGTGGGGCAGAGCACGAAGATCAGCAGGTGGCCGCCGCGCCTGGGCAGCAGCGACCGGGCCCAGGTCGCCGCCTCGAACAGGCGCTGCTGGGGCGGGCGCTCCTCGTCCAGCAGCTCCTCGGGCATGGGCGGCATCGGCTCCTCGCCGTCTTGCTCCAGCTGCTCGTCCGCGATGCAGTGCTCGGCCCGCAGGCGCTCCATGACCTGCTCCACATAGGAGACGGGCTCGACGAACTCGTCGGCGAACATCAGCATCATGTCGCCCTCGCCGCTCTGCTCGATGTCGCGCATGGTCTTGAGCAGGATCGCCGTGTCGTCGTCGGCGCAGGCCGTCAGCAGCACGAGGTCGTCCCGCTGATCAACGAAGGCGCGAAGCTCGCGCGATATCTGCTCCAGGAGCTTCCTCATGAACCGCTAGTTGAGCTTGATCACCGCGCCGCTGAGGTTGTGCACCCCCACCGCGCTGGTGGTGATCTCCGTGCCGCCGGTGGTGATCCCCTTGGTGTCGATGAGGATGGAGTTGGTGCCCACGCCGAGCTGAATCGACTTGGTGGCCGAGATGGTGATGTCCGGCGCCGAGATGTCGATGGTGGTCTTGCCAGAGACCACCACCTTACCCTTGGTGGACTGGATGGTCGCCGAGGTGCCACCGTCGATGGTGACCTTCGGCGAGGTGATGGAGGCCGCGGTGCCCGCCTTGACGGTCAGGTTCTGCTTGGAGTCCACGGTCATGCTCGCCTTGGACGTGGTCAGCGTGTAGTTGCCGTCCTGCACCGTCAGCGAGGTGTCCTTCTTCACGGTGACCGACCGCGTACCGGCCTTGACCGTCAACGATTCGTTGCCCTCGGTCACCTCGGCCGTGCGGTCCTTCTTGATGGTGGAGTCCTCCTTGCCGTTGACTGTCTTTGTGCGGTCCTTTGTCACGGTGAGGGACTGGTTGTTGCCCACCGAGGTGGACATGTCGTTTTTGACCACCTCCACCTGGTTCTTCTCGGCGTGAGTGAACAGCTCCTCGGAGCCCTTCTTGTCCTCGAAGCGGATCTCGTTGAAGCCGGTGCCCTTGGGCGTGGAGCGCGACTGGATCGTGCTCTTGGTCTTCTCCGCGGGCAGCGTGTACGGCACCGGGTTCTGCTCGTGGTACACGCGGCCGGTGATGATCGGGCGGTCCGGGTCGCCCTCGATGAAGTCGACGATGACCTCCTGGCCGATGCGCGGGATGTACATCGCCCCCCAGCCCTGGCCGGCCCAGAGCTGGCTCACGCGGATCCAGCAGGAGCTCTTGTCGTCGTGCTTGCCCTCCCTGTCCCAGTGGAACTGCACCTTGACCCGGCCGTGCTTGTCGGTGTGGATCTCCTCGTTCTGCGGGCCCACCACGATGGCCGTGTGCAGGCCGTGGACCACCGGCTTCGGCATGGTGCGCGGGGGGCGAAAGGTGGTCTTGCGCGGCATGACGCCGAAGGTGTTGTGGTAGCGGATTCGCTGGCTCACCGCCCCGGCCTCGAGGTCCTGGTGCTTCTCGCCGTAGTGACAAACCGACTGCAGAATGTACTTCTTGTCGTTGAACGGTTTGCGGTAGTGCTTCTTGAGCGTGAAACAGTGCCCGGCAGAGAAGCGCAGGCAGTCGCTCTGCCCGTCGCCCTCCGCCTTGCCGGCCTGGCGCTCCTCCAGGCGGATGTCCGCCAGCCCCTTGCCTGTCTCGGGCAGCTCGTAGAGCCCGGGGTAGTCGTAGACCTCCAGGTCGAGGTCGTCCTTGGCCTTCGCTTCCTTGCGAAAGTTCAGCGACGGCTTCTCGAAGTTGAAGTCGTTGAGGGTCACCTTGCCCGAGCGGATCTGCTCGGTGTAGTGCAGCAGGGTGATGTGCTCCTTGCCCGGGGTCAAACCGGTGGGGGGGTGGAAGTCCAGCTCCTGCTTGCCGTCGGCGTCCTTGGCGATGTCGCCCAGCAGGGTGTTGTCGTTACCCATGTGCAGGACGTGCTTGTCCTTCTTGTGCTCGAAGTAATAGAAGAAGCCCTCCTCCTCCAGCAGCCGACTGATGAAGTTCCAGTACGACTCGCGGTACTGCACGCAGTACACGCGCTTGGTCGGCTCCTTGTTCCCCTTGGTGCGGAACTTGTGCTCGACGTTGGCCTTGGTGAGGATGTCGGTGATGATCTTCTTGATGCTCCGGTTCTGGTAGATGCGGATGTCGTGCTTGTGCAGCAACCGCCAGATCTGGGGCACCACCACCGCCTGATAGACGGTGAAGTTTCGTCCCTGTTCCCGCTGCTGGAAGCGGCAGACGATGCCGTGGACGTACCGGTCACCGTTGTGATTGGTCAGCGTCAACAGCCCCTGCTTGCCCACCACCTTGGTGAAGTCCAGGCTGCTCGATTTGCAGGCCAGCACCAGATTCAAGCGAAAGAGGCTGGAGAGCCGCTCCTCGCCGTAAAACTCCATTACGTGGAGCGTGTCCTCCAGCCCCTTGACCTGAAAGGTGACCGTGACGTCGTTTACCTTGTCCGACATATTTTCCTCTCCGTCGGAGTTATGTCAATGCGGTGATTATTGTAGCCAATCATGCTACTTTTGTCGCTTGCTCAGTTGGTGCGGTGGTCTGCTGTGAACCTCTCAAAGGTGCGTTATCTCCCGATCCCGGCGGTGCTGGCGCTGGTGGGCTACCTGGCCTACGACAACCGGCACAGCCTGATGCCACGGCAGCGGCTGCCCGGGCTGTGGCAGCAGATCAGCGCAGGCGGCGAGCACACCTGCGCCGTGGATCGCACCGACGGCGTGGTCTGCTGGGGCAAGGCGGCGGGCGGGCGCACGTCGCCGCCGGCCGTCCCCCTGACCTCGGTGAGCGTGGGTGGCGAACACGCCTGCGGTTTGCGCGTCGACGGCGAGGCGGTCTGCTGGGGCGTGGACTACAAGGGCTGCACCAGGCCGCCGGCAGGCCCGTTCATCCGGCTGTCCGCGGGGTGGGCCTTCACCTGCGCCATCCGCGTGGACCAGACCCTCGCCTGCTGGGGCGAAAACCGCCGCGGCCAGAGCACGCCGCCGGCGGGCAAGTTCACCCAGGTGGCCGCGGGCCCATTGCACAGCTGCGCCGTGGACGTCGACGGCGCGGTGGTCTGCTGGGGTGACAACGTGGCCGGTAAGCTCCAGGCGCCCGGGGGGACCTACAAGCAGGTGGTCGTGGGCAAGTGCCACAGCTGCGGCCTGCGCCCGGACGGCAGCGCCGTGTGCTGGGGCTGCAATCCGCCCGACGACCACGCCCCAGACGGGCGCAACACGCCACCCAAGAAAACCTTCACCCAGCTGGCCGCCGGGCACCTGCACCTCTGCGGGCTGCAGCCCGACGGCGCCGTGGACTGCTGGGGGCACAACGCGCTGGGCGAGTCCGACGACCCGCAGGGCGCCTTCCGCCAGGTGACGGCGGGATACTTCCACACCTGCGGCCTGAAGACCGACGGCAAGATCATGTGCTGGGGCTGGGCCAGCCACACCACCAGGCGGCAGGCCGACCGGCTCGAGGGGCGACAGGTGATCCACAAAAGCCTCGCCCTGCAGCGCCACACCTGTCCTTACGAGGGCCTCGGACTGCTCTACCTCAGCCAGGGGCGCGAGGACCACGCGGCGCGCCACTTCAAGACCGCGGTGAAGGTCAGCCCGGACCGGGAGCCGCGGCAGTACATCCACCTGGCCCGCATCCACGTCAACAAGGGGCGCTACAGGGAGGCGGAGAGGCTGCTGGCCAAAGCGCGCACCCTGGTAACCCACCAGGGCGAGATTAACCGCATGGTGCGACGCATCGCCAGGTTGCGGGGGGACAAGGTCGTGCCGGACCTCCCCGAGGACGACGGCGCCACGCCGCCCGCCGCCATCACGCCCGGGCCGCCCGGGCCAGCTCCTCGCTGAGGCGCCACAGCCGCTCGGCCAGGTCGTCGTCCTGGGCCAGCTTGCTCGGCTTCTTCTCCTTGCACTTTTCGTAGTAGCCGCCGCTGTGGCCCTCCACCTCGGGCGAGCTGGCCAGGTAGACGGAGGTCCTCGCGCCGGCGTCGGGGCCGGGGAGGAAGTACTTCACCACGCCGAAGAGCCAGCCGGTGAAGCCGGTGAGGTCGCCGTCGCCGCCGAACTCGGTGGCGATGACGCCGGGGTGCAGGGAGGTGGCGGTGACGCCGGTGCCCTCGAGGCGGCGCGCCAGGGCTCGCGTGAACAGCACGTTGGCCATCTTGGACCTGCCGTAGGCGTCCTTCCAGTCGAAGCGCGCCGGCCGGGGAAGGTCGTCGAGGTCCAGTCCCCTGACCGCGGCGTGCATGCCGGACGAAACGGTGATCACCCGCGCCGGCGCCGACGCCTCGAGCCGGGGCAGCAGCTCGCCGGTCAGCACGAAGGGCGCCATGTGGTTGACGGCGAAGGTCAGCTCCAGGCCGTCGGTGGTGCGCACGTCGCGATCGATGGCCACGCCTGCGTTGTTGATCAGCACGTCCAGCCGCTCGCTGCGGCTGGCGATGGACTCGGCCAGGCCGCGCACCTCGGCCATGGACGCCAGGTCCGCCACCAGCGGCTCCACGTCGTCGTTGCCCGTGACCCGGCGCATGGCCTCCACCGCCGCGCTCAGCTTCTCCTCGCTGCGGCCGCAGGCCAGCACCCGGGCGCCCATGTGGGCCAGGGCCAGGGCGGTGGCCCGGCCGATGCCGGTGTTGGCCCCGGTGACGGCCACCACCTTGCCGCTCATGTCCACGGTGTCGTGATCGCTCATGCGTCCCTCCTGGCGAGTCACACTAGCACCTCGCCGTGGGGTGTCCACTGTTCCGCTCGGTGGTAGAATACGACAAACAGAACATGTCAGGAGCCTCCATGGTCTCAGCGAGAGATGCTGCCCCCACCCTGCTTTGCGCCCTGCTGTTGGCGCTCCCTCTGGCCGCCTGCCAGGAGCCCGCGTCGCCCGCGGGCAACCTGGTACGCCAGCGGGCCGACGGCTCGACCCGGTCCCTGACCGCCCGGTCGTCACGCGCCGGGACCATGACGCCGGCCCTGCGCGCGGCCTACATCCGCGCGCGCCAGGAGACCGCCGGCCCGCGCTTCGTCGTGCGGCGGCAGGCCGGGCAGCTCACCGCGGCCAACCGCGGCCACCGCTTCGACGCCCGCTTCCACGGCGCCGGGGTGCGGCTCCTTGGCCGCGCCTGGACCACGGAGCTGCGCCTGCGACGCCTGGGCCGGCCCGGCGCCATGCGGCCGGCTCCCGGCGGCGCGCCGGCGGCCGAGGGGAACCGTGTCACCCTGCCCCACGGCGCGGCGGTGCGTGAGTGGTACCTCAACGGCCCCCTGGGCCTGGAGCACGGCTTCACCGTCGACGCGCCCCCCGCCGGCGGCGGCGACGCCCTGGCCCTGGAGCTGGAGGTGACCGGCGATCTGCACCCGCGCGCAGGGGACGATCCGCGCTCGCTGGTGCTGGCCACCGCCGCGGGCGAGGCGGTGCTGGCTTACCGCGACCTGTTTGCCCACGACGCCAACAACAGGGCCCTCGACGCCCGCATGGAGCTGCGCGGGCGGCGCGTGACCCTGATCGTGGCGACCCGCGGCGCGGCCTTCCCCGTCACCGTGGATCCGCTGATCACCACCGAGACCAAGCTGCCGTCGCCGGTGGTGGACGACTACGCCAAGGAGGACAAGTTCGGCGCGGCGGTGGCCGTGCACAACGGCACCGCGGTCATCGGCGCCCCCGAGGCCGAGGACAAGACCCCGGCCACCGGGGCGGCCTACGTCTTCATCAAGCAGGGCACCACCTGGCGCGTGCAGGCCATGCTGCTGGCCTCGGACGGGGCCATGTGGGACTTCTTCGGGCGCGCGGTGGCGGTGCACGGCGACACGGTGGTGGTGGGCTCGGCCAGCGACGACGACAAGGGCAGCGCCTCCGGCTCGGCTTATGTCTTCGTGCGCAAGGGCCTGGCCTGGAGCCAGCAGAAAAAGCTGGTGCCGGCAGACGGCGCCGCCGATGACCGGTTCGGCACGTCCGTGGCGGTCAACGGCGAGACGGTGGCCGTGGGCGCGGTGAGAGACGACGACAAGGGCAGCAACTCCGGCTCGGTCTACGTCTACACCCGCAGCGGCGCTGCCTGGAGCCTGCAGAAAAAGGTGGTGCCGGCCGACGGCGGCAAGGACGACACCTTCGGCCAGTCGGTGGCCCTGCACAAGGACACCCTGGCCGCCAGCTCCCCCGCCGACGACGACAAGGGCGGCAACGCCGGCGCGGTCTACGTCTTCACCCGCAGCGGCACCGCCTGGTCGCAGCAGCAGAAGCTGACCGCCGGCGACCCCGCGGCCAACGACTTCTTCGGCTCGTCCGTGGGCCTGGACGGCGACACCCTGGTAGCCGGCTCTCCCGGCGAGGAGACCACCACCTGGGACTCGGGCGCGGCCTACGTCTTCGTGCGCAGCGGCGCCACCTGGTCCCAGCAGCAGAAACTGACGGCCAAGCTGTTCGGCGTGTTCGACAACTTCGGCGCGTCGGTCTCTGTCAGCGGCGACGTGCTGGTGGTGGGCGTGCCCAGGGACGACGTCAAGCTGGTGGACCAGGGCGGGGCCTACGTCTTCGTACGCAGCGGCACCACCTGGAGCCAGGCCACCTTCGTCTCGGCCGCCGACGGCAAGCCGGCGGACCTCTACGGCGGCGCCGTGGCGGTCAGCTCCGGCGAGGTGCTGGTGGGCGCGGAGAAGAAGGACATCGTCAAAAACGACGAGGGCGCAGTCTACAGCTACACCAAGTCGGGCGCGTCCTGGACGCTGCTGCAGAAGGTGCTGGCCCAGAAGCCAGGCGGCTCGGGCGGCGACTGGCTCGGCCTGTCGGTGGCCCTGGACGGCGACACGGCGGTGGTGGGCTGCCCCCGGGACGACGACAAGGGCGCCGACGCCGGATCGGCCCACGTGTTCTTCCGGGGCGCGTCGGGCGGCTGGACCTACCAGCAGATGCTGCTGGCCAGCGACGCGGAGTTCGGCGACAACTTCGGCTTCTCCGTGGCGGTCAGCGGTGACACGGCGGTGGTGGGTGCTCCTTATGATCGGGCCTCGCTCATCTCCCCGCGCTTCGGGGCGGCGTACGTCTTCGTGCGCAAGGGCTCCAAATGGACCCAGCAGTTCAAGTCGGTGGGCGCCACGATCCAGGCGGAGTTCGGCCTGTCCGTGGCCCTGCAGAAGGACACCCTGGTGGTGGGCGAGCCGAACAACAACTTCAAGGGCGCCGGCGCCGGGGCGGCGCGGGTCTTCGCCCGCAGCGGCACCAAGTGGACCTCTCAGGGCTCACTGTACGCCGCCACGGCGGCGGCCGGCGACCGGTTCGGTCAGGCGGTGGCCGTGGACAAGGACACCGCTGTGGTGGGCGCGCCCAAGGACGACGACAAGGGCAAGGACGCTGGCGCGGCCTACGTCTTTTCGCGCAAGGGGACGAGCTGGTCCCAGGCGCAGCTGCTGCTGGCCAGCGACGCCGCCGCCGGCGATCAGTTCGGCGCGGCCCTGGCCCTGCGGGGGCAGGTCGCCGCGGTGGGCGCTCCCCGGGATGACGACAAGGGCACCGACTCGGGCGCGGCCTACGTCTTTTCGCGTAGCGGCACCACCTGGGCCCAACAGCAAAAGCTGGTGGCCGCGGACCTGACCGCGGGGGCCCTCTTCGGCAGCGCCGCCTCCGTCCACGACGACACGGCGGTTGTGGGCGCGCCGGGGCAGGCCAGCGAGGCGGGGGCGGCCTACGTCTACCTCCGCGCGAGCACCAAGTGGACCATGGAAAAGAAGATCACCCCGTCGGCGGTCAAGGCCAAGGCCCTCTTCGGCAACGCCGTGGCGCTGTCGGGCGACACGGCCATCGTCGGCGCCAACGGCCACGATAATCCCTACACCGACATGGGCGCGGCCTACGCCTACAAGGTGCAGCGGCCCAAGGGCGTGCCGTGCCTCAGCGCCAAGCAGTGCAGCAGCGGCCACTGCGTGGAGGGGCTGTGCTGCGACACCGCCTGCGGCGGCGGCAAGGCCGGCGACTGCCAGGCCTGCAGCGTGGCCCAGCACGCGGCCAAGGACGGCACCTGCGGCCCGGTCAAGGCGGGCCAGCTCTGCCGGGCCGGCGCGGGAGACTGCGACGCTGCCGAGACCTGCACCGGCGCCAGCATGACCTGCCCCGCCGACGCGGTGCAGCCGTCGACTCACGTTTGCCGCAAGGCGGCCGGCGGCTGCGATCCCGTGGAGACCTGCGACGGCTCCACCAAGGCCTGCCCCGCCGACAAGCTGGAGCCCAAGGGCGCGGTCTGCCGCAAGGTGGCCGGCGGCTGTGACGAGGAGGAGGTCTGCACGGGCGCATCGGCCCAGTGCCCCGGTGACACTTTCAAGACCAAGGGCACGGTCTGCCGCAAGGCCGCGGCCGGCGGCTGCGACGCCGCGGAGACCTGCACCGGCGCGGCGGCACCCTGCCCCGCGGACAAGCCGCTGCCCAAGGGCACGGTTTGCCGCAAAGGCACCGCGCCCTGCGACCACTCCGAGACCTGCGATGGCGCGACCAATAACTGCCCCAAGGACGTCATCTCCAAAAAGGGCGACGTCTGCCGCAAGGCGGCCGGCGGCTGCGACGTGGCCGAGACCTGCGACGGCGCCACCACCGGCTGTCCGCCGGACAAGCTCGCGCTCAAGGGCGCGGCCTGCCGCAAGGTGGCCGGCCTCTGCGACGTCGAGGAGGCCTGCGACGGTGCGCTGGCCGCTTGCCCCAAGGACACCGTCAAGGCCAAGGGCACGTCCTGCCGCAAGAGCGCCGGCGTCTGCGACGTGGCCGAGGCCTGCGACGGCGCGGCGGCGGCCTGCCCCAAGGACGTCTTGACAGTCAAGGGCACGGTCTGCCGCAAGGCCGCGGGCGACTGCGACGCCGCGGAGGCCTGCGACGGCGCGGCGGCGGCCTGCCCCAAGGACGTCTACATGCTCAAGGGGGCGGTCTGCCGCAAGGCCGCGGGCGAATGTGACGAGGCCGAGACCTGCGGCGGCGTCACGACGACCTGCCCCAAGGACGTGTTCAAGGTCGCCGGCACCAAGTGCCTCAAGGGGGCCGGGGTCTGCAAGGCGGGCAAGTGCGACAAGATCGCCGATCTCGGCGCGGACGGCGGGCCCGAGGCCGGCGCCGACGCCACCACCGACGCCACCAAGGCCGACAAGGGTAAGGGGGCCGACAGCAAGGGACAGCCCGACCAGGGCGGCGGGACCGAGCCGGAGGAGAACGGCTGCTCCTGCGAGGCCGGCGGCCGCGGCGGCAGCCCCTGGGCCTGGGCGCTGGTCTTGCTGGGGCTGGTGTTGGCGCGGCGGCGGCGCGGGTAGGGTTGCGCTACCGCCCGGTCCCCTTGAAGAGCACGTTGAAGGTCAGCTCCTGGGCCTCGCCCGCGGGGAAGGTCCAGCGCCTGACGATCTTGCTCAGGCAGCGCTGGAGGTAGGAGTTGCCCCCGGCCCTCACCGAGGCCACGCGCACCACCCCCGAGCGGCCGATGTCCAGGGTGAGGTGGGCCTTGACGGTCTCCAGGGCGCCGCCCTGCTTGGCCGCCCGCTCGTAGCAAGAGCTCATGCGCTTTTTGTCCGCGCGCTGATGGCGGGCCACCACGGCCGACAGGTCCGTCGTGGTGGCGGCCTCGCGCCGGGGGGGCGTTATCACCAGCTCACGGGGCGCCGGGATCAGGGGCAGCGGCTTGAGCCTGGTCAGCGGGCGGTCCTCGCGGGCTGACCGCCGGCGTCGCTGGCGCGGGGCGGCCTCTCGCTCCTCGGGCAGCGTGACCACCAGGGCCGGCATGCGGGCAAATGGCCTGGCCGGCTCCTGCTTCACCTCCGCCTTCTCCACCGGCACAAGCTTGATCTGCTCGCGCACCACGGGCTGTTCGTTTTGGGTCATGACGTGGGCCACCAGCACCAGGCCGCAGAGGCCGGCGGTCACGCCGCCAGCGGCCGAGAGCTTGGTCAGCAGCGGCAGGCGCGGGTGCACCGCGGGGACGGCCGTGGCGGCCGGAGCAGGAGCGGGTCCGGGCGCGGGCGAAGGCGCAGGCGCGGGCAGGGGCGCCGGCTCGCGTGGCGCGGGGATCGCCGGCGCGGGCGGCGGCAGGCGCGGAAGGGCCGGCACCCGGTCCACCTCGAGCCAGTCCCCGAACCCCTCCCGCCAGACCATGGCCTCGTGACCGGCCTCGCCGCGCCGGATGCGGTTGCACAGCTCGGCGTGGGGCATGGGCCCGAACTGCACACCCTCCACGGCCAGGTACCACTCGGCCGCCGCCTCGGCGGGGGTCGGCGCCGGCTCCGGCGCTGGCTCGACCTCGGGCTCGCGCCGCCTGATCACCTTGAGTGCCGTCATGGCTTTGTACCTCCTGCTGGCTGGAACCACGGTCGCCTGGACCTCAACAGCTATATTATACGGCGCGCCGCCGCGCGGTCCCCCCGGTCAGCTCAGAAGAGGCCTCGCAGCGCACGGCCGGTGTGCGAGGTCGCGTGGCGGGCCAGCCGCGCCGGGGTGTCCTGGCCCACGACCTCGCCGCCGTCCGAGCCGCCCTCGGGGCCGAGATCGATGATCCAGTCCGACCGGGCCAACACCGCAAGGTGGTGCTCGATGACCACCAGGGAGTGGCCGGACTGCACCAGCTGGCAAAAGACCGACAGGAGCAGCTCCACGTCCTCGGGGTTCAGGCCGGTGGTGGGCTCGTCGAAGAGCAGCAGGTGT